>Ga0255338_1000147_pt1 | contig 303864 bp, 302 predicted proteins | sample MeOH1_35cm_T4_19_FD_203715 | JGI IMG/M metagenome (GOLD analysis project Ga0255338, IMG submission 203715) | Sandy soil microbial communities from University of British Columbia, Vancouver, Canada - MeOH1_35cm_T4_195 | ecosystem: Engineered > Artificial ecosystem > Sand microcosm >...
TAGAATACTGTTTTGATCTGCGTTGAGGCTTTCACCATGTACAAGATCGTTCTTCTTCGCCACGGCGAATCGACCTGGAACCAGGAAAACCGCTTCACCGGCTGGACCGATGTCGGCCTCACGGAAAAAGGCATGGCCGAAGCCGTGGCCGCCGGTCAGTTGCTGAAGAAGGAGGGCTTCGCCTTCGATATCGCCTATACCTCGGTGCTGCGCCGCGCGATCAAGACGCTGTGGACGGTGCTCGAAGAAATGGACCGCATGTGGATCCCGGTGCAGCATTCGTGGCGCCTGAACGAGCGCCACTACGGGGCCTTGCAGGGACTCAACAAGGCCGAGACCGCGGCCAAGTTCGGCGACGAGCAGGTGCTGGTCTGGCGTCGCGCCTACGACACGCCGCCGCCGCCGCTGGCGGAAGACGACCCGCGCCTGGAAACCGGCAACCCGCGCTATGCCGACCTGCCGGCGGCCCAGTTCCCGCGCACGGAATGCCTCAAGGACACCGTCGAGCGTTTCCTGCCCTATTGGCACGAGACCATCGCGCCGATGGTGAAATCGGGCAGGAAGGTGATCATCGCCGCCCACGGCAACAGTATCCGCGCCCTGATCAAGTACCTCGACAATGTATCGGACGCCGATATCGTCGGCCTCAACATTCCCACCGCGCAGCCGCTGGTTTATGAACTGGACGCCGATCTGAAACCCATCCGCAACTACTACCTGGGTGATGCCGAAGCCATCAAGGCGGCGATGCAGGCGGTGGCGAATCAGGGCAAAGCCAAGGCGTGATTCCACGCAGGATCTGCGTCAAAACCCTATGCCTTGCCACATTCTTCGTGTCGACGGCATTCGCCGCCAGCGTCGATGCCAGGAAGGACGAACTGCAGGACCTGAAGAGCCGCATCGAATCCCTGCGCCGCGACATGGCAAAAGCCGAGGAATCGAAGACCTATGCGGCCGACCAGTTGCGCGAGACCGAATCGGCGATCTCGGATGTCAATCGGCGCCTGCATGAACTGGGCGCGGAACGCAGCGATCTGAAAGCCCAGCTCAGCGACCTCGACGCGCAGAGCCAGCGCCTGGACCGCCAGGCCGGCGCGCAGCAAAACCAGCTGGCGCGCCTCCTCAACCGCCAGTTCGTCGGCGGCGATTCCGATGCGCTGAAGCTTCTGCTGTCAGGCGAGGACCCCAACCAGTCGGCGCGCGACAAGTATTTCCTGACCCAGCTCTCGCGCGCCAAGGCCGATCTGATCCAGCAATTGCGCGCCGTCGCCGAGGAGAAAAAACGCCTGGCCGACACCGTGCGGGAGAGACAGGCGCAGCTTGCGGAGATCGAGCGCCGGCAACAGGAAAGCCGCGCGCAATTGCTCGAACGCAAGAAACAGCGGCTGACGACACTGGCCGCCATAGCGGACCGCCTCAAGGCCCAGCGTCGCGAAATCGACACCCTGAAGCGGGACGAACAGCGACTGGCCAAACTGATCGAAGGGCTGGCACGCATCGCGGCGACGAAGAAGGCGGCGAAGCAGGCGACGCCAAAGGTCGGCGCCGGCGGCACGGCGAGCGCAAGAAACCCGAAAGTGAAAAGCCATGATCCCGGTAATGTCGGCGGCGCCTTCGCCGCCCTGCGTGGCCAGCTGCGCTTGCCGGTCAAGGGAACGATTTCCGGTCGCTACGGTCAGCCAAGGCCTGAGGGCGGCGCAAGCTGGAAGGGAGTTTTCATCCGCGCCGCCGAAGGCCTCGACGTCAGGGCCGTGGCGGCCGGGGCCGTGGTGTTCTCGGACTGGCTGCGCGGCTTCGGCAACCTGCTGATCATCGATCACGGCGACGATTTCCTCTCCGTCTATGGCAACAACGAATCCCTGCTGGCCGCCGTGGGTGCCAACGTCAAGGCTGGCGAATCGGTCGCCACCGTGGGAAACAGCGGCGGCAACCCCGACTCGGGTTTATACTTTGAGCTGAGGCATCGCGGTCAGCCCTTCGACCCCCTGAAATGGGCCGGTAATCGCTAAGCGGCCTCGAGCCCGGCAAGTCGCGCTTCATCCATTCGGAGTTCCTATGAGCAGCAAGCTGAAACAAGTAAGTCTGGTAGTTTCCGGCCTGATCGCCGGCATTTTCATCAGCCTTAATTTTTCCGCCAGCGCGGGCAAGGAAGCGGCCACCTCGGCCCTGCCCATCGAGGAGCTGCGCAGCTTCGCCGACGTCTACAACGCCATCAAGCAGGGCTACGTCGAGCCGGTGGATGACAAGAAACTGATCACCCATGCCATCAGCGGCATGCTGGCGAATCTCGACCCGCACTCGGCCTACCTCGATGCCGATTCCTTCAAGGACCTGCAGGTCAGCACGCAGGGCGAGTTCGGCGGGCTGGGCATCGAAGTCGGCATGGAAGACGGCTTCGTCAAGGTGGTGGCGCCGATCGACGACACCCCGGCGCAAAGGGCCGGCCTGAAATCGGGCGACCTGATCATCAAGCTTGACGACACCCTCGTCAAAGGTCTGACGCTCAACGAGGCCGTCAAGAAAATGCGCGGCAAGCCGAAGACCCAGATCAAGCTCACCGTCGTGCGCAAGGGCGAAGCCAAGCCTTTCGAAGTCACGCTGACGCGCGAAAAGATCAAGGTGCAAAGCGTCAAGTCGAAACTGCTCGAGGGCGGCTACGGCTACCTGCGGGTCAGCCAGTTTCAGGAGGAAACCGCACCCGACGTGGTGAAGCACCTCGAAAAACTGGCGAAGGCCGACAAGGACGCCAAGGGCGACGGCATCAAGGGCCTGGTGCTGGATCTGCGCAACGATCCCGGCGGCTTGCTCAACGGCGCGGTCGGCGTTTCCGCCGCCTTTCTGCCGCCCAATACGCTGGTCACCTCGACCGACGGCCGTACCGAGGACGCCAAGCGCCGCTACATGGCCAACCCGGAGGATTACCAGCGCGGCCAGAAGGACGACTTCATAAAGAATCTGCCGGCCTGGGCCAGGACCACGCCGATGGTGGTGCTGGTCAACGCCGGATCGGCCTCTGCGTCGGAGATCGTCGCCGGTGCGCTGCAGGACCACAAGCGCGCCGTGGTGATGGGTACCCAGACCTTCGGCAAGGGCTCGGTGCAGACCGTGCTGCCGCTGTCGAACAACGCCGCGATCAAGCTCACCACTGCGCGCTACTTCACGCCCTCGGGCCGCTCGATCCAGGCCAAGGGCATCACGCCGGACATCGTCGTCGAGGAAAGCGCCAACGGCGGCTCGCGCGAACGCGTGCGCGAAGCGGATCTCGAACGCCACCTCGGCGGCGAAAAGGAAAAGCCCGCCGAGCCGGCAGCGCCGAAACCGCAGACCAAGGGCAAGAAGGACGGCAAGGCCGACGAGGCCGACGAAACGCCGCACGCACCGGTCGAATTCGCCTCGCCGAAGGACTATCAGCTGGGGCAGGCGGTCAACCTGCTGAAGGCTTGGCAGATCATCAAGCGTTAAGATTTCTTCACCAGCTTCGACCGCGGGACACGAGCAATGAGCAGGATGACTCCGGAAAAGGCTCGCGAATTGCGCGATGAAAAGCGCGACGGCAAGCCGCGCAAGCGTCCTGCCGCCTTCGTTCCGCAGCCCGGCACGCGCAAGCACCGCGAGTTGCGCTTCGATCATCGGCATCCGGAGCATGTCGAGGAAGCCCGCAAGCTGCTGGCCGGACTCGAAGGCATGGAGATTGACGACGGGATCGCGCCCTACAGCCTGTCGATCTGGTACGAAATCAGCGACTACTCGCTGGAAGGGCTCGAAGCCGCACTGGTGCGCCAGGGCTTCCATCTCGACAACAGCGTTTACAGCAAGCTGATGCGCACGGTGGTGTATTTCTGCGAGGAAACCCAGATGCGCAACATGCGCGTGCCCGAGCGCCTGATCAAGAAATCGCACGATGTCTATTCCAAGGCCTGGGAGCATCATCCCCACGGCGACCACGACGAAACGCCGCCCGAATTGAGACAGGAACGGTAAGCGCTCGATGACCGACGAGCAGCTGCTGCGCTACAGCCGCCATATCCTGCTGCCGCAGATCGGCATCGAAGGCCAGGAAAACATCGTCAATGCGCGCGCGCTGGTGATCGGCGCCGGCGGCCTCGGTTCGCCGGCGGCCTTCTACCTGGCCTCGGCCGGCATCGGCACCCTGGTGCTGGCCGACGGCGACACGGTCGACCTGACCAACCTGCAGCGCCAGATCCTGCATCGCACCGATGCGGTCGGCATGGAAAAGTCCGCATCCGGCAAGCGCACGCTGGGCGACATCAACCCCGAATGCCAGGTCATCGCCCTCACCGAGCGTCTTTCCGGATCGCGCCTGGACGAGGAAGTCGCACTGGCCGACATCGTGCTCGACTGCTGCGACAACTTCGCCACGCGCCACGCCGTCAACCGCGCCTGCGTCAAGTTCGGCAAGCCCCTGGTGTCGGGCGCGGCGATCCGTTTCGACGGCCAGGTGGCGGTATTCGATACCCGCCAGCCCGACGCGCCCTGCTACCACTGCCTGTTTCCCGAAGGACAGGATGTCGAGGAAGTGCGCTGCGCCGTGATGGGCGTGTTCGCACCGGTCACCGGCATGATAGGTACGGTGCAGGCCGCAGAAGCGCTCAAACTGGTGATCGGCTGCGGCACCAGCCTCGCCGGACGCCTGTTGCTGCTCGATGGCCTGGGCATGGAATGGCGCGAGATACGAGTGCCGCGCGATCCGGCCTGTGCCGTGTGCGGCACGGGGAGCCATCGGGGCTAGAACAACTGGCGGTGCCGAATCCGTCCGGGGGCGTGGCTGAGCGCGACGGAAAACGCCAGGATGAACCAGAACAGGGGCAGGCGCCCGGGCTCCCAGACCACCATCAGGACCACCAGCGCGATCTTCAACAGCGTGCCGAGCCCCTTGGCCTGCCGGAAGTAAAACGGGTTGGCCCAGGCGTCGAGGGCAATGATGCCGAGGCCCGAGATGACCATCAGGCCACCCCAGTTTGCGGCACCTCCGGCGCTGCCCAGGACCACGGCCGATATTCCGGCCAGACCGGCGATGTGGAACACGCGCAGAATGTTGATCAGCAGGCCGCGACCGGGAAAATCGCGATGACCGTCGTCCGCCTTCTTCTCACGCAAGGCGGGCTCGAATGCGAAAGTCGGTGCCGACGCAACGGCGCTCGATGATGTTGAGCCGCAACGCCCCGGCGAGATCCGTGAGTTCCGCCAGGCCGAACATGCCGCGCGCGGCGTCGCCGAGCAGGATCGGCGCCTGGTAGATAAGCAGTTCGTCGACGCAGGCTTCGCGCAGCAGCGAACCGTTGAGCCGCGTACCGGCTTCGGCCAGCACGTCGTTGATACCGCGCCGGCCGAGTTCCTGCAACAGACCGGCCAGTTCGACCTTGCCCTGTGCATTGGGCAGGATCACGATCTCGGCGCCGCACGCACGCAAGGCGGCGCCGCGTTCGTTGTCCTGCGCCGCGGCGATCAGTACATTGCCGCCTTCCAGCACGGCGGCATCGGGCGGCGTTTCGAGACGACTGTCGATCACCACGCGCAGGGGCTGGCGCGTCGTCGGCACCTCGCGCACGGTGAGCCGCGGATTGTCGTCCTTCACCGTGCCGATGCCGGTCAGCACGGCGCAGGAGCGAGCGCGCCAGGCGTGGGCATCGCGCCGCGCATCGGGGCCGGTGATCCATTGCGAGACACCGTTGTTGAGCGCGGTCTTGCCGTCGAGGCTGGCCGCGACTTTCAGGCGCAGCCAGGGCCGGCCGCGCGTCATGCGCGAGACGAAGCCGATGTTGAGTTCCTGCGCTTCGGTGGCCAGCAGTCCGCTGGCGACGTCGATGCCTGCCTTGGCCAAGCTCGCCAGGCCCTTTCCGGCCACCAGCGGATTCGGATCCGGCATCGCCGCCACGACGCGGACGACACCCGCCTCGATCAGTGCATCGGCGCAGGGCGGGGTGCGGCCGAAATGGCTGCAGGGTTCCAGTGTGACGTAGGCCGTAGCGCCGGTTGCCGTGTCGCCGGCGCCGACTATTGCCGCCAGCGCGACCGCTTCGGCATGCGGCAGGCCGGCCTTTTCGTGCCAGCCTTCGCCGATGACGCGACCATCGCGAACCATGACGCAGCCGACGCGGGGATTGGGTGTGGCGGTGAACAGGCCGCGCCGTGCCAATTGCAGGGCACGCGCCATGAAGGCGTGGTCGGCTGCCGAAAAATTCATGCGGCGCTCACCTGCCGCAACCCATCACGATTTTGCCCGGGGCTGCCGCGGCTTCTTGATTTCACGGATGGCTTCCGAAAACTCGTCGACGTCCTCGAAGTTGCGATACACCGAGGCGAAACGGATGTAGGCGACCTTGTCGAGTTTCTTCAGTTCGCGCATCACGAGTTCGCCGATGCGATCGGATGCCACTTCGCGCAGCGCCAGTTGCACCAGCTTTTCCTCGATGCGGTCGAGCGCCAGGTCGATGCTTTCGGTGGTGACCGGGCGCTTCCTCATCGCCAGCATCATGCTGGCCTTGAGCTTGTCGCGGTCGTAATCGGTGCGGCTGCCGTTCTTCTTCACCACCTGCGGCAACTGCAGTTCCACCCGCTCGTAGGTGGTGAAGCGCTTGTCGCAGGACAGGCAGCGGCGGCGGCGGCGAACGGTGTCGCCGTCCTCGTTCTCCCTGGTGTCAACGACCTGGGTGTTCGCCTCGCCGCAATACGGGCATTTCATGACATTCAGCCATACACCGGAAACTTCTTGCACATCGCCGAGACTTCGCCGCGCACGCGATCCAGGACCGCTTCGTCATGCGGCGCGTCGAGCACGTCGGCGATCAGGTTGGCCACCTGCTCCGCCTCGATCTCGGTGAAGCCGCGCGTGGTCATGGCCGGCGTACCGATACGGATGCCGGAGGTGACGAAGGGCTTTTGCGGATCGTTGGGGATCGCGTTCTTGTTCACCGTGATGTGGGCCCGACCGAGCGCCGCCTCGGCGTCCTTGCCGGTGATGTTCTTGGCCTGCAGGTCGACCAGGAACACATGCGATTCGGTACGCCCGGAGACGATGCGCAGGTCGCGGCTCTTCAGTACCTTGGCCATCACCTGGGCATTATCGATCACCTGTTCCTGGTAGTCGCGGAACTCCGGCGTCATCGCCTCCTTGAAAGCCACTGCCTTGCCTGCGATGACGTGCATCAGCGGGCCGCCCTGCAGGCCGGGGAAGATCGCCGAGTTGATGGCCTTTTCGTGCTCGGCCTTCATCAGGATCAGGCCGCCGCGCGGGCCGCGCAATGTCTTGTGCGTGGTCGAGGTCACGACGTCGGCGTGCGGCACCGGGTTGGGATAGAAGCCGGCGGCGACGAGGCCGGCATAGTGGGCCATGTCCACCATGAAAATGGCGCCGACCGCCTTCGCCACCCTGGCGAAGCGTTCGAAGTCGATTCGCAGCGCATAAGCCGAGGCGCCGGCGATGATCAGCTTGGGCTTGTGCTCGTGCGCCAGCCTTTCCATCTCCGCATAGTCGATTTCCTCGTTTTCGTCGAGGCCGTAGGGCACGACCTTGAACCACTTGCCGGACATGTTGACCGCCGAGCCGTGCGTCAGGTGGCCGCCCATGGCCAGGTTCATGCCGAGGATGGTGTCGCCCGGCTTGAGGAAGGCCATGAATACTGCCTGATTGGCCTGCGACCCGGAATTCGGCTGGACGTTCGCCGCGTCGGCGCCGAACAACTTTTTGGCGCGATCGATGGCCAGCTGCTCGGCCACATCGACATGCTCGCAGCCGCCGTAATAGCGCTTGCCCGGATAGCCTTCGGCGTACTTGTTGGTCAGTTGCGAGCCCTGCGCTTCCATCACGGGCCAGGACACATAGTTCTCCGAGGCGATCAGTTCGATGTGATCTTCCTGGCGGCGGTTCTCGTTCTGGATGGCGGCCCAGAGTTCGGGATCGGTCTTGGCAAGGGTGTTCTGCTTGGCAAACATTTATTGGCTTTCAGAAAAATGTTTTAGTGAAGGCTGACGCGACGCCTCATGCCGAAACCAAAACAAGGCGGAATCCGGGAATGGAAGGAAGGCCGGGATTTTAGCACCCGCTCCCGGCGGCCCGCCATCCCGGCCCTAGCCGGGGATTTCGTCGAGCGCGCGCTGCAAATGCCGGCCATCGGCCCAGGCAATCAGCCGCCAGCCGCGTTCGTCGCGCTCCAGCCAGTTGAGTGCGGCGTTGGGCAAGACGAAATCGCGCGGCACATCCAGCGCACGGCTGGTGGCCGCGCGATAGGCGATGTCGAGTACGCCGCCGTGGGTGAAGACCAGCACGCTCTGGCCGCAGTGACGTTCCGCCAGCGCGTCGAGACCGCGCATCACGCGCGCGGCGAATGCGATCAGGGATTCGCCACTGTCGAAATCATAGTCGGGCGTGCGCGCCTGGTGGTGGCGATGGGCGTGCGGCAGCTGCTCGCGCGCCTCGCTCGCGGTGACGCCCTGCAGCACGCCGAAATGCCGTTCGCGCAAAGTCGGCGCCGGCGACACGGCGAGACCGAGTCCGCTGGCGGCAATGCGCGCCGTATGCCAGGCGCGGCGTAAGTCGCTGCTGTAGACGGCGGCAAAGGATTGCCGCTCGAGTCCGGCGGCCACGGCCCTGGCCTGGGCCTCGCCGCGAGCATTGAGATCGATGTCGATCTGCCCCTGAATGCGTTTTTCGCCGTTCCAGTCGGTCTCGCCGTGGCGGACCAGGCAGAAGCGGGTGGTTTCGGTCAAATTCATGCGCCTATTTTAAGGCTTCAGGCGGGCATCGCTGCGCAGCATGCGCGTCAGGTTCTGCCGCACGTAGCCGATGTGATTGGCCGCGGCGTCCAGCGCCTGGCCGGCATCCCCCTGCTCGATCGCCCGCCAGACCGTGCGATGCTGTTCGAGCAGTTGTTCCTTGGCGGCAGGAACCTGCATCAGTTCGCTCAGGTTGCGCCGCAGGTTGTCGCGCATCAGGCGCAGCAGGCTCGCCGTCAGGTGACCGACGATGACATTGTGCGAGGCCTCGGCGATGGCCTGGTGAAACGCCAGATCGGTATCGACCTGAAGATCCAGATCATCGCCGGCAAACGCCGCTTCGAGGAGTTCAAGGCTGTGGCGCACGCGCTCGCGATCTGCCGCGGTGGCTCGATTGGCGGCGCATTCGGCGGCGCGCCCTTCCATCATGTGGCGAAACTCGAGCATGTCCTCATGCACCGCCGGGTGATCGCGCAGGATTTCCTCCCACGGATTGCCGAAACTCGAATCCAGGCGATCGGTGACAAAAGTGCCGCCACCCTGCCGGCTCTCCAGCAAGCCGCGCGTCGCCAGTTTCTGGATGGCTTCCCGCAGCGAGGCGCGCGAAACACCGAGTTGCACCGACAGGTCGCGCTCCGACGGCAGGCGATCGCCGGGCTTCAGACGACCCTCGAGCATCCGCTGTTCGATCTCGCGCGCTACTACGTCGGCCAGTCGCGGTGCAGTCATTTTCAGGTTCATTTTTTGAATATAACATTGGTCTGACCACAATATCAATAAACCTTTAGCCTATTTCGATAAATACTAATATTTCTTGACACACTTAATATATATCAATATTATTTCAAACCTAGTGGTCTTACCATTGATCCACTATACAAAACAGATGCCTAAGCCTTCCTCGAAGAGTCCTTCCGGCAACCTGGGCGCTGAACTGCAGCAGTCACGGAGAACCTCTTGAATCAACGAACTTTTAAGGCTCGGGTTAAGATGTTGCGCAAACACGTTCGCACCGGGCAATCCCATGTCCTGTGCGACCATAAAACAGTCTTGGAGGTCCGCGCATGAATGCCATGCTGAAAATGTCGCAACTGATCGACGGCCTGAACGAGCGCGTCGGTCGCGCAATGATCTGGCTGGTCCTCATCGTGGTGATCGTCAGTTCAGGGAATGCGGCATTCCGTTTCACATTCAACTTGAGTTCAAATGCCTTGCTGGAGATCCAGTGGTACCTGTTCTCGGCGATCTTCCTGTTCTCGGCCGGCTATGTGCTGAAGAAGAATGAACACATCCGCATCGACGTCATCGTCAGTCGCTGCTCCGAGCGCACGCAGAATTGGATCGACGTGTTCGGCATTCTGGTCTTTCTGCTGCCGATGGCCCTGATCATCGGCTATCTGTCATGGCCGGTGTTCATGAATGCATGGACCTCGGGCGAGATGTCATCGAACCCCGGCGGGCTGATCCGCTGGCCGGTGCGCCTGATGATGCCACTGGGCTTCGCCCTGCTGGTTCTCCAGGGGCTCTCGGAACTGGTCAAGCGACTGGCATTCCTGACCGGCGCCGGACCCAACGTTCTGCTCAAGGATGATGGAGTCAGCGCCGAGGAGGAACTGGCCGAGGCGATCAAGAAGCACCATATATCGGCCGAGGTCGCCGATATCGTGCACATGAACCATGAGATGACCGACGACCAGACGAATAAAGGAGACCGCAAGTGACCGAGTTCCTGATCGCCAACATGGCGCCGATCATCTTCGCCTCGCTGATCTTCTTCCTGCTGCTGGGCTTCCCGGTCGCCTTCTCGCTCGCCGCCAACGGCATCATCTTCGGCATCATCGGCATCGAGCTCGGCCTCTTCCAGCCTTCCTTCCTGCAGGCCTTGCCGGAGCGGATTTTCGGCGGCGTGATGAACAACGACACGCTGATGGCCATCCCCTTCTTCACCTTCATGGGGCTGATCCTGGAACGATCCGGCATGGCCGAGGACCTGCTGGAAACCATCGGTCAGCTATTCGGCCCGATTCGCGGCGGTCTGGCCTATGCCGTCGTGCTGGTCGGCGCCATGCTGGCCGCCACCACCGGCGTGGTGGCAGCCTCGGTGATTTCGATGGGCCTGATTTCCTTGCCGATCATGCTGCGCTACGGCTACGACCGCCGCCTGGCCTCGGGCGTGATCGCTGCATCGGGAACGCTGGCGCAGATCATCCCGCCATCGCTGGTGCTGATCATCATCGCCGACCAGCTCGGCAAGTCGGTCGGCGACATGTACAAGGGCGCCTTCGTCCCCGGCTTCGTGCTGACCGGTCTCTACCTGGTCTATGTCATGGGCATGACCATTTTTCTGCCGAAATCGGCGCCGGCACTCCCGCCCGAGGCGCGGGTGTTCCGCGAGCCCAGCGGCAAGACCGGCGGTGCTTCGCTGCTGGTGCTGAGCTTCATCTCGATCGGTGCTGCCGTTTTCTGGTCCTTGCGACAGCCCGCCGACAAGCCCATCGATGAGATGATCGTAGTCGCCATGTGCATCGGCATGGGCATCGCCTTTGCACTGGCCGTGGCCAACAGCATATTCAAGCTGGGCCTGCTATCGAAGATGGCCGAGAAAGTCACCTACGTGCTGATCCCGCCGCTGGCCCTGATCTTCCTTGTGCTCGGCACCATCTTCCTCGGCATCGCCACCCCGACCGAAGGCGGCGCCATGGGCGCCACCGGCGCGCTGATCATGGCCCTCGCACGCAAGCGGCTGACCTGGAGCCTGCTCAAGCAGGCCATGGATTCGACCGCGAAGCTGACCACGTTCGTGGTCTTCATCCTGGTCGGCGCCCGCGCCTTCTCCCTGACTTTCTACGGGGTCGATGGCCACAAGTGGGTCGAGCATCTGCTGTCGGACCTGCCTGGCGGCCAGATCGGCTTCCTGATCGTGGTGAATGCGCTGATTTTCTTCCTGGCCTTCTTCCTCGACTTCTTCGAGCTCTGCTTCATCGTCGTGCCGCTGCTAGGACCGGTGGCGGAGAAGCTCGGCATCGACCTGATCTGGTTCGGCGTCCTGCTGGCGATCAACATGCAGACTTCGTTCATGCATCCGCCCTTCGGTTTCGCCCTGTTCTACCTGCGCAGCGTGGCCCCCAGCAACCCGTTCAAGGACAAGGTGACCGGCGAAATGACCGCTCCGGTCACCACGGGGCAGATCTACTGGGGCGCGATCCCCTTCGTCGTGATCCAGATCATCATGGTCGGCCTGGTCATTGCGTTCCCGCAACTCGTCGGCCACGACACGCAACTGACCAATGCCCAGATGGAGGAACAGGGCCAGAGCATCGACATCCAGAAGATGCTGCAGCAGGATTCGGCCGCAGATGCCTCGCGGGAAGCCGCAAAGGCGGCCCCCGGAGGAAGCAGCGCTCCGGCGCAGGATGAAGGCGATGCGCTGACCAAGGCCATTCGCGACGCCAGCAAGCAGAAGTAAAGGTTGCGGCACCTCGCTTGCCCATCAAGAGGGGCGACGGTGCCGGACCAATGAAAAAAGCCCCGAAATCCGGGGCTTTTTTCTTGTTGCGAGGAAGGAATTACTTGACGTGCTGCTGCAGGAACTGGTCCATGCCGAGTTCGGCAACACTGAACCACTGGTTCTGGTCCTTCTGGAACTTGAGGTACTCGGTATACATCTTCTTGAACGCAGGATTCTTGGCCGACTCGTCGCTGTAAAGCTGGGCGGCGGCCTTGTAGGCCGCTTCCATGATCTCGGCGGAATACTTCTTGAGCTTGACACCCTGGCCGACCAGCCGGCGCAACGCTGCGGGATTCTTCGCGTCGTATTCGGCCATCATCGTCACGTTGGCTTCATAGGCAGCGGCTTCCCAGGCAGCCTGGTACTCCTTCGGCAGCTTGGCCCACTGATCCTTGTTCACGAAGAAATGCACGCAGGGACCCGGCTCCCACCAGCCCGGGAAGTAGTAGTTCTTGGCAACCTTGTGGAAGCCCAGCTTCTCGTCGTCGTAGGGACCGACCCATTCGGCGGCATCGATCGTACCCTTTTCCAGCGCCGGGTAGATGTCCGAACCCGGAATCTGCTGCGTCACCATGCCCAGTGCCGAGAACACCGTTCCGCCAAGGCCCGCGATGCGCATCTTGACGCCCTTGACGTCCGCCAGTGTATTGATTTCCTTGCGGAACCAGCCGCCCATCTGCACGCCGGTATTGCCGCCGGCAAAGGACACGACGTTGTAGGCAGCGTAGAACTCGTCGAGCAGCTTCTGGCCGCCGCCGTAGTAGATCCACGCGTTCAGCTGACGCGCGTTCATGCCGAAGGGTATGGAGGTCCCCATGCCGAAGGTCTTGTCCTTGCCGACATAGTAGTAGGAGCAGGTATGGCAGGCTTCGACAGTACCGTTCTGCACCACGTCGAGCGCCTGCCCACCGGGAGCGACTTCACCCGAGGCAAACACCTGAACCTGGAACTTGCCGCCGGTGATCGCGGCAACGCGCTGCGAGAGAACTTCGGCACCGCCATAAATCGTGTCAAGGCTCTTGGGGAAACTGGAAGTCAGGCGCCACTTGATGGTCGGGGCGGTTTGTGCGATGGCCGGGGCGGCGCCGGCGGCCAGGATGCCGGCTATGCCGGTGTGTTGCAGAAACTTGCGTCGTTCCATGCCACTTCTCCTATCTTTGTTTGTAATCGGGACCCCGCGCCGAGGCGGAACCTGCGCGGATACTACACCCACTCGGTTAATCATGGCACATTGCCGAGAACTGCGCCAAGCGGTCGCCTCGCCAAGTGCCGAAAGCGATTCCCCGGAAAGCCAGGTGCTTCAGCGGAGGGGGAATATTGCGCATCGTTTAGAATTGGAACAAAAGAATGGCCGGAAAGCCTTCACTAAAGGCTTGAGGTGCTCGAACCGGCAAACCGTGCATCATCGCGTCAAGCCATAAGCGGCGCCGTAGTTGCCGACCGTATGCAGGTACCGGTCCCCGCGCCTTTGTGTCTGCGGCCGCCGGAACAATAATGCGTTTGAGGAGACGATCAATGGAACGCCGCAGGTTCCTGCAGAATGCCGGCATGTCGGGGATCCTCCTTGCCGGCGTTGCACCATCGGTGCATGCCGAATCCAGCCCGGTTCGATGGCGACTGGCCTCAAGCTTCCCCAGGACTTTTGAAACGATCTACGGTACTGCTGAGCTGTTCGCAAAAACCGTCAGCGACAGCACCGGCGGAAAATTTTCAATTTCGGTGCACGCGCCCGGCGAACTGATGCAAGCACTTGGCGTCGTGGACGGTGTGCAGCAGGGCACCGTCGAGTGCGCCCACACCGCACCGTATTATTTTTTCGGCAAGGATGACACTTTCGCCATGGACTGCGCGATTCCCTTCGGCCTCAACAGCCGCCAGATGACAGCCTGGATGTACGAGGGCAACGGCCTGAAGCTGTTTCGCGAGTTCTACAGGCAGTACAACATCGTGAATTTCCCGATGGGCAATACGGGCGCCCAGATGGGCGGCTTCTATCGCAAGGAGATCAAGTCGCTGGTCGACATCAAGGGCCTCAAGATGCGCATCGGCGGTTTCGGCGGCAAGGTGCTGTCGGCCATCGGCGGCGTACCTCAGAACATCCCGGGCGGCGAAATCTACCAGGCGCTGGGAAAAGGCACCATCGACGCCACCGAGTGGATCGGCCCACATGACGACGAGAAACTGGGCTTTTACAAGGTCGCCAAGCACTACTACTACCCGGGTTGGTGGGAAGGCGGTCCGCAGCTGTCGCTCTACGTGAACCAAAAGGCCTGGGATTCGCTGTCCGCCGACTACAAGACAATCGTCACCGCGGCGGCCTCGCACGCCCATGTGGACATGCAAGCCAAGTACGATGCGCGGAACCCGGCAGCATTGAAGCGCCTGCTGGCCGCCGGAACACAGCTGCACGCCTTCGACCCGTCCATCATGAAAGCCGCCTATGAAGCTGCCATGGCTCTGTATGACGACCTGTCGTCGAAGAACCCGGCCTGGAAGAAGATCTATGCGGACTATGCAGCCTTCCGCGACGAGCAGCACCGCTGGTTCCGCTTCACCGAGGCCGGTTTCGACAGCTTCATGCAAAGCGGCCGCTTCGCCAAGGCCAAGACCCCATCGGCACCGAGGAGAAAGTAGAACAGATCGTTCCGGCCAGCCGTGGCCGGCACGCAGCGGCGCTCAGCGTCGCGCGAGGCGCCAAAGCGAGGTCGTTTCTGCGGCACGCGCGGCATGCAGCGGATCGCTGCTGTCGTCCGCCCGCGGATGGCCCGGCCGGGCATCCATCCGTCCCGACACTACCAGGCCGGCGGCCTCGATCGCTGCCAGCAATTCGGCGCGCGTGCGCAGACCCAAGCGCTCGGCGAGATCGGAAAGTACCAGCCAGCCCTCGCCGCCCGGCTCAAGACGCTCGGCGAGCCCCCTGATGAATCCCAGGAGCATGCGGCTGTCGGGGTCATAGACGGCACGCTCCAGCGACGAAGCGGCGCGTGCCGGAAGCCAGGGCGGATTGCAGACGATCAGCGCCGCGCGGCCCGGCGGAAACAAATCGGCGGCCGTCAGTTCGACGCGTTGCGCCAGGCCGAGGCGTGCCAGGTTTTCTGCTGCGCAGGCCAGCGCGCGCGGATCCTGGTCGGTGGCGACGATGCGTGCCACTCCGCGCTGTGCCAGTACCGCCGCCAGCACGCCCGTGCCGGTGCCGATGTCGAAGGCCAGCATGCAGCCCGCCGGCAACGGAGCGGCAGCGACCAGGCCGACATACTCGCCGCGCACCGGCGCAAACACGCCGTAATGCGGATGGATGCGCGCCCCCAGGGCCGGCACCTCGACGCCTTTCTTGCGCCATTCGTGGGCACCGATCAGGCCCAGCAGCTCGCGCAAGGAAGCGACGAAAGGCCCGGCCGGCGGTCCGTAGGCCTCGACGCAGGCCTCCGCCACATCCGGCGCCCGCCGCAGCGGAATCCGGTAATCGTCATCGAAAGGCAGCAGCAACATGCCCAGCGTGCGGGCGCGCTGCGACTGGGCCAGCCGATAACGATGAAACGCCTCCGCGGGAGCCGCGGGCGAGGATACGGCCTTGCGCGGCTTGCGCTCGATGCGCCGGGCGATGGCCTGCAGCAACTGGCGTGCGTTCTGAAAATCGCCCCGCCACAACAGCGCGGTGCCCTCGCTGGCCAGGCGCCAGGCGGCGTCCGCCGTAATGCGGTCATCGGCCACGACCACGCGCTTCGGCGCCAACATGCCCCCCTCGGAGTGCCAGCGCGCCGAACGCGCCTCGCCGCCTTCGGTCCAGTCAATTGCCGAAGGAGGATTCACAACGCTTTTCCGCCGCAGAACAGCCTGTCTTGCACCGGCACGATCGGCACCTCGATGAACATGGGATGGACGCATGGTACGTTGCGGGCGATCGCCTGTAAATTTTCCTGACGTGGCGAGCATCGATCGCCGAGTCGCCGTACCGCCGGCGCCGACACTTGCGGTAAAGTCGCGATCCATTCCATTCACCTTCCCGCGATGTCGCCACGCCTGCTGTTCACCATCGTCTTCATCGAAGGCTATTGTTCGCTCGGCGCCGAAATCATCGCCCTGCGCCGGCTGATACCGCACGTCGGCAGTTCCATCGTGGTCACGGCGCCGACCATCGGCCTGTTCCTGCTTGCCCTGGCGCTCGGCTACCACTCCGGCAGCCGCGTCGCGGCGAACTACCGCGGCGTGGTGGCGCGCAATTTCCTGATCTCGGCCGGATTGATGGGCACGGGGCTTGCCGGCGACAGCGTCAACGCCATCTTTGCCGGAAGCTCGGCAGCCATGGCTTACCTGGTTTTCATCGGTGCCATCCTTTGTCCCCTGGCCTGGCTGCTGGGGCAGACGGTGCCGATCCTGACCAACCTGATGCGCGCCCAGCGCAGCGGCGAAGCGGCCGGACGCGCCCTGTACTGGTCCACCCTCGGCTCCTTTCTCGGTTCCGTCACGCTCTCGCTGGTCGTGATGCAGGTGCTCGGCGTCTGGGCCGCGGTGCTGCTGGGCGCCTTGATGCTGGTCGCCGGTGCGGCGCTGGTACAGCGGCCGCGCCCGCTGACGGCGACGCTGCTGATCGCCGTGACCGCGCTGAGCCTGGCTGCCAACGTCGGCGACCGGCAGCGCGCCGATACCGCCTATGCCGATTACGCGGTGCAGGCCGTGACACGCTACGACATGCTGTCGCCGCGCGCCTTCGTGGTCAACAACCAGAACGCCTCGGTGATCGACAACAGCGAACCGCCGCGGTATGCGCGCTACGTGCAGCACCTGCGGCGCATCCTGCTCGATGATCTGCGCTTCAGCGACCGCGACATCCTGGTGCTGGGCGCCGGCGGCTTCACGCTATCGCACGGCGAACCGCTGAACCGCTACACCTACGTGGACATCGACCCGGCCATCCGCGCCATCGCCGAGCGCGATTTCCTGCGCGAAGCGGCCCGCGGCGAATTCATCGCCACCGATGCGCGGCGCTTCGTGATCGACACGACGCGCCGCTTCGATGCGATCGTGGTGGATGTCTACAGCGCCCGCACCTCGATCCCGGGCCATCTGGTGACGCGCGAATTCTGGCGCGATACTCGGCGCGCGCTGAAGCCCGGCAGTGTCATGCTGGCCAACCTGATCCTCGACGGCAAGCTCGCCAGCCCCTATGCGCGCAACCTGCTGGCCACCATCGAAAGCGCCTACGGCCGTTGCGCCGTCGAAGTGCTGGCCAAGTCGGCGCCGGTCAGCAATGTCATCGTCACCTGCTTCGCCGCGGACAGCAGCGAAGCGGTCCGCGTCTACGTAGACGAACGCAATCTGGCCGACATCGACAGCGCTCGCTCGCCTTAGCTCGCCACGCGGTTCCGGCACCGTGTCGCCAGCGCCGACTTTGCGACGCGGGCCGACTTAGCTGCCGGCTACGGTCATGCGCTCGACCAGGATGGAACCGACCTGCTTCGAGCCCCGCACTTCGATGTCGTTGCCGATGGCGCTGATTCCGCGCAGCATCTCGCGCAGGTTGCCGGCGATGGTGATCTCTTCCACCGGATAGACGATCTCGCCCTTTTCCACCCAGTAGCCTGCGGCGCCGCGCGAATAGTCGCCAGTGACGTAATTCACGCCCTGGCCGAGCAACTCCGTCACCAGCAGGCCGGTGCCCATTTCGCGCAGCAGCCCCTTGAGGTCATGCCGGCCGGGGTGCACCAGAAGATTGTGCGCGCCGCCGGCGTTCCCCGTGGTCTGCATGCCCAGCTTGCGCGCGGAATAGGTGGACAGAAAGTAGCCCTGCAGCACGCCGTTGTTCACCACCTCCCGATCATGCGTGGCGACGCCATCGTCATCGAAGGGCGACGAGGCAAATCCACCGCGGATATGCGGCCGTTCGCTGATCCGGACGAAGTCGGGAAACAACTGCTTGCCCAGGCTGTCGATGAGGAACGATGTCTTGCGGTAGAGCGCACCGCCGGAAATGGCATGCACGAAGCTGCCGATCAAACCTGTCGCCAGCGGTGCTTCGAAGATCACCGGGCATTTGCGCGTCTTCAGCTTGCGCGCGCCGAGCCGTGACAGGGCGCGCCGCGCGGCGTAATCGCCCACGGTCGCCGCATCGGGAAATTTTCGCGGGTCGCGCTGCGAGACATACCAGTCGTCACGCTGCATGTCCTCGCCTTCGCCCGCGATCACCGAGCAGGATACGTAATGCCTCGAAGTAGCGAAGCCGCCCATGAAGCCCAGGCTGTTGGCCGAAACAAAGTGCGAAGTCTGTGCGGAAACGCTGGCGCCTTCCGAGTTCCTGATCATGGGACTGACGTCGAAGGCCGCCTGCTCGCATCGGCGCGCGATGTCGATCGCGGCCTCGACCGGGATATCCCAGGGATGGAACAGGTCGAGGTCCATGGTTTTTGTCGCCAGCAGCCCGGCCTCGGGCAGGCCGGCGCATTCGTCCTCGGCGGTGAAGCGGGCGATGGACAGCGCCGCCTCGACCGAGGCCCGCACCGCCGCCGGCGAGAAATCCGAACTGCTGGCATGCCCGCGCCGCTGGCCGATGTAAACAGAAACGCCGAGTCCCTTGTCGCGGTTGTACTCGATGGTTTCCACCTCCTGCCGGCGCACGCTGACCGACTGGCCGAAACCTTCGGAAACATCCACCTCGCAAGCCGTGGCCCCTTTCCTGACCGCGTGATCGAGTACAGATTGCGCCAGCGCGCGCAATTCCTCCTGGGAATGAGCGAAACCTTGTGACATGGGGGAACCCTTTAGGAGTAAGACTCAAATGGCGAAGTTATAATCATATCCCACCGGGGGATACCGTCCCCTTCGCAAGCTCCGGGGACATAACCGTGGAAGATATCGATAACGCACCGGACGAATATTCCGGCCCCAGTAAATCGCAGCGGAAGCGCGAAAGTACTGCCTTGCAGGATCTCGGCGCGGAATTGGTGGCGCTGTCGAAGGAACGCCTGGCGAAAATCGACATGCCGGAACGGCTGCGCGATGCTTTGCTCGAAGCCCAGCGCATCACCAAGCACGAGGCCCGGCGCCGGCAGATGCAATACATCGGCAAGATCATGCGCGATGTCGATGCGGCCCCGTTGCGCGCGGCGATGGACGAAATCAACGGCGTCTCGAAAACGGCCACCATCCGTCAGCACCAGCTTGAAAGACTGCGCGCGCGCCTGATGGAAGACGAGGCGGTGTTCAGTGAAGTAGCCCGCGATTACCCCGGTGCCGACATGCAGCACCTGCGCCAGTTGCGCCGCAACGCGCTGAAGGAAGCCCAGCAGGGCAAGCCGCCGCGCGCCTACCGCGAATTGTTCCGCGAACTGCGCGCGCTTGAAGTCGCCGGCGAACCGGATGACATGGCGGACGACGATGCCTGACCGGTTTGCCGCCGGGCCGCCCCAAGGCAGACCAGCCAAAAACTGCGAGCACAGCGAGCCTTAGTCGCCCCTTCTCTTGGAGAAGGGGTTGAGGGATAAGTCCTTAGTGGGACTAGGCGAAATCCTTTTGCGCCGCGACTGCGGGGCTGGTACTCGAGGTGAGTATGGTCAGAACCGCTTGCGCATGCTCCGCGGCATCGCGCCCGAGACCCGTCAGATAGCCGCCATCGGCCAGGGTCAGCAAGCCTTTGTCATAAAGACGCCGCGTGGCGGCAATGATTTCCGGATCGGCGTTCTTGTGCACCTTGATTCCCTGTTGGCTGGTTTCCAGATCGAAGCGGATCAGGGTATTCAGTTCATGGACAAGATCAGGCGTGTAAGGCATGTCAAACCTCGCTCTGTGAATTGTTGTTCGGCAAAGCCGGACTGACGCCATTCTAGCTTCCCGAGCCGGGAACACGGCCTTTGGCGCAAATGAATTGTCGCCCGACCCGATGCGTCACAAGCCCGGATCGGCGCCTTCGCCCTTCAGCGTGGCCTCGACCATGCGCCGGGTCAGTTGCGGCGCCAGCAATTCCATGAAATCGTAATCGTAGCCACGCAGCCAGGTATCGCGACGAAAGGCGATGCGCGTGGTATTGCCCTCGAACAGGTGCGTGGCCGGCAAGGCGGCCAGCGCGTCGTCGCGCACGGGATCGAAGGCCATTTCGGCGATTATGCCGACGCCCAGGCCGAGGCCGACATAGGTCTTGATCACGTCCGAATCGATGGCCGTCAACATCACGTCGGGATGCAGGTCCTGGCGCTCGAAGGCCCGATCGATGCGCGAACGGCCGGTGAACGTAGCGTCATAGGTAATCAGGGGATAGTCGGCCAGGGTCGCGAGTGTCAGCGGTTGGCGCGCCAGCAGCGGATGGCCCTGCGGAGTCACCACCAGATGCGCCCACTGGAAACAGGGCAGGGTCAGCAGTTCCGGATGCCGATCGAGCGCCTCGGTGGCGATGCCCAGATCGGCGCTGCCGTCCAGCACCCAGTCCGCGACCTGCAATGGGCTGCCCTGCTGAATGTGCAGGCGAATCGCCGGGTGGCGCTCGACGAAGCGCCGGATCACCGGCGGCAAGGTGTAGCGCGCCTGGGTATGGGTGGTCGCGATGGACAGCGTGCCGCTGCTTTCCGCGGCGTAGTCCTCGCCGACCCGCTTCATGTTCTGCGCTTCGCTGAGCATGCGCCGCGCCATCGCCAGCACGATCGATCCGGGGGCGGTAATCGCGGTGAGACGCTTGCCGCTGCGCTCGAAAATCGTCACGCCAAGCTCTTCTTCAAGCATGCCGATCTGCTTGGAGACCCCTGGCTGGGAAGTGAACAGCGCCTCCGCGGCGGCCGACACGCTAAGTCCGCGCCGCTCGACTTCGACCAGGTAACGCAGCTGCTGAAGTTTCATGCCTCGATTATATATCGTTTAGTTCTATGTAAATACATACTAAGTATTTTCCAGAGCTATATGGACTCGCTACGATGCATCCCATCATGGAATTCATCCTCAATCCCCTGCTCCCGCTGTCCGGCTTCGCCGTCGGCCTCCTGGTCGGCCTGACCGGCGTCGGCGGCGGCTCGCTGATGACACCGCTGCTGGTTCTGCTCTTCGGCTTCAAGCCGGCGACCGCAGTGGGCACTGACTTGCTCTATGCGGCGATCACCAAGAGCGGCGGTTCCTGGGTGCATCACCGCCACGACAACATCGACTGGGCCATTACCCGGCGTTTGGCGCTCGGCAGCGTTCCCGCAGCGGGCCTGACGCTGCTGGCGCTGTCGCAACTGGGCATACAAGGTCACGGCGCAACGGGATTGATCTCGGTGGTGCTCGGCGTCGCCCTGCTGCTGACCGCCCTCTCCCTGTTTTTCCGCCAGCACCTGCTGGAACTGGCACGCCGTCGTAGCGCCAGCGCCGACTTTCAGAAGCGTACTGCCGTGCTGACAGTGCTGGTTGGCGCAGCGCTTGGCGTCCTGGTAACGATCTCTTCAGTCGGCGCCGGCGCCCTCGGTGTCACGGCGCTGAGCTTCCTCTACCCGAATCTCGCCACGCGCCGCATTGTCGGCTCGGACATCGCCCACGCCGTGCCGCTGACCCTGGTCGCCGGCCTCGGCCACTGGTGGCTGGGCACGGTCGATGTGGTGCTGCTGGTCTCGCTCCTGATCGGTTCCCTGCCCGGCATTGCGCTCGGCGCCCACTTCGCCGCCAAGGTGCCGGAACGCACCCTGCGCGGTCTGCTCGCCTCGGTCTTGCTGCTGATCGGCAGCAAACTCATTCTCGCCTAAGGATCTGCCATGTACCGCTACGACGACTACGACCACGCCATTGTCCAGGCTCGCGTTGCCCAGTTTCGCGGCCAGACCGAGCGTTATCTTGCCGGCCAACTGAGCGACGACGAATTCCGCCCGCTGCGCTTGCAGAACGGCCTCTACATCCAGCGCCACGGCCCGATGCTGCGCCTCGCGGTGCCCTACGGCCTGATCTCGGCCGCGCAGTTGCGCCGCTTCGCCGACGTTGCTCGCCGTTACGACCGCGGCTACGGCCACTTCACCACGCGTCATAACCTGCAACTGAACTGGGTCAAGCTGCCCGACGTGCCGCAAATCCTGGCCGACCTCGCGCAGGACGAACTGCACGCGATCCAGACTTCCGGCAACTGCATCCGCAACGTGACCACCGATCATTTCGCCGGCGTCGCCGCCGACGAGATCGCCGATCCGCGTCCCTGGGCGGAAATCCTGCGCCAGTGGTCGAGCTTCCACCCGGAGTTCGCCTACCTGCCGCGCAAGTTCAAGGTCGCGATTTCCGGCGCCACTGAAGACCGCGCGGCGATCCAGGTGCATGACCTCGGCCTGCAGGTGGTACATAACGAGGCCGGCGAGATCGGCTTCAAGGTCCATGCCGGCGGCGGCCTCGGCCGCACTCCGCTGCTCGGCCAGGTGGTGCGCGAATTCCTGCCCTGGCAACACCTGCTGACTTACAGCGAGGCGCTAGTGCGCGTCTTCAACCGCCATGGTCGCCGCGACAATGCCTATAAGGCGCGCATCAAGATCCTGGTCAAGGCGCTTGGTCGCGAGGAGTTTGCGCAGCAGGTCGAGGCGGAATGGGCCCACCTCAAGGATGGTCCGGCGACCCTGACGACGGCGGAAGTCGAACGCGTGACTGCGCAGTTTGCAGCGCCCGCCTACGAAACACTGGCCGAGGACGATCTGTGCCACCTCGCACACCTGCGCGAAGACAAGGCCTTCGCGCGCTGGGTCGAGCGCAATGTACAGGCGCACAAGGTTCCCGGCTACGCCGCCGTCACGCTGTCGCTGAAGAAACCGGGTGCCGCCCCGGGCGATGCCAGCAGCGAACAGATGGAAGCCGCCGCCGACCTCGCCGAGCGCTACAGCTTCGGCGAGATCCGCGTTTCCCACGAACAGAACCTGATCCTCGCCGACGTGCCGCAGCGCGAGCTCTACACCGTCTGGCACCGCGCCAAGGCGACCGGTCTGGCCTCACCCACGGTCGGCCTGATCCAGGACCTGATCGCCTGTCCCGGCGGAGATTTCTGCTCCCTGGCCAACGCCCGCTCGCTGCCGATCGCCGCGGCGATCCAGGAACGCTTCGAAGATCTCGATTACCAGCACGACATCGGCGAACTGGAACTCAACATCTCGGGCTGCATGAACTCCTGCGGCCATCATCACCTCGGTGCGATCGGCATCCTCGGCGTCGACAAGAACGGTGAGGAGTGGTACCAGGTCACGCTCGGCGGACGCCAGGGCAACGCCGCTCGCATCGGCGAGGTGATCGGCCGCTCCTTCGCTGCCGCCGAAGTGCCGGATGCCATCGAGCGCCTGGTCGGCGTCTACCTCGCGCACCGCCATGCCGATGAGCGTTTCATCGATACCTACGACCGCATCGGCGAAGAGCCTTTCCGCAATGCGGCATACCCCCACCCCCATCAATCAAGGAGAGTCGTCAATGGCTAAGCAGATCATCAAGGAGCGTCGCCTGCAGGACGACGCGTGGAAAGTCGTGACCCTGGTCGACGGCGTAGCGCCGTTCGATGTCTGCCTGCCGGTCGGCCCGCTGCTGGTACCGGTCTCGGTCTGGAAGGCGAAGAAGGCCTGCCTGATCCATCGCGAATACGAGCACGGCACACCGCTGGGCATCTGGCTCGCACCCGAGGACGACCTCGCCGAGATCGCCGCCGACATCGACGACTTCACCGTGATTGCCGTGCATTTCCCGAAATTCACCGACGGCCGCGGCTACTCGACCGCACGCCTGCTGCGCGAGCGCCATGGCTATGACGGCGAGTTGCGCGCCTTCGGCGACATCGGCCGCGACCAGATATTTTTCCTCAATCGCGTCGGCTTCGATGCCTTCGTCATCGGCGAGGGCAAGAGCGCCGAAGATGCACTGGCCGCCTTTGATGATTTCCCCGAGAGCTATCAGGGTAACGCGGTTCAGCCGCTGCCCCTGTTTCGGCGACGAGCCGCCTGAACCACCCGTAATTAGGAGCCTGTCATGCTGCGCGAAAACCTGCCCGATCTGGCGGACCTCGAACTGGTCGCCGCTGTTGCCGAGAAAGCCGTCGGCGTCAAGCAACTGCTGCGCGACGTGGCGCGCGACTACGCGCCCGCCGTGTTCGCCAACAGCCTCGGCGCAGAGGACATGGTGCTGACCGACATGATCTGGAGCAAAGGCACGCAGATCGGCATCTTTTCGCTCGACACCGGACGCCTGCCGGCCGAAACCTACGAACTGATGGCGCGCGCCGAACGCCATTACGGCCGTCGCCTGGAGGTTTTCGCACCGCGCCACGATACCGTGCAGAACTTTATCGCAGGCTTCGGCATCAACGGTTTCTACGACTCGGTCGAAGCACGCAAGGCCTGCTGCCATGCGCGCAAGGTCGAACCCCTGCAGCGTGCCCTGGCCGGCAAGCAGGCCTGGATCACCGGCCTGCGCGCGGGGCAGTCGCAGACGCGGGAGAAGCTCAAGACGGTCAGCTTCGACGCGGTGAACAATCTGGTCAAGATCAGCCCGCTGGCCGACTGGAGCGAGCGCGAGATCTGGGTTTACCTGCGCGCCAACAACGTGCCCTACAACGCACTGCACGACCGGAACTTCCCGAGCATCGGCTGCGCCCCCTGCACCCGCGCCATCCAGCCCGGCGAAGACGTGCGCGCCGGACGCTGGTGGTGGGAAAGCGCGGACACCAGGGAGTGCGGCCTCCACAGGAGGCCGGACGGTACTCTTGTGCGCGCTTCGGCGGAGGCTAAGGTCGGCGAAGCCGAGCTTAAGGCACCGTCAGGTGCCGGCCGCAGCCAAACCGAAGAAACCAAGGAATGCGGCCTGCATCTGGTCGATGGCCGTTTGCAACGAATTGTGAAACAGGGAGCGGAGGCATGAGTAGCCTGGCACTGCAACAGCACGCGACGCTCTCGCACCTGGACTGGCTGGAAGCCGAAGCCATCCATATCCTGCGCGAGGTCGCCGGGCAATGCGCCAATCCAGCCCTGCTGTTTTCCGGCGGCAAGGATTCGCTGGTGCTGCTGCGCCTGGCGGAGAAGGCCTTTCGCCCGGGACGTTTTCCCTTTCCCCTGCTCAACATCGATACCGGTCACAACTATACCGAGGTCATCGACTTTCGCGACTTTCGCGCCTGCCAGTTGAACGAACGCCTGATCGTGCGTTCGGTCGAGGATTCGATGCGGCGCGGCACCGTGGTGCTGAAATCGCCCGACGAATCGCGCAACAAGCATCAATCGGTGACCTTGCTCGAAGCCATCGAGGAATTCGGCTTCGATTGCTGCATCGGCGGCGCACGACGCGACGAGGAAAAGGCGCGGGCCAAGGAGCGCATCTTTTCCTTCCGCGACGAGTTCGGCCAGTGGGACCCGAAAAACCAGCGCCCGGAATTGTGGGACCTCTACAACGCCCGGGTGCACAAGGGCGAGAACATCCGCGCCTTCCCGATCTCGAACTGGACCGAGCTCGACGTCTGGCAATACATCGAACGCGAGGAGCTGCAACTGCCGTCGATCTATTTTGCCCACGAACGCGAGGTGATCCGCCGCAATGGGCTGCTGCAACCCGTGACCGAGCTGACCCCGGCGCGCGCCGGCGACGTGGTCGAGAAACTCACCGTGCGCTTCCGCACCGTCGGCGACATTACCTGCACGGCACCGGTACTGTCGGACGCCGACAGCGTCGCCCGCATCATCGAGGAAACGGCGGTAACGACCATCACCGAGCGCGGCGAGACTCGCCTTGACGACCAGACATCGGAAGCCTCGATGGAACAACGCAAGAAGGAAGGTTACTTTTGATGAGCGCAATCGAGCACCTGCCCGGCATCGACAACGGTCTGCTGCGCTTTCTCACCTGCGGCAGCGTCGATGACGGCAAGAGTACCCTGATCGGCCGGCTGCTCTTTGACACCAAGACCATCCTCGCCGACACGCTGCATGCCATTACGCGCACTTCCGAGCGCCGCGGACTCGAAGCCGTCGACCTGTCGCTGCTGACCGACGGCCTGCTGGCCGAACGCGAGCAGGGCATCACCATCGACGTCGCCTACCGCTACTTCAGCACCGGACGACGCAAGTACATCATCGCCGATGCCCCGGGTCACGAGCAATACACGCGCAACATGGTCACGGCGGCCTCGACCGCCAACCTCGCGATCATCCTGATCGATGCGCGCAAGGGCGTGCTGACGCAAACACGGCGCCATTCCTATCTGGCGCACCTGGTCGGCATTCCGCACATCGTCGTCGCCATCAACAAGATGGACCTGGTCGGCTACGATCAGGCGACCTTCGAGCGCATCCGCAGCGAGTATCTGGAGTTTGCCGCAACGCTCGGTATCGGCGATGTCCGCTTCATTCCCATGTCGGCACTGAACGGCGACATGCTCGTGGAGCGGGGCGAGAATCTCGACTGGTATTCGGGGCCGACGCTGCTCGACATTCTCGAGAACGCGCCGACCGCGCACAGCGAACGCGACGAGCGCTTCCGCTTTCCGGTGCAATATGTCTGCCGGCCGCAAAAGTCGGGCGATCCGAAGCTGCACGACTATCGCGGCTTCATGGGCCGCGTCGAGTCCGGCGAAATCGCCGTGGGTGACGAAGTGATGGTGCTGCCGTCGGAGACGCGTACCCACGTCAAGGCCATTGAACTCTACGGCCGTTCCTTGCCGCGCGCGATTGCCGAGCAGTCGGTCACGCTCTTGCTCGAAGACGAGGTCGACATCTCACGCGGCGACATGATCGTGCGCGCGGCAGAGTCGGCGCTGGTGACACGGCGCATCGAAGCCATGCTCTGCTGGCTTGGCGATACACCGCTCGATCCTCGACGCAAGTACCTGATCCGCCAGACCACGCGCGAGACCAAGGCGGCGATCGAATCCATCGACTACCGACTGGACATCAATACCCTGCAGCAGATGCCTGCCGAACATCTGGGCATGAACGACATCGCGCGGGTAGCGTTCAAGCTGGCGCAGCCGCTATGCGTTGAGGCCTACGCCGAGAATCGCTCCACCGGAGCCTTCATCGTGATCGACGAGTCGAGCAACAACACGGTCGGCGCGGGAATGATTCTCTGATTGAAGGTGCAATCCCACCGGGGATACCGTCCGCGCCTTCGGCACGGACATAAAACAAAAAGCCAGGCAATGCCTGGCTTTTTGTTTAGGGGTGACGACCTTATTCGGCGGTCGGCGCCTCAGCCACGTCGCCAGCCGGACGGTCCAGCAGTTCGACAAACGCCATCGGCGCGTTATCGCCGACGCGGAAACCCATCTTCAGGATGCGCAGATAGCCGCCGTTGCGGGCCGCATAGCGCGGGCCGAGCACGTCGAACAGCTTGCCGACGATGTCGCGGTCGCGCGTACGATCGAAAGCCAGACGGCGATTGGCCAGGCTGGGCTTCTTGCCAAGCGTGATCAGGGGCTCCACCACGCGGCGCAGTTCCTTGGCCTTGGGCAGGGTGGTCTTGATGGCCTCGTGGCGCAGCAGCGAGACAGCCATGTTGCGCAGCATCGCCTGGCGATGCGCCGAAGTCCGATTGAGTTTGCGAAGTCCGTTACCGTGACGCATTTTGATTCCCTCGTTTTTTGCGGCCACCGCGCAATGCAAATGGCCGGTTAATGGTTATCGAGTATTGATTTCAGCACAGCAAGTGAAACATTAAAACTCCGGGCCAAGGCCCGGCTTTCAATACATCAGGACAGCTTCTCCAGACCGGCCGGCGGCCAGCTTTCGAGCTTCATGCCCAGGGTCAGGCCGCGCGAAGCCAGGACTTCCTTGATTTCGTTGAGCGACTTGCGACCGAGGTTCGGCGTCTTCAGCAGCTCGGTTTCGGTACGCTGGATCAGGTCGCCGATGTAATAGATGTTCTCGGCCTTCAAACAGTTGGCGGAACGCACCGTCAGTTCGAGGTCATCGACCGGACGAACCAGAACCGGGTCAACCGAAGTCTGCTTCGGTGCTTCGGCGGACATCGGCGTGCCTTCCAGGTCCGCGAACACCGACAGCTGCTCCATGAGGATGCGGGCCGCAGTGCGCACCGCCTCTTCCGCGTTGTCGATGGCGCCGTTGGTTTCGATGTCGAGGATCAGCTTGTCGAGATCGGTGCGCTGTTCGACGCGCGCGGACTCGACCGAGTAGCTGACGCGGCGCACGGGGCTGAACGAGGCGTCGAGCATGATCTGGCCGATGGCACGGTTCTCGCGGGCAATTTCGCGCTGATTGGCAGGTACGTAGCCGCGGCCGGACTCGACGCGGATCTGCATGTTGAGCTTGCCGCCGGGTGCAATGTGGGCAATGACGTGATCAGGATTGACGATCTCGACATCATGAGTGGTTTCGATGTCCCGCGCCGTTACCACGCCCTCCCCGGCCTTGGAAAGGGTCAGTGTCGCCTCGCGACGGTTGTGCATCTTTAGCACCACACCCTTGAGATTCAACAGCACATCGACCACGTCCTCACGAACGCCATCCAGAGTCGAGTACTCGTGGAGCACACCTTCAATGGACACTTCGGTCGGAGCGACGCCCTCCATGGAGGACAGCAGGATGCGACGCAGGGCGTTGCCGAGCGTGTGGCCATACCCTCTCTCAAACGGCTCCATGACCACACGGGCATGCAGCGGCGAAAGCTGCTGGACATCGATACTGCGGGGTTTCAGAAGTGTGTGCATGTGCATTCCTTCAAATGGACGACGCCTGGCGTCCGGTGGACGCCAGGCGCAAAACTACTTGTTAGCGTGAATACAGTTCGACAACCAGGCCTTCGCTGATTGACGGTGGCAGATCTTCGCGGGCAGGGTATGACTTGAAGATACCCTTGCCGGCCTTGACGTCCACTTCGAGCCAGACCGGAAAACCACGCGACTCGGCGGCTTCCAGCGCAGCCTTGGTGCGCAAGTGGCTGCGAGTGCTGTCGAGCAGCTGGATTACATCACCGGGACGCACGTTGTAGGACGGAATATCCACGCGTTTGCCGTTGATCAGCACGCCATTGTGGCGGACCACCTGCCGTGCTTCTGCGCGTGACACGCCGAACCCCATGCGGTAAGCCACCGTATCAAGGCGACCTTCCAGCAGTTTCAGCAGGTTCTCGCCGGTCTGTCCCTTTTTGCGCTCGGCATCGCCGAACACCTTGCGGAACTGACGCTCAAGAACGCCGTAAATGCGGCGGATTTTTTGCTTTTCGCGCAGCTGCGTGCCGTAACCGGACAAGCGCTGCCCGGACTTTTGGCCGTGCTGGCCGGGTGCGTAAGCGCGGCGCTCGACGGAACATTTGTCAGTGAAGCACTTCTCGCCTTTGAGGAACAACTTTTCGCCCTCGCGGCGGCACTGGCGGCACTTGGCATCTAGGTTGCGGGCCATGGTGTCGTATCCTTATTGCCTTAGATGCGGCGGCGCTTGGGCGGCCGGCATCCATTGTGGGGAATCGGGGTAATGTCGGTGATGCTGGTGATCTTCATGCCAAGCGCATTGAGCGCCCTAACTGCCGATTCGCGCCCGGGGCCGGGGCCCTTGATGCGAACTTCGAGATTCTTTACACCGCACTCCTGAGCAGCCTTGCCGGCAGCTTCGGCAGCAATCTGCGCGGCAAACGGTGTCGACTTGCGCGACCCCTTGAAGCCGGCGCCACCGGAAGTGGCCCACGACAAGGCATTGCCCTGGCGGTCGGTGATGGTGATGATGGTATTGTTGAAGGAAGCATGAACATGCGCAATACCTTCTGCGACATTCTTCTTGACCTTCTTGCGGACTTTGGTTGCGGTCTTAGCCATGTATTGGTTCCTGGTTTACTTCTTGCCCATCGAAATCGCCTTGCGCGGGCCCTTGCGGGTTCGCGCGTTGGTACGGGTGCGCTGACCGCGGACCGGCAGACCGCGACGGTGACGTACTCCGCGATAACAGCCAAGATCCATGAGGCGCTTGATGTTCATCGTCGTTTCGCGGCGTAAATCGCCCTCGACAGCGAACTTGCCGACCTCCTCACGCAGACGATCCAGTTCGCTGTCCGTGAGTTCCTTGATCTTGGTCGAACGCTTGACGCCAACGGCGTCGCAGATTTTCCGTGCGCGGGTACGGCCAATGCCGTAGATCGCGGTCAGAGCGATCTCCGCGTGCTGGTGATTCGGGATGTTGACGCCTGCTATACGAGCCATGTGCTTACCTGTTCGTCGCCGTTAGTGAATGCGGTGTGGTGGGCTAGCTGAAAAATGCGAACCGTAGATTATATCTGATCTGTGCCGCTCTATCAACCTTGACGCTGCTTGTGGCGCGGATCGGTACAGATGACCCGCACCACACCTTTGCGGCGGATGACTTTGCAATTGCGACAGATACGCTTGACCGAAGCCAGAACTTTCATTGGATTTCTCCGGAAATATTGCCAGACTACTTGGCGCGGAACACGATACGGCCTTTGGTAAGGTCGTAAGGCGTGAGTTGCACGGTGACCTTGTCGCCAGGAAGGATGCGGATATAGTGCATGCGCATCTTCCCGGAGATATGGCCAAGAACCACATGCCCATTTTCCAGTTTGATCCGGAACGTGGCATTCGGGAGATTCTCGACGACCTCTCCCTGCATTTCAATAACATCTTCCTTAGACATGGATCACCGGGCCGGGAACCCGGCTCCCTTGAAATTAGCCTTTTTCAGAAGACTCTCATACTGGTGCGACATGACGTAGGCCTGTACTTGCGACATGAAATCCATCGTCACCACGACAATAATCAGCAGACTTGTTCCGCCAAAATAAAATGGCACGTTCCATTTGAGAATCAGGAACTCCGGCAGCAGGCAGACCGCCGTGATGTAGATGGCGCCAGCCAGTGTCAGACGGGTCAGGATCTTGTCGATGTAGCGGGCGGTTTGATCACCAGGGCGAATGCCGGGAACAAACGCTCCACTCTTCTTGAGGTTGTCCGCGGTTTCCTTGGAATTGAAAACCAGCGCCGTATAAAAGAAGCAGAAAAATACGATGGCAGTGGCGTACAACATTACGTATATCGGTTGCCCCGGCGATATCGTCGCGGCGATGTCCTTCAGCCAAGTCATCCCCTCACCTGCGCCAAACCATCCGGCCGCCGTCGCCGGAAACAGTATGATCGAGGACGCGAAGATCGGCGGTATGACGCCGGACATATTGAGTTTCAAAGGCAGATGGGAACTCTGACCGCCGTAGACCTTGTTGCCAACCTGTCGCTTGGCGTAGTTCACCAGAATCTTGCGCTGGCCTTTTTCGACAAAGACCACAAAGCCTGTAACCAGAACCGCTACAGCACAGATAAATAGTGCCGACAAGGCATGCATCGCACCGGTGCGGACCAGTTCAAAGAGGCCGCCCAGCGCGCTTGGTAAACCCGCCACAATGCCCGCGAAAATGATAATCGAAATGCCGTTGCCAAGACCACGCTCGGTGATCTGTTCGCCGAGCCACATAAGAAACATGGTTCCGGTAAGCAAGGTAAGCACGGTAACGAAACGGAACATGAAACCGGGATCGAGCACCAGTCCCGCCTGCGATTCCAGCGCAATGGCCATACCCAAGCCCTGGAACAAGGCCAAACCCACCGTACCATAACGCGTGTATTGGGTAATCTTGCGTCGCCCTGCCTCGCCCTCTTTTTTCAGTGCCTCAAGCGAAGGTACCGCGACCGTCATGAGCTGCATGATGATCGAGGCCGAAATGTAGGGCATGATGCCAAGGGCGAACAAGGTAAAGCGCGACAAGGCGCCACCCGAAAACAGGTTGAACACGCCGAGAATCCCACCCTGCTGTCCCTGGAACAACTCTGCCAGTTTTACCGGATCTATTCCGGGTACGGGAATATGTGCGCCAATGCGGTAAACAACCAGCGCACCCAGCAGAAACCAGAGCCGGCGCCAAAGGTCGCCGAATTTTCCGGTCTTGCCTAGAGTTGCTGCCTGGGTTGCCACGTTGCCTGTCCCGTCCGCTATCAGGCAGCAGCGATGTCTGCTACGGACCCGCCGGCCGCTTCGATCGCGGCACGGGCGCCTTTGGTCGCACCAACCCCCTTGAGGGCGATCTTGCGATTCAGCTTGCCCGACAGGATAACCTTGGCTGACAGGGCATCGCCCGCAACCACGCCGGCCTGCTTCAGAACCAGCAGATCAACTTCTTCGACGGGAAGCTTGTCCAGCTCGGACAAACGTACTTCGACATTGCGACTGGCAGTCAAGGATACAAATCCTCTTTTCGGCAAACGACGCTGTAGCGGCATCTGACCGCCTTCGAAACCGACCTTGTGGAAACCGCCGGCGCGCGACTTCTGGCCTTTGTGTCCACGACCGGCCGTCTTGCCGAGACCACTGCCAATGCCCCGTCCGACACGCTTGGAAGCGTGCTTGGAGCCGGCACCCGGTTTCAGGTTGTTAAGTTCCATGCTCATCGCGATATCCCCTTAGCCTTCGCACTTCACCAGATAGGCCACTTTGCGGATCATGCCTCGCACTGCGGGCGTATCCTCGAGCACAGCCGAACTATTGAGCCTTTTCAGGCCGAGTCCGCGCACCGTCGCGCGATGGTCCTGCTTGGTACCGATGATGCTCTTTACCAGCGTGACCTTGATCGTCTTGTCAGCCATGGCTCACTCCAGAATTTCTGCTAGGGCCTTGCCGCGCTTCGCAGCGATCTCGGCCGGGGTGCTCATGGCCAGCAAGCCATGCAGGGTTGCACGCACCACGTTGTAAGGATTGGTCGAGCCAATGGTCTTGGCAACCACATCGGTAATTCCCATGACTTCGAAGACAGCACGCATCGGGCCGCCGGCGATGACGCCGGTACCGGGGGATGCCGGGGACATCAGGACCGTGGTGGCGCCATGCTTGCCTTTGACCGTATGGTGCAGAGTGCCATTCTTGAGGCTGATCTTGGCCATCTTGCGCCGAGCTTCCTCCATGGCCTTCTGAACGGCGACCGGGACTTCACGGGACTTGCCCTTGCCCATTCCAATGCCGCCATCACCATCGCCGACGACGGTCAGCGCAGCGAAACCGAGAATCCGGCCACCCTTGACCACCTTGGTGACGCGATTGATGGAGACCATCTTCTCGCGCATGCCGTCATCGCGCTCTTCCTGGACCTGCTGCTGTTTCCTGCCTTGCGGTTTAGCCATGTCCGTCTCGCTTAGAACTTGAGACCGCCCTCACGGGCGGCTTCGGCCAGCGCCTTGACGCGGCCGTGGTAGTGAAAACCGGAGCGGTCGAATGCAACCTGCTCGATGCCGGCCGCTTTGGCCCGCTCGGCGATGAGTTTGCCAACCGTCTTGGCCGCATTGACGTTGCCGCCGTTCGGAACCTGGGTCCGAACTTCCGGCTCCATGGTCGAAGCAGCGACGAGAACTCGGGTGCCGCAGCCAGAGAAAATCTGCGCCGAGATATGCAAGTTGCTGCGATGCACCGCGAGGCGCACCACTTTGAGCTCCGCAATCTTGGCGCGGGTTTTGCGCGCCCTGCGCAGACGAGCCTGTTTCTTTTCCATGATTCAGCGCCTCGGTTATTTCTTCTTGGTTTCCTTGATGACAACCACTTCGTCGGCATACCGGACACCCTTGCCCTTATAGGGCTCCGGGGAACGATAGGCGCGCACTTCAGCGGCCACCTGACCAACCACCTGCTTGTCGATCCCCTTGATCAGGATCTCCGTCTGGGTCGGCGTTTCAACTTTGATGCCGTTTGGCATGTCGTGCGACACGGGATGCGAGAAGCCCAAGGTCAGGTTCAGCTTGGCTCCCTGAGCCTGCGCGCGATAGCCAACGCCGACCAGAGTCAACTTCTTCTCGAAGCCCTTGGTCACGCCAATCACCATGTTATTGAGCAGTGCGCGCATCGTTCCCGACATCGCTCCGGAATTCGGAGCGCCTTCGACGGCACGGCAGAGCAGTTTTTCACCATCTCTCTCGATGGTCACAGCTGGCAAGAGGAACTGCTTCAGCGTGCCCAACGGACCCTTGACCGCGACGTCGGTGTCGGAAAGCGTCACTTCGACACCTTTGGGTACATCAACGGGATACTTTGCAATACGTGACATGACAGCGGCTCCTTAGGCGACGATGCAGAGAACTTCGCCACCCATGTTGCCTGCCCGCGCACGGCGGTCGGTCATGACGCCCTTCGGCGTCGAGACAATGGCAACACCCAGCCCGTTCATTACGCGGGGCAAATCGTCCTTGCCCTTGTAGACACGCAGGCCCGGCTTGGAAACGCGTTCGATGCGCTCGATTACCGGATGCCCGGCATAGTACTTCAGCGCAATGTCGAGCTCGGGCTTGGCCCCGTTCTCGCGGATAGCGAAATCATCGATGTAACCCTCATCCTTCAGCACCTTGGCGATCGCCACCTTGAGCTTGGAGGAAGGCATGGAAACAGAGAGTTTTTCCGCCATCTGCGCGTTGCGGATGCGGGTCAACATGTCGGCAACTGGATCGGTCATGCTCATATCGCTCTCCTTACCAGCTGGCCTTGGTCATACCAGGCACTTCGCCGCGCATTGCAACTTCGCGCAGCTTGTTACGGCACAGACCAAACTTGCGGAACACTCCGCGCGGACGCCCGGTCAATGCGCAACGGTTGCGCTGACGGGACGGACTCGCATTGCGGGGCAACTGCTGGAGCTTCAGACGCGCATCCATGCGCTCCTCATCCGACAGCTTGACGTTGTTGATGACAGCAAAAAGTTCGGCACGCTTGGCTGCATACTTCGCAACCGTCTTCGCACGCTTCTCTTCGCGGTTAATAAGAGCTAGTTTCGCCATACGTCCCTCAATTCTTGAAGGGGAACTTGAAAGCGGCGAGGAGCGCCTTCGCTTCCTCGTCGTTCTTCGCGGTGGTGGTGATGCTGATATTCATGCCCCGCAACGCATCGATCTTGTCGTACTCAATTTCGGGGAAAATGATCTGTTCCTTTACCCCAACGTTGTAGTTGCCACGCCCGTCAAAGCCCTTGCCCGAGATGCCCCGGAAGTCGCGGATGCGCGGCATGGCAATGGTGACCAGGCGATCCAGGAATTCGTACATCCGGTTTCCGCGCAAGGTCAGCATGCAGCCGATCGGATAGCCCTCGCGAATCTTGAATCCGGCGATGGCTTTGCGTGCCTTGGTGACCACAGGCTTCTGACCGGCTATCTTGGTCATGTCACCGACGGCGTGATCCAGCACCTTCTTGTCGCCGACCGCCTCACCGACACCCATATTCAGGGTGATTTTGGTAATGCGCGGGACTTCCATGATGGACTTGTACGCAAACTTCTCGCGAAGTTCTGGGGCCACCGTCTGTTTGTAGTATTCCTGCAATCGCGCCATGACTGATCCTTACGCGTCAACAACTTCGCCGTTCGACCTGAACACCCGAACCTTGCGGCCATCGTCGAGTTGCTTGAAGCCGACGCGATCCGCCTTCTGGGTGGCCGGATTGAACAACGCCACGTTGGAAATATTGATCGGCATTTCCTTCTCGACAATGCCGCCCTGATGACCCTTGAGGGGGTTAGGCTTGGTATGTTTCTTGACGCGATTGATGCCTTCAACAAGCAGGCGTTCCGCATCGAGGCAGTTCAGCACTACACCTCGCTTGCCTTTGTCCTTACCCGTGGTAACGACAACATCGTCACCCTTGCGAATCTTGTTCATGATCGAGTCCTCGAATGCCGGTTCAAAGAACCTCGGGAGCCAGCGAAACGATCTTCATGAATCGCTCGGTACGCAGTTCGCGCGTGACCGGGCCGAAGATACGCGTGCCAATTGGTTCCAGCTTGTTGTTGAGCAATACGGCTGCGTTGCCATCAAACTTGATCAGGGACCCGTCGGAGCGACGAACACCCTTGGCTGTGCGCACCACGACCGCGCTATAGACTTCGCCCTTCTTGACGCGGCCACGCGGCGCGGCATCCTTGATGCTGACCTTGATGACATCACCAATGCCGGCATAGCGGCGCTTGGAACCGCCAAGCACCTTGATGCACATGACCGAACGCGCACCGGTGTTATCGGCGACATCCAGCAGAGACTGCATTTGAATCATTATTTCATCTCCAACTTAATCCGCGAATGACTCAAGTCCCGCGATCAGTCTTGGAGCCCGCTAGGGGCTAGGATGCCGGGGAGAATGAATGCCCCGACCGAGTAAAGAGGCGGAATTTTACAACCCGCCGCGATGTTGTCAAGAACTATTTTCTTTATTGCGGACGTTCGGCCGCCGAGCCTTGGTCAGGCAGCGCGCGCCTTCTCGACAATCTTGGCGACGCGCCACGCTTTGGTCTTGGAAATCGGTGCGCATTCCTCGATCTGAACCAGATCGCCGGCCGCAGTGTCCATTCCTTCGACGTGGGCGTGGTACTTCTTCGAACGCGTCATGATCTTGCCGATCACAGGGTGCTTGACCTTGCGCTCGACCAGTACCGTAACGGTTTTCTGCATCTTGTCCGAAACAACACGCCCCTGGAGGGTGCGTCGTACGGTTTGAGTGATCGCATCCGTCATTTCGCCGCCGCCTTCTCACGCTGAATTGTTTTGACGCGCGCAATATCCTTGCGCACCTTGCCGACCTGGCTGGTATTGGTCAGCTGTTGTGTAGCCACCTGCATGCGAAGGCCGAATTGCGCCTTGCGCAAATCCAGCAGTTCCTTTTGCAGTTCTGCATCGTTTTTCGTTCTCAGCTCAGTTGTCTTCATGGCTTATCCCAAATGACGGGTAACGAAGGTGGTCTCAAGCGGAAGCTTGGCCGCAGCAAGGCGGAAAGCTTCGCGCGCCAGCGTCTCGTCCACGCCATCCATCTCGTAAAGTACTTTACCCGGCTGAATCTCGGCAACCCAGTACTCCGGGGAACCCTTGCCGTTACCCATACGAACCTCAAGAGGCTTCTTCGAGATCGGCTTATCCGGGAAAATGCGGATCCAGATGCGACCACCGCGTTTGATATGGCGCGTCATGGCGCGGCGAGCCGCTTCGATCTGACGCGCCGTAAGACGACCCCGGCCGATGGCCTTCAGGCCATACTCGCCAAAGCTCACCTTGGCACCGCGCGTAGCGAGTCCTGTGTTACGACCCTTCTGTTCCTTGCGATATTTTCTGCGGGCAGGTTGCAGCATAATTTACTCCTTGCCTTCTTTCGCTGCGCTATCGGTACCCTCGGCCTTGGCCGGAGCCTTGCGAACGCGCTTGACGGGTGCCTTGGGCGCAGCAGCAACGACTTCCGCTTTGGCTTCCGGCTTTGTTTCTTCGGTCTTCTTGGCGGGTGTTCGCCGTGCCGGCTTGGCCTCGACCTCACCTTCGGTCTTGGGCTTGCCGGGGCTACGCCGCGGCTTGCGCTGGTCATCGACGGCTGGCTCCGGAGTCGCCAGCAGCGCTTCGCTGCGGGACAGAATCTCACCCTTGAACACCCATACCTTGATGCCGATGATGCCGTAGGTGGTCTTTGCCTCGGAAGTACCGTAGTCAATGTCGGCACGCAGGGTATGCAAGGGCACGCGGCCTTCGCGATACCATTCCCGACGCGCGATCTCCGCGCCGTTGAGACGACCGGAACTCATGATCTTGATGCCCTGGGCACCAAGCCGCATTGCGTTCTGCATCGCGCGCTTCATTGCGCGGCGAAACATGATCCGCTTTTCAAGCTGTTGCGCGATGGAATCGGCGATCAGCTGGGCATCGGTTTCCGGCTTCCGAATCTCTTCGATATTGACATGCACCGGCACACCCATCTTGCGCTGGAGTTCCGCCTTGAGGTGCTCGATGTCTTCACCCTTCTTGCCGATCACCACACCGGGGCGAGCGCTATACACGGTCACCCTCGCGTTCTTGGCCGGGCGCTCAATGACCACGCGACCTACCGAAGCATGCGCCAGCTTCTTTTTCAGGTAGTCACGAACCTCAAGGTCTTCCTTGAGCATCTGCGGAAAAGTCTTGCTGTTGGAATACCAGCGCGAAGTCCAGTTGCGTGTGACCGAAAGACGAAAACCGGTCGGATGAATCTTTTGTCCCATGTGCCCTCCTTAATCGCCAACGGTCACGAAAATGTGACAGGTAGGCTTGAGGATGCTGTTGCCGCGTCCCTTGGCTCGCGCGGTAAAGCGCTTGAGCACAGTGCCCTTTTCGACATAAATACGCGTGATTTTCAGTGCATCGATATCCGCGCCATCATTGTGTTCCGCGTTGGCAATAGCCGACTCGAGTACTTTCTTGATTATCCCGGCGCCCTTTTTGGGGGAAAATGCCAGAATGCTGAGCGCCTGATCTACCGGCTTGCCGCGTACCAGATCGGCAACGAGGCGACCTTTTTGGGCGGAAAGTCGGACGCCGCGCAAGTTTGCGTTGGTTTCCATCATCGCTCCTTACTTCTTGGCGACGGCTTTTTTGCCGCCCGTGTGGCCCTTGAAGGTTCGCGTCAGCGCGAACTCGCCAAGTTTGTGCCCAACCATGTTTTCCGACACATAGACCGGAATGTGCTGCTTGCCGTTATGCACGGCGATGGTCAATCCCACGAAGTCCGGAAGAATTGTCGAGCGACGCGACCAGGTCTTGATCGGGCGCTTGTCGTTGGAGGCGCGCGCTGCATCCACCCGCTTCAGCAGGTGAGCGTCAATGAACGGGCCCTTCTTGATAGAACGTGCCATGTCTTACCTCTTACCTTTCGGCCTGCGCTGGACAATCATGACGTCCGTGCGCTTGTTGTTGCGGGTACGGTAGCCCTTGGTCGGTTGACCCCACGGACTTACGGGAACACGCCCTTCACCGGTGCGTCCTTCGCCACCACCATGCGGGTGATCGACCGGGTTCATGGCCACACCGCGAACGGTCGGACGCACGCCGCGCCAACGCATTGCGCCGGCCTTGCCGATCTTGCGCAGGCTATGCTCTTCGTTACCCACCTCGCCAATCGTCGCGCGACACTCAACATTGATGCGGCGGATTTCGCCGGAACGCAGTCGAATCTGGGCATAAGTCCCTTCACGCGCCAGTAGCTGCACTGAAGTACCAGCGGAACGCGCGATCTGAGCACCTTTTCCAGGCATCATTTCGACGCAATGGATTGTGGTGCCAACGGGAATGCTGCGAATCGGCAGCGCGTTACCCGGCTTGATCGGCGCCTCGGAACCGCTGACGACTTCCTGACCGACGACCATTCCCTTGATGGCGATCATGTAACGGCGCTCACCGTCGGCGTAAAGCACCAGGGCGATATTGGCGGACCGGTTCGGATCGTACTGAATGTTCTCTACCTTGCCCGGAATCCCGTCCTTGTCGCGACGGAAATCGATAACGCGGTAAAGCTTCTTGTGACCGCCACCCATGTGACGGGTGGTGATATGGCCATGCGCATTGCGGCCGGCGGTTCGGGTTTTCGCTTCGACAAGTTTGTCGTGCGGGCGCCCCTTGTGCAGATTCGGGTTAACAACCTTGACGACACCACGACGACCGGGTGAAGTCGGTTTGACTTTAACGAGAGCCATTTAAGCCGCCCCCCCTTCAGCAAAATTGATTTCCTGACCCGGCTTCAGGCAGACAAAAGCCTTCCTGATGTCGCTGCGTCGACCGACATTGCGGCCGGCTCGCTTGACCTTGCCTTTGAGATTGGCGATCTGGACGGACTTGACGTCGACCTTGAACAGCATTTCCACGGCCGCCTTGACTTCCGGCTTGGTCGCATCCGGGGTAACGATGAACACTACCTGCTCGTTCTTGTCTGCAATATAGGTGGCTTTTTCGGAAATTTGCGGTGCTACCAGCACCTGTAGCAGGCGTTCCGGATTGAAGTTCTTGCTCATGCCAGCATCTCCTCGATCTTGGCTACGGCGCCCTTGGTGAAAAGCACCTTGGGAAACCGCACCAGGGATACCGGGTCGGCCTGATGCGCTTCCAGCACCAGGACATTCGGCAAGTTGCGGGATGCCAGCGCCAGATTGTCGTCCAGACTATCCGTCACCAGCAACACGGATTCCAAACCCATCGCCTTCAGCTTCTGGGCAAACAGGCGCGTCTTCGGCGCCTCGATGGCAAAGTCATCAATCACGACCAGCTTTTCTTCGCGAGCCAACTGGGAGAGGATTGCGGCCAAACCCGCGCGATACATCTTCCGATTGACCTTCTGCGTGAAATTCTCTTCCGGCGTGTTCGGGAAAATTCGACCGCCGCCACGCCAGATCGGCGAGGACGTCATGCCGGCACGCGCACGGCCCGTTCCCTTTTGACGGAACGGCTTCTTGGTGCTGTGATGAACTTCTTCGCGATCCTTCTGCTTGCGATTACCGGCACGGGCATTGGCCTGATAGGCAACCACCACCTGATGCACCAGCGCCTCGTTGAATTCGCGACCGAAAAGCGCATCTGACGCCGTCACGGTAGACGCAGCCTGACCTTGGGCATTAATTAGTGTAAGTTCCATGTCACCCCCCCGCCTTCGTCGCCTTGATGGCCGGAGCGACGATCACGTCACCCCCCTTGGCACCAGGCACCGCACCCCTGACCAGCAGAAGTTGGCGCGCTTCATCGATGCGAACGACTTCCAGGTTCTGCGTCGTACGCGCGACGTCACCGAGGTGACCGGCCATCTTCTTGCCGGGAAATACGCGACCGGGATCCTGCGCCATGCCGATGGAACCGGCGGAGTTGTGCGACAAGGAATTGCCGTGGGATGCACGGTTCGACGAAAAATGGTGGCGAGTAATCGCACCGGCAAACCCCTTGCCGATCGATGTGCCACTCACGTCGACCTTCTGACCGACGCTGAAAATACTCGCGGCGACGACATCACCCGGCTTGAACTCAGCCAGTTGATCCGGCGCGACACGGAATTCCCTTAAAACTTCACCGGCTTCGACGCCGGCCTTGGCAAGGTGTCCCGCCGCCGGCTTACTTACCCGACTGGCGCGTCGCTTGCCAAAGGTCACCTGCACAGCGGAATAACCATCCACCTCAGGTGTTTTTATTTGTGTGACGCGGTTATTCGACACATCGAGCACTGTCACCGGGATGGAAGAACCATCTTCGGCGAAAACGCGCGTCATGCCGACCTTGCGTCCAACAAGGCCTAGACTCATTTTATTCTCCTAAACCCCAGCTTCGATTGGCCGGGCCGACTTCGGAAATTCAGCGGCAAACGTCTCCGCGACAGGCGCCAAAAAGCAGGCGCCCCTGATACGAATTACTGCAACTTGATCTCGACATCCACGCCGGCGGGAAGGTCCAGCTTCATCAATGCATCGACCGTCTTGTCGGTCGGATCAATGATGTCCATCAGACGCAGATGTGTACGAATCTCGAACTGGTCCCGCGAAGTCTTGTTGACGTGCGGCGACCGCAATACGTCAAAACGCTCAATACGCGTCGGCAGCGGCACCGGGCCACGCACTACGGCGCCTGTGCGCTTTGCCGTCTCGACAATCTCAAGCGCCGATTGGTCAATCAGACGATAGTCGAAGGCCTTGAGGCGGATGCGTATCTTTTGGTTTTGCATGACAAATCCTTAAAGAGCAGGGTCGCAAATCGCGAAAGGGCGAGATTTTATCGCCGTTTTCGCCGTATTGCAACAAAAGTTATTCGATGACCTTGGCAACGACACCGGCGCCGACGGTACGACCGCCTTCACGGATGGCGAAACGCAGGCCCTCTTCCATCGCGATCGGGGCGATCAGCTTCACCGTCATCGCAATGTTGTCGCCCGGCATCACCATTTCCGTCCCGGCCGGCAACTCGATGCTGCCCGTGACGTCGGTGGTGCGGAAGTAGAACTGCGGACGGTAGCCATTGAAGAACGGCGTGTGGCGGCCGCCTTCGTCCTTCGACAGGATGTACACTTCCGACGTGAAGTGGGTGTGCGGGGTGATGCTGCCCGGCTTGGCCAGCACCTGGCCACGCTCGACTTCTTCACGCTTGGTGCCGCGCAGCAGCACGCCGACGTTGTCGCCCGCCTGGCCCTGGTCCAGCAGCTTCCTGAACATTTCCACGCCGGTGCAGATGGTCTTGGTGGTGGGGCGGATGCCGATGATTTCGATTTCCTCGCCGACCTTGACGATGCCGCGCTCGACGCGACCCGTCACCACGGTGCCGCGACCGGAGATCGAGAAGACGTCTTCGATGGGCATCAGGAAGGGCTTGTCGATGGCGCGCTCGGGCGTCGGAATGTAGCTGTCCAGCGCGTCAGCCAGGGCCATGATGGCGACCTCGCCAAGCTCACCCTTGTCGCCTTCGAGGGCCTTCAGGGCCGAGCCCTTGATGATCGGGATGTCGTCGCCGGGGAAGTCGTACTTGCTGAGCAGTTCGCGCAGTTCCATTTCGACGAGTTCGAGCAGTTCGGCGTCGTCCACCATGTCGCACTTGTTCATGAACACGACCATGTACGGTACGCCGACCTGGCGTGCCAGCAGAATGTGTTCGCGGGTCTGCGGCATGGGGCCGTCGGCGGCGGAACAGACCAGGATGGCGCCGTCCATCTGCGCGGCGCCGGTGATCATGTTCTTGACGTAGTCGGCGTGTCCCGGGCAATCTACGTGCGCGTAGTGGCGCGTCTTCGTCTCGTACTCGACGTGCGCGGTGTTGATCGTGATGCCGCGGGCCTTCTCTTCCGGCGCCGCATCAATCTGGTCGTAGGCTTTCGCCTCGCCTCCAAACTTCGCCGCCAGCACCGATGTCATCGCCGCCGTCAACGTCGTCTTGCCATGGTCTACGTGACCAATCGTCCCCACGTTTACGTGCGGCTTCGTCCGCTCAAATTTCGCTTTCGCCATGTCTGCTTTCCTTAAAGAACGATGATTGGTCGATCACTTCTTGTTGATGACGGCTTCGGCGACATTTTTCGGCGCCTCGGTGTAATGCTTGAATTCCATCGAGTAGGTGGCACGTCCCTGTGACAGCGAACGGAGCTGGGTGGAGTAGCCAAACATTTCCGCGAGCGGCACCTCGGCTTTGATCAGCTTGATGCCACCGACCTGATCTTCCATGCCATGAACGATACCGCGACGACCCGAGAGGTCTCCCATGACGTTGCCCATGTAGTCTTCCGGAGTTTCCACCTCGACCGCCATCATCGGTTCCAGCAACACCGGGCTGGCCTTGCGCATGGCATCCTTGAACGCCATGGATGCCGCCATCTTGAATGCGTTTTCGTTGGAATCGACATCATGGTAGGAACCATCAAACAGTGTGACCTTGACATCGACCACGGGGAAACCGGCCAGCACGCCGTTCGGCAACGTGTCGATGAGACCCTTCTCGACCGCCGGGATGAACTCGCGCGGCACGGAACCACCCTTGATCATGTCAACGAATTCGAAGCCCTTGCCAGCCTCGTTCGGTTCAAGCTTGATCCAGACGTGGCCATACTGACCGCGGCCGCCTGACTGCTTGACGAATTTTCCTTCCTGCTCGACCGACTTCCGCACGGCTTCGCGATAGGCGACCTGCGGAGCACCGACATTTGCTTCGACGCCAAACTCGCGCTTCATGCGGTCGACGAGAATTTCTAGATGGAGTTCGCCCATGCCGGAAATGATGGTCTGGCCCGATTCTTCGTCGGTGCGCACGCGGAAAGAAGGATCTTCCTGTGCCAGACGATTGAGGGCGATGCCCATCTTCTCCTGGTCAGCCTTGGTCTTCGGCTCTACGGCAACGTGAATCACCGGCTCCGGGAACACCATGCGCTCCAGCGTAATAACGTGGGCCGGGTCGCACAGGGTCTCGCCCGTAGTCGCCTCTTTCAGGCCGACAGCAGCAGCAATATCGCCGGCAAATACTTCCTTTATTTCCTCGCGCTGATTCGCGTGCATCTGCAGGATTCGCCCAAGGCGCTCCTTGCGACCCTTGATCGGGTTGTAAATCGTGTCACCTGTCTTGACCGTGCCGGAATAGACGCGAAAGAAGGTCAATTGGCCGACATAGGGGTCAGTCATTATTTTGAAGGCAAGTGCCGCGAACGGATCGGTATCGTTCGCAGCGCGGTGGCCCTCGGTTTCATTCTCGAGGATACCATCGACCGGCGGAATGTCGGTCGGCGCAGGTAGATACTCGATGACCGCATCCAGCATAGCCTGCACGCCCTTGTTCTTGAAGGCGGAACCGCAAAGCATCGGTACGATCTCGGCATTGAGAGTACGCGAACGCAGGCCGGCTTTGATTTCGGCCTCGGTCAGTTCGCCGGTCTCGAGGTACTTGTTCATCAGTTCCTCGGTGGCCTCGGCAGCCGCCTCAACCATCTTCTCCCGCCATTCCTCGGCCTTGGCCTGAAGGTCGGCCGGGATATCTCCATACTCAAACTTGATGCCCTGGCTCGCCTCGTCCCAGATGATGGACTTCATTTTGACCAGATCGACGACGCCCTCGAATTTCTCTTCGGCACCGATCGGAATCTGCAACGGAATGGGATTGGCCTTGAGGCGCAAGCGCATCTGGTCGTGCACCTTGAAAAAGTCGGCGCCCTGGCGGTCCATCTTGTTCACGAAGGCAAGACGGGGCACACCGTAGCGGTTGGCTTGACGCCAGACGGTTTCAGACTGCGGTTGAACACCACCCACGGCACAGTAAACCATGCAGGCGCCATCCAGCACGCGCATCGAGCGCTCCACCTCGATGGTGAAGTCGACGTGCCCCGGGGTATCGATGATATTCACGCGATGCTCGGGGAAGTTCGCGCCCATGCCTTTCCAGAAGCAGGTGGTGGCCGCCGAGGTGATGGTGATACCGCGCTCCTGCTCCTGCTCCATCCAGTCCATGGTGGCCGCACCGTCATGGACTTCGCCAATTTTGTGATTCACCCCGGTGTAGAAGAGAATACGCTCGGTGGTGGTGGTCTTGCCGGCGTCGATATGTGCCGAAATACCAATGTTGCGATAGCGCTCGATGGGAGTCTTGCGGGCCACTTGATTTACCTGCCTTATCTAAACCAAACCGCCATGACGCCTCGTTTCACAAAGCGACAGGGCGGCGGACAAAAACACGAAAGCCTCGCCGGAAGCCCGGCGAGACGCGATACTACTAAAAACGGAAGTGCGAGAAGGCCTTGTTGGCTTCCGCCATACGGTGCACTTCTTCGCGCTTCTTCATCGCCGCACCGCGCCCTTCGGACGCCTCCAGCAATTCGGCGGCAAGACGCTGCCCCATTGACTTCTCGCTGCGCTTGCGCGCCGCTTCGCGCAGCCAGCGCATGGACAAGGCCATGCGACGGGAGGGACGAACCTCTACCGGAACCTGGTAGTTGGCACCACCGACGCGGCGGCTCTTGACCTCTACCAGAGGTTTGACGTTATTCACAGCCAAGGTGAAGACTTCCAGCGGATCTTTGCCGCTCTTCGACTGAATCTGGGAGAAGGCACCGTAGATGATGCGCTCTGCAACCGATTTTTTGCCGCTGGCCATCAGCACATTGACGAACTTTGAAAGATCAACGCTGCCGAATTTCGGATCGGGCAGGATGTCACGTTTTGGGACTTCACGACGACGGGGCATGGTATCTCCTTAAACCCTGATCAGGCAGCCTTGGGCCGCTTGGCGCCGTACTTGGAACGGCTTTGCTTGCGGTCCTTTACCCCCTGGGTATCCAGACTGCCACGCACAATGTGGTAGCGCACACCCGGCAGATCCTTGACTCGACCACCGCGAATGAGCACCACCGAGTGCTCCTGGAGGTTGTGGCCTTCGCCGCCGATGTAGGAAATAACCTCAAAGCCATTGGTCAGCCGCACTTTTGCGACCTTCCGTAGCGCTGAGTTCGGCTTCTTCGGAGTGGTTGTATACACGCGAGTGCAGACACCGCGCCGAGCCGGGCTGTTGCCGAGGGCCGGCACCTTGCTTTTCGACTGCGGCGCCTGACGACCTTTGCGCACGAGTTGGTTAATGGTAGGCATTTATATGTCCTGAATGCTGTGCGAAACGCACTGCAAAATTTCAAAAAATCGACCCCTGCCGAGGGCAAAGAGGCCGGATTATAGAATGGTCCCCCGCGAGCGTCAACCTGCTTGCGTATCCTCCGCTGCCACCGAACCGGCTTCCGCTGCGACGGGCAGATCAAACAGGTTCTGCGCCTCTGCTCCGCTCTTTGACTGCCCGCGACGCGTGCGGTGGTACGCCATGCCGGTGCCGGCCGGAATCAGGCGGCCGACAATTACGTTCTCCTTGAGGCCGCGCAACTCGTCGCGCTTGCCCATGATTGCCGCCTCGGTCAGTACGCGCGTGGTTTCCTGGAAAGACGCGGCCGAGATGAACGAATCGGTCGACAAGCTGGCTTTGGTGATGCCGTGCAGCATGAAGTCATACATCGTCGGCGTCTTGCCGGCGGCGATAAGCCTGTCATTCTCGTCCAGCACCGCTGCGCGCTCGACTTGCTCTTCCTTGATGAAGTTCGAGTCGCCCGGATGAGTGATCACCACACGACGCAGCATCTGACGGACGATTACCTCGATATGCTTGTCGTTGATCTTGACGCCCTGCAGGCGATACACGTCCTGCACTTCGTCAATGATGTAGCGAGCGAGTTCCTCGACACCCTTCAGACGCAAAATGTCGTGGGGATCGGCCGGACCGTCCACAATCACTTCACCCTTGTTGACCACCTGGCCGTCGTGCGCCATGACATGCTTGTCCTTGGTGATCAAATACTCATGCGCCGTGCCATCCGGCTCGGTGATCACCAGGCGCTGCTTGCCCTTGGTGTCCTTGCCGAAGGACACGGTTCCCGTGACCTCCGCCAGTACGCCCGCGTCTTTCGGGATGCGCGCCTCGAAGAGTTCTGCGACACGCGGCAAACCACCGGTAATGTCACGGGTCTTGGACGACTCCTGCGGAATGCGGGCCAAAATGTCGCCGACTGCAACAGGCTGCCCATCTTTCACGGTGATCAGCGATCCGACCTGGAAGGTGATGGTCACGATATGGTCGGTGCCGTGGATCTTGACTTCCTGTCCCGACTCGTCGATCAGCTTGACCTGCGGACGAACGCCCTTGGACGCCTTGGCACCACGCTTGGGATCGATGACGACGAGTGTCGACAGACCGGTGACTTCGTCCATCTGCTCGGCAACCGTGGCGTTCTTCTCGACGTTCTCGAATTTGACCGTACCCGCATACTCGGTGACGATCGGACGGGTGTGCGGGTCCCAGGTAGCCAATTGCGCCCCGGCCTTGACCGCCTTGCCATCATCAGCCAGCAGGGTTGCGCCGTAAGGAACCTTGTGACGCTCACGCTCGCGGCCATTGTCATCGGTAATCATTACCTCCCCTGAACGGGAGATGACGATCTTCTCGTTCTTCGGGTTGGTTACGTAACGCATGGTCGCAGTAAAGCGGATCACGCCCGAACTCTTGGCCTCGATGCTGCTTTGCGCTGCGGAACGCGATGCCGCGCCACCCACGTGGAAGGTGCGCATCGTCAGCTGCGTACCCGGCTCGCCGATCGACTGGGCGGCGATAACGCCAACCGCCTCGCCGGCATTGACCAGGGAGCCGCGACCCAGATCGCGGCCGTAACATTTGGCGCAAAGACCGTAACGGGTTTCGCAGGAAAGCGGGCTGCGCACGCGAACTTCATCGATGTCCAGCAATTCAATCGCATCGACGGCATCTTCGTTCAGCAAATAGCCCGCAGGGAAAAGCACTTCCTGGGTATCGGGATGAATCACATCGTTGGTGGTAACGCGCCCGAGAATGCGTTCGCGCAAGGGCTCGATCACCTCACCGCCCTCGACCAGGGCTTTCATCGCAAATCCATTCTGGGTACCGCAGTCGTCTTCGATCACCACCAGGTCCTGGGTGACGTCGACCAGACGCCGGGTCAGATACCCCGAGTTGGCGGTCTTCAGCGCGGTATCGGCCAGGCCCTTGCGAGCGCCGTGCGTCGAAATGAAATACTGCAGAACGTTAAGTCCCTCGCGGAAGTTCGAGGTGATCGGAGTCTCGATGATCGAGCCATCCGGCTTGGCCATCAGACCGCGCATGCCCGCCAGCTGGCGGATTTGTGCGGCAGAACCACGCGCGCCGGAGTCAGCCATCATGTAGATGGAGTTGAAGGACTCCTGACTGACCTGCTTGCCATCGGCGCCGGTCACAGTCTGGTGGGCGAGTTGGTCCATCATGGCCTTGGCCACCTGATCGCCGGCGCGGCCCCAGATATCAACCACCTTGTTGTAGCGCTCACCGACCGTGACAAGACCGGAGGTGTACTGCTTTTCGATTTCCTGGACTTCAGTTTCTGCTGCCGCGATCAGCGAGTGCTTCTGCGTCGGCACCAGCATGTCATCGACGCAAATCGAGATGCCGGCGCGGGTCGCCAGCCGGAAGCCGGCTTGCATCAACTGATCGGCAAAGACAACGGTCTCCTTCAAGCCGCAGCGACGGAAACTCTCGTCGATCAGCTTGGAGATTTCCTTCTTCTTCAGCGGCTTGTCAATGACCTTGAACGGCAGGCCGCGCGGCAGAATTTCGGAAAGCAACGCTCGGCCTGCAGTCGTGGAATAGCGGGTAATTTTCGGCTGCCACTGCTTGTCCGCGTCGAGTTCGTACTCGCAAATACGCACCGTGATGCGCGCGTGGAGGTCGATCTGCCGCGAATCGATGGCACGGGTTATTTCGGCGATGTCCGTGAACATCATGCCGTTGCCGCGGGCTGACACATTCTCGCGGGTGGCGTAGTAGAGACCCAGCACCACGTCCTGCGACGGCACAATGATCGGCTGGCCGTTGGCGGGCGACAGTACATTGTTCGAGGCCAGCATCAGCGTGCGGGCTTCCATCTGCGCTTCCAGGGACAGCGGGATGTGCACCGCCATCTGGTCACCGTCGAAGTCGGCGTTGAATGCCACGCAGACCAGCGGATGCAACTGGATTGCCTTGCCCTCGATCAGGGTCGGCTCGAAAGCCTGGATGCCGAGGCGGTGAAGTGTCGGTGCGCGATTCAGCATTACCGGATGCTCGCGAATGACTTCTTCGAGAATGTCCCAGACCACCGGGGTTTCGGCTTCGACTTCCTTCTTGGCAGCCTTGATGGTACTGGCGATCCCCATTTTTTCGAGGCGTTCGAAGATGAAGGGCTTGAATAGTTCGAGCGCCATCTTCTTCGGCAGGCCGCACTGATGCAGCTTCAATTGCGGGCCGACCACGATGACGGAGCGGCCCGAGTAGTCCACGCGCTTGCCCAGCAGATTCTGACGGAAGCGGCCACCCTTGCCCTTGATCATGTCGGCCAGCGACTTGAGCGGACGCTTGTTGGCGCCGGTCATGGCCTTGCCACGGCGGCCGTTGTCCAGCAGCGAATCGACGGCCTCCTGCAGCATGCGCTTTTCGTTGCGCACAATGATGTCCGGCGCCTTCAACTCGAGCAGGCGCTTGAGGCGGTTGTTGCGGTTGATGACGCGGCGATACAGGTCGTTCAGGTCGGACGTCGCGAAGCGGCCGCCATCGAGCGGAACCAGGGGGCGCAGGTCCGGCGGCAGCACCGGCAGCACCTCGAGGATCATCCACTCCGGCTTGATGCCCGACTGCTGGAAGCCTTCGAGGACCTTGAGGCGCTTGGAAAGCTTCTTGCTCTTCGCTTCGGATCCGGTGGTTTCCAACTCCTGGCGCAGGGTCTCGACCAGGCGGTTGAGGTCAAGGGTGCGCAGCAGTTCGCGCACGCCTTCGGCACCCATCACCGCGGTGAAATCATCGCCGTATTCCTCAACCTTGGCCAGGTAGTCGTCTTCCGTCAGCAACTGCGCCCGATTGAGCGGCGTCATGCCCGGATCGACAACGACAAAGGCCTCGAAATAAAGTACGCGCTCGATGTCGCGCAGCGTCATGTCGAGCACCATGCCGAGACGGCTCGGCAGGCTCTTGAGGAACCAGATGTGGGCAGTCGGGGACGCGAGTTCGATGTGCCCCATGCGCTCGCGGCGCACTTTCGACTGGGTAACTTCGACGCCGCACTTTTCGCAAATGACGCCGCGGTGCTTGAGGCGCTTGTACTTGCCGCACAGGCATTCGTAATCCTTGACCGGGCCGAAGATCTTGGCGCAGAAAAGGCCATCGCGCTCGGGCTTGAAGGTGCGGTAGTTGATGGTCTCCGGCTTCTTGACTTCGCCATAGGACCAGGAACGGATCTTGTCCGGGGAAGCCAGACCGATGGTGATCGCGTCGAACTCCTCTTCGGCCGCCAGGTTCTGCTTGAACAGGTCTGCAAACAGGCTTTTCATGTGTATTTTCTCCTAGGGGCTTTGGCGGCTCAGTAACGCTCGAGATCGATGTCGATCGCCAGCGAACGGATTTCCTTGACCAGCACGTTGAAGGATTCCGGCATGCCGGCATCGATCTTGTGCTCGCCCTTGACGATGTTTTCGTACACCTTGGTACGGCCGTTGACGTCGTCTGATTTGACGGTGAGCATTTCCTGCAGCACATACGCGGCGCCGTAGGCTTCCAGTGCCCAGACCTCCATTTCACCGAAACGCTGACCGCCGAACTGGGCCTTGCCGCCCAGGGGTTGCTGGGTAACCAGGCTGTAGGGGCCGGTCGAACGGGCGTGCATCTTGTCGTCCACCAGGTGATGCAGTTTCAACACGTGCATGTAGCCTACCGTGACCTGGCGCTCGAAGGACTCGCCGGTGCGGCCGTCAAACAGATCGACCTGGCCATTGCTGGGCAGCCCTGCCAGTTGCAGCATGGCCTTGATTTCCGCCTCGTCGGCGCCGTCGAACACGGGTGTGGCAAAGGGCACGCCGCCTTGCAGATTTCCGGCAAGCTCGACCACTTCTTTTTCGGTAAGCCCGTCGATGTCGACACTGCGCCCGGAAGCGTTATAGATCTTATTCAGAAACTTGCGAATTTCCGCGGCGGCAGCCTGCTTCCTCAACATCTCGCCTATCTTGTGACCGAGGCCCTTGGCCGCCCAGCCGAGATGGGTTTCCAGAATCTGGCCGATGTTCATCCGCGAGGGAACGCCGAGGGGGTTCAACACGATGTCCATCGGCGTGCCATCGGCCATGTGCGGCATGTCCTCGATCGGTACGATCTTGGAAACCACGCCCTTGTTGCCATGCCGGCCGGCCATCTTGTCGCCCGGCTGCAGGCGGCGCTTGACGGCGAGATAGACCTTGACCATTTTCTGCACGCCCGGCGGCAATTCGTCGCCCTGGGTCAGCTTCTTCTTCTTGGCCTCGAACGCGACATCGAAGTCCTTGCGGGTCTGCTCCACGCTGTCGCGCAGATCTTCCAGTTGCTGCTGGGCAGTCTCGTCGGCAAGCGATATGTCGAACCAGTGATAGTGCTCGACGGATTCGAGATAGGACTTGGTGATCTTGGTGCCCTTGACCAGCTTCTTCGGTCCCTTGTTGGCAAGCTTGTTGACCAGCAACTTCTCGATGCGGGCAAAGGTGTCACGCTCGACAATTCGCATCTGGTCGGCCAGATCCTGCTTGTAGCCTCTCAGCATGTCGTCGATGATCGACTGGGCGCGCTTGTCGCGCTCGATGCCTTCGCGGGTAAACACCTGGACGTCAATCACCGTCCCGATCATGCCGGAGGGCACGCGCAAGGACGTATCTTTTACATCGGAGGCCTTTTCGCCGAAGATCGCACGTAGCAGCTTCTCTTCCGGAGTGAGCTGGGTTTCGCCCTTCGGCGTCACCTTGCCGACCAGCACGTCGCCGGCCTCGACTTCTGCGCCGATATAGACGATGCCGGACTCGTCGAGGCGCCCCAGCTGCGATTCGCCGAGAGTGGCGATATCCCGGGAAATTTCCTCGGCGCCCAGCTTGGTATCGCGCGCCACGACCGTCAGTTCCTCGATATGGATCGACGTAAAACGATCATCGGCCACCACGCGTTCCGAGATCAGGATCGAATCCTCGAAGTTGTAGCCGTTCCAGGGCATGAATGCGACCAGCATGTTCTGTCCCAGCGCCAGTTCGCCCAGGTCGGTGGAGGCGCCGTCGGCCACCACGTCGCCCTTGGCGATCAGGTCGCCGACCTTGACGATGGGTCGCTGGTTGATGTTGGTGTTCTGGTTGGAACGGGTGTACTTGATCAGGTTGTAGATGTCGACCCCGACCTCCCCGGCCACCGTTTCCGCGTCATTGACCCGGACCACGATCCGGTTTGCGTCGATGTAGTCGATCACGCCGCCGCGCAAAGCTTGAACCGCCGTACCGGAGTCGACAGCCACGGTGCGCTCGATTCCGGTACCCACCAGCGCCTTCTCCGGACGCACGCAAGGAACCGCCTGACGCTGCATGTTGGCACCCATCAGGGCGCGGTTGGCGTCGTCATGCTCAAGAAAGGGGATCAGCGAAGCGGCAACGGAGACGATCTGGCTTGGCGCCACGTCCATGTACTGAACCTCGGGCGGCTCCTTCAATTCGAATTCGCCCTTGAAGCGGCAGGACACCAGGGCGTCGCTGAGCTTGCCCTTCTTATCCAGTTGGGCATTGGCCTGGGCAACGACGTACTTGCCTTCCTCGATCGCCGACAAATACTCGATATGGTCGGTCACATGGCTGTTTTCCACCTTGCGGTAGGGCGTTTCCATGAAACCGTATTCGTTGGTACGCGCATACAGCGCCAGCGAGTTGATCAGACCGATGTTCGGGCCTTCCGGTGTCTCGATCGGGCAGACGCGGCCGTAGTGCGTCGGATGCACGTCGCGCACTTCGAAGCCGGCACGCTCGCGGGTCAATCCGCCCGGTCCGAGGGCGGAGACGCGACGCTTGTGCGTGATCTCCGACAACGGGTTGGTCTGGTCCATGAACTGCGACAACTGGCTGGAACCGAAAAATTCCTTGATGGCTGCCGAGATGGGCTTGGCGTTGATCAGGTCGTGCGGCATCAGGTTGTCGCTTTCCGCCTGGTTCAGACGCTCCTTGACGGCGCGTTCGACACGCACCAGACCGGCACGGAACTGGTTTTCGGCAAGTTCGCCGACCGAGCGCACGCGACGATTGCCGAGGTGATCGATGTCATCGACTTCGCCGCGACCGTTGCGCAGTTCGACCAGGATACGGACCACGTCGACAATATCCTCGTTCGACAGCGTACCCGAGCCCTCGATCTCATCGCGACCGACGCGACGATTGAACTTCATGCGGCCAACAGCCGAAAGGTCGTAGCGCTCATCCGAGTAGAACAGGCCGTGGAACAGGTTCTCGACGGCGTCCTCTGTCGGCGGTTCGCCGGGGCGCATCATCCGGTAGATGGCCACGCGCGACGCCCACTGGTCGGCGCTCTCGTCGATGCGCAGGGTCGAGGAAATGTAGGCGCCACGATCGAGATCGTTGACGTAAAGCGTCTGAATCTGCTCGATATCGCCTGCCGCGAGTTTCGCCAGCAGGTCCTCGGTGATCTCATCGTTGGCGTTGGCCAGTACTTCGCCGGTTTCCGCATTCACGATGTTGGTAGCGATGACCCTGCCGATCATGAACTCATCCGGAACCATGATTTTCTTGATGCCGGCTTCGGCCATGTCGCGGATGTGCTTGACGGTGATGCGCTTGTCCTTGGCGACAATGACCTTGCCTGCCTTGTCGAGGATATCGAACTTCGCCACCTCGCCCCGCAGGCGTTCCGGCACCACTTCGAAGAGGATGCCCTTCTTCGAGAAATGGAAGGTATCGAATTCAAAGAAGGTCGCCAGGATCTGCTCGTGGGTCATGCCTATCGACTTGAGCAGGATGGTCACCGGCATCTTGCGGCGCCGGTCGATACGGAAATACAGAATGTCCTTTGGATCGAACTCGAAGTCGAGCCAGGAGCCGCGATAGGGAATGATGCGCGCCGAAAACAGCAGTTTGCCCGAGCTATGCGTCTTGCCCTTGTCGTGCTCGAAGAAGACGCCCGGCGAACGATGCAACTGGGAAACGATGACGCGCTCCGTGCCGTTGATGACAAAGGAGCCTGTCGTCGTCATCAGGGGAATCTCGCCCATGTAGAGCGGCTGGTCTTCCTTGACTTCCTTGACTGCCTTGGTGTCACGGTCGAGCAGTTCGAGGCGGACCTTGGCGCGCAAGGGGCTGGCAAAGGTCAGGCCGCGTTGCTGGCATTCCTTGACATCGAAAGTCGGTTCGCCGAGCATGAACTCGACGAAGTGCAAGCGGGCATTTCCCGAGTGCGCAACAATCGGGAAAATCGACGTAAACGCCGCCTGCAGGCCTTCGTTGCGGCGCTGGGCGGGAGGCACGTCGGCCTGCAGGAAGCGCGTGTAGGACTCGATTTGAGTCGCCAGCAGAAAGGGCACGTCAAGGACGTTGGCCCGCTTGGCAAAGCTCTTGCGAATGCGCTTTTTTTCGGTATAGGAATACGCCATGGTGGCTCCGTTCAGGATTCAGACGTCGAAGGTCAAAAGACAGGGCTGAGGCAGTTCAGCGCTCTCGTGTAACCCCCGGATCGGGTACAAAGGGGTGAAACTCAACAGGTACAACGCAATTCGCTTCTGCAAGCACCAATAACGGGTTGGCGGCAATGCCGCCAACCCGCGATCGGATCGCAATTACTTGATTTCGACCTTGGCGCCGGCTTCCTCGAGCTGCTTTTTGAGGGCTTCGGCATCGGCTTTGCTGACCCCTTCCTTGACAGCCTTCGGTGCGCCATCCACCAGATCCTTGGCTTCCTTGAGGCCGAGGCCCGTGGCGGCACGAACGACCTTGATCGCCTCGACCTTCTTCTCGCCCGCAGCCAGCAACATCACGGTGAATTCGGTCTGCTCTTCGACGGCAGCGGCAGCAGCAGCCGGGGCGGCAACAGCGACAGCGGCGGCGGCGGCGGAAACGCCGAATTTGACTTCCATTTCCTTGATCAGCTCGGACAGATCGAGAACGGTCATGCCAGCGATGGCATCGAGTATTTCAGCTTTGCTTACAGCCATGATTACAACTCCTGAATGAATGTTTGGTTCAATAAAAAACGATTACGCAGTCTCTTTGGCGTCACGTACGGCAGCAAGGCCCCGGACGAACTTCGTCGGGACTTCATTCAGCGTGCGGACGAACTGGGTGATCGGTGCCTGCATGGTGCCGAGGAGCTTGGACAACAGCTCCTCACGGCTCGGCATCGTCGCCAGCGCCTTGACACCAACTGCGTCCATGACGTAGTTGGGCATTGCGCCGATTTTGATGGTGAGCTTTTCATTGCCCTTGGCAAAGTCGTTGAGCAGCTTGGCAGCGGCCACCGGATCCTTGGAAATTCCATAGATCAGGGGGCCGGTCAGCTTCCCGGACAGACCTTCGAACGGCGTACCGGCAATGGCACGACGAACCAGGGTATTTTTGACCACACGCAGGTAAACACCGGACTTGCGTGCGCTGGCACGCAGTGCGGTGAGATCAACCACTCCGAGACCACGGTACTCTGCGACGATGATCGACTGGGCATTCGCGACTTCTGCGGATACCTCGGCAACTACCGTCTTCTTGTCGTCAAGATTGAGACTCACGGTCAACTCCTAATCAAACTCCAGCGCCGAAAAGTCGGCACTGGCGATACGGCGACCTTCATTCAGGAACCGAAATTCCGTCATCGGGTAACGCCATCTACGCCGGCTTTGCAACAATGCTCCGTTGCCGCAATTAAGTCCTTGCGGACGCCTGCGGTCTTTGACAACCTGCCGCACCATTCGCCGAAAAGCGCGAACAGCGCAACAGCCCAAAGTTCTATGCTTGCGCCGACAGGCTGGCCTGATCGACGCGTACGCCGGCGCCCATGGTGCTGGACAGCGACACTTTCTTCAGATACTGGCCCTTGGACGCCGCCGGCTTGGCCTTCTGCAGCGCTTCGATCAGCGCCGAAAGGTTTGTCTTCAGCGCATCGACGCTGAACGACGCCCGGCCGATCGTGCAATGAATGATGCCGGCCTTGTCGGTGCGGTACTGCACCTGGCCTGCCTTGGCATTTTTCACGGCGGTGGTAACGTCCATCGTGACGGTGCCGACCTTCGGATTCGGCATCAGGCCGCGCGGCCCCAGAATCTGGCCCAGCGCACCGACCACCTTCATCGCGTCAGGAGTGGCAATGACGATATCGAAATTCATGTTGCCGGCCTTGACATCGGCGGCCAGATCGTCGAAGCCGACCACGTCGGCGCCAGCGGCCCTGGCATCCTCGGCCTTGGCGCCCTGGGCGAACACGGCAACACGAACGGTCTTGCCGGTTCCGGATGGCAGCACGACGGAGCCGCGCACCAGCTGATCCGACTTCTTGGCATCGATCCCGAGATTTACGGAGACGTCGATCGACTCGTCAAACTTGGCGGTCGCGCATTCCTTGACCAGAGTCAGCGCATCGCTGACCGGGTAGGCCTTGGTACGATCGACCTTGGCGAATACCGCCCGGGCTCGCTTGGATGCTTTTGCCATGATTACAGGCCCTCCACGGTAATGCCCATGCTGCGGGCCGAACCCGCGATGGTGCGCACTGCCGCCTCAAGATCGGCGGCCGTCAAATCCTTCATCTTGGTCTTGGCAATTTCCTCTGCCTGGGCCTTGGTGATCGAGCCGACCTTGTCGGTATGCGGCTTCGGCGATCCCTTGGTGATGCCTGCGGCCTTCTTGATCAGAATGGTCGCCGGTGGCGTCTTCATGATGAAGGTGAAGCTCTTGTCCGCGAAGGCGGTGATCACCACCGGAATCGGCAGGCCGGGCTCCAGCCCCTGGGTCTGGGCGTTGAAGGCCTTGCAGAACTCCATGATGTTGAGGCCGCGTTGGCCCAGTGCCGGACCGATGGGGGGCGACGGATTGGCCTTCCCCGCGGGCACCTGCAGCTTGATGTAACCTATGATCTTCTTTGCCATGATGGCTCCTATCTACGTGAGTCCTAGCGCGCGGTCGGCGAATTTTCCATCCACCTACTGACGCTCCTCTTGCCGCGGAAACCGCCGCGGCGCCGGTAAGAAACTATGCCTTCTCGACCTGCGCAAACTCCAGTTCAACCGGCGTGGCGCGACCGAAAATGGTCACGGAGACGCGCAGGCGGCTCTTTTCGTAATTGACTTCCTCGACGTTGCCGTTGAAGTCGGTAAACGGGCCTTCCTTGATGCGAACCATCTCGCCCACTTCGAACAGGACCTTGGGCCGGGGTTTTTCAACACCCTCCTGCACCTGCTGCATGATCTTGCTGACTTCCTTTTCGGAAATCGGTGTCGGCTTGGTCGAGGTGCCGCCGACGAAGCCGGTCACCTTGGGCGTGCTCTTGACCAGATGCCAGGAGTCATCGTCCATGTCCATCTCGACCAGCACGTAGCCAGGGAAGAACTTCCTTTCGGAAATGCTCTTCTGCCCGTTTTTCATTTCGACGACTTCTTCGACCGGCACCAGCACCTGACCGAACTTGTCCTGCATTCCGGCGCGGGTGATGCGCTCGACCAGGGCGCGCTGCACCGATTTTTCGAAACCGGAATAGGCGTGAACGACATACCAGCGTTTTGTCATGATTTTTTCCAGCCCAGAATCAGGTCGTAGAGCACCCACTCGAGGCCCTTGTCAGTCACCCACAGCACAACCGCCATCGCCAGCACGAAAGCGAACACGATGCCGGTGGTCTGCATGGTTTCCTTGCGCGAAGGCCAGACAACTTTCTTGGTCTCCACCACGGCGTCCTGAGCGAAGTCGAAAAAGCGCCGCCCCGGCTCGGTAAACCACGCTACTGCAACGCCCGCACCCAAGCCCGCGAGCACAGACAGGACGCGCAGGATCATCGGCTGCTCGCGCAGCAGGTAGAAACCAGCCACGCCAGCCGCCAACAGCAGCAACGCCAGCATGAACTTGAGTTTATCGGCCATAAATAGTCAGTTGATGCGCAAATGCTTCAATTCAGTGGCAGGGGCGGAGGGAATCGAACCCCCAACCTGCGGTTTTGGAGACCGCCGCTCTGCCAATTGAGCTACACCCCTGCAGCAGAGACTGCAGGGCGACACCCCGTTGCCGAAGTGCCGCCCGCTTGCAAAAGCTGCGCGTTGTTATTCGATGACCTTGGCAACGACACCGGCGCCGACGGTACGACCGCCTTCACGGATGGCGAAACGCAGGCCCTCTTCCATCGCGATCGGGGCGATCAGCTTCACCGTCATCGCAATGTTGTCGCCCGGCATCACCATTTCCGTCCCGGCCGGCAACTCGATGCTGCCCGTGACGTCGGTGGTGCGGAAGTAGAACTGCGGACGGTAGCCATTGAAGAACGGCGTGTGGCGGCCGCCTTCGTCCTTCGACAGGATGTACACTTCCGACGTGAAGTGGGTGTGCGGGGTGATGCTGCCCGGCTTGGCCAGCACCTGGCCACGCTCGACTTCTTCACGCTTGGTGCCGCGCAGCAGCACGCCGACGTTGTCGCCCGCCTGGCCCTGGTCCAGCAGCTTCCTGAACATTTCCACGCCGGTGCAGATGGTCTTGGTGGTGGGGCGGATGCCGATGATTTCGATTTCCTCGCCGACCTTGACGATGCCGCGCTCGACGCGACCCGTCACCACGGTGCCGCGACCGGAGATCGAGAAGACGTCTTCGATGGGCATCAGGAAGGGCTTGTCGATGGCGCGCTCGGGCGTCGGAATGTAGCTGTCCAGCGCGTCAGCCAGGGCCATGATGGCGACCTCGCCAAGCTCACCCTTGTCGCCTTCGAGGGCCTTCAGGGCCGAGCCCTTGATGATCGGGATGTCGTCGCCGGGGAAGTCGTACTTGCTGAGCAGTTCGCGCAGTTCCATTTCGACGAGTTCGAGCAGTTCGGCGTCGTCCACCATGTCGCACTTGTTCATGAACACGACCATGTACGGTACGCCGACCTGGCGTGCCAGCAGAATGTGTTCGCGGGTCTGCGGCATGGGGCCGTCGGCGGCGGAACAGACCAGGATGGCGCCGTCCATCTGCGCGGCGCCGGTGATCATGTTCTTGACGTAGTCGGCGTGTCCCGGGCAATCTACGTGCGCGTAGTGGCGCGTCTTCGTCTCGTACTCGACGTGCGCGGTGTTGATCGTGATGCCGCGGGCCTTCTCTTCCGGCGCCGCATCAATCTGGTCGTAGGCTTTCGCCTCGCCTCCAAACTTCGCCGCCAGCACCGATGTCATCGCCGCCGTCAACGTCGTCTTGCCATGGTCTACGTGACCAATCGTCCCCACGTTTACGTGCGGCTTCGTCCGCTCAAATTTCGCTTTCGCCATGTCAATTACCCCAACAAAAATGCACTAGAAAATGGTGCCCTTGGCGTGGATCGAACACGCGACCTCTCCCTTACCAAGGGAGTGCTCTACCACTGAGCTACAAGGGCTGAATCCCTTTTACAACACAACCTGGAGCGGCGAGCGGGAATCGAACCCGCGTAATCAGCTTGGAAGGCTGATGTTCTACCATTGAACTACCGCCGCCCGCCCTACTTGTCCGTTTTCGCTAACCGCCGTGTAACTATCTGTTTCTGCTGACTGCTGGTGGAGGGGGAAGGATTCGAACCTTCGAAGGCAGAGCCGTCAGATTTACAGTCTGATCCCTTTGACCGCTCGGGAACCCCTCCAGCTGAACCCGTGATTATCTCCAAATTCGACGGTACCGTCAAGGAATAAGTCAACTCGGGATATCAGGGCTGTCCAACGATCGGCGGCCGCGATGCTGCGGCGCCACAAACACCGGTAATCAAACCCGCCCCGCGCCCCTCTCAAATGAAGAAAAGCGCAGCGTAGAATCGAGCGACCATCCCCAACGACGGAGATCGCCATGAATGCCCCCGCCGACCGCCCTCCGCTGTCGCAGGAACTGGCTGCAACACTCGCCACCCGCTTCGGCTCGCGTTTCTCCGTCGCCTCTGCGGTTCGTCTGCATCACGGCAAGGATGAGTCCTCGCACCCCCCCATGCCGCCGGATGCGGTGGTATTTGCCGAATCGACGGCAGAAGTTGCCGAAATCGTCAGCCTGTGTCACCGCCATCAGACCCCGGTCATTGCCTTCGGCACCGGTACCTCGCTCGAGGGTCACTTGCTGGCAGTGCAGGGCGGAATCTGCATCGATCTGTCGGCGCTCAACCAGGTCATCGCCGTGCGTCAGAATGATCTCGATGCCACGGTGCAATGCGGCGTCACACGCAAGGCCCTCAACGCCGCCCTGAACGGCACCGGCCTGTTCTTCCCGATCGATCCGGGCGCGGACGCCAGCCTCGGCGGCATGGCCGCAACGCGCGCTTCCGGTACCAACGCCGTGCGTTACGGCACCATGCGCGAGAACGTACTGGGCATGGTGGTGGTGCTGCCCGACGGCCGCATCCTCAAGACCGGAGGGCGGGCCCGCAAATCGGCGGCCGGCTATGACCTGACACGGCTGATGGTCGGCTCCGAAGGCACGCTGGGCATCATCACCGAGCTGACCGTGCGACTCTATCCGGTTCCGGAAGCCATCTCCAGCGCCGTTTGCGCCTTCCCTACCCTGGCGACCGCGGTACAGACGGTGATCCAGACCATACAGCTCGGCGTCCCGGTGGCGAGGATTGAACTGCTCGATACCCTCGCCATCACCGCCATCAACCGCCACAGCAAGACCAGCTTGCGCGAAGCGCCCACACTGTTCTTCGAATTCCACGGTTCGCCCACCGGCGTCAAGGAGCAGGCCGAAACGGTGCAGGAAATCGCGACCGAGCACGGCGGACAGGATTTCGAATGGGCCACGCGCCCAGAGGATCGCAGCCGGCTGTGGCAGGCGCGACACGACGCATACTACGCAGGCCTCGGGCTCAAGCCCGGCTGCCGCGCGCTGACCACGGATGTCTGCGTACCGATTTCGCTACTGGCAGATTGCATAGCCGAGACCTATCTGGATCTCGAAGCGAGCAAGCTTGTGGCCCCTCTGGTTGGCCATGTCGGCGACGGCAACTTTCATCTGGTATTGCTGGTTGATCCGGACAACGACGAGGAACTCACTCGCGCCAAGGGCTTCGCCTCGCGCCTGGCGCAACGCGCGATCCGCATGGATGGCACCTGTACCGGCGAACATGGCGTCGGCATCGGCAAGCAGGCTTACATGGCGCTGGAACACGGCGATGTGGCCATCGATCTGATGCGCGCGCTCAAACATGCGATCGACCCTGGCAACATAATGAATCCAGGCAAGATCCTGCCCATGCCATGAACGCGCCATTACGCAGCATCACCCTCGAGGACAAATACGCCCTCAGTCAGGGCCGGGTATTTCTCACCGGCACTCAGGCCCTGGTTCGCCTGCTGCTGCTGCAGCGCCAGCTCGACGCCCTGGCCGGACTGAATACCGCTGGCTATGTTTCCGGCTATCGCGGCTCGCCCCTGGGCGGGCTGGATCAGGCGCTGTGGAAGGCCAAACGGCATCTCGGCGAAAACCAGGTCGTGTTCCAGCCCGGCGTCAACGAGGATCTGGCCGCCACGGCGCTGTGGGGCACGCAGCAAGTCAATCTTTCTCCTGGTGCGAAGCATGATGGCGTCTTCGGCATGTGGTATGGCAAGGGCCCGGGGGTAGACCGCTGCGGCGACGTCTTCAAGCACGCCAATTCTGCCGGCACCTGGAAGCATGGCGGCGTGCTGGCCGTGGCTGGCGACGATCATGCAGCCCGCTCGTCGACCGTGGCGCACCAGTCGGAGCATGCCTTCAAGGCGGCGATGATGCCGGTGCTGGTGCCGGCCGGCGTCCAGGACTATCTCGACCTCGGCCTGCACGGCTGGGCGATGAGCCGCTATTCGGGTTGCTGGGTGGGGTTCAAGGCGGTGGCCGATACCGTTGAATCCTCTGCCTCGGTGGACATCTCACCCGACCGCGTGCGCATCGTGCTGCCCAGCGATTACGCCTTGCCGACGGACGGCCTCAATATCCGCTGGCCCGATGACCGCCTGGTGCAGGAAGCGCGCCTGCTCGACCACAAACTGTATGCCGCGCTGGCCTATTGCCGCGCCAACCGACTGAACCAGATCGTCATCGATTCGCCCAGTCCGCGCTTGGGCATCATCACCACCGGCAAGTCCTACCTCGACGTGCGCCAGGCTTTCGACGATCTCGGCATCGACGATCAGCTTGCCGCCGAAATCGGCATCCGGCTCTACAAGATCGGCATGGTCTGGCCGCTCGAGTCGGATGGCGTAAGGCATTTTGCCGAAGGCCTGGAAGAAATCCTGGTGGTCGAGGAAAAGCGTCAGTTGATCGAATATCAGCTCAAGGAGGAACTCTACAACTGGCGCGAGGACGTGCGCCCGCGCGTGATCGGCAAGTTCGACGAACAGGGCGAATGGGCATTGCCCAACGGCCGCTGGCTGCTGCCCGCGTCCGGCGAGTTGTCGCCGGCACAGATCGCCCGCGTCATCGCCGACCGCATCGGTCGCCACTTCACTTCGCCGCGCATTCGCGACCGGCTGGCGATCATCGAGGCCAAGGAGCGCGCCGCCTCGCCGGTGATCCCGATTGCGCGAACCCCGTATTTCTGTCCGGGCTGCCCGCACAACACCTCGACCTGTGTGCCGGAAGGCTCACGCGCCCTGGCCGGCATCGGCTGCCATTTCATGGTGCTGTGGATGAATCGCGCCACGGCCACCTTTTCCCACATGGGCGGCGAAGGCGCAGCCTGGATGGGACAGGCGCCCTTCACCGAACAGCGCCATGTCTTCGTCAATCTCGGCGACGGCACCTATTTCCATTCCGGCTCGCTGGCGATACGCGCCGCCGTCGCCTCCGGCGTCAATGCCACCTACAAGATTCTCTACAACGACGCCGTGGCGATGACCGGCGGCCAGCCGGTAGACGGCAGCCTGACGGTGCCGCAGATCGCCCACCAGTTGCATGCGGAAGGCGTCCATCATGTTGTGGTGGTCACCGACGGAGCCGCGCGCGCCTATGGCCACCCCGACCTGCCGCACGGCGTGCCGATTCGCCATCGCGACGAGCTGGATGCGATTCAACGCGAGATGCGCGAGTGCCCCGGCGTGTCGGCCATCATCTACGACCAGACCTGCGCCGCCGAGAAACGCCGCCGCCGCAAGCGCGGCAAGATGATCGATCCGCCGCGCCGCCTTTACATCAACGAGGCCGTCTGCGAAGGCTGCGGCGATTGCGGCGTGCAGTCCAACTGCCTCGCCGTAGTGCCGGTGGAAACCGAATTCGGCCGCAAGCGCGCCATCGACCAGTCGGCCTGCAACAAGGACTATTCGTGCGCGAATGGTTTTTGCCCGAGCTTCGTTTCGGTGCTGGGCGGCGGCGTCAAGAAGGGTCGCGGCCTTGCCGGTTCGGGGAGCAGCGGTGACGCATTCGGCGTACCGCCGGTGCCGACCCTTGCGTCAACCGCAAAACCCTACGGAATTCTTGTCACCGGCGTCGGCGGTACCGGCGTGGTCACCATCGGCGCGCTGATCGGCATGGCGGCGCACATCGACGGCAAGGGCGTCACGGTACTCGACATGACGGGACTGGCGCAAAAAGGCGGCGCGGTATTTTCCCACGTGCGCATTTGCGACGACCCGGAAGGACTTCACGCCGTGCGCGTCGCCACCGGCGAAGCCGACGCGGTGATTGGTGGCGACATGATCGTCACCGCCTCACCGGACGCGCTGACACGCATGCAAACCGGCCGCACGCGCGTGGTGGTGAATTGCGCGGAAACTCCGACGGCCGACTTCACCCGCAATCCGGACTGGCAGTTTCCGCTGGCGCGCATGCAGACCCTGATCGGTGAAACCGTCGGCAGCGGCGCCGCGCATTTCATCGAGGCCTCGGATCTCGCTCTGCGTCTGCTCGGGGATTCGATCGCCAGCAACCTGTTCCTGCTCGGCTACGCATGGCAGCAGGGCATGGTGCCGGTATCTGGTGAGGCGATCGATCGCGCCATCGAACTCAACGGCACGGCGGTGGCGACGAGTCGCGCCGCCTTCCTCTGGGGCCGGCGCGCGGCACACGATCCGGCGGCCGTGACAGCCTATGCCCGGCCGCAAGTCGCCGCGTCGCCGGCGCCGACTCTCGACGACGTGATCGCGAAACGCATCGGCTTCCTCGCGGATTATCAGGATGCCGCCTACGCCGAACATTACCGGGCGCAGGTGGCGCGGGTTCGCGCCGCGGAAGCCACCATCAATTCCTCGCAACTCACCGAAGCCGTCGCGCACAATCTGTTCAAGCTGATGGCGATCAAGGACGAATACGAGGTGGCGCGGCTGTATGCCGAGACCGACTTCGTGCAGAAAATCAGCGAGGGATTCGAAGGCGACTACACGCTGCGTTTCCACCTGGCGCCGCCCTTGCTGGCGCGTCCCGATGCAAAGACCGGTGAGGTGAAAAAAATGAGCTTCGGCCCCTGGATGCTGACCGCCTTCAAGTGGCTGGCAAAGGCCCGCCGTTATCGGGGATCGCGCTGGGATATCTTCGGCCGCAGCGACGAGCGGCGACTGGAGCGGACTTTGCTGGCCGACTATGAAGCCGATCTCGCCGCCTTGCTGCCGAAGCTGGCGCGGACAACGCTGATCGACGCCATAGCGCTGGCCAGGTTGCCGGAGAAGATTCGCGGCTTCGGTCATGTCAAACGGCGCAGCATCGACGCCGCCAGGCCCGAGCGCAAAGCCCTGCAGGCGCGCCTCGGACTGGGTTGAGGCCTGTTGCCTTAACCAGCCGCGGATTTCCGGGTGAATCTGGAATGACTTCGCGCAGAAAGCGGCACTGGGGTAATATCGCCCGACCAACTTGGGAGTCATGCCATGAGCACAACGCCGACTGATCCGATGGAGTTCCTCAAAACCCTTTGGGGCAATAGCGGGATGCCCCTGCCCGGCCTCGTAACGCCGACGCTGGACACCAACGAACTGGAGAAGCGCATTACCGACCTCAAGGCAGTCGAGGGCTGGCTCAAGAACAACCTGAGCATGCTGCAGATGACCATTCAGGGACTTGAAATGCAGCGCGCGACGCTGTCGGCGCTGCAAGCCATCAGCCAGTCGGGGAGCAGTCCGGAGGCCCAGGCCAACCCCTTTGCCAACCCGGCGCTGTGGCCGTGGAATTTCATGCAAAACGCCGCCCAGCCGTCTGGAACGGAGGCTCCCGCCACTGCCGCAGCAGCTGAACCGGCTCCGTCGAAATCGAGCGGCAAGGCCAAGTAGCCAGGCGCGAAGCCAGCGACAGGCGGCAGACCCGGCACTTTGCCCAAAGTGCCGGCCGGGATCAGCCGGGAACGGTATCAGTCGTACTTCCGGCTGTCCTCGATGACCTTGCCATCGTTCGGCAGACTGCCGACGGCCACCAGCCTGACGTCGGCGCGCAGTTTCGTGATATCCCGCACGCTCTCGGCAACAGCCGTATCCAAACCCGCTGCAACGGCGCCAACCTCGCAGTTCAGCGTCATCCGGTCCGTGCTGTCCGGATTCGTCACCACCAGCCGCGCCCGGACGATTTCCGGGTGACGCTTGACCACCGCCGCGACCTGCTCCGGGTGAACGAACATGCCCTTGACCTTGGTGGTCTGGTCGGCGCGGCCCATCCAGCCCTTGATGCGCTGGTTGGTCCGACCGCAGGGTGAAATGCCGGGCAGGAAGGCAGAAAGGTCGCCGGTGCCGAAGCGGACCAGCGGGTAGTCGGCGTTGAAGGTGGTCACCACGACTTCGCCCACTTCGCCTTCCGCCACCGGGTCGCCGGTGCCGGGGCGCACGATCTCGACGATCACGCCCTCGTCGACAACCAGACCCTGTCGGGCTTCGGTTTCATACGCGATGACGCCGAGTTCGGCGGTGGCATAGGCCTGGTAGCCGGCGATGCCGCGCGCCAGCAGAGCGTCGCGCACCGGCGGCAGGAAGGCTTCGCCGGAAACCAGCGCCTTGGTCAGCAAAGGCAGCTTGACGCCCAGTTCGTCCGCCTTCTCCAGCAGAATGCGCAGGAAGGAAGGCGTGCCGACATAAGCGTTGGGTCGCAGGTCGGCCATCGCCGCCACCTGCTGCTCGGTCTGCCCGACGCCGGCCGGAAACACCGTGCAACCCAAAGCATGGGCGCCGGCTTCAAGTATCCAGGCGCCCGGCGTCATGTGGTAGGAAAAACTGTTGTGCACCAGATCACCGGCACGAAAGCCGGCCGCGTAAAGCGCACGTGCCGTGCGCCAGTAATCGGCGACGCGTCCTTCCGGTTCGTAGATCGGACCGGGCGAGGAAAACACGCGCCCGAGCTTGCCCCAAGCTGAAGCCGCCAAACCACCGAAGGGCAGCCGTGTCTTCTGCAATTCGATCAGGTCGCTCTTGCGCACCACCGGCAAAGCCGCGAGGGCGGCTGTCGAGGTGATCGTTGCGGCATCGACGTTCTTCAACGATTCGGCGAAGTAGGCGGTATTGCTCCTGGCGTGCGCAATCTGCTGCGGCAGGCGTGTCGCCAGCGCCGACTTTCGTTCGTCGTCAGTGCGGGTTTCGAGGGCGTCAAAGAATTTGGACATGAACTGCTCCGAAGTCGAATGTTGTAGACGGTGCAGCGGTAGCGAGGACCGTGGAGCACCAAGCGATGCAAGGCGCGAAAGGCCGACGTTTAGTTTCTCTAAACGAGGCCTTGAGCAACGCCGCAGCGCGCCGCGTGATCCGCGGGACTCAAGCGAGCCAGCGCTTGCGGCGGCGGTAATGCTTGGCTTCGCGGAAGCTCTTGCGCTCCCCCGAAGAAATGCCGAGGTAGAACTCCTTGACGTCCTCGTTGTTGGCCAGATCCTTGGCGGCACCTTCCATCACCACGCGGCCGTTTTCGAGGATGTAGCCGAAATCGGCATAGCGCAGCGCCATGTTGGTGTTCTGCTCGGCGAGCAGGAAGGTGACCTTCTCGCGCTGGTTGAGATCCTTGACGATGCCGAACACCTCGTCGACGATCTGCGGCGCGAGGCCCATCGAGGGTTCATCGAGCAGGACCATGGTCGGGTTGGCCATCAGGGCGCGGCCGATGGCGCACATCTGCTGCTCGCCGCCCGAGGTATAGGCCGCCTGGCTGGTGCGTCGCGTCTTCAGGCGGGGGAAATAGTTGTAAACCTTCTCCAGCGTTTGCGCCACCGCGGCCTTGCCGTCGGTCCGCGTGTAGCTGCCGGTCATCAGGTTTTCTTCGATGGTCAGGTGGCCAAAGCAATGCCGGCCTTCCATGACCTGTACGACCCCGCGCTTGACCAGATCGGCCGGCGTCAGCGCCTCGATGCGCTCGCCGCGGCATTCGATCGAACCCTTGGTCACTTCGCCGCGTTCGCCGTGCAGCAGATTGCTGACGGCGCGCAGGGTGGTGGTCTTGCCGGCACCGTTGCCGCCGAGCAAGGCGACGATGCCGCCTTCGGGCACGGACAGCGAAACGCCCTTGAGCACGAGGATCACGTGGTTGTAGATCACTTCGATGCTATTGACGTTGAGAAGAATGTTGGCAGTAGTCATGTGTTCTTTCGCAAGGGCTGGGCCATGGTCAAATTCCGGTTCCGGACGGAGCAAACCGCACCCCGCCCGGAAGGCCCTTTAGGTCACATCCTCTTTACTTCTTGCAGTCCTCGGCCGTGCGCCGCACGATTTTCTTCTCGTCGGCATACTTGCCGGCGGCACTGATCACCATCGGGCGCAGTACCTTCTCGTCACCCTGATACCAGTCGGAGGTGAAGTTCCACTTCTTGCCGTCCCAGGTATGCACCCGCGCCCATGCCGAACCCATGTGGTCGAGGCAGGACGTCTGCACCGGCCGCATCACGCCGGCAAGGCCCATGGCATCCAGCGCCTTCTGGTCGAGGTTGAGGTGCTCCAGGCCCCAGCGCATCTGCTCGCCGGTGATGTGCTTGCCCTTGCCAAAACGCTCCTGTGCTGCACGCATGCCTTCAACCTGCAGCATCGCCGAAATCAGGCCGCGCATGTAGAGCACCTGGCCGACTTCTTCCTTGGGACCGGTACCCTGGCCCTTGGCATGCAGTTTCTCGAGAACTTCCTTGACCACCTTGGAACCCTGCTCAGCACCATGCTGCATGGCCAGCGCGTTGTAGCCCTTGGCGCCGTCACCGACGTCCTTGACATCCGGCTCGGCACCCGCCCACCAGATTCCATACATCTTTTCGCGCGGATAGCCGGTGGCCTGAGCTTCCTTGAGCGAGGTCGAATTCATCACGCCCCAGCCCCAGAGGAAGACATAGTCGGGCTTGTTCTGGCGAATCTGCAACCAGGTGGCCTTCTGCTCGACGCCAGGATGAGCGACGGGCAACAGGGAAAGCTCGAAACCATGCATCTTGGCGCGTTCCTGCAGCAGGGCTATCGGCTCCTTGCCGTAGGGGCTGTCGTGGTAGACCAGAGCAATCTTCTTGCCCTTCAGCTTGTCGAAGCCGCCCTCTTTCTTGGCGATGTGCTGCACCAGTACGTCGGCGCCCATCCAGTAGGTTCCGACCAAGGGAAAGTTCCAGCCGAATACGGAACCGTCCTGCGACTCGCTGCGGCCGTAGCCGGCGGTGATGACGGGAATCTTGTCGACCGGGGCCTTCTCGGTCAGGGCAAAAGTGATGCCGGTGGACAGCGGCTGAACCGCCGTGGCACCGCCATGCTTGCCCTTCAGGCGCTCGTAGCACTCGACGCCACGGTCGGTGGCATAGCCGGTTTCGCATTCCTCCCAGATCAACTTGACGCCGTTGACGCCGCCGCGCGCATTGGTCAGTTTCATGTAGTCGACAAAGCCGTTGGCCCAGGGCGTGCCGTTGGGCGCATAGGCGCCTGTGCGATAGGCCAGCACCGGAAAGAACTGCTCCTCCGCCGCGAACGTCGCCGGCGCGGTGAGGGCAGCCGACAGGCCGATCGCGGCAAGCGAAGCAGTGACAGCAAGTTTGCGTAGTTTCATGTTTTCTCCTCCTAGGATGATTTGGTGTTACGTCTGCAATAAACCTGTTTTGATAAGAATCCTGCCGCGCCGTTCAATGCGGGAAGGGCCACAAGCGCAATTTTTCCCTGCCGGTCGCCCACAGGCGCGCAATACCATGCGGCTCAACGATAAGGAAGAACACGATAAGCGAGCCGAAGATGATGAATTCGAAGTGGGAAACCACCGCGACTGAAACTTCCAGCCCGAACAGGCTCCCCACCAAAGGCAGCATCTGATTCAGAAAGATGGGCAGGATCACGATGAATGCCGCGCCGAAAAAGCTCCCGGAAATCGCCCCCATGCCGCCGATGATGACCATGAACAGCAGCTGCAGGGAACGGTCGATCGAAAACGCCGCCGGCTCCCAGGAACCGAGGTTTACCATTCCCCAGAGAGCGCCTGCCACCCCGAGATAAAACGAACTGACGGCGAAGGCGGTGAGTTTGGCGTACATCGGACGAATCCCGATCACCGTGGCCGCAACGTCCATGTCGCGAATCGCCATCCATTGCCGGCCCATGTTGCCGCGCACCAGGTTCTTCGCCATGAGGCTGAAGGCGACCAGAATACCGAGGCAGAAAAGATACTTGTCGGTCGGCGAACTGATGGTCCAACCAAGCAAATTGATGTCCGCCACAGAAACTGAACCCGATGACGCATTATTGGTGAACCACTTGATGCGCAGGAAAGCCCAGTCCCAGAAAAACTGCGCGGCCAGCGTCGCCACGGCGAGATACAGGCCACGCACGCGCAGGCTCGGGGCACCGAATACGATACCCGCTGCAGCTGCCATCAGGCCGCCCAGCAGAATCGCGGCCAGTGCCGGCATGCCATCGACGCGAATCAGGAAATTGTAGGCGGCATAGGCGCCGACCGCCATGGAAGCGCCCGCGCCCAGCGTAATCTGACCGCAATAACCGACCAGGATATTCACGCCCAGAGCAGCAAGCGACAGGATCAGGAAGGGAACCAGGATGGCGCGGAACATGTACTCGTCGACCAGCAACGGAACCCCGACGAAGGCAAAGACAACCAGGGCGAGGATCGCCCAGCGATCCTGCGGAATGGCGAACGCCTGCTGGTCCGCCTTGTAGGTGGTCTTGAACTGGCCGTTTTCTCTATAGAACATTGTTCGTCGTCCCTCGTGTCAAACGCAAATAAACGCTGTTCTAGTTCCGGCCGCTATGCTTAACGTGCTGCGCACGTTAGCCTGCACTGAAAAATGATTGGTCATTTCATACCCGATCAATAATTTTTTCGCCGAACAGGCCTTGCGGCCTGAACAGGAGGAATACCAGCGCCAGCATGTAGGCAAACCAGATCTCGATGCCGCCGCCGACAAAGGGGCCCAGATAGACCTCCGACAGCTTCTCGCCGACGCCGATGATCAGGCCGCCGATGATGGCCCCCGGGACCGACGTCAGGCCGCCGAGAATCACCACAGGCAGGGCGCGCAAGGCAATGGTCGTCAGCGAAAACTGGACGCCCAGCTTGGAGCCCCAGATGATCCCGGCGACCAGCGCCGTGATGCCGGCCACGCACCAGACGATGACCCAGATCCGGCCCAGCGGAATGCCGATCGACTGTGCAGCCTGATGGTCGTCCGCAACCGCGCGCAACGCCCGTCCGGTTGAGGTCTTCTGGAAGAATATCGAGAGGGAAATCACCAGCAGAGCTGCAATCAGGGCAGCGATGAAGTCCTCCTTGTTGATCAGGATACCGCCTTCGAAAACGCTTTCCAGCATCATCACCGGTTCCTTGGGCATGCCGACGTCGATCTTGTAGATGTCGCTGCCGAAGATCGTCTGGCCGATGCCGTCGAGGACGTAGGCGATACCCAGCGTGGCCATCAGCAGAGTCGCACCTTCCTGGTTGACCAGATAACGCAGGGCCAGCCGCTCGATCAGCCAGGCCACGACAAACATGATCACCACGGATACGGCAAACGCCAGCACGTTGGCCATGAACAGGTTGTCCATGCCCAGCCAGCCGGGTATCCATTCGGAAAAGCGCGCCATGGCCAGCGCGGCGAACAGCACCATCGCGCCCTGGGCGAAATTGAACACGCCGGAAGCCTTGAAGATCAGCACGAAGCCCAGCGCCACCAGCGAGTAAAGCATGCCGCTCATGAGGCCGCCGAGCAGGGTTTCCAAGAAAAAGGCCATTGGTCAGGTTCCTTGACGTGAAATACGACCGCGAGCGCCGCTGGTGATATCGAGCGCAGCGAGCAAACTTAGTCTCCCGCCCCGGGGCGGGGGCAGGGGGTGGGGGGCAATTTCATAGCCACTGACTTTCATGATCGTGAGCATCATGAAAGTCAGTGACTGGCGCCGAGATAGGCGCTAATGACGTCGGGATTGGCGCGGACCTCGTCGGGCGTGCCGTCGCCGATCTTCTTGCCGTAATCGAGTACCACGACGCGGTCGGAAATGTCCATGACCACGCCCATGTCGTGCTCGATCAGAACGATGGTGGTGCCGAACTGGTCATTGACGTCGAGAATGAAGCGGCACATGTCCTGCTTTTCCTCGACGTTCATGCCGGCCATCGGTTCGTCGAGCAACAGGATCTGCGGCTCCATGGCGAGGGCGCGCGCCAGGTCGACGCGCTTCTGCAGGCCATAGGGCAGGCGCCCGACCGGGGTCTTGCGGATGTGCTGGATTTCAAGAAAGTCGATGATCTCCTCGACCTTGGCGCGATGCTCCAGTTCCTCTCGCATCGCCGGACCGAACCAGAAGGCCTGCTGCAGCATGTTGGCCTTCATCTTCAGGTTGCGCCCGGTCATGATGTTGTCGAGCACGGACATTCCCTTGAACAGCGCGATGTTCTGAAAAGTGCGCGCCAGTCCGGCCTTGGCCGCACCATAGGAGTCCATGTTGGCATGATGCTCGCCGCGCAGGATGATGTCGCCCTGCTGCGGCCGATACACGCCGTTGATCACATTCAGCATCGAACTCTTGCCGGCACCGTTGGGGCCGATGATGGCGCGCACTTCATGCTCGAGGACGTTGAAGGAAATGTCCTGCAGGGCCTTGACGCCACCGAAGCTGAGGCTGATGTTCCTGAGATCGAGGATCACCTCGCCGAATTTTCTTCCGCTCATCAGGCTGCTTTCTTCAATACGGGGAAGGTCTTCACTTCGCAAATCTTGAGGTCGGCTGACACCTTGCCGGTGCGGCCATCCTCGAACTTGACCTGGGTTTCGATGTACTGCGATGTCCTGCCGGTGTACAAGGCATCAATCAAAACGCCATACTTTTCCGCGACAAACCCCCGCCTTACCTTGCGCGTTCGCGTGAGTTCGTCATCATCCGGGTCGAGTTCCTTGTGCAGCACCATGAAGCGATGGATCTGCGTCTCGGCCACCATCGCATCGTGCGACAGGTCGACATTGACCTGCTCGACGCATTCCCGGATCAGTTCGAGGACCTCCGGCTTGCCGGCCAGATCGGTGTAGCCGGAATACGGCAGGCCGCGCCGTTCGGCCCAGTTGCCGACGGCGCCCATGTCGATGTTGACGAAGGCACAGACCATGTCGCGGTCGTGGCCGAAGCAGACCGCCTCCTTGATGTACTGGAAGAACTTGAGCTTGTTCTCGATGTAGTTCGGCGCGAATATCGCGCCGTTGGCCAGCTTGCCGACGTCCTTGGCACGGTCGATGATCTTGAGGTGACCGTCTTCGTCGAAAAAGCCGGCGTCGCCGGTATGGAACCAGCCTTCGGCATCGATCGCCTCGGCCGTCGCGTCGGGACGCTTGTAGTATTCCTTGAGCAGCAGCTTGCCGCGCACCAGGACTTCGCCGTTGTCGGCAATCTTCACTTCCACGCCGGGCGCCGGCTTGCCGACGCTGTCGAACTTGATCTCGCGGTCCGGCTGCAGGCAAACCGCGGCACACGTCTCGGTGGCGCCGTATAGCTGCTTGAGGTTGACGCCGATCGAGCGGTAGAAGCGGAACAGGTCGGGACCGATGGCGGCGCCGGCCGTGTAGGCGACACGGATGCGGCTCATGCCCAGCACGTTGCGCAGCGGACCGTAGATCAGCAGATCACCCAGCGCATACAGCAGGCGATCCAAGGACGACACGCCCGGCTTGCGATCGAGGATGTCGGAACCGCAGCGCTTGGCCACCGCCATGAAGTAATGGAACATGCCGCGCTTCAGCGCACCGGCATCCTCCATGCGGATCATCACCGTGGTCAGCAGGTTCTCGAACACGCGCGGCGGGGCGAAGTAGTAGGTCGGCCCGATCTCGCGCAGGTCGGTCATCACCGTGTCGCCGGACTCCGGGCAGTTGATGGTGAAGCCGGCCACCATGGCCTGCGCATAGGAAAACAGGTGGTCGCCGACCCAGGCCATGGGCAGGTAGGACAGTATGTCTTCCCGGTCGGTCAGGTGATCGAAGCCCACCCCGCTCTGCGCGGCGGCGATGAATGTTTCGTGGGTCTGGCAGACACCCTTGGGCTTGCCCGTGGTGCCCGAGGTGTAGAGCATCACCGCGACGTCCTCGGTGCGGCCCTGCGCCACCTCGGACGGAATGAAGTCCGGCTGGTTCCTGTCGTGGACTTTTCCCATCGCGATGACTTCATCGAGGCCCTGCAGGAAGGTCTGGGTGTAGTGACGCATGCCGCGCGCATCGTCGTAGAGGATGTGCGCAAGCGCAGGACACTGGTCCTTGATCTCGAGCAGCTTGTCGACCTGCTCCTGGTCCTCGACGATGGCAAAGCGGATCTCGCCGTCGGTGAGGACGAAAGCCATCTCCGCGGCGACCGCATCCTGGTACATCGGCACCGGCACGCCGCCCAGTATCTGCGCCGCGCACATCGACCAGTACAGGCGCGGGCGGTTGTCGCCGATCAGGGCCAGGTTGTCGCCGCGCTTGAAACCGAGTTCCGCCAGCCCGCAGGCGATGGCGCGGACTTCCTCGGCCACCTGGCTCCAGGTCCAGGTCTGCCAGATGCCGAGATATTTCTCGCGCGTCGCCGGGCGATCGCCGCGCGTGGCGGCGTGATTCATCAGCAGACGGGGAAACGTATCGAGCGGGCCAGAAGCCTGCCCCGATGGGGATGCGGCCATGCGTCTTCTCTCCTCCAGCACTGGCGATGCGAACTCGCTTGTGTCGCGACTTGTCCGCTACGACATTTGAGTCTAAGCCATTCCGCTGCCTATAATTGTCGCGTGCCTGACAATTGTCAAATATCCGGGGACTCGCTCGAAGTCATGCTGCGCCGCACAAGCTGGGCGCAGTCGCTGTCTGCCGAGGATTTCGCGCGCGCCCGCGACGGCACGGTCGAGCGCTGTGTGTCCACTGCCGGCTTCGTCTGCCGCAAGGGTGAACCCGTGGATCACTGGTTCGGCGTGGTCGAGGGTCTGGCCAAGATGTCGAGCGACTGGGCCAGCGGCAAGACCGCCAGTTATACCGGCATCGCCGCCGGCGGCTGGTTCGGCGAAGGTTCCATGCTCAAGTCCGAGCCGCGCCGCTATGACGTCGTCGCCCTGCGCGACACCCGCGTCGCCTGCATGAAGCGCGAGACCTTCCACTGGCTGCTCGACCACAGCATCCCCTTCAACCGTTTCATCATCAACCAGATCAACGAAAGGCTGGGGCTCTTCATCGGCCTGCTCGAATCGGAACGGCTGGCTGACATCGATGCCCGCGTCGCCCGCGCCATCGCCGCGCTGTTTCATCCGGTGCTCCAGCCGGGCATCGAATCCCGCATCGCGATTTCGCAAGGGGAGATCGGCTACCTCGCCGGCGTCTCACGCCAGCGGGTCAACCGCACCCTGCGCACGCTGGAGCAAGCCGGATTCCTGATCGCCGAGTACGGCGGCGTCAGGGTGCTGGACCTGGACGGACTGCGCCGCTTCGCCGGCTAGAAAGCGCCGGCGTAGCGCCGGCGCCGTCCGCAAGGGATACCGTCTCCGGCACAGCCGGAGACATAAATTCAGTACTGGTAGAAGCCGCGCCCGGTCTTGCGGCCGAGATAACCCGCAGCGACCATTTCCTTGAGCAACGGGGCCGGGCGATACTTGGAGTCGTTGAAGCCCTCGTAGAAGACATTCATCACCGCCAGCATGGTGTCCAAGCCGATCATGTCGGCCAGCGCCAGCGGTCCGATGGGCTGGTTGCAGCCCAGCTTCATGCCGGCATCGATCTCCTCGGCCGATGCCAGTCCCTCCGAGTAAACAAAGATCGCCTCGTTGATCATCGGGCAGAGGATGCGGTTCACCACGAAGCCGGGATTGTTCTTCACCGTGATCGGCGTCTTGCCCAGCGCCTTCGCCAGCGCCTCGACTTTGGCATGCGTCTCGTCCGAGGTCTGCAGGCCGCGAATCAGTTCCACCAGCGCCATCAGCGGTACCGGATTGAAGAAGTGCATGCCGATGAACTTGCCCGGACGGCCGGTCGCGGCCGCAAGCTGGGTAATCGAAATCGACGAGGTGTTGCTGGCGATGATGGTCTCGGCGCCGATCGCGGCCTCGACGTCCTTGAGTATCTTCAGCTTGAGGCCGAGGTTCTCGGTGGCCGCCTCGATCACGATGTCGACGCCCTTCATGTCGGCCATCTGCGTCGTCGGCTTGATGCGGGCCATCGCCGCCGACTTCTGCTCGGCCGTCATCTTCTCCTTCTTGACCAGGCGGTCGAGGCTGCCGGAAATGGTGGCAAGGCCCTTTTGCACCGCGGCTTCATTGATGTCCAGCATTACCGCGTCGATGCCGACCACCGCGCAAGCCTGCGCGATGCCGTTGCCCATGGTGCCTGCGCCGATGATGCCGACGGTCTTGATGCTCATTGACTGCTCCTTAGAAAAGACATTAACGATCAGTTTGATTTTATCCTGCCGCCGGAATCTGCGGCGGCGTGCGGCCTCAATGAACCACTGTCAGCGAAGGGCCCTGCCGCAGCTTGATGTTGATCACGAGCACGCGGCTACCCAGCATGACGACGCTTCCGGAGTGGCGATCGTTTCCGGTATCGCTGTACTCGAAACCATAGACACGCCGGATGCGCAACACGCCTTCGCCATCGCGGGCGAAGCGCAAGCGCGCAATGGCCACGGTGTCGTCGAGCAGCAACAGGTCCTCGGAAACGCAGGCGGCCTTGGCCGCCGCTACCGCCGCCTCGCGCGCCTTGAGGCTGTCGAACCAAAGCCAGCCCACGGCGGCCAGCAGCAGCAGACCCAGAAGTTCGAGTAAGTCCATGCCCGGAGCCTACCTGAATTCGCCGCCCCGCCAGTGCCGACTCTTACATGCTGCGGCGATACTGGCCGCCGACCTCGTACAAGGCGCCGGAAATCTGGCCCAGCGAGCAGCAGCGCACCGCGTCCATCATCACCGCGAAGACGTTGCCGTTGTCGATCACCGCCTGCTTCAATCGGGCGAGACAGGCATCCGACTCGCCGGCATTGCGCGCCTGGAAATCCGCCAGGCGCTTGAGCTGCGACTGCTTCTCGCCTTCGGTCGAGCGTGCCAGCTCGATCTCGCTGGCGACACCCGAGCCATGGGGATTGAGGAAGGTATTGACGCCGATGATGGGGAAGGAGCCGTCGTGCTTCTTGTGCTCGTAGTGCATCGACTCTTCCTGGATCTTGCCGCGCTGGTAGCCGGTTTCCATGGCGCCGAGCACGCCGCCTCTTGAGGCGATGGCCTCGAATTCCTTCAACACGGCCTCCTCCACCAGATCGGTCAGTTCCTCGATGATGAAGGCACCCTGGTTCGGGTTCTCGTTCTTCGCCACGCCCCATTCGCGGTTGATGATGAGCTGGATCGCCATGGCGCGCCGCACGCTTTCCTCCGTCGGCGTGGTGATGGCCTCGTCGTAGGCATTGGTGTGCAGGCTGTTGCAGTTGTCGTAGATGGCGATCAGCGCCTGCAGCGTGGTGCGGATGTCGTTGAAATCCATCTCCTGCGCGTGCAGGCTGCGGCCCGAGGTCTGGATGTGGTACTTGAGTTTTTGCGAACGCTCGTTGGCGCCGTAGCGGTTCTTCATCGCCACGGCCCAGATGCGCCGCGCGACACGGCCGATCACGGAATATTCCGGGTCCATGCCGTTGCTGAAGAAGAAGCTCAGGTTGCCGGCGAAATCGTCGATGTGCATGCCGCGCGCGAGGTAAGTCTCGACGTAGGTGAAACCGTTGGCCAACGTGAAGGCGAGCTGGCTGATCGGGTTGGCGCCGGCCTCGGCGATGTGATAGCCGGAAATCGAGACAGAGTAGAAATTGCGGATCTGGTGATGGACGAAATACTCCTGGATGTCGCCCATCATTTTCAGCGCGAACTCGGTCGAGAAGATGCAGGTGTTCTGGCCCTGGTCTTCCTTGAGGATGTCGGCCTGCACCGTGCCGCGCACCGACGACAGCGTCCATTCGCGAATCTTTTCCGCTTCTTCCTCGGTCGCGTCGCGGCCGTTCTGGGTGCGGAACTTCTCGATCTGCTGGTCGACCGCCGCATTGAGGAACATGGCGAGGATCATCGGCGCCGGGCCGTTGATGGTCATCGACACCGAGGTTGCCGGGTCGCAGAGGTCGAATCCCGAATAGAGCACCTTGAGGTCGTCCAGCGTGGCGATCGAGACGCCGGAGTTGCCGATCTTGCCGTAGATGTCCGGACGCGGATCGGGATCGCAGCCGTAGAGCGTGACCGAATCAAAAGCCGTGGACAGGCGCTTGGCCGGCATGCCTTCGGAGACCTTGAGGAAGCGCTTGTTGGTGCGGAAGGCGTCGCCCTCGCCGGCGAACATGCGCGTCGGATCCTCGTTCTCGCGCTTGAAGGCGAAGACGCCGGCGGTGTAGGGAAAGGAGCCGGGGACGTTCTCGCGCATCAGGAACTTGAGCAGTTCGCCCTCGTCGTCGAAGCGCGGCAGCGCCACCTTGCGGATCTTGGTGCCCGACATCGTCTCGAAAATCAGTCCGGTGCGGATTTCCTTGTCGCGGATCTTGACCACGTACTCGTCGCCGGCATAGGCCTTCTTCATGTCCGGCCACATCGCCAGCAGCTTCCTGGCGTGGGGCGTGAGCTGGCCGTCCTTCCACGAAATCAGTTCGTCGAAGTCATTGGCGTTCTTGTTGCACGACTCGAATATCGCCTTGGCCGTCTGCAGCGACTGCCGCTCGCGCGCCACGGTCGCCTGCTCGGCGATCAGGCGGTGATAGCCGCGCAGGGCATCGGCGATGTCGGCCAGATAGCGCACACGATCGGCCGGCACGATGGCACGGCCGGCGGAGGAGTGCTTGACCTTGACCGCCGGCAGCAAACCCTTGCCGAACTTCAGGCCGCGCTCGGCCAGGCGCGGCGCCAGCGCCTGGTACAAGGCGGTGACGCCGTCGTCGTTGAAGCGCGCCGCCATGGTGCCGAACACCGGCATGTCTTCGGTCTTTTCGCCGAAGCGTTCGCGGTTGCGCTGGTACTGTTTGCGCACGTCACGCAGCGCATCCTCCGCGCCCTTGCGGTCGAACTTGTTGATGGCGACGAAATCGGCGAAGTCGAGCATGTCGATCTTTTCCAGCTGCGAGGCGGCACCAAACTCGGGCGTCATGACGTAGAGCGAAACGTCGACCAGCGGCACGATGGCCGCATCGCCCTGGCCTATGCCCGAGGTTTCGATCACGATCAGGTCAAAGCCGGCCACCTTGCAGGCGGCAATCACGTCGGGCAGCGCTTTCGATATTTCGCTGCCGGTGTCGCGCGTCGCCAGCGAGCGCATGTAGATGTTGGGATGCTGGATCGCGTTCATGCGGATGCGATCGCCCAGCAGCGCGCCGCCGGTGCGCTTGCGCGAGGGGTCGATGGAAATCACCGCGACGCGCTGCGAGTCGTTCTGGTCGAGGCGGAAGCGGCGGATCAGTTCGTCGGTCAGCGAGGACTTGCCGGCACCGCCGGTGCCGGTAATGCCCAGGGTGGGAACCGCGGCCGACGCCGACGAAAGGGCGGCGGCCTTGTCGTGCAGGGCCTTCTTCGCCTTCTCCGGCCAGGCGCCGTTTTCCAGCGCAGTGATGATCTGTGCCAGGTTGCGCAGGCGCTCGGCGCCGTCATTGACTTCCAGCGCCTTGAGGTCCTGCGGCGCGCGCTTGCTGATGTCGAGGTCGCAGCGCATCACCATGTCGTTGATCATGCCCTGCAAGCCCATCTTCTGGCCGTCCTGCACCGAGTAGAGGTGGGCCACGCCGTAGTCGTGCAGTTCCTTCATCTCGGCCGGGACGATCACTCCGCCACCGCCGCCGAAAACCTGGATGCTGGCTCCGCCACGTTGCTTGAGCAGGTCGATCATGTACTTGAAGAACTCGACATGCCCACCCTGGTAGGAGGACACCGCGATGCCCTGGGCGTCTTCCTGCAAGGCCGCATTGACGATCTCATCCACCGAACGATTGTGGCCGAGATGGATCACCTCGACGCCGGTCGCCTGCAGGATGCGCCGCATGATGTTGATCGAGGCGTCGTGGCCGTCGAACAGTGAGGTGGCGGTGACGAAGCGCACCTTGTGCTTCGGCTTGTAGGGCACCAGCTTGGCGGCAATGCTGAGATCGGTCATGGCGGCGGCTCCGGAATACGCAACAGTGTTTGCATCATAGGCAATGCGCCTTGATCCCGCCATGACACAAAACGACGATAAGTATGCATAATTTGCCATTATGGCTACCCAATCCGCACGCTCGCACAAGTCTGCCGGAAGCCCCTCCACTGTCGCAATAGGCTTTGTCAGCGGCATACTGTCGGGAGTTTCGCGGGCAGGACTGGCGCCGGAGGTCCTCCTGGAACATGCAGAAATTGCCACCCATCTGCTGCATGACCGCAACGCCCGCATCCCGGTCGCCCGTTATGCCGCGCTCTACCGTCTTATCAACGAAGGCCTCGACGACGAAGGCTTCGCGCTTTTTTCGCGCCCCCTGCGCCGCGGCAGTTTCGAGTTCCTCTGCCGTGCCGCGCTCTCGGCCGCCACGCTGGAGGAAGCACTGGAACGCATCGCGCGCTTCCTCCATGTCGTCCTCGATGACCTCGAAGTGGAACTGGCGACCAGCGGCCGCGCCGCCGTGATCGTCATCAGCGAGGAGCAGGCGCTACCGGTCGGTCCGGCGGGACGCGTGTTTGCCTTCGAGTGGCTGCTGCGCATGATCCACGGCCTCGCCGCCTGGCTGGTGGCGCATCCGCTGCCACTGGACGAAGTGAGCTTTCCCTATCCGCCGCCGCAGCACGCCGCCGACTACGAACTGGTGTTCGCCCCGCGCTACACCTTCGACGCGCCGCGCCTCGAAGCGCGATTCTCCGCCGAATGGCTGGCCCTGCCGGTGCGCCGCGACGAGGCCGCGCTGCGCCTGTTCCTCGCCGACGCACCGGCCAGCATCACCACCCTCTACCGCCGCGACCGCGCCTTGAGTCTGCGCGTGCGGGAGCACCTGCGCGCCGCCTTGCCGGAACACCTAGCGCTGCCGGCAATCGCACAGCGCCTGTTCCTCTCGCCGCGCACCCTGCACCGGCGACTGGAGGACGAAGGCACCAGTTTTCGCGCCATCAAGGACAACCTGCGCCGCGAACTCGCCACCGACTGGCTGACCAAGTCCTCGCGACCTCTGGGCCGCATCGGTGCCGACCTCGGCTTTGCCGACGCCGCCGCCTTCTACCGCGCCTTCACCGCCTGGACCGGTAGCGGGCCGCGCGAATACCGCAAGCGCTTCGGCCGCGCCAAGACGCCGGCGACTCGACCGGATGTTTAATCCGACATGGTGTTAGGATAACTTTTGCCAACCCGTGCCACTCAACCGTGCCCAGCCAGCCAAAAATTCCGCTGCCGGACGACCTCGAAATCGGCATTGCCGAGATCGATCTGCAGCACCGCCAGCTTCGCGTCCTGCTCGAGCGCCTGGAGCACTCGGCCGACATGCGTTACGGCTATGCGGCCAATGCCATTCTCGACGAACTCGCGATCCAGACCCGCATCCATTTCGCGGTCGAGGAAAGCCTGATGCGGCTGCTCTCCTTTCCCCACGCCGATGCCCATATCGCGGAACATCGCCGCCTGACCGAACAGCTGGAGAAACTCAGGAAGCGGGCACAGGACTTTGAGGTCGCAAAAGGACTTTCGAGTTTCATCCAGACCTGGCTGGTCAATCACGTCAACGATTTCGACCGCGAATTCGTCGGGCATTTCCTCGCCAGGGGCGTCGATCGGCAGGCGTCACCCAAGCCGGATTGATCCGCCGGCAACACCGGCAAGGCCCACCTTGTGAACCTGCGGTGCGCCGGCATCGGGCAGCATTTCCGGAAGCGTCGAGAGTTGCCTGGACGGGAAGTGAATTTCCGCTTCCCGAGCCCGGCGGAATCGCGTTCCGCTTATTCGTTGCTGATCAGGATGGCCTTGATCGGATCGATCGGCCCGACGTCATGCCATTTTCCGCTGGGTACCGACTCCACAATCTCATCATGGCGGCGATGATTGCATTCCATGGCCCAGCGCTTCATCAGCACCGCCTGGCAATAGGCGAAGCGGATCGTCCTGGGCTTGCAGCCGACAAGGTCCGCCAACACGCGGCAGGAGCAGCGGCTGCCGTGTTCATCATGTCGTATGCCATTCATCGTGAAAACGCCGGGACCCCTGAATGGGGCCTCGTGATGGTCAGGTCTTGCCGTCCCGGGGATGAAAGTGCTTGCTTTTGTCTTTGGCAGGATCGGGCTTGTCCGCCTTGGCTTCCGGTTCGTTCTGCGGCACACCGGTCTTTACCTCGACGTGGGAGTGGGGCTTCATCTTCTTGACGGCCGAGGTGCCAACAACCGGCGCCTTGGCTGCAGCGGCTTTGTCCGTATCTGAAGCGGCTTGTGCGCCCATGGACAAGGCGGCTATGGCGGCGAACAGGATCGCCGACAGGGTGGCATTCAGTTTCATGGCAATTTCTCCAAAATATTTAAGGGGGAATCATGGTTGTTCGACTGCGGCCTACGAGACACAGTCTGCGCGTCGGCTGCCGTCGACAACATGACTCGTCGATTACCTTTCTGTCAGCTATCGCCCCAGGGCATTACGGCGACTGAAGGTCGCTACAGGCGCCTGTCGTGGCCGGCGATGCCTGAAGCGCAGCGGCGATGGGTGTGGTCGTGCCGGTGTCCCGGATTTGTAAACGGCTTAGTGCTCGATGTCGCGCTTCAGTCGCCATTCCTTGACCAGCGCGTAGATGGCGGGGATCACCGCGAGCGTGAGTACCGTCGAGGAAATCATGCCGCCGACCATCGGCGCGGCAATGCGGCTCATCACTTCCGAGCCGGTGCCGGTGCCCCACATGATGGGCAGCAGACCCGCCATGATCGCCGTCACGGTCATCATCTTCGGCCGCACGCGTTCGACGGCGCCTTCCATTACTGCCGCGTACAAGTCGGCGCTGGCAGGACGGCGATTCTCCGCCGCGCTGCGCGCCTGTGCCGCCGCCCAGGCGTGGTCGAGGTAGATCAGCATGACTACGCCGGTTTCCGCCGCGACGCCGGCCAAAGCGATGAAGCCGACGGCCACCGCGACCGAGAGGTTGTAGTTCAGCAGCCACATCAGCCAGATGCCGCCGACCAGCGCGAAGGGCACCGAGAGCATGACGATCAGGGTTTCGGTCAGGCGCCGGAAGTTCAGGTAGAGCAGCAGGAAGATGATCAGCAGCGTCAGCGGGATCACCACTTTCATTTTCGCCATGGCCCGCTCCATGTACTCGAACTGGCCGCTCCAGGTGACGTAGTAGCCGGGCGGGAACTTGACCTTCGCCGCCACCGCCCGTTTCGCGTCGGCGACGTAGCCGCCGATGTCGCGCTCGCGGATGTCGACGAAGATGTAGGCCGAGAGCAGGGCGTTCTCGGTGCGGATACCCGGTGCGCCCTTGGCCACTTCCACTTTCGCCACCTGGCCCAGCGGCACCATGGCCGGTGGCCCGCCCATCTCCCCGCCGATCGGTATCAGCACCTCACGCGCGATCTGCTGCGGATCGGCGCGCAGTTCGCGCGGGTAGCGCACCTGCACGCCGAAGCGCTCGCGGCCCTCGACCGTGGTGGTCACCATCTCGCCGCCCAGCGCCGTGCCGATCACGTCCTGCAGGTCGCCCACGGCCAGGCCGTAGCGCGCCAGCTGCTCGCGGTCGGGCGTGATGTCGAGGTAGAAGCCGCCGGTGAGGCGTTCGGCGAAGGCGCTGGTGGTGCCGGGCACGGCCTTGACCACCGCCTCGATCTCGCGGGCCAGCTTTTCCATTTCGCCGAGGTCCTTGCCGAACACCTTGATGCCGATCGGGGTGCGGATGCCGGTGGACAACATGTCGATGCGCGCCTTGATCGGCATGGTCCATGAGTTGGCGACACCCGGGAACTGCAGCGCCTTGTCGAGTTCGGCGATCAGCTTGTCGGTGGTCATGCCGGGCCGCCATTCGGCCTCGGGCCTGAGGTTGATCACGGTCTCGAACATTTCGGTCGGCGCCGGGTCGGTCGCGGTATTGGCGCGGCCGGCCTTGCCGTAGACCGACGCGACCTCGGGAAAGCTCTTGATGATCTTGTTCTGCGTCTGCAGCAGTTCGGCGGCCTTGGTGATCGACATGCCGGGCAGGGAGGTCGGCATGTAAAACAGCGTGCCTTCGTTGAGCGTCGGCATGAATTCGGAACCCAGCCGCGATGCCGGATAGATCGAGACGGCCATGGCCAGCACGGCGAGCAGGATGGTCAGCTTCTTCCAGCGCATCACGCCGGCGATGATCGGCCGATAGACCCAGATCAGGAAACGATTCACCGGGTTCTTCGCTTCCGGCATGATCCTGCCGCGGATGAACAGCATCATCAGCACCGGCACCAGGGTGATCGACAGCAGCGCCGCGCCCGCCATGGCGAAGGTCTTGGTGTAGGCCAGCGGCGAGAAAAGCCTCCCTTCCTGGCCTTCCAGGCTGAACACCGGCAGGAAGGAGACCGTGATGATCAAGAGCGAGAAGAACAGCGCCGGCCCCACCTCCTTGCACGCGGCGATCATGGCCTCGACGCGATCGCTGCCGGAATGCTCCGCCGGCAACCGTTCCAGATGCTTGTGGGCGTTCTCGATCATGACGATGGCGGCGTCGATCATGGCGCCGATGGCGATGGCGATGCCGCCCAGGCTCATCAGGTTGGAGGTCATGCCGAGCAGGCGCATGGCGATGAAGGCGATCAGGATGCCGACCGGCAGCATCAGGATCGCCACCAGGGCGCTCCTCGCATGCAGCAGGAAGACGAAGCAGACCAGCGCAACGATGATCGATTCCTCGGCCAGCGTCCGCTTCAGGGTTTCGATCGCGCGATGGATCAGTTCGGAGCGGTCATACACCGTCTCGATCGTGACTCCCGCCGGCAGGCCGGCCGAGACTTCGCCGATTTTCTCCTTGATGTTGTGGATCACTTCCAGCGCGTTCTGGCCATAGCGCGCCATGACGATGCCCGACACCACCTCGCCCTCGCCGTTGAGCTCGGTCAGGCCGCGCCGCTCGTCGGGCGCCAGTTCGACGCGGGCGATGTCGCGGACCAGCACCGGCGTGCCCTTTTCGCTTTTCACCACCAGCAGTTCGAGATCGCTCCTGCCGCGCAGGTAACCCTTGCCGCGCACCATGTATTCGGTCTCGGCCATCTCGACCACGCGGCCGCCGACGTCGCGATTGGAGTCGCGGATCACCTGCGCCACTTTCATCAGCGGAATGCCGTAGGCGCGCAGCTTGACCGGATCGACGGTGACCTGGTAGGTCTGGACGAAGCCGCCGATCGAGGCGACTTCGGCGACGCCGTGCGCCTTGGTCAGCTGGTAGCGCAGGTACCAGTCCTGGATGCTGCGCAGTTCGGCCAGGGTCTTGTCCCTGGCCAGCAGCGCGTATTGATAAACCCAGCCGACGCCCGTGGCATCGGGACCGATCTGCGGCGTGATGCCTTTCGGCATGCGGCCGGCGGCGAAGTTCAGGTATTCCAGAACCCGCGAACGCGCCCAGTAGATGTCGGTGCCGTCCTCGAAAATGATGTAGACGAAGGAGGCGCCGAAGAAGGAAAAGCCGCGCACCACCTTCGACTTCGGCACCGAGAGCATGGCCGTGGTGAGCGGATAGGTGACCTGGTCCTCGACCACCTGCGGCGCCTGGCCGGGGTATTCCGTATAGACGATGACCTGCACGTCGGACAGATCGGGCAGGGCGTCGATCGGCGTGCGCAGCACGGCGTAGATGCCTGCCAGGGTGACGAAGAGAGTGGTCAGCAGGACGAGAAACTTGTTCCGCGCCGACCAGTCGATCAGGCCATTCAGCATTTCAGTGGCCCTTGTGCGAGTCTTTCGCCGTCGGCAATGCGGCCGGCGTGATGGGTTTCGCGGCCGCCGTCGCATCCATCTTCGTGATCACCCACTCGCCCGGCTGGCGTTCGACGAACTCGATGGCAATCGCGCTGCCCGGCTTGAGCCTTTCGGTCAGCGAGGGATTCGCCAGAACGAAGTCCATGGTCATTCCCGGCCACTTGAGGCTGGCCACCGGGCCGTGCGTCACGGTCACGCTGCCGGCCTTGGCGTCGATGGCATCGAGCGTACCGGTCGCCTGGTGGCTGACTGCCTTGCCCGTCGTCGCCGGCGCGCTGCCGGCCGGCGCGGCGAAGCCGCCCAGCGCCGCCTTGAGGTTGCTTTCGGCATCGATCAGGAAATTGGCCGCGACCACCACCGGCTCGCCGTCCTTGACGCCCTCGATGACCTCGACATAGGTGTCGCTGCGGGCACCAAGTTTGACCTCGCGCGGCTCGAAGCGCCCCGCCCCTCTCTCGATCAGCACGATCTGTCGGGTGCCGCTGTCGATGACGGCCGAGACCGGCACCGCGACCACGGGTCCCTTCGCCGCGACGGCGATTTCCACCTCGGCGAACATGCCGGGCTTGAGCAGCTGCCCGGGATTGGCGAGTTCGACACGGACCGGAATGGTGCGGGTTTCGGCTTTCAGCGTCGGATAGACATAGGTGATGGTCCCCTTGAAGACCTTGTCCGGGTAGGCATTGATTTTCACCGTGGCGCCGGCACCGACTTTCAGCAGGCCGATGTCCTGCTCGAAAACGTCGGCGACGACCCACACCGCGGACAGATCGGCCACCAGGTAGAGGGCTTCGCCCGGCATGAAGCGCATGCCCTGCAGGGCTTTCTTCTCGGTGACGATGCCGGCGACCGGCGAACGGAAGGTCAGGGTGCGCCGGGTCTCGCCGGACCTGGCCAGGGCCTTGACCTGCTCCTCGGAGATGTCCCAGTTTTTCAGGCGCATCAGGCTCGAATCGGCGAGCTGGCGCATGCTGTTCTGGGCTTCGCCGCCGGCCGCCTTGAGCGATTCGACGCCCTGGGCGGCGATGGCGTATTCGCGCTGGGCGGAGACAAGCTCGGGGCTGTAGACCTCGAACAGCGGCTGCCCCTTGCCCACCGGCTGGCCGGTGGCATTGACATGCAGGCGTTCGACATAGCCCTCGAACTTGGGCGAAATGGCGTAGGTGCGGCGCTCGTCCGGCTCGATGCGGCCGGCGGCACGCACGATCCTGTCCAGGGCGCGCAGACCGGCCGGCTCGGTCCTGACCCCCAGTTTCTGTACCTTCTCGGTACTGATCTTCACCTCGCCCGGCGCGGCGCCCGGATCGGCACCGCCTTCCTCGCCTTCATACACCGCGACGTAATCCATGCCCATCGAATCCTTTTTCGGCACCGGCGAGGTGTCCGCCAGGCCCATCGGATTGCGGTAGTAGAGCAGCTTGCGCGGCGCGGGCGCAGCGGGAGCGGCCGTGGTCGCCGCGGCAGGAACGGCCGCCGTGTCGCCGGCGCCGACTCTCGCCTTGCCCAGCCAGTAGCCGCCGCCGACGGCCAGCAACAGGGCCGCCAGCACCGCCGGAGTTGCATATTTCATAGGTCTTCCCCGATCAATCGTTCAATGTCAGCCAGCCGCGCCTGCTGCTCGGCCTGGGCCTTGATGACGTCCTGCTTCGCCCTGCGAATCTGCCGTTGCGCGTCGAGCAGGGTGGCGAAATCCACGCGGCCGTTCTCGTAGCCGGCAAGCGCCGCCTGGAAGGTGAGGTCGGCCTGCGGCAGCAGACTGGTCTGCGCCAGCATTTCGGTACGGCGCGCGGCATCGAGGGCGGAAAGATTCTCGGCCAGGTCGGCCAGCAACTGGTTGGCGCTGGCGTCCTTGCGGGCGCGGGCGACGGCTATCATCTTCTCGGCCTCGCGTTCCTGGCTGCGACGGCTTTCCTGCTGCAGGGGAAGATTGAACTCCAGCATCAGCTCCCACTCATTGACGCGGTTGCGCATCTGGATCGGCGAAACGCCGACGGCGAAATCCGGATAGCGGTTGCGATAGGCCAGGTCGCGGTTCTTTTCCGCCGCGCGTATCCTGGCGTCGTCGGCAAACAGTTGCGGATTCCTGCCGCGCAGGCGCTCTTCCAGCGCCGTGTAATCGAGCCGGGCGGCAGCCGGCAGCGGCCGCAGGCGCTCCGGCGCCGCCAGCGGCGAATTCGCCGGACGCGCCAGCAAGGCATTCAGGCGGGCGCTGGCGTGGTGGTGCTCGGTTTCCATCTGGATCAGTTCGCCGCGCATCGCGGTGCGTTCCACCTGGACGCGGATCGCGTCCTGCTGCGGCGCCAGCCCGCCGGCATAGCGCGCCTGGGTGATGCCGTCGAGGCGATCGATCAGGTCAATGACTTCCCGGTTCAGACCGATCAGCTTGCCGACGGCGAAATACTGGGCGTAGGCGATCTTGATCCGCGCCGCCTGTTCCGCCCAGGTGAGCCCGGCGCGGCCCTTCGCCACGTCCACCTCGGCCGCGGCCGCCTCGCGCTTGAGGTCGCGCTTGCCCCAGAACGGCAGCGGCTGGGTCAGGGTGTATTTGGTGCTGCCGACGCGACTGGGCAGCAGATTGACATTGGTCTCCGCTGGGTAATTGGTGATGTTCTGCAGCTCCGTGCGCAGCACCGGATCGGGCAGCGCGCCCGCCGGATACACACGTTCCTCGGCCGCTTCGGCTTCCAGGCGCATGGCGGCGTATTCCGGATTTCTGCCCCTGGCATAGTCGAGCAGGCTCTCGACATTGCTGCCGATCAGCCGCTCGGCCGGCTGGGCGCGCACGCCCGGGGCGGCGAACATCAGTGCTGCCAGCAGGAGCAAAACAGCAGGCATGGCGCTACTTCACCGCTTCGACGCGGACGACGACGTACTGGCCGGCCTTTTCCTCGGCGCGGAAGCGCACCTTGTCGCCTTCCTTGATCGACCCCGGCACCACTCCCTTCTTCAAAGTGAATGTCATGGTCATGGCCCCCATACCCAGATTTTCGATCGGGCCATGGGTCAGCGTGATGCTGCCGGCAGCCCTGTCGAGTCTTCTGACGGTGCCTTCAGACAAAGGCTGACTGGCGGCTTTCGCCGCCGGAGCGACGTGCGAGGAATGATCCTGGGCGATGACGGGTGGCAGGAACAAGGCGCAAGCGGCAGCGGCAACGCCGCGCAGAACAAGCTGTTTCATGACAATCTCTCCTGTAAAAATCAATGTTGAACAAACCTGGCAGCACGATGGCGCCGATCAAGCCATCCGCAACTCGAAACACACACCCTCCATCCCCGACCGGACGGAAATCTCGCCGCCGTGGGCGCGAATGATGGAACGGGTGATGGCCAGGCCAAGCCCGGCACCTTCGCCGCCTTCATGGCGCGATGCATCGCCGCGATAGAAGCGGTCGAAGATTCGCGACATCTGATCCTGCGGAATCGGCGCGCCGGAATTCTCCACGGTCAGCCTGGTGCCCTCGCTGCAGGCCTCGATGCCGACCCGGATGCTGCCGTTCGCCGGCGTGTGCCGGATGGCGTTGGAAATCAGGTTGGCCAGCGCCCGGCGCAGCATGAGTTTGTCGCCCGAGACCTGGCCGCTGCCCGTCAGCGCGAGCTGCAGGCCCTTTTCCTCGGCCAGCGCATCGAAAAAGTCGAACAGCTCGCGTACTTGCACCGCCAGATCGACCGGCTCGCGCTGGGGCACGACCAGCCCGTTGTCGGCCTGCGCCAGGAACAGCATGTCGCCGATCATGCGCGCCAGGCGCTCGTACTCCTCCGCATTCGAGGCCAGAACCTCGCGATACTCGGCAGCAGAGCGCGCCCGCGTCAGCGCGACCTGTGTCTGCGTCATGAGGTTGCTGATCGGCGTGCGCAGCTCATGCGCCAGGTCCGACGAGAAGTCTTTCAGCCGCAGAAAGGAATCCTCGAGGCGGGCCAGCATCTCGTTCAGGGTCTCGGCCAGTTCGGCGAGTTCGACCGGCACCGCGTCCAGGCTCAAGCGGGTGTCGAGGCGATTGGCCGTGACGCCGGCCGCTCGCTGGCGCATCGCCTGCAAGGGCGCCAGCCCGCGCCGCACCACGACCCAACCGAGCAAGCCCACCAGCACCGCGGCAATGGCGACAAACAGCCACAACGTGCGCCGAAAGGATTCCATGAAATGCTCGTGATGGGAAATATCGACAGCCACGGCCACTAGCATCGGCGACAACTCGCGGTTGCCGGTCGGCAGCAGCGTAACAATGCCGCGCCAGGGTTGTCCGGCCTGCGTCCAGGACCGTGGTTTGCTGCTGGCGCCCGCCGGTTCCATCATGGCATCCGGAAACGCGGCATTCGAGGTTGCGAACACGCGTTTCCCGTCGGGCCCGAGGACCACCACGGCAAGGCCGTGATGGCCGACCAGGGAATCGTCGAGCTGTCGCGGCAGGGCGTCCGCGTCCGCCGCCGAGCGGACCTGTTCCAGCAAGTGGGCGGCGAGGTCCGTCTTGCCGGTCAGCACGTCCATGTCCTGCTCGACGAAATGCTGTTCGACCGCATTGCCGATCAGCAGACCCAGCGCCAGCAGCACCGCCGTCGCCGCGGCGGCGAACAGCAGGGTCAGGCGTGAGGTAATCGAAGCCCGATTCACGCGTTCTCCGCTTCCAACACATAGCCCATGCCGCGCACGGTGCGGATCAGCTTCGGCTCGAAACCGTCGTCGATCTTGGCGCGCAGCCGGCGCACCGCCACCTCGATGACATTGGTGTCGCTGTCGAAATTCATGTCCCAGATCTGCGAGGCGATCAGCGACCGCGGCAGGACCTCGCCCTGGCGGCGCAGCAGGAGTTCCAGCAGCGCGAACTCCTTGGCGGTGAGGTCGATGTGGCGCCCGCCACGCGAGGCGCGACGCCGCAGCAGGTCGAGTTCCAGGTCCGCTGCACGCATCTGCTGCGGCTCCTGGCTGCGGCTGCCGCGCCGCAGCAGGGTGCGCACGCGGGCGAGCAGTTCAGCGAAGGCGAAGGGCTTGACCAGGTAGTCGTCGGCACCGAGTTCGAGTCCCTTGACGCGATCTTCGACCTGGTCACGGGCGGTGAGGAACAGCACCGGCATCTCGCGTCCGGCGCGGCGCAGACCGGAGAGCACCTGCCAGCCATCCAGGCGCGGCAGCATTACGTCGAGAATCGCCAGGTCGTAGTCGCCGGTTTCGCCCAGATGCAGGCCATCCACGCCGTCCCTCGCCAGGTCGACGACGAAGCCGGCCTCGACCAGCCCTTGCCTGAGGTAGTCGCCGGTTTTTGGTTCGTCTTCCACGACCAGCAGCTTCATTGCCTGTTCCCGTTCGGTGCGATGCCGCGATTGTGCGCCCGCAACATCGATGCCCGGCGGAGATTACAGAAATGTAATCCGCAAGTCATCTTGATGATGGATTCACTCGATCAGACTGGCCCTGCCCAACTGCAATCACCTCGCCGTGCTGCCGATACACCTTCAAGGAGACAGACCCGCCATGAAACCCGTGAAAATTCTGATCGTCGCTGCCGCCATGCTTGCCGGCAGCGTTGTGCTGGCCCATACCGACGAGTACCTCGACACCCTGCAGGCGCCAAATGGCGGGCAGTTGCGCATGGCCGGGATTTATCACTTCGAACTGGTGGTGGCGAGGGACAACAAACAGCCCAAGGAAGACTCGGTTGTCGTCTATGTCACCGATCATGCCGGAACGAAGGTCTCAACAGTCGGCGCCGGCGGCACGGTGACCATCCTGGCCGGCAAGCGAAAGGCAACCGCCAAGCTGGTCCCCGACGGCGACAACCGCCTGAAAGCCTCCATCAAATACGCATCGGCCAAAGACATGAAGGTCGTGGTGTCGGTGGCGATGCCGGGCAAGGTCGTCTTGCAGGCGCGCTTCACGCCGCTGGCGGCGGCCAGGGACGTCCATGCCGACCACATGCGCTGATTCCGGCCGCCGACGGGCATGAAAGACGGACGGAATGACACCACCCCGTCGATCCGGCCAAGCCCTCAAATGTTCGCCATCGCGGCGCGACAGCCGGCGCACAAACGGGCGCGTCAGCGGTCCTTGCGCACCTGGTAGTTGATCACGCCGTCCTTTTCCGTCATCGACAGCAGGGTCTGGCCGGTGCGCTCGCACCACGACGGGATGTCCTTGCGGGTGCCGATATCGGTGGCGATGATCTCGAGCACATCCCCGACGGCCAGACCTTTGATCGCCTTGTTGGTTTCCACCATCGGCATCGGGCAGCACTTGCCCGAGGTGTCGAGGGTTGCGGTTACGGCTATGTCGCTCATGGCGGGCTCCTCAGAAGTATTGGTAGTGGTCGGCCTTGGCGGCCTTGTCGTTGAGGAACCAGGCCGCGCCGACGATGCCCTCGGCTTCGGGAATCAGGTTGCCCTCGTTCACGCCGAAAATCGACGCAGCCAGGCTGCAGGCGTAGAAATTCACGCAGCCGGTGCCCTTCAGCGCCTTGATGATGTCGTAGACCTCGACCGGCAGCCCGGCCCTGGCGACGCCTTCGCGCACCATGGCCTCCTCGGCCGCGTGCCGTCCATCGATGCGCAGGGCGGCGGCACCTTCGGCGGTGAGGGCCTTGACCGCCCAGTTGACGAACAGCATGTCGACCTGGGTTCCCTCCGACGCCGTCAGATAGGCAAACGCCAGGGGCGTCAGGATCTTGTCGTACGAGTCATCACGAATCACGATGGCCATGGTCTTCATGTGCAGTCTCCTTGAATGAATATTTTTTCGAAATTAAGGCAAAAAACACGGCTCTGGTTCAAGCCGCAACGCTTCGCCAGGCACATTCCCAGACAGCGTCCAGCCTGTCGGGAAGCGGCTCGGCAAGAACACCATCGAGGCGCGAGGTGATCAGCCTTAGCGCCCCGCCGAAAAGACTGGCACTGGCCACCATGACGTCCATGCGGCGGATCTCGCCACGGTCCATCCCCTGCTGCACGAAATCGCGCATGGTTTCGAAAGGCCGTGACGAGCAGACCGGACGTTCGCCGGACAGGAATTCCCGATGCTTGGCGTAGAGCATGAAATCCATGGCTTCGCGGCTGGTCTCGGTCAATTCGAACAGCATGGCGATGACGGCGCGGCAGCGCTCGCCCGCAGCGGCATGCGCCGCGGCGATGCGCGACAGTTCGCCCTGCATGCCCTCCATCAGACTCAGGTAGAGCGCACGGGCGACGTCCTCCTTGTCCTTGAAGTGGTGGTAGATGGAGCCCACGCTGACCCGCGCGGTCCGCGCCATGTCCGGCACCGAGGTATTGAAGTAGCCGCGCCGGGTAAACAAATGCAGCGCGGCGACGATGATCTGTTCCCGGATCTGGCCGGGAGCTACGTTGGCAGGAGGACGCGCCATGACGGGAACCTGGTTTCGAATGATCGTTCATTCATAATATCTGCAGTCCTGCATCCGCGCAAGCACCGCGGCTTTGCGCGGTAAGGGGCGGATGGTCGGGTTTGATCCCCGTGCGCCGGATCGGCGCCGGAGCCGGACTTATTCGTCCTCGTCCTTCAGCTTGAAGCTGGCCGCCAGTTTCTGCTGGACCTGCGGCGGTACTTGCGCGTAGCGGGCGAACTCGATGTTGTAGGCGCCCTGCCCGCCGGTCATCGACTTGAGGCGTGAGGCGTAGTCGGTGATTTCGGCCAGGGGTACTTCGCCGTCGATCGAGGCCGTGCCGCCGGGACGCGGATTGGTGCCGGTGATGTGGCCGCGCCGGCTCGACAGATCACCGGTCAAATCGCCGATCGCCGCTTCCGGGGCGACGATTTCGATATTGACGATGGGCTCCAGCACGATCGGGCTGGCGCCACGGATGGCTTCCACGGTGGCCTTGCGTCCGGCCGTGACGAAGGCGACTTCCTTGCCGTCGACCGGATGGGTTTTGCCGTCATAGACGATCACGCGCAGGTCCTCGACCGGGAAGCCGGCCGTGACGCCACCTTCCAGCGCCTGGCGTACGCCCTTTTCGACCGCGGGCATGAACACGCCGGGGATCACCCCGCCCTTGACGTGGTCCACGAATTCGAAGCCGGTGCCGCGCGACAGCGGCTCGATCTTCAGATACACCTCGCCGAACTGTCCGGCGCCGCCCGACTGCTTCTTGTGCCGGCAATGACCTTCGGCCTTCGTCGTGATGGTTTCGCGATAGGGAATCAGCGGCGGCCTGGTATCGAGTTCGAGCTTGAACTGGGTCGCCATTTTCTCCAGCTTGTAGCGCAGGTGCATTTCGCCCAGGCCGCGGATCACGGTCTGGTGCGTGGTGGGATGGCGCTCGACCTCGAAGCACGGATCTTCCAGTTCCAGCTTGTGCAGGATGTCGAACAGGCGCTGCTCGTCGCCCTTGCGCCGGGTCTCGACGGCAAGGCCCTGCATCGGCTGGGGAAACTCCAGCGGCTTGAGGTGGATGTGGTCCTCGTCGTGCGAATCGTGCAGCACGGCATCGAAGTCGAGTTCCTCGACCTTGGCGATGGCGCCGATATCGCCCGGCAGCAGGCTGTCGACTTCGATGTAGTCCTTGCCCTGCAGCTGGTAAAGATGGGCGACCTTGAACGGACGCTTGCTGTCGCCGACGAAGAGCTGGCTTTCCCGCCTTACCGTACCCTGGTGCACCCGGAATATCCCGACCTTGCCCATGTAGGGATCGGCGACGACCTTGAACACGTGCGCCAGGACGTGCCTTGCCGCATCGGGTGCGGCGGCGAAGGCCTCGCCGCCATGACCCGGTGCGCCCTTGTAAAAGGGCGGCGGATTGGCTTCGGCCGGATTCGGCGCCAGCGACGCCAGCACGTGCAGCAGTTCGCGGACGCCGGCGCCGGTGCGCGCCGATGCAAACAGGATGGGCATCAGATGGCCGGCGCGCAGCGCCTTCTCGAAGGGCGCATGGAGGTCGGCAGCGCTCGGGTCCTTGCCCTCCTCGAGATAACGCGCCAGCAGGGACTCGTCCTCTTCCACCAGCTGGTCGATCAGCTCGCGATGGGCATGGGCGATCGAATCGAAATCGGCGTCCCCGCTGTCGTGCTCGAGTACCTCGACCACGTCCCGGCTGCCATGCGCCGGCAGATCGAGCAGCAGGCATTGCTTGCCGAAGCGCTCGCGGATGTCGGCCACCAGCCCGGGCAGGTCCACGTTTTCGGCGTCGATCTTGTTGATCACGATCATGCGCGGCAGGCCGCGCGCCTGCGCCGCGTGCATCATGCGCTCGGTCGCCAGCTCGATGCCGGTCTGGGCGTTGATCACCACCACGGCGGTATCGACCCCGGCCAGCGCAGCCGTGGCCTGTCCGGCGAAATCAGGATAGCCGGGGGTATCGATGAGATGGACGTGCACTCCCTCCCAGGAAAAATTGACCAGGGCCGAATTCAGCGAATGGCCGGCGGATTTCTCCTGCGCGTCGAAATCGCAAACCGTGTTGCCCTTTTCGACGCTGCCCTTTGCGGCAATTGCCCCGGCTTCGAACAGCAGGGCTTCGGCCAGCGTGGTCTTGCCGGCGCCGCCATGGCCGACGAGGGCCAGGGCGCGGATGGATTCGGTGGTGTAACTGGCCATGATGCGAACTCCCTTTTTTACTTGTATTGGCTCAAATTTTACCCCTTCGCACCGCTCCGGCTTTCGCCGCCGGAATGATCGCGCGAGGGAATGCGCGACAGCCAGATTGCGGTGGCCAGGCCGATGCATGCCAGCATGGCCTGCAGCCAGGGCAAGGCCGACAGGGTCCAGATCGAAGCGCAGATGGTCAGGCTCATCAGCGTGATGGCCAGGACCTTGATGCGATAGGGCATGCTGCGGTGGCGCCGCCATTCGATGATCAGCGGGCCGAAGGTCGGATTGGCGATCAGCCAGCGATAAAACGGTTCCGAGGCCCGCGCGTAGCAGGCGGCCGCTACCAGCACGAAGGGCGTGGTCGGCAGACCGGGCAGAAAGATGCCGACGATGCCCAGCAGCAGGGCCAGGCTGCCGAGGGTCCACAACAGCATGCGCACCAGCAGCGACGGGTGCAGTTCCGACTCGGGAATCTCGTAGGGTGGCTCCTCGTCGATCATTTGAGCGCCCGTTCGATGAAATGTCTCGGCACCGTGGTCTTCGGCACCCGGCCGGCGAACCAGCTGCGCACGTCCTGCTCGAGGCCGAGTCCGTGCATGTAGTTGTAGAGCGCCTTGTTCAGCGCGACGCCGAGCGCATCGTGGTCGACGCCCGTCGGATCGATGAAACCGACGTCATTCCTGGCGAACCTCACCTGCGGCAGCGGCTTGAGCCTGACGCCGAACTGCTCGGGATGAAGGCCGACGGGCGAATGCACGGTGCAGGCGAAGCGGTGGAAGAAGCCGGACTGGATGCAACCGGCAGCGAACAGCTGACGCACGTATTCAAGTGCATCGACGGTGTCCTGCACGGTCTGCGTCGGAAAGCCGTACATCAGGTAGGCATGCACAAGTATCCCGGCTTCGCTGAAGGCATGCGTGACGCGCGCCACCTGTTCGACCGAGACACCCTTCTGCATGAGTTTCAGCAGCCGGTCGGAGGCCACTTCCAGCCCTCCCGACACCGCGATGCAGCCGCTGCCGGCGAGTTCGGCACAGAGCTCCGGGGTGAAGGATTTCTCGAAGCGGATGTTGCCCCACCAGGAAATCGCCCGGTTGCGTTTCTGCAGTTCCGCGGCGAGTGCGCGCAAGGCCTTGGGCGGTGCCGCCTCATCGACGAAATGAAATCCGGTCTGCCCGGTCTCGGCGATGATGGTCTCGATGCGGTCGACCAGCGTCGTCGCCGCGACGGCCTCGTAGCGCGCAATGTAGTCGAGCGAGACGTCGCAGAAGCTGCACTTCTTCCAGTAGCAGCCGTGGGCCACGGTGAGCTTGTTCCAGCGCGCGTCGGACCACAACCGGTGCATGGGATTGAGCATGTCCAGCAGCGACAGGTAGCGGTCCAGCGGCAGGCCGTCCCAGGTCGGCGTGCCGACTTCGGCGAAGGGGATGTCCGGCTCTTTGGCGTCGCTGTAGCGCACGCCCTCTTCGCTGCGCAGGAAAGTGCGTACCAGTCGCTCCTGCGGTCGCTTGCCCTGCAAGTGTTCCAGCAGCGCCAGCAGCGGACGCTCGCCGTCGTCGAGCGTGACGTAGTCGAAATAGTCGAAGACTCGCGGCTCGGCCAGTTCGCGCAACTCGGTATTGACGAAGCCGCCGCCGAGCACGGTGACGATGGCAGGATCCTGCGACTTGATCGCCCGGGCGATGCGGAAGGCACCATAGACGTTGCCGGGGAAAGGCGCCGAGACCAGCACCAGGTCCGGCGCATGGCGCCGCAGGGCATCCAGCGTCAGTTCGCGCAGCATGCTATCGACCAGGTTCTCCGGCGCGGCCAGCGCCTGTGCCAGCGGTTCGAACGTAGCCTGACTCTGCGCCAGCGATTCGGCATAGCGGACGAACTCGAAGCGCGCATCGACCGCCTCGCGCAGCACGTCGGCGACATCGTCGAGGTAGAGCGTGGCGAAGTGCCGCGCGCGGTCCGTCACGCCCAGTGCGCCGAAAGCCCAGGCCAGCGGGTCGCCGCCCGCTTCGTCATGCGGATCGACATAGGCGTCGAGCGGTGCGAAACGCGGACCTTCGGGCAGGAAGTTGCGCCCGGCGATGCGATGGGCGATGGACGGATCGCGCCCCTGCAGGAAGGCCACCGCCGCTTCGATGGTCGCCAGGTAGCGCTCGAAAGCCCGCTCGAAGGCCTGCACCCGCGGCGTGCGCTGCTTTGCCGGCAAGACCCGGATGCATGCATGCAAGGCACGCAGGCCCTCGGTCGAGAACAGGCGCAGCACCAGCGCCAGCGCCAGATCCTCCTGTGCCGCCGCGAAGCCGCGCGAACGCAGGAAACCGGTCAGGTAGGCGGTCGACGGGTAAGGCGTGTTCAGCTGCGTCATCGGCGGGATGACGGCAAGAACGCGCAGGGGCTTGGCTAACATGGCGGCCGGAATCTCAACATTGCCTAATGATAGAGCCTTCGCCGGCATCAGCCACTGATCGCCCGGCCGGCTTGCCGCCGGCAGAGCCTATTCGTTGCGGAACAGCGAACGATTGCCGAACAGCGGCAGGTCGTAGTTGTTCGAGTCGCGACCCTCGACATACTCCTGGTGGTAGCCATGGATGAGGTCGACCTCGCTCCTCGAACCGAAAATCAGGGGCGTGCGCTGCTGCAGGTCGGTCGGCTCGATGTCGAGGAGGCGGCGCCGCCCGGTGATGGCGCCGCCGCCGGCCTGTTCCATGATGAAGGCGATCGGATTGGCCTCGTGCAGGAGCCCGAGGCGGCCGCTGGTCTCGCGGGTCTTGTCGTCGACGGGATAGAGGAACACGCCACCCCTGACCAGCACGCGATAGGCTTCGGCGATCAGGGACGACACCCAGCGCATGCCGAAATCGCGTGCCCGCGGCCCGGTCTTGCCAGCCAGGCACTCCTTCACGTAGCGCCGCACCGGCGGCTCCCAGAAACGCTCGTTGGACGCGTTGATGGCGAAAGTGGCGGCGTTGTCGGGGATCACTACCTGCGGATGGGTGAGGACGAATTCGCCGATCTCGCGATCGAGCATGAAAACGTTGACGCCGTTGCCTGTGGTCAGCACCAGGCGTGTCGACGCACCATAGAGCACGAAACCCGCCGCCGCCATCTGGTTGCCGGGCTGGAGGAAGTCCCCCGCGGTCACTTTCCTGCGGCCGACCGGCGCACGCAGCACCGAAAAAATGGTGCCGGACATGAAGTTGATGTCGAGGTTGCCGGAACCGTTGAGCGGATCGAATGCCAGCAGGTATTTGCCGCGCGGATACTTGGCGGGTATCGGCGTCATGCCATCGATGGACTTGGAACTCATGCCGGCCAGACGCCCGGTCCAGATCGTCGATTTGACCATCGAGTCGCTGGCGGCGCGCTCCAGGTATGCCCGCGGATCGGTCGCATCGGCGCCGAGTCCGCCGCGCGACACCAGATGCGAGATGGTCTTGCAGGCGGTGACGATGTCGCTGAGCAGGACCGAGAAATCACCGGTGGCACCCTTGGCGCTGCGCTGGTCCTCGATGATGAATTGAGTCAGCGTGATGCGTTCCATGATCATGACACATCTCCTCAGCGATAACCGCACCTCGGCCGCGCCTCGCGACCTCGGTGTTTACACTGAACCGAAATCGCCCCGGGTTCAAGCCCGCTATTCGACCGTGACGCTCTTGGCAAGGTTGCGCGGCTTGTAGTTGCGGCCACTCGCCGAAGAAACGGGCTCGCTTAACCGGCTGTGCCGGTTAGCCTTCACTGCAAGCCGCGGACCGGACTCGATGTCGCGCCTCACTCGACCGTGACGCTCTTGGCAAGGTTGCGCGGCTTGTCGACGTCCGTACCTTTTACCAGTGCCACGTGATAGGACAGCAACTGCAGCGGCACCACGTGCAGCACAGGGGAGAGCAGGCCGTAATGTTCAGGCAGACGCAGCACATGCACGCCGGCTTCGTCATCGACCACGGAATCGGCGTCGGCGAAGACGTAGAGCTCACCGCCGCGCGCGGCGACTTCCTTGAGGTTGGACTTGAGCTTTTCCAGCAGGGCGTCGTTGGGCGCAATGCTGATCACCGGCATGTCCTGGTCTACCAGCGCCAATGGGCCGTGCTTGAGTTCGCCGGCCGGGTAGCCCTCGGCATGGATGTAGGAGATTTCCTTGAGCTTCAGCGCGCCTTCCAGCGCGATCGGGTAGTGATGGCCGCGACCGAGGAAGAGCGCGTGATGCTTGTCGGCGAAGCGTTCGGCCCAGGCCTTGATGGCGGGTTCGAGGTCCAGCACTTTCTGCACGGCCACCGGCAGGTGGCGCAAGGCCTGTAGGTGTCCGGCTTCCTGCTCGGACGTCAGGCACCCGGCCTGTTTGGCCAGCGTCACCGCCAGCAGGAACAGGGCCGCCAACTGGGTGGTAAAGGCCTTGGTCGACGCGACGCCGATCTCGGGCCCGGCGCGGGTCAGGAAGCGCAAGGCGCATTCGCGCACGATGGCCGATTCGGCGACATTGCAGATCGCCAGCGTGCGGCCCATGCCGAGCGCCCTCGCATGCTTGACCGACGCCAGCGTGTCGGCGGTTTCACCGGACTGGGAAATTGCCACCACCAGCTGTTCGGGATTCGGCACCGAGACGCGATAGCGATACTCGCTGGCGATTTCGACGCTGCAGGGAATGCCCGCCAGCTGCTCGATCCAGTAGCGCGCGACAAGGCCCGAGTGATAGCTGGTGCCGCAGGCGAGGATCAGCACCGAGCGCACGCCGGAAAGCATTTCCGGCGCCGCTACGCCGAACAGGTTGGGGCTCAGGGTCTGCGCGCCGCCGATCATTTCCAGCGTGGCCGCCAGGGCCTGCGGCTGCTCGAAAATTTCCTTCTGCATGTAGTGCTGGTAGTCGCCCAGTTCGACGTCGTCGGCCGAGAGCGTGCTTTCATGCACCGGACGATCGGCGGGAACATTCATCGCCGTACCGCCGGCGCCGACTATTCGAATCGCATCGCGCTTGAGTTCGGCGACATCGCCGTCCTCGAGATAGATCATGCGCCGCGTCACCTGCAGCAGGGCCGAAGCGTCCGACGCCGCGTAGTTGCCGCCATTTTCACCTTGGCCCAGACCCAGCAGCAGCGGCGCGCCGTGGCGGGCGACGACGATGCGGTCGTCCCACTCCTGCAGCACGGCGATGGCATAGGCGCCGCTCAGGCGTGCCGTCGTCCGGCGCACGGCCTCGAACAGGTCGGGCGTCGATGTCAGCGTGTGCTGGATCAGGTGGGCGATGACTTCGGTATCGGTATCCGAAGTGAACACGTAGCCGTCGGCGAGAAGTTCCTGTTTCAGCTCCGCATAGTTTTCGATGATGCCGTTATGCACCACCGCCAGTCCGGCCGAGACATGGGGATGAGCGTTGCGCTCGGAAGGCACGCCATGCGTTGCCCAGCGCGTATGGGCAATGCCGTGGTGCGCCACCTGGCCTTCCGCCTGCGCCGCCAGTTCGGCGACGCGACCGACGCTGCGCAGGCGCTTCAGGGTCGGATTGAGCAACGCCAGGCCGGCCGAATCGTAGCCGCGGTACTCCAGCTTCATCAGGCCTTCGATCAGGACCGGGACGATGTTGCGCGCGGCAACGGCTGCGACGATGCCGCACATGGCTCAGTCTTTCTTCTGCTTTGCGTTCGGGTTTGCGTTCTTTGTCGGCCGCTTCCAGCCGGGAATGGTGATCTGCTTGGCGCGCGAGACCGTCAGCTGATCGGGCGGCGCATCGCGGGTCAGCGTGGTGCCGGCGCCCAGAGTGGCGCCACGGCCGACGGTGACCGGCGCCACCAGCTGCGTGTCCGAGCCGATGAAAACATCGTCCTCGATCACGGTACGGAACTTGTTGGCACCGTCGTAATTGCAGGTGATGGTGCCGGCGCCGACATTGACGCGGCTGCCGATTGTCGCATCGCCGATATAGGCCAGATGATTGGCCTTGGAGTGGTCGGCGATGCTGGAGTTTTTGACTTCGACAAAGTTGCCGATGTGCACGTCGCAGCCGAGTTCGGTGCCCGGGCGCAGCCGGGCATAGGGGCCGATGACGCCATCCGCTCCGATGACGGCATCCTCGATGTGGCAGAAGGGAGCGATGCGCGCGCCGCTGCCGATATGGCAATTCTTCAGCACGCAATTGGCCCCAATGGAAACCCGATCGGCGAGCTCGACGCGACCTTCGAACACGCAGTTAATGTCGATACCGACATCGCGGCCGCACAGCAGTTCGCCGCGCACGTCGATACGCGCCGGATCGGCCAGCGTCACGCCGGCTTCCATCAGCGCTGCGGCGACATTGCGCTGATGCACGCGCTCCAGCGCCGCGAGCTGCAGCTTGCTGTTCACGCCCTCGGTTTCCCAGGCATGGTCGGGATGCGCGGTCACCACCGGCATGCCCTCGGCGACCGCCAGCGCGACGATGTCGGTCAGGTAGTACTCGCCCTGCGCATTGCGATTGCCCAGGGTCGGCAACCAGCGCGCCAGCGCCGCGGTCGGCGCCACCAGGATTCCGGTGTTGATTTCATGGATGGAACGTTCGGCATCGTCGGCATCCTTCTCCTCGACGATGCGCGTGACCTTGCCGCCGACGCGAACGATGCGGCCATAGCCCTGCGGGTTGTCGAAATGCGCCGTGAGCAGCGCCAGCTTGTCGCTGCCGGCTGCTTCGATCAGGCGCCGCAAGGTGGCGGCGCGTGTCAAAGGCACGTCGCCGTAGAGCACCAGGGTTGAAGATCCGGTCGGCGCTGACGCCACGGTGGCCGGCATGGCCTGCAGCACCGCGTGGCCCGTCCCCAGTTGCGGTTCCTGTCTGGCCCACTTCACATCCGGCGCATCGAGCGCGGTGCGGACTTGCTCGCCGCCGTGTCCGTACACCACGCATATTTTCGTCGCGCCAATTTCACGTGCCGTGTCGAGCACATGCCCCAGCAACGGTTTCCCTGCCAGTGGATGCAAGACCTTGGGCAGAGCGGAGTGCATCCGCTTGCCCTGCCCGGCGGCGAGGATGACGACGTTCAAAGCCGGCTTACCTGGGCAAGGAAGATGAGCCCATCAGAAACTGATCGACGGTGCGCGCACACTGGCGGCCCTCACGAATCGCCCAAACCACCAGCGACTGGCCGCGCCGCATGTCGCCGGCGGCAAACACGGCCGGCACGCTGGTGCTGTAGGACTGCTCGCCTTCCGTGCCTGCGCGGGCATTGCCGCGCGCATCCTTTTCGATGCCAAAGGCATCGAGCACGCCGCCCACGGGACTGAGGAAGCCCATGGCGAGAAAGGCGAAGTCGGCTGGAATCTCGAATTCCGAGCCCGGGACTTCGCTCATCTTGTTGCCTTCCCATGCCAGGCGCACCGCCTTGATGGCCTTGAGCTTGCCGTTCTCTCCGACGAAGGCCTTGGTGCCGATGGCCCAGTCGCGGTCGCAGCCTTCATCGTGCGACGAGGAGGTACGCATGCGCAACGGCCAGTAGGGCCAGGTCAGCGGGCCGTTTTCCTGCTCCGGCGGACGCGGCAGCAGCTCGATCTGGGTGATGCTGGCCGCACCATGCCGGTTGGAAGTGCCGACGCAATCGGATCCGGTATCGCCGCCGCCGATGACGACGACATGCTGGCCTTTGACGTTGATCGGGTTCCTGCTGCCGCCGGCAACTTCCTTGTTCTGCGGAATGAGGAACTCCAGCGCGAAATGCACGCCTGCGAGCTGTCGTCCGGGAACCGGCAGGTCGCGCGGATGCTCGGCGCCGCCGGCGAGCACCACGGCATCGAAATTCTTCTGCAACTGCGCCGGGCTGACCGTCTTCTTCGCGTCGTTGATGATGCCCTTGGGCAGCGCAGCGGCGGTGACCATGGTGCCGGTGACGAACTTGACGCCCTCCGCCTTCATCTGCGCCATGCGCCAGTCGATCAGGCGCTTGTCGAGCTTGAAGTCGGGAATGCCGTAGCGCAGCAGACCGCCGATGCGGTCGTTCTTCTCGAACACCGTGACGTCGTGACCGACGCGCGCCAGTTGCTGTGCCGCCGCCAGGCCGGCCGGGCCGGAGCCGACGACGGCAATCTTCTTGCCGGTCTTCTGCGCCGCCGGTTGCGGCACGACCCAGCCGTTCTCGCCGGCCTTGTCGATGATGGCGCGCTCGATGGACTTGATGCCGACCGGCGTCTGCGGAATGTTCAGCGTGCAGGCCGCCTCGCAGGGCGCGGGACAGATGCGGCTGGTGAATTCCGGAAAGTTGTTGGTCGAGTGCAGGGTCTCGATCGCCTCGCGCCAACGGCCCTTGTAGACCAGATCGTTCCAGTCCGGAATCAGGTTGTTCACCGGGCAGCCATTGTTGCAGAAGGGAATGCCGCAGTCCATGCAGCGCGCACCCTGGATCTGCGCCTTGTCATCCGTCAGATGCGGAATGAACTCACGATAGTGATGGACGCGTGTCTCCGCCTTCTCGTAGCTTTCCGAGATGCGCTGGAATTCGAGGAATCCGGTGGGCTTGCCCATTACGCTGCTTCCTTCAGTTGCGTTGCCGCGAGCTCTTTCATGGCGCGGCGATATTCATGTGGGAAAACCTTGAGGAACTTGCCGCGGGCCCTGGCCCAATCGGCCAGCAGCGCGGCGGCGCGCTCGCTGCCGGTCAGACGGGCATGCTGCTCGATCATCTGCCTGAGCTGCGCCTCGTCGGTCTGCTGGCGATGGCGCAAGCCGTCATCAGGCTGTTCCGCCCCCGGCAGCACTTTGTCCAGTGCGACCATGGACAGGTTGCAACGCTGGGCGAACATGCCGTCCTCGTCATACACGTAAGCGATGCCGCCCGACATGCCGGCAGCGAAGTTGCGGCCGGTGAGGCCGAGCACGGCCACCGTGCCGCCGGTCATGTATTCGCAACCATGATCGCCAGTGCCTTCGACCACCGCCGTGGCGCCCGAATTGCGCACGGCGAAACGCTCGCCGGCGACGCCGCGGAAGAACACCGCACCGTCGGTGGCGCCGTAGAGCACCGTGTTGCCGACGATGATGTTCTCGCTGGGTACGCCGCGGAAGGCCTGCGGCGGGCGCACGATGATGCGGCCGCCGGACAGGCCCTTGCCGACGTAGTCGTTGGCTTCGCCGGTCAGGTCGAGCGTGATGCCGCGCGCGAGGAAGGCGCCGAAGCTCTGTCCCGCGGTACCGGTCAGCTTGATCGTGATCGTGTCGTCGGCAAGCCCGGCGTGGCCATAACGCTTGGCGATCTCGTGCGACAGCAGGGTGCCCACGGTGCGGTTCTGGTTGCGGATCGACGACTCGATCACCAGCTTTTCGCCACGCTCGAGGGCCGGCTTCGCCTTGGCAATCAACCCGTGGTCGAGCGCCTTGGACAGGGCATGATCCTGAGTCTCGCTGTGGTGACAAGCGACGCCTGCCACTGTCGGCTGCCGATAGAAGATGCGCGAGAAGTCGAGGCCGCGCGCCTTCCAGTGGTCGACGCCCTTTTTCATGTCGAGCAGGTCGGAACGACCGATCAGGTCGTCGAACTTGCTGATGCCCATCTGCGCCATCAGCTCGCGCACTTCCTCGGCGACGAAGAAGAAGTAATTGACGACATGCTCGGGTTGGCCGGAGAAGCGCGCGCGCAGCACCGGGTCCTGGGTGGCGACGCCAACCGGACAGGTATTGAGGTGGCATTTACGCATCATGATGCAGCCTTCGACCACCAGCGGCGCGGTGGCAAAACCGAACTCGTCGGCGCCGAGCAGGGCGCCGATCAGCACGTCGCGGCCGGTCTTCATCTGGCCGTCGGCCTGGACGCGGACGCGGCCACGCAAACGGTTGAGGACCAGGGTCTGTTGCGTTTCCGCCAGACCCAGTTCCCAGGGCGTGCCGGCATGCTTGATCGAGGAGATCGGCGAAGCGCCGGTACCGCCGTCATGACCGGCGATCACCACGTGATCGGCCTTGGCCTTGACCACGCCGGCGGCCACCGTGCCGACGCCGATTTCCGAAACCAGCTTGACCGAGACGCTGCCATCCGGATTGGAATTCTTCAGGTCGTGAATCAGCTGCGCCAGATCTTCGATCGAGTAGATGTCGTGGTGCGGCGGCGGCGAAATCAGCTGCACGCCCGGCACCGAGTGGCGCAGGAAGCCGATGTATTCGGACACCTTGTGGCCCGGCAACTGGCCGCCCTCGCCCGGCTTGGCGCCCTGCGCCATCTTGATCTGGAGCTGGTCGGAGTTGGCCAGGTATTCAGCCGTGACGCCGAAGCGGCCGGAGGCCACCTGCTTGATCGCCGAGCGCAGGCTGTCGCCGGCCTGGAGTGGAATGTCGCGCGCGATGCGGCTCTTGCCGATCACTGCGGCCAGCGTGGTCGCGGCGGTCACCGGCTTGTAGCGCATACGGTCTTCGCCGCCCTCACCGGTGTTCGACTTGCCGCCGATACGGTTCATGGCGATCGCCAGCGTGGTGTGGGCTTCGGTCGAGATGCTGCCCAGCGACATGGCGCCGGTGGCAAAACGCTTGACGATTTCCTTGGCCGATTCCACCTTGTCGAGGGCGATAGCAGCGCCAGCCGGCTTGATCTCGAACAATCCACGCAGTGTCATGTGACGGCGCGTCTGGTCGTTGATCAGCTTGGCATATTCCTTGTAGGTCTCGGTTTTGCCCGAGCGCGTCGCATGCTGCAACTTGGCGATCACGTCCGGCGTCCACATGTGCTCTTCGCCGCGCACGCGGAAGGCATACTCGCCGCCGCAGTCGAGCATACCGGCCAGCACCGGATTGTCGCTCCAGGCGTCGGCATGGACACGCAACGCCTCCTCGGCGACCTCCTTGAGGCCGATGCCTTCGACCTTGGTCGGCGTGCCGGTAAAGTAGCGGCCGACGAGGTCGGACGACAGGCCGACTGCTTCGAAAATCTGCGCGCCGCAGTAGGACTGGTAGGTGGAGATGCCCATCTTGGACATCACCTTCATCAGGCCCTTGTTGATGGCCTTGATGTAGTTCTTCTGCGCGTCGTAGGCGCTGAGCTTGGCCGGCAGCTGGTGTGCCGTCGCGGCGATGCTGTCGAAGGCCAGCCAGGGATGGATCGCCTGGGCACCATAGCCGGCAAGCGTAGCGAAGTGATGCACCTCGCGCGCGGCGCCGGTCTCGACCACCAGGCCGCAGGAGGTACGCAGGCCGATCTTGACCAGATGCTGATGCACCGCGGAACAGGCCAGCAGCGATGGAATCGGCGCATGCTCATGATCGACGCTGCGATCGGAAAGAATGATCACGTTGTAGCCGGCGCTGACCGCCTGCTCGACGCGCATGCAGACCTGGTAGAGCGAGCGCGAAAGGCCTGCCGATCCCTGCACCGCCGGCGTCGTGATGTCGACCGTGATGGAGCGGAAGGTGCCTTTGGTCAGCTTGTCGATCTGCTTCAGCTTGGCCATGTCGGCCGGCGAAAGCACCGGCTGATGGACTTCGAGACGCGGGGTCGGCTCGGTCTCGTCCACCCCCAACAGATTCGGATTGGGGCTGACCAGCGAAATCAGCGACATGACGATCTCTTCGCGGATCGGATCGATCGGCGGATTGGTCACCTGCGCGAATAGCTGCTTGAAGTAGTTGAACAGCGGCTTGGGACGGTCGGACAGCACCGGCAGCGGACTGTCGTTACCCATCGCCCCCGTGGCTTCCTCGCCCAGGGTAGCCATCGGTTCGAGGATGAACTTGAAGTCTTCCTGCGTATAGCCGAAGGCCTGCTGTACTTTCAGCAAGGGGCCCTTCAGGTTTTCCTGCAGCTTGACCGCGGGCAGGCCATCGACGAAATAGCGCGAACGCTCGATCCACTTGCGATAGGGCTTGGCCGTAGACATGCTGCGCTTGAGTTCCGCGTCGTCGATGATGCGGCCCTGCTCGAGGTCGATGAGGAACATCTTGCCCGGCTGCAGGCGCCACTTCTTGACGATGCGTTCCTGGGCGATCGGCAGCACGCCGATCTCGGAAGACATCACCACCAAGTCGTCGTCGGTGATCAGGTAGCGCGCCGGGCGCAGGCCGTTGCGGTCGAGCGTGGCGCCGATCTGGCGGCCGTCGGTGAAGGCCACCGCTGCGGGGCCGTCCCAGGGCTCCATCAGGGCCATGTGATATTCGTAGAAGGCGCGGCGTTCTTCGTCCATCAGCGGATTGCCGGCCCAGGCTTCGGGGATCAGCATCATCATGGCGTGCGCCAGGCTGTAACCGCCCATGACCAGCAGTTCCAGTGCGTTGTCGAAGGACGCCGAATCCGACTGGCCGTCATAGATCAACGGCCAGACCTTTTCCAGGTCTTCGCCGAGTACCGGCGAGGAGATGCCGTGCTCGCGCGCGCGCATCCAGTTGACGTTGCCGCGCAGGGCGTTGATCTCGCCGTTGTGCGCGATCATGCGGAAAGGATGCGCCAGATCCCAGGTAGGGAAAGTGTTGGTGGAGAAGCGCTGGTGCGCCAGAGCCAGAGCGGAAACAGCTCGCTTGTCCTGCAGATCCAGATAGTAAGTGCCCACCTGATTGGCCAGCAGCATGCCCTTATACACAACCGTGCGGCAGGACATCGAGGGCACGTAGAACATCTTGCCTTCGGGCAGTTTGAGCGCCTGAATGGTGTGGCCGATCGCCTTGCGCAGGATGTAGAGCTTTCTTTCCAGTGCGTCCGCATCGGCAATGCCCGGGCCGCCACCGATGAATACCTGGCGCACCACCGGCTCGAGATCCTTGGCCGCCTGCGCCAGGCTGGTGTTGTCGACCGGCACGTCGCGCCAGCCGAGCAATACCTGCCCTTCGTAGCGAATCGCGCGCTCGATCACCGCCTCGCAGGAACGCCGGCTGGCTTCGCCGCGCGGCAGGAAGACCATCCCGACTCCATATTCGCCGGCAGGCGGCAGCGTGACGCCCTGCTGCGCCATTTCCTCGCGCAAAAACGCGTCCGGAATCTGGATGAGAATGCCGGCGCCGTCACCGAGCAATGGATCGTAGCCCGTCGCGCCGCGGTGTTCGAGATTTTCCAGAATCAGCAGGCCCTGCTCGATAATGGCATGGCTCTTCTGGTTCTTGATGTGGGCGACAAAACCGACGCCACAGGCGTCATGCTCGTTGGCAGGGTCGTATAAACCCTGGCGCTGGGGGAGGACCATCATGTCTTTCCTCGGAAATACGGCCGGCAAAAAAGCCGGGGTGATGCCACTCCCCGGCCTTGACTGTTCCACCATACGCGGCGAACTGTCCCAAATATACCGCCAAAAGCGCCCGAATTCAATACGCTGCAATGCAGCAAACGGAGATCACAATTCACCGACCGAGAACAGGCGGCGATGCTCCTTCATCGAATAGCGGTCGGTCATGCCGGCGATGTAGTCGGCGGTAGCGCGGGTGATGTTTTCCGCAGCCGCCATCTCACGGTACTGGGGCGGGAGCAGGCGTGGATCCGCAACGAAAGCGTTAAACAGGTCGTGAATGATGCGCCGCGCCTTGGACGTCATGCGCAACACCTGATAGTGCTGGTACAAGTGCTCGCGCAGAAAGGCCTTGAGCGCCCGATTTTCCGCCTGCATCTTCTCCGTGAAGGCGATCAGCGGTGGCGCTGCCCGTACCTCCGCCAGGGTCCTCGGTGCGGCGGCGGCGATGCGCCGTCCCGACTCGGCCAGCAGGTCCGTCACCAGCGCACCGATCATGCGTCGTATGGTTTCGTGCACCCTCCGGCGCCCCGAAATGTCCGGAAATTCGACATCGGCTTCGGCGGCATGCCGGGCGAACAGGCTCACTCCTTCCAGTTGTTCCAGGGTGAGGAGTCCTGAACGCAGGCCGTCATCGACGTCGTGGTTGTTGTAGGCGATTTCGTCAGCCAGGTTGCAGATTTGCGCTTCCAGCGAAGGCCGGCGACCTTCCAGAAAACGCTCGCCGAGTGCGCCGAGTTCGCGCGCACGTGCCGGGGAGCAATGCTTGAGGATGCCTTCGCGGGTCTCGAACATCAGGTTGAGGCCGTCAAAGGCCCCGTAGCGCTCTTCCAGGCGATCGACGATACGCAGGCTTTGCAGGTTGTGCTCGAAGCCGCCATGCGCCTGCATGCATTCGTTCAATGCATCCTGGCCGGCATGGCCGAAGGGGGTGTGGCCGAGATCGTGCGCGAGCGCGATGGCTTCCGTCAGGTCGTCATTGAGATGCAGGGCGCGCGCGATCGAACGCGCGATCTGGGCGACCTCGATGCTGTGCGTGAGCCGGGTACGGAAAAGATCGCCTTCGTGATTGACGAAAACCTGAGTCTTGTACTCCAGACGGCGAAAGGCGGTGGAATGCACGATGCGGTCGCGGTCCCGCTGGAATTCGCTGCGCGCCTTGGGCCTGGGTTCGTTGACGATGCGGCCGCGGCTGTTGCTGTCGCTGACTGCATAGGGGGCCAGGTCAGGCATGACAGCAATTTTCTATGGCAGCGCCAATCTTCTCCTGCGGGGCATCGGCACAGGTCACGGCTTCGCCGAGCGCCTTGAGCAGTACCAGGCGCAATGTGCCGGCGATGACCTTCTTGTCGTGCGACATCAGTTCAAGATAACGATCGACACCGAGATCCGGGCCACGCACCGGCAAACCCGCACGCTGCATCAGCTTTCGAACCCGTTCGACATCGGCGGCAGACAACCAGCCCAGGCGGCGCGAGAGATCGATTGCCATCATGGTCCCGGCGGCAACGGCTTCGCCATGCAGCCACTGGCCGTAGCCCACGCCGGTTTCAATGGCGTGACCGAAGGTGTGGCCCAGATTGAGCAGCGCGCGTCCGCCATCCTTTGCCGTTTCAAATTCGTCGGCGGCAACCACTTCGGCCTTGTTGGCACAGGAGCGCTCGATCGCCTGCGCCAGCAGTTGGCCGTCGCGCGCCAGCAGGCCCTCCATGTTGGCCTCCAGCCATTCGAGGAAGGACAGGTCGCGAATCAGGCCGTACTTGATGACTTCCGCCATGCCCGCCGACAGTTCGCGGTCCGGCAATGTCCTCAGCGTATCGGTGTCCGCCAGCACCAGCTTCGGCTGCCAGAAGGCGCCAATCATGTTCTTGCCACGCGGATGGTTTATCCCCGTTTTGCCGCCCACCGACGAGTCGACCTGCGACAGCAGGGTGGTGGGAATCTGGATGAAGGGCACGCCACGCTGATACGTTGCCGCTGCGAAGCCCGCAAGATCGCCGATGACACCGCCACCGAGGGCGACAACCGTCGTGCTGCGATCGCAGCGGGCGGCCAGAAGGGCGTCGTAAATCAGGTTGAGCGATTCCCAGGTCTTGTAGGTTTCGCCATCGGGCAAAATGATCGGCGTCACGCCGACGCCGACTTTCTCGAGGCCGTCTGCAAGAATATCGAGATACAGAGGCGCCACTGTGGTGTTGCTGACAAGGGCGATTCGCGGGTTGCGCAAATGGGGCAGGATCAGGTCGGCACGGGTGAGCAGGCCGCCGCCGATCAGAATAGGATAGCTGTGATCGCCAAGCGAGAGACTCAGGCGGCGCATTGCTTTTGCAACTCGCGCTCGAGTTGCCTGACAAGGTGGCTGATGCTGCCGCCCAGGCTGTTGATGATGATATCGGCCACTTCCCGGTACAAGGGATCCCGCGCAGCGAAAAGCTCCTCCAGCTTCTTCATTGGATCAGCGACCTGCAGCAGGGGGCGATTGGCATCCAGACGGGTACGCTCGAACAGCAGACGCGGCGTCGCGTGCAGATAAACCACTATGCCGCCCTGCTTGAGCGCAGCGCGATTTTCCGGACGAAGTACGGCACCGCCGCCGGTGGCGACGACCAGATTGGACCGGCTGCCCAGTTCGGCAAGCACTTTTGACTCGCGATCCCGAAAGCCTTGTTCGCCCTCGATGTCGAAAATCAGGGGGATCTTGACCCCGGTTCGCGCTTCGATCTCGTGATCGGCATCGACAAAGGACCGTTGCATGCGCCTTGCCAGTTGGCGGCCGACGGTCGTCTTGCCAACGCCGGGCATGCCAACCAGGTAGATGTTGTTGTTTGCACTCACGAATGGATTGTAGCAGCGCATTCTGCGGGAAATACCGTTCGGGATACCCGTGCCGACGACATACCCCGCCACGGGATATCGTTTCCGCGTTCCGCCGGGATATGAAAAAGGGCCGGCATCAGCCGGCCCTTGCTGACCGCTATTGCGCCTGGTCTATCGCTGCGTCAGCGTATCGCTGATGATGCGCGGCGTAATGAAGACCAGCAACTCGCTGCGCGACTGGCTCTTTGTCGTTGTTTTGAACAGGTTTCCTACGTAGGGCAGATCACCCAGGAAGGGAACGCGGTCCTGGGTTTGAAGATCGGACTCGCGCGCAAAACCGCCGATGACCACCGTTCCGCCATTTTCGACAATCACATTCGTGGTCACCGTATTGGTATCGAGGCTGCCGGTAGTCGCATTGGTAATCGTGCTCTTGGCGATGTTCAATTCAAGACTGATTCGGTTATCCGGATTGACCGAAGGCGTCACGCCCAGAGTGAGCGGTGCCGCGAAGGTCTGGTAAATCGGCAGTCCTGTTGTGGCATTGACCCCGCTAAGAATGGTCACCTGCTGGGTGTTGTTGATGGTTGCCGCCTTGCGGTTCAGCGTGACGACCCGCGGCGAAGATATCGTCTTGTTGCGCGAATCAGCCTCTGCCGCCTGGAGTTCCAGGGCAAGCAACTTGCTCCCGGCGCCATTGAACAGCATCAGGCCGATATTGGCGGCCCCCGCCAGGGCATAGCTAGGCTGGAAGATATTGGTCGAGCGTGTCAGGGTGGGTGCGACCGGCGCTCCATAGGTGTCAACATTGGAATAGCTGGTTGTTGTACCCAAAGCCCCGCGGAGTCCGCCACCGAACATGCTGCGTCCGCCGTCGCCCAGCATGGTGGCGTCGGCAAGGCGCAAACGCACGCCGAGAGAACTGGCAAAACCGGTGGACGCTTCGACAATGCGTGCCTCGATCATCACCTGCTTGGGCGGGACATCCACATTCCGGATGACCTCGCGGATCGCCTCCACTACGACGGCCGTGTCGCGGACAAAAATCTGATTGGTCGCGTCGTGAGCCGAAATGCTGCCGCGCGCGGTCAGCATGCCCTTGGCCGAACTGGCCGGAGCGCCTGCGGCGGCGGGAGCGCCTGCTCCGGGCGCAGGTGCACCGCCGGCGATGCCGGCCGCCGGAGATACCACGCCGGCGACGGGAGCCGCCCCACCGGGGGCAGCTGCAGCGGGAGCAAAGCTGCTGTTGACCAGTGCAATGATATCGGCGGTCTTGACGTAGTTGAGCTTGAATGTTTCCGCCACCAGCGGCGCCACATCGCTCGCCCGGCTAGCTTCGTCGGCGCTGTCCTGATCCCGCTTTTGCAGGACGGACCGATCGCCGAAGAGAATGATGTCATTGCGTACGCGCATCCCCGCGTTGACTTGGGCCATGATGATTTCAAGCGCTTGATCGTATGGGATATTGTCAAGGTTTGCCGTGACCGTTCTGCCGTTCAGCGACGGGTCGATCAGCACGTTCTTGCCGGAGATGTCGGCCAGAGTGCGCAAGACCATCGTGGCATCGGCGGCAAAGAAATTGATCGATATCTTTTGTCCCTGTTCGCCGGTCTGAACCAGTTTGTTGGCGTCATCCGCCGGTATCGGCTTGACTTCGATGGTCAGCTGGTTGTTCGCCAGGTGGGCCTGATGGAACCAGCGGCCGCGGGCATTGATGTCAAGGCGCGTCAAATTGCCCATCGCGCGCGAGGTCATCGTCGTTACCGGCGTGGCGAAATCGTTGACGTCACGGCGATTCTGCAGGCGTTCAGGCAGTTCGACGTCACGCAGTTCGACTGTTATTCCGGTTCCGACGCGACGGATGTCGATCGGCACGGTGCCATCGGTCAGATCCACGGTAATCAAGGCCTGGCCATCTTCACCGCGGCGGAACACGATATCGCGGATGGCGGCGGTATCGGCGCTGGAACCCGATTTGCCTGCGCCGGCGGCCGACGCGGTTTGCTGATAGACGCTCGGCGCCGCTTCATTGGTGGCGTGAACGCCCTGTCCCTGCAGCTTGATGAAAAGTGCGTCGCCGACAATCTCGGTAGAAAACTTGGTCGGCCGATACAGATTCAGCACCAATCGGGTCAATTTTTCCGACTGGACCAGATTCAGGCTCTTGAGATCACCCTCGGCCACTTGCTGGGTGGACTGCCCGGACTTGTTGTCGGTTTCGGGAAAGTCGATCACGACGCGCGGCGGTTCCACGACGCTCCAGTTTCCCGGCAGGGCTTTGAGGGGTGCGGCCATCTGCACCTTGAGCAGGACTTGATCGCCGTCGCGCCTGACCTGGATCTGCTTGATGGAGTTTTCAGCCGCTATCGCAGCGCCGGAAAGTCCAAGCCAAAAGGCAGCGAGTGCAACCGCAGCAACTTTAAATTTTCTCATCAACGTCCTCCTTCTTTCGGCACGATGAGCAGCTTCTCCTGCGCTACCCACGCCCCGTTCGCATCCTTGACAGATTCAAGAACCGTAATGCCTTCTCTGGTAATTGCCGTAATCCGGCCGAAGTTGCGCCCCATGTATTCGCCCACCCGGACATGCTTGGGCTTGTTCGGCGGCGGCGTTTGAATCAGGGCATACGGTACTGTTCCCGCCATTATCACGCCCACCACCCTGAGATCTTCGAGGGGGAAAATTTCCAGCGGTTGCTGCGGCCGGGAGCGGTCCGGCGCGGTCTTGTCCGTCCCGGCCTCCAGCGTCACGATCTTGCCGGGAGCAAACGGTGGCGTCAGGGTTTCGGTTTCATAGGAGACAACCGGAAAAGCGGTAATTTCCGGCAGAGGCGTCACTTTGCCTTTCATGCCTTTGGCTTCATCACGCATCCACTGCCGCAGGTCCTGATGTTCTTCGGAAGCGCAACCCAGCAGCAGCAACGGCAACAGTAAAAGAAGCGCACGAAACTTCATTTTCGGCCTCCCTTGCTGGCGGCCTTCTTCTGGTTGGCCATCTCTGCCTCGTCAAGATAGCGGAAGGTCTTGACCGTGGTTCTCAGCGCCAGCGTCGCATCCTTTTGATTGGAGGTCAGATTGATGTCATTCAAGGTGACGATTCGCGGCAACTTGGCGATATCTCCGGTAAAAGCGCCGATGTCATGGTAACTACCGGTGAGGTTGAGTGTAATCGGCACTTCGGCGTAGAACTCCCTTGCTGCCTCGCCCCCCGGCTTGAAGAGTTCAACCGCCAGGCCCCTGCTTTGGGCAGCCTTGTTGATGTCGACCAGCATGTCGCCCATTTCGGCCTTGTTGGGCAGCTGCTTGAGCAAGGCACCAAACGAGCGGTCAATCTCGGCCAGCTGACGGCGGTACTCGTCGAGATTCACCGCCTGCCGCTTCTTGCCCAGCCAGTCGTCCTTGAGTTTGAGTTCCTGCTGTTTCTTCGCTTCGAGTTCCTCGAGCTGGACGCTCCATCCTATGACACCAAATCCCCAGGCGGCTCCCAACAAGCCGGCAAACAGCCCGAACAGAATGAGGATGCGCGGTGCCAGAGGCCACAAGCCCGGATCTTTGGGATCCAGCGTCTTGAAATCCATGGCCAGCTGCTGAAAATCAATCAGCGGCCCCTTGGGTGCGGTCGGCTCCGGCTTGGCGGCGGCGTGCTTTTCCGCCAGCTTTTCGGCCGCGCTCTTGCGCTTGAACAAACCGGAAATCGAAGGAGGCAGGGCAGGCAGCTTCATCATTTCTTCCCTGGCGCGACGGTCTGACGGGAAATCATCGTGGTAATGCTGAACGCATTGAGGCGACGACCGCCGACCAGCTCTGCTTTGGTCTCGACCAGCGTCGAGCCCTCAAGCAGAGGCGATTCGTCGAGATTGTTCATCAACGTGGTGATCCGCGCATTCGACTGGGCGTAGCCGGTAATGGCGATTCTCTGTCCCGTCTGCGTCAGGTTGCGCAAATAGATACCCTCCGGCACCTGCTTGGCCAGTTCATTGAACAGGTGTACCGTTTCCGTGCGGTTGGCCTGCAGCGCCTCGATGACCCGCTTGCGGGAAAGCAGGGCGTTGGTCTGGTCCTGGATTTTCTTGATCTCGTCGATTTCCTTGTCCAGGCTGGCGATTTCGCGCTTGAGAAACTCGTTCGCATCGTTCTGCTGCGTAATTTGCCGATTGATCAGCGAAAAACCGAGGAACCAGATCAATGCAGCAAGCACCGACACCAGTCCCAGCAGGACATAGAACTGCTTTCGCCGCGCCTTGCGCTTCTCCTCGCGATGAGGAAGTAGGTTGATCCGTATCATTGATCGAACTTCCTGAGAGCCAGTCCGCACGCCACCATCAGCGATGGCGCGTCGGCAGCAAGCTGCTTGGCGCGAATGCGCGGCGAAATTGCCATACCGGCAAATGGATCGGCCAGCAGGGTGTTGATATTGGTACGCTGACCGACGATTTCAGCAACACCGGGAACGAGCGCCGAACCACCGGCAAGAATGATGTGATGCACCTCGTTGTACGGCGTGGACGTAAAGAAGAACTGCATGGCGCGCGCGACTTCCTGTGCCATGCCTTCAATGAAGGGATGGAGAATTTCCGCTTCATAGTTGTCTGGCGGCGTACCCGAACGCTTCAGATTCTCGGCTTCATCCGGACCCATGCCATAGGCGCGCATGATTTCCTCGGTCAGCTTGGCTCCGCCGAATGCCTGCTCCCTCGCATAAAGTTGCTGGTCATCCTTCATGATGGTGATCTTCATGGCCGATGCGCCGACGTCCACCAGCGCCACGATCTGCCCCTCGCCCTCGCGCGGCAGTTGCTTGGTCACGAGCTCATACGCTGCCTGGGTTGCGTAGGCCTCGACATCCATTACCACCGGCTTGAGCTCGGCCACTTCGGCAGCGGCTACGCGGTCTTCGACTTTCTCCTTGCGCGAAGCGGCCAGCAGCACCTCGACATCGTCGGGGCTTCCGGGGGCCGGGCCGATCACCTGAAAGTCGAGATTGACCTCCTCCAGCGCAAACGGGATGTACTGATTGGCTTCCGACTCGACCTGAACCTCCATCTCCTGGTCGCGCAGGCTGCCCGGCAGCGTGATCTTCTTGGTAATGACCGCAGCGGTCGGCAGCGCCATGGCGATGAATCGCGTGGATGTGCCGAGTCGCTTCCAGCAACGCTGCAGGGTTTCTGCCACAGCTTCGATCGATGCCAGATTGCCATCCACCACTGCATCTTTCGGCAGGAGCTCGATGGCGTAGCGTTCGACCCGCGGCTGCCCCTTGCCGGCATCAACCAGTTCGACCATCTTGACCGCAGTCGAACTGATATCCACACCGATTAGCGGACGCAGCTTCGGGTTAAAGATCGACTTCAGGGCCGTAACATCGATCTGCAAAGGATTTCCCTTTAAAAATATTAAGTTACGAGCTATACAGATAATTTACTTCAGATGCTAGCAGCAACTATATCGACTGTAAAGCTAAATTATTAAGAATGGGCCACTGCAGCGTGTCTCTGGCACCACAGCTATAATTCTCAGCGCCGCCTTTCGCCCAATCCATTCGTGCCCATTCCCGCCCTACCCGCCCCCGCTCGCTGGGTACTGTATTTCCTGCTCCTGATCATCGGCGCCGTGTTAAGCGTCGCCGCCCTTGCCGGCATTGTGCTGATCCTCGCTTATCCGCAGCTTCCTTCAGTGGAAGTGCTGACCGACTATCAGCCGAAAATCCCCTTGCGCATCTTCTCCAGCGACGGTCACCTGATCGGCGAGTTCGGCGAGGAGCGGCGCAACTTTGCGCTGATCAAGGACGTTCCCGCCGTCATGACGCAAGCGATACTCGCGGCCGAAGATGAACGCTTCTATCAGCATCCCGGCATCGACACGCTGGGCGTACTACGCGCAGCGTATTCCAATTTCGTCGGTGGCGGCAAGCGCCAGGGAGCATCGACCATCACCATGCAGGTGGCGCGCAACTTTTTCCTTTCCAGTGAAAAGACACTGACGCGCAAACTTTATGAGATGTTACTGGCTTTCAAAATAGAGAACAATCTGGGAAAGGATCAGATCCTCGAGATCTATATCAACCAGATTTACCTCGGTCAGCGGGCATACGGCTTCTCCGCCGCCGCGCAGATTTACTTTGGCAAGGCCCTCAAGGATGTCAGCATCGCCGAGGCGGCCATGCTCGCCGGATTGCCGAAAGCGCCTTCAGCCTACAACCCGGTGGCCAATCCGAAGCGCGCCCAGTTGCGCCAGCGTTACGTCCTGCGCCGGATGCATGAACTGAACTTCATCGACGATGCCCAATGGAAGTCGGCGCAAGCGGATGCCCTCCACATCAAGCGTGACGTCAATGACTTCGGCGTCCACGCCGAGCATGTTGCCGAGATGGCGCGCCAGATCGCCGTCGAGCGCTTTCCCGATGAGGCCTACAATCGCGGCCTGCGCGTAATCACCACCATCAACCGTGACGAACAGCAGGCCGCCTACCAGGCGGTGCGGCGCGGCGTCATCGATTACGACCGTCGCCATGGTTATCGCGGCGCCGAAGCCTACGTCGACATGAAGGACATCAGCGCGGATCAGGACGAGGAACTCGAAGAGCAGCTGACCGAGTACGACGACAGCGACGACCTGCTGCCGGCCATCGTCCTCGAAGCCTCCCCCAGGCTGGTACGCGCCTATCTGCGCGGAGGCGAGGTGCTCAAGATCGGCGAGGATGGCCTCAAGTTCGCGGCACGCATGCTGGACGACAAGGCGGCACCCAACAAGCGCGTGCGGCGCGGCGCGGTTGTTCGCGTGCAAAAAGCCGAGAAGGGCTGGCAGATAGTTCAGTTGCCGGAGGTCGAGGCGGCCTTCGTTGCCGCCAGCCCGGTCGACGGCGCAATCCGGGCGCTGGTCGGCGGTTTCGATTTCCATCGCAGCAAGTTCAATCACGTCACCCAGGCTTGGCGCCAGCCCGGGTCCAGCTTCAAGCCTTTCATCTACTCGGCCGGACTGGAAAAGGGTTACACCCCGGCATCGGTGATCCCTGACGAACCGGTTTCGATCTCGGCCGAAGAAACCGGCTCCCAGGCCTGGGAGCCGAAGAACTACGACGGTAAATATGAAGGCCCGATGAGCCTGCGCACCGCGCTGGCGAAATCCAAGAACATGGTCTCCATCCGTCTGCTGCGTTCCATCGGCACCCATTACGCGCAGGACTACATCACGCGTTTCGGCTTCGACGCCGACAAGCACCCACCCTACCTCACCCTGGCGCTCGGCGCCGGCTCGGTGACGCCATGGCAGCAACTTGCCGCCTATTCGATCTTCGCCAACGGCGGTTACCGCATCGAGCCCTACATCGTGCGCCAGATTCTCGATGACAAGGGCAATGTGCTGGCGGCCATACAGCCTGCGCTGGCGGGCGATGAATCCTTGCGCGCCATCGACGCGCGCAACGCCTGGCTGATGGACAGCATGATGCACGACGTGGTGCGCCGCGGCACCGCCACCCGTGCCGCGGCGGTGCTCAAACGCGGCGACCTGGCCGGCAAGACCGGCACCACCAACGACTATATCGATGCCTGGTTCTGCGGCTATCAGCCGACCGTAGTCGGCATCGCCTGGATCGGCTTCGATCAGCCCCGGCGCATGGGCAACGGCGAAACCGGGGGGGCGGCCGCGCTGCCCATCTGGATCGGCTTCATGGAGCACGCCTTGAAGGGAGTTCCCGAAAGCTGGCAGGAAACGCCGGAAGGGCTGGTGACTATCGTCGCCCATGATCCGTCGGGCAAGACCAGCAAGGAACTGATCTACAAGGAGCATTTGCCGCCACCTCCTGCCGAAGAGGAGGAAGCCAGGCCGGTTCCACCAGCCCCGGCTGCGGCTACGGCTCAGGTACAGGCACCGGCCCCGGTGCAGGACGCGAAACCCAAGCTGGTCGAAAGGCCTGCCGCGGATAAACCATTAGCCCCGCCGAGGCCGGCCGAGAAGAAGCCCTAGAGCTCGACCTTGACGCCCGCCTGTTCCGAGACGGTACGGGCCAGCGCCGCCAGCAGTTCCTCGCCGTCGCGCGTGCCCAGCCAGCGTCCGCCGTCGGGCCGGAAGTGATAGCCCCCCGACTTGGCCGCCAGCCAGATTTCGCGCGCGGCGCCGTGGCGATTGACGATGATCTTCGAACCGTTCTCGAACTCGATCTCGATCACGCCGCCGGGCTTGGTCTCGAAATCGAAATCGGCCACACCGCTCTCGCTCGCCACTTCCAGTGCCGCCTCGATGCGCGCAAGTTCCGCGTCTGCCGCCAACATGAATTCCCGCTCGTCCATCGTGTCCTGCCTTCCGCAGACCAAACCAGGCGACAGGATACAGAATGTCGCTGGCCCTGCGCGCCGCATATACTTATGCCTTCAGCCCCTCAACCCCGTGCCCGATGAACTCCATGCGCCCCCTGCCCCGCCTCGCCGCCCTGCTCGCCCTCGCCACAGCGGTTGCCGCCCTCGCCGGCTGCGGCACCAAGACCGCGCTCAAGCTGCCGCCCCCGGAGAAACCCCCGGCTTCCGGCACCGCCGCGCCGGCGCCGACTGCCGCACCCGCCACTGCCGACAAAACCTCAGGGTCGTATTAATGGGCCTGACCACGATGGGCAAAGACGGGCTGCAGGTCGAGTCCGTCGCCTTGAGCGAGGTCGCCGCGCGCTTCGGCACGCCGTGCTACGTCTACTCGCGCGCCGCACTCGGCGATGCCTTCGGCGCCTATCGCAATGCGCTGCAGGCGCACGGCATGCTCGAGCGGTCGCTGGTCTGCTACGCGGTCAAGGCCAATTCCAATCTCGCCATCCTCAATCTCTTCGCCCGCCTCGGCGCCGGTTTCGACATCGTTTCCGGCGGCGAACTGGCCCGTGTGCTGGCCGCCGGCGGCAAGGCGGAGAAGATCGTGTTTTCCGGCGTCGGCAAATCGCGTGCGGAAATGCGCATGGCCCTGGAAGCCGGCATCCACTGCTTCAATGTCGAGTCGGCCAGCGAACTCGAACAGCTCAACGCAGTTGCCGGCAGCAGCGGTCGCTGCGCCCCGGTTTCGCTGCGGGTGAATCCCGACGTCGATGCGAAAACCCATCCCTACATTTCCACCGGCCTCAAGACGGCCAAGTTCGGCGTCGCCTTCGCCGAGGCCTTCGACCTCTACCTCCGCGCGGCATCCCTGCCACACATCGCGGTGAAGGGCATCGACTGTCATATCGGTTCGCAGTTGCTGGACCCGGCGCCGGCGGCCGAAGCCGCCGACAAGGTACTGGCGCTGGTCGATCGGCTTGCCGCGGCAGGAATCACGCTGGAGCACATCGACCTCGGCGGCGGCATGGGCATCCAGTACCACGCCGGAGAGCCGGCTCCGTCGGCCGCCGACTACCTGGCGCCGATGCTGGCGAAACTGGCGGCGCGGCGCGAGAAGCTGGTGTTCGAGCCGGGCCGCTCGCTGGTCGGCAATGCCGGCCTGCTGCTGACCCGCGTCGACGTACTGAAGCCCGGCGCGGAAAAACACTTCGCCGTGGTCGATGCGGCGATGAACGACTTGATGCGTCCGGCGCTGTACGACGCCTGGCACGACATCCTGAAAGTCGGCGCCGGCACTACGGCAACAACTGCGGTGCCTGCGATGTCCTATGAAATCGTCGGCCCGGTCTGCGAGTCGGGCGATTTCCTCGGCCACGACCGCGAGCTGGCACTGAATGAAGGCGACCTGCTGGCCATACTGTCGGCCGGTGCCTACGGCATGGCCATGGCATCCAACTACAACAGCCGGCCGCGCGCCGCCGAAGTCATGATCGACGGCGCGACCATGCACCTGATCCGCCGCCGCGAGGAAGTCGCGGAACTTTTTGCACTGGAATCGGTTCTGCCCTGATGCGCAACGCCTTCCTTATTGGCCTGGCTCTCGCCTTGCTCACCGCCTGCGGCCAGAAAGCCGAGGAGAAGAAGGCGGTGCCGCCACCCTCGCTGATTACCGTGACCCAGGCCATCAAGGGCGACTTCGAGGTCGTGCTGGAAACGCTCGGTACCCTGGAAGTGCTCGCCGATCCCAAGGTCGGCGCCGAAGTCGCCGGACGCGTGACCCAGGTACTGGCGCGTAGCGGCAAGGTGGTCAAGGCCGGCGAACTGCTGGCGGTGATCGATGCCGGCGACATCGCATTGCAGAACAAGGCCGACGAAGCCGAGGCCCGGCGCATCGAGGCGCTGTCGAAGCAGCAGGAAAAGCTGGCCGAGCGGCAGCAGTCGCTGATGGACAGGGGTTTCCTGTCGAAAAATGCCGGCGAGGACGTCGCCGCCCAGCGCGCCGCGCTCGCCGCCCAGTTCGATGCGGCGCGGGCGCGCGCCGACAACAGCCGCCGTTCGGTCGGCAAGACCCGTGTGATTTCACCGATAGACGGCGTCGTCGAAGTGCAGATCGTCTCGCCCGGCGATTACGTCAAGGTCGGCGATCCGCTGTTCAACCTGGTCTCGCCGAAAAAGCTGCGCGCCCATTTGCCCTTCGCCGAAAGTTTCGGCCCGCGCCTGAAGCAGGGCCAGGAGGTCCGCCTGGTGTCCCCGCTGGTACCGGGCAAGGTCTTCGCCAGCCGCATCAAGGACATCCGCCCCGGCATCGTCGAAGGCAGCCGCACCCTCGACGTGCTGGTCGATGTCGAGAACGACGGCAGCCTGCGCGGCGGCGGTACGGTCGATGCCGCCGTGATCGTCTCGGCCCGCACCGAAGCGTTGACCGTACCCGAACAAAGCATCGTGCTGCGCCCCGCCGGCAAGGTGGTGTATGTCATCGCCGAGGCCGACGGCCAGAAGAAAGCGCTGCAGAAGCCGGTCAAGGTCGGCGCCAAGCGCGGCGGTCGCATTGAAATCATCGAAGGCCTGGCCGGCGGCGAAACCATTGCCCTCGACGGCGCCGGCTTTCTGACCAACGGTGCGGCCGTCGCCATCAAGGAGCCCGCAAAAGTCGGCGCCGGCGCTACGGCGGCGGCAGGCAAGCCCGACGTGAAATGACCCTGCCCGAACTCTCCGTCAAGCGCCACGTCCTGGCCTGGATGGCGAATGCCGTGCTGGTGCTGTTCGGCGTCATCGCCTTCACCCGTATCGGCATGGACCGGCTGCCGTATATCGAATTTCCGGTGGTCTCGATCACCACCACGCTGAAGGGCGCCAACCCCGACATCGTCGATTCCAGCGTCACCAATCTCATCGAAGGCGCGGTCAACAGCGTACCCGGCATCGAGCACATCCAGTCGACGTCCTCGCCGGGCGTTTCGGTGGTCAATATCACCTTCGGCCTGGAAAAGAATGTCGATGTCGCCTTCACCGAAGTGCAGTCCAAGGTCAACCAGGTATTGCGCCGCCTGCCGAAGGATGTCGACCCGCCCGTCGTCGCCAAGGTCGAGACCAATGCCTCGCCGATCTTCTGGATGGCGGTGCAGGGCGACCGCACCCAGCAGCAGCTGAACCAGTACGCGCTCAACGTCATCAAGAAGAAGCTGGAAACCATCAACGGTGTCGGCGAAGTGCGCCTCGGCGGCCGCCGCGACCGTACCATCCGCGTCAACCTGCTGCCCGCCCGCATGGCCGCACTCGGCGTTTCGGCGCAGGACATCAGTGACGCCTTCGCCCGCGAGCATGTGCAACTGGCCGGCGGCTTCGTCGTCGGCGACACCACCGAGCACCTGGTCAAGCTCGATCTCGAATTTCATACCCTCGATGCGCTGGGCGGCATGGTCGTCGGCTATCGCGGCACGCCGCCGAATGCGGCACCGATCCATCTGCTCGACATCGCCGAACTGGAAGACGGATTGACCGACAACCGGCAGCTGGCGCGCTTCAACGGTGCAACCACGGTCGGCATGGGCGTGGTCAAGGTGACCAACGCCAATACCGTCGCCATCGTCGAACGCATCAAGGAAAAGCTGGCAAACGAAATCGAACCTCAGCTGCCGCCCGGCATGAAGATCAACATCGTCTCCAACGATGCGGTGTTCATCCTCGAAATCGTCAACTCGCTGAAGCAGCATCTGATCGAAGGCACTCTGCTGGCGTCCCTCGTGGTCTGGTTCTTCCTGCGCTCGGTACGTTCGACACTGATCGTCGCGCTGGCGATCCCGGTCTCGCTGATGGGCGCCATCGCGGTGATCTATTTCTTCGGCTACACGCTGAATTCCCTGACCATGCTGGCGCTGCTGCTGCTGATCGGCGTCGTCGTGGACGATGCCATCGTGGTACTGGAGAACATCTTCCGCCATCGCGAGGAAATCGATCCCGAACCGGTGGCCGCCGCCGTCAACGGCAGCAAGGAAGTGGTCTTCGCGGTGATCGCGGCAACGCTGTCGCTGGTCTCGATCTTCGCCCCGGTGATTTTCCTCTCCGGCATCATCGGCCAGTTCTTCCGCTCCTTCGCCGTGGTGGTCACCTTCGGCGTGCTGGTTTCGCTCTTCGTCTCGCTGACCCTGACGCCGATGCTCTGCTCGCGCTACCTCAAGGTGGAAAAGCAGCACGGCCGCATCTACCATCTGTTCGACCGCGTTCTCGGCGGCCTCGACCGCATCTACATCCGCCTGCTCGACCGCGCCCTGCGCAGCCGCTGGCAGGTCGTCGCGCTGACCGTGGCCGTGGTCGGCTCCTCGGCCTTCTTCTTCATGAACGTCGGCAAGACCTTCACCCCGGACGAGGACGAGGGCCGCTTCCGCATTTCGCTGCGTACGCCGCTGGGTTCCAGCATCGACTACACCGACGGCAAGCTGCGCGAAGTCGAAGAGGTGCTCAACCGTTATCCCGAGGTCCGCACCGAATTCGCCCTGATCGGTCTCGGCACCGCCGGCCAGGTGAATCAGGGCACGGTGGTGGTGCGCATGGCACCGCGCGAGGAACGCAAGCGCAGCCAGCACGAAGTGATCGCCGATGTGCGGCGGGAACTCTCGGCCATTCCCGGCGCCAGGGCGTTTGCCGCGCCCTTCGCCGTGGTCGGCGGCCAGCGCGGCGAACCCCTGCAGTTCGTGCTGGCCGGCGACAACATCGACGAGATCGGCCGCGTCTCGCGCGAGCTGCAGCAGAATCTGGCCACCGTGCCCGGCATCGGCCGCCTCGACAGCGACCTCCAGCTCGACCTGCCGCAACTGGTCTTCCTCCCCGACCGCCTGCGCATCGCGGCGGCGAACCTTTCGTCCAGCGACGTCGCGCTGGCGGTGAACATGCTGACCGGCGGCGTCGACATCGCCAAGTTCAACGACGAACCCGGCGATGGCCAGCGCTACGACATCCGGGTCAAGGCCAAACCCGGCGAGTTCACCCAGCCCGCCGATCTTTCGAAAATCTTCCTGCGCAATCGCGACGGCAAGATGGTGCGCCTCGACTCCGTCGCCCGCTTCGAGGAACGCCTCGGCCCCGCCGTGGTCGGCCGCTTCGACCTGCAGTACGCAACCACCTTTTACGCCACGCCGTCCATCCCGCTGGGCGAGGCCGTCGAGGCCGTGCGCCGCACCGGGCTGGAAACGTTGCCTGCCGGCTACCAGGTGCGCTTCATCGGCCAGGCCGAGGAGTTCGGCAAGACCATGAAGTACATGGTGTTCACTTTCGCCCTGGCGCTGGTGCTGCTTTACATGGTGCTGGCCAGCCAGTTCAATTCCTTCCTGCAGCCGGCCATCGTCATGCTGGCGCAGCCGCTGGCCGTGGTCGGCGGCGTCGCCGCGTTGTGGGCCACCGGACATACACTGAACATCTATTCCATGATCGGCCTGACGCTGCTGATCGGCCTCGTGGCGAAGAATTCCATCCTGCTGGTCGACCTCGCCAACCAGCGCCGCGATGCCGGCATGGCGGTCGATGCCGCCCTGCGCGATGCCTGCCCGATCCGCATGCGCCCGGTGCTGATGACCTCGGCCACGGTGATCCTGGCGCTGGCCCCGGCCGCGCTCGGCCTCGGCGCCGGCGCCGAAACCCAGCAGCCGCTGGCGATCGCCGTGATCGGCGGCATGTTCTCGTCGACGCTGCTGACGCTGGTGGTGGTGCCGGCCGTGTATTCTCTGCTGGAAAGGCGGCTGGAGATGCAGACCTGAATGTCGGCGCCGGCGACACGCCGCGGGCACCGAATACCTGCCCGGAGCCGCCGTCCAGAGGTGGCGCAAGATGATGCGGTGGCGTACCGGCGAAAACGTATTCGTCGCCGCAAAATGCTAAAGTGCGGGCCCCGTCTGGTTCCCGCTTTGACGAGCCGGGCAACATTTTCGTTGTAACTTCCTGGAGAACCGCATGCGCAATAAATCAATCAACTTCCGTGTCCTGCTTGCCATCCTGGCCCTGGGTTTCGCGCAGGTTTCATCCGCGCAAACCGACGCCATGAACCAGAAAGCCGATGCCAAGGCGCAGGCCAGGCAAAAAGCCATGGAAGGACCGCCGGACGCCACTGCCGATTTCGACGCGAAGCAGCTGCGCCTGATTGTCGGCGGCGCCGAAGGCAAAGGCGTCCTGCACTTCAAGGGCAAGGATTACCCCTTCACCATGAAGGGAGTAACTGTAGGCGGCGTCGGCTATACCGAAGCCCATGGCACGGCGAACATCTACTTCCTGAAGAATATCGAAGATTTCCCCGGCACCTATCAAGGCATCGGCGCCGGTGCCGCGCTTGGCGCCAGCAAGGGTGGAAACACTTTCCAGAGCATGAAGGAAGTGGTCATCACCACCAAATCGAAGGGCGAAGGCGCGGCGCTCAATCTGGGCGTCAGTTCCGTGACCATCAAGCTCGCCAAGTAACGGCTTGCACCGGCGCTTTCTCCATGAGGGGAGAGCGCCGGCCTGAAACAGAAAGTCGGCGCCGGCGACACGGCGACCGCAGTGGCCGCCGCTTCGACTTCCCGCCTCAGGCCTTGTCCAGGGCGCGCCGGATCAGCACATCGGCTTCGAGCGCCAGGTTGGTCAGCTTGGCATCGCCAAGGATCTGCATCATGCCGGACGGCGCGGCCACTTCCAGCGAGATCTTCCCCGGCGCGATCTCGCGCACCACGGCATTGCACGGCAGCACGCTGGCCACGTCGCTGTTGGCGGTGTAGGCCTCATAGGCCAGGTTAGGGTTGCAGGCGCCGAGTATCACGGTGGGCACGATGTCCTTGCCGGTCTTTTCCTTGATCTTGCTGTGCATGTCGATGCGCGTCAGGATGCCGAAACCCTCGGCGCCCAGCGCCTTGATGATGCGTTCGATGGCGTTGTCGAAGGAATCGGATATCTCGCGTTTGAAGTTGATGGTGGTCATGATGTCTTCCATGGTGTGGGGTGGGTGAATGTTCGGGCTGGTCGCCGTAGTGCTACTGCTGCTGCATGCGAATTTCGCAGGGATGGTGCTCGGGGTATTACCGCCCATGTTGTCACCTTGCCTGCGACACGGGAGCATGGTCGGCTGCAAGCCTTGTCGAAGGCCTTCGCGCAACCCCGCCCGCCGAGGATTGACTTTTCTCGGCTGTTGTCGGGAATCGCCCATATTATATATTAGTTTTTTCTAATATATCAGAATCGGGGCAGCAACGACACGGGAGCCGCCGCGCGAGTTACTTCGCCGGCACGGGCATCAAGGGTACGGGTTTGCGGTGCAGGCCCGAAAAGTCATCGCGCGCGATCATGCTGCGCAGGAAATCGAGGTTGCGCTGCATTGCCCGCACATAGGGATCATCGCCGCCGAAATGCGGCGCGATGTAGCGATAGGCACAACTGAAATTCTCGTCGAGACGGCGCTTGACAAGGTGATCGTAGAAACCCGGTGTCTTGCGCAGCAGGTCTTCCGGCGAGGCATACAGGATCACGGTCTCGCCGCCGGGTCCGACCGTGCGGTCGGCGCCGGCCGCGACGAATTCCTGGAACAGGAAATGATGGCAGCGCTCGAGGTAGTAGCGGCCGGCGATCTGGCTGACCAGATCCGAGGTGCCGAGCATCTTGCCCAACTCGATCAGTTCCGGAGACAAACCGGCAAGCGTGGCGGTAGTGGCCTTGGCGAAATTGGTGGCGTGGATCAGTTCGGCGTACTCGGCGTAAGGGGCCAGGGGTCCGGCGGCAAGATAGACGCGCGTGAAGTCAACGCTGCGCTGTTCATGCTCGCGAATCAGGCAGGCACCGTTGATCCCGGCCTCGGACAGGCGGCGGATGAAGCCGACGTCGTGGAACAGCGCCAGCAGTACACCCAGGGTCGCCAGATCGGCCCCCAGGGCGTGCCCGTCGCTGCCATGAACCGCCTCGTAACCATCGACCATGCGCGCCATGGCCAATGCCGTGCTCATCGAATGGCGCAGGTCGTGGTAGGGCGTGTCGCACGGCAACAAGCCCGGATAACGGCCCCAGAAGATATCCTCGAGATCGATGAAACCCTGGCGCACGATGTCTTCGTCGAACCCCTCATGACGGCTGGCCATGAAGCTGCAGATGGCGTCGGCCACCGCCGCCGGATTGGCCATGTTGACCGTGCCGGTGACGTCGCTTTGATTGACGTCGAACAGCGTCGAGTTAAGGGGCGAGAGGCCGCGGCGCGGCCGAACGGGTTGGTCCAGCGGAGTACTCCTCAAAAAATCCCTTCGACGATTACGCCATCTGCCCGGCAGTATCCCCGACTCCGGCCGGCGCAGTCAATCTGCGGCGCCGCAAAATGCCCGGACACGCCGCGCATCATTGCAATACCCAGGCCAGCGTCAGCGGAATGATCGCCAGGGACGCCGTGTTGCCGATCATGACGATGGAAGCCACGCGCTCCGGCTCCTGATGGTAGCGCTCGGCGAAGATGTAGTTGAGTACCGCCGGCGGCAAGGCGCCGAAAAGGATCAGCATGGCAGCCTCGCGTCCGGTCAGGCCCAGCACCAGGTTCATCAGGAGCGCCACCAGCACGCCGGCCAGCGGCGAGGTGATCGCACCGACCATGCTGAGCTTCCAGTCGGCATGGCGGCTGTCGGTCAGTCGCACGCCCAGCGAAAACAGCAGCAGCGGGATCGACACGTCGCCGAGCATCTTGATGCCGAACCATAGCGGCTGCCACAAGGGAAACTGCAACATGCTGACGGTCAGGCCGGCCAGCGCCGCGGCGATCACCGGCACCCGCCACAGGTTCCGCAGCCTGGCGTGGTGGTCGAGCAGCCAGGTGCCGAGCGAATAGTGCAGGAAATTCTCGATGAAGAACAGCACCACGGCGGCCGGCAGCGCCGCCTCGCCGAAGGCCAGCACCGCCAGCGGCAGGCCCATGTTGCCGGAATTCTTGAACATCATCGGCGGCACGAAGGTGTTCGGCGCCACGCCCAGCAGGCGCGCCACCGGCCAGGCCAGCAGCCCGGTGCCGAGCACCACCACGGTAGCGCCGAGCAGGAGCGGCAGGTTCTGCGCGATGTCGAAGGACTTCGAGGCCAGCGCCGCGAACACCAGCGCCGGGACGAAAATGTCCATGTTGAGCTGGTTGGCGAAGGCCATGTCCGGCTTCTTCCAGCGACCGTAGGCGTAGCCCACCGCGACGACGGCGTAGATCGGGAAGACGATTCCCGCGATGCGTTCGATCACAGCACGTAGCGCGAGAGGTCCTCGTTCTTCGCCAGTTCGCCGAGTTTGGCGTCGACATAGGCGCCATCGAGCACGAGTTTCTCGCCACCGCGCTTGCCGGCATCGAAGGAAATTTCCTCGAGCAGCTTTTCCATCACGGTGTAGAGCCGGCGCGCGCCGATGTTCTCGGTCTTTTCGTTGACCTGGAAGGCGATCTCCGCCAGACGCTTGATGCCGTCGGCGGCGAACTCCAGCGTCACGCCTTCGGTCGCCAGCAGGGCCTGGTACTGCCGCGTCAGGCAGGCATCGGTCTGGGTGAGTATCCGCTCGAAGTCGTCCACCGACAGCGAATCGAGTTCGACGCGGATAGGGAAGCGGCCCTGCAATTCGGGAATCAGGTCGGAGGGCTTGGCCAGGTGGAAGGCGCCGCTGGCGATGAACAGGATGTGGTCGGTCTTGATCATGCCGTACTTGGTGCTGACCGTGGTGCCCTCGACCAGCGGCAGCAGGTCGCGCTGCACGCCCTGGCGTGAGACCTCGGCGCCATGCGCCTCCGAGCGTGAGGCGATCTTGTCGATCTCGTCGAGGAAGACGATGCCGTTCTGCTCGACGTTCTTCAGCGCCTCGGCCTTGACTTCCTCGTCGTTGATCAGCCGCGCAGCCTCCTCGTCGGCCAGTGTCTTGAGGGCGTCGCTGATTTTCATCTTGCGCTGCCGCTTCTTGCCGCCGCCGATGTTCTGGAACATGCCCTGGATCTGCTGGGTCAGGTCTTCCATCCCCGGCGGGGCGAAGATTTCCATGCTGGCCTGGGGTGCGGCGACCTCGATCTCGATTTCCTTGTCGTCGAGTTCGCCTTCACGCAGCTTCTTGCGGAACTTCTGCCGCGTCCCGGAATCCTCGCTCGCCGTCTCGCCGGCGCCGACTCTTGCCGGCGGCAACAGCACGTCCAGCACGCGGTCCTCGGCGGCGTCCATGGCGCGATCGCGGACGATGCGCATAGCCTTTTCGCGGCCATCCTTGATCGCGGTCTCGGCCAGGTCGCGGATAATGGTGTCGACATCGCGGCCGACATAGCCGACCTCGGTGAACTTGGTCGCCTCGATCTTGATGAAGGGCGCATTGGCCAGGCGCGCCAGGCGCCGCGCGATCTCGGTCTTGCCGACGCCGGTGGGCCCGATCATCAGGATGTTCTTCGGCGTGATCTCGGTGCGCAGCGGTTCGGCGACCTGCATGCGGCGCCAGCGGTTGCGCAGGGCGATGGCCACGGCGCGCTTGGCGCGCGACTGGCCGACGATGTTCTTGTCGAGTTCGGAAACGATTTCTGCGGGGGTCATTTGGGTCATGTACGCGCAAAACAGCCAATCTGAGCGCTCCACGAAAACGAGCGTAGCGAGCAAATCAATCGCCTCCCCCGCAAGGGGGGCGAGGCGGGAATTCGCGACGCATGCGTCGCGCCGCCGCAGCCGGCTGGCTGTGCAAAGCCAGCCGTGGGCCGCGCAGCGGATGGGAGGGGGCGGGCCTTGAAGCCGTGATTGAAGTTCTCGATCATTCGAGAACTTCAATCAGATGGTTCTGGTTGGTATAGATGCAGAGGTCGCCGGCGATTTCCAGCGACTTCTTGACGATTTCGGCCGGGGCCAGCGCCGTGTTCTCCAGCAGCGCGCGCGCCGCGGACTGGGCGTAGGCGCCGCCGCTGCCAATGGCGACGATGCCGTATTCCGGCTCGAGCACGTCGCCGTTGCCGGTGATGATCAGCGAATGCTCGCTGTCGGCGACCGAGAGCATGGCCTCCAGCCGGCGCAGCATGCGGTCGGTGCGCCAGTCCTTGGCCAGTTCCACGGCGGCGCGCAGCAGGTTGCCCTGGTACTGTTCCAGCTTGGCCTCGAAACGCTCGAACAGGGTGAAGGCGTCCGCCGTGCCGCCGGCGAAGCCGGCCAGGATGCGTTCGTTGTAAAGCCGCCGCACCTTGCGCGCCGTGGCCTTGACCACGATGTTGCCCAGGGTGACCTGGCCGTCGCCGCCGAGCGCCACGCTGTTGCCGCGACGCACCGAAAGGATGGTGGTGCCGTGATATTGCTCCATGGGATTCCTGCCGAAATGAAAGGGGTTCTGATTCAGATGGCGCGGGCGCGCAACACGGCCACGTCGTCGAAACCGAGCGTTTCCAGATACGCCGCCACGATGGTGCTCAGGCCGGCGATGCGCAGCGTCTTGCCGGCCGCATGCAGGCGCGTCAGCACCTCCAGCAAGGCCTTGGCACTGGCGGCATCGATGCGCACCAGCTTGCGCGCATCGATGTCGAATTCGTCGCGGCCGGCCAGCGCGGCTTCCAGCGGGGCGAAGTCGGCGACGCCGGCGCCCAGCAACTGGTCGTGCAGCGTGAAGCCTTCCGCCTTGGGCGGCGGCGACGCGGCCGGCGGCGGCTCGTCGTGTCGCTGCGGCAGCGCTTCCCAGGACGGCGGCGACACTTCGAAGGTGATGGCATAGTTCACCGCGGCCTCGTCGAAGGCCTCCTGGCGGTACGCCTGCTGGTAAAGCTCGAGCATCAGCAGCCACATCGCTTCGTTGCTGCGCTCGCCCGGCACGAGTTTCGCCGCCAGAATCCCGGCCAGATGCTCCGGGCTGCCGAACACCAGTTCCTTATTGGCTTTTTTCAGGGCCGCCATCGCGCGCATCAGCAATATGGCGCCGTTGTTGTCGGCATCGGTCAACTTGGCCACATCCATGCGCACCATGGTGCTGGTGGCCGCCAGCTTCATGGTCTGCTTGAGGACTTCGCCGACGGCGGCGCTCAGCACGCCACTCAGCGAGACGTGGGCCCGACCGCCGGTGGTCTCCGTGGCGGTGTTGCCCTCGTCGACTGCGGCACTCCAGGTCGGTGGCGATTTCTCGAAGCGACGGGCGAAGGTCAGTGCCAGGGCGTCGAACGCCGGACGACGGCCGAGCGCCTGCAGCAGCTCGAACAGGCAACCCCAGGCGCGCACCTCGGAATCGCCAAGGTCTTCGCCGCTCTTGATGGCCGCCTCCAGGCGGCGCATGGCCTCCAGTTCCTGTCCGGCGGCATACATCGCGGCGGCCTCTGCCAGCGCCGGCGGCAAGGGCCGCCGCAACGGAGCCGGAGGCGGCGCTGGCGGTTCGGGCGCGACGACAGCTTCAGACGCAGGCGGTTCATCCGGGTGCGTATCGAACGCGCCTGGTACCGTGAAATCGAGGTCCATCAGATCGTCGTCTTCGTCTGCCACTGATCTGGGGCGCTATCGCCGTGGTTTAAGGCTCAAGAGTATAACCCGCCGGCCTGAAGAAGCAGAGCCCGGCCAGGGTCAGCAGGCACAGGCAGCAGACCACCGTTGCCCCGGCGGGAAGATCGATGTACAGGGACAGAGCGAGGCCTGTCGCATAGCCCGCGGCGCCCACCAGGCAGGCAATGACAATGCGCCGCAGACCGCCGAATGCCCGGGTCGCCACCGCGGGGGCGATCAGGCTGGTAAACACCAGCAGCACGCCGACCAGTTGCACCGATGCCGTCACCGTGACGGCGAACAGCAGGTAGAAGCCCAGCCGCGGCCAGCGTTGCGCCGGACCGAACCACAAGGCCACAACGCCCGTGTAAAGCACCGCCACCGGCAGCAGTTGCTGCCAGCTGACCCACAGCAGCTGACCCGCCAGCAGGTCGCGCAGATGTTCGCCGCCCTGCGGATGATGCGCCAGCATCAAAATGCCGGCGGCGGCGGCGAAGACGAAGACCAGGCCGATCAGCGCCTCCTGGATGTCCGGCCAGCGGCGCTCGGTCCAGGTCAGCAGCACGGCGCCGGCAACCGCCGCCAGGCCTGCCGCAAGCTGGGTGACCAGAACGCCGCCGTGCTCGTCGAGGCCGGCCAGGCCGGCCGCAATGACGCCCAGGGCGGCGACCTGGGCGATGGCCAGATCGATGAAGATGATGCCCCGGCGCAGTACCTCGGCGCCGAGCGGCACGTGGGTGGCAAGGACCAGCAGCCCGGCGACAAAGGGAGCCGCCAGGAGGCTCCAGTCGAATCCCATGAGATCTGCGCTCATTTCAACGCCACCAGCAGCCGCGCCACGGTGTCGTCGAACAGCGCCGTCAGGTCTTTCGCCTCCGGCGTACCGCCGACGGTGAAGGGCAGCACGACGATCGGCAATTTGGCTTCGGCCGACAGCCACTCGGCGGGACGCGCGGAGTTGTAGGCGGCGCGGATCACCATGCGCGGATGATTGCTGGCGGCCTGCTGGCGCACTTGGGCGAGATGCGCCACGGTCGGTTCGACACCCGGCTTGGGTTCCAGCGTACCCACCTCGCGCATGCCCAGCCAATCGAGCATGTAAGTCCAGGCCTTGTGCTGGGTGATGATCGCCGCGCCCTTGAGCGGTGCGGCCGCCTTTTCCCAGCGCAGAAGATTGGCGCGCCAGCGCTCGGCGAAGGCGCGCCAGCGGCTGTCGTAACCGGCGGCATTGGCCGGATCGAGTTCCTTCATGCGTTGCGCCAGAGCTTCGCCGACCTTCAGGAAATTGCGCGGATCGGTCTGGATATGCGGATTGCCGCCGGCATGCACATCGCCGTCGGCGCGATCCAGCCGCGCCGGAATGTCGAGCATCGCGACATAACGCGCCGCCTCGAAATAGCCGGCCTGTCCGGACTGGATGCGATTGTTGCCGGCTTCGCGCTGAACCACGGGCAGCCAGCCGACTTCCAGCTCGGCGCCGGTGGCCAGCAGCAGGTCGGCGCTGCGGGCACGGGCAATCAGGGAAGGCTTGGCATCGATGCGATGCGGATCCTGCAGTGCCGTGGTGGCGGTGAACACCTGAACCTGGTCACCGCCGATTTCCTGCGCCAGGGCGCCCCATTCGGGCACCGTGGCGAAAACCTTGAGGGTTGCGGCGGCCGGCATGGCGGCAAGGGCGAGCAGTACGAGCAAAAGATTTTTCATGATGGTGGACCTCCTAGAACTTGTGGGCGCCATGGGCGCCGAGACTCATGATGTAGTGCAGCCAGACCTGGTCGTCGGTGACGCCGGGACGGGTCTGGTCGCGCGCGACCTGGAAGCGGATGCGGGAGAATTCCGAGGGCGACCAGTCCAGCATCGCCGTATTGCGCTGCGGCGTGTAGCCGCGCAGGATGGGCAGGTCGGCGGCGGACAGCGTGCCCCTGTCGACCAGGCCGATCGCCGTGTCCGCGTTTTCCAGTCGGTCGTAACGGTAGCCCAGGCGCCAGGCCGGCATGAACTGCCAGACGCCCTGCACGTAGAAACCGGTCTGCGTCGAGCGGAAGCTGTCGCTCAAGGGGCCGCCCGGCGCAGCGACGCCGTCGATGTCGTAGCTCAGCCTGCCCGACTCGTGGCGGCGGAACCATTCGCTCTGGAACTTGAAGTTGCGTTCCGTGGCGTTGCCCTCGGGCGCCCACTTCCAGACGAAATCCAGCACCGTGGTGTTGCTCCTGCCCGAAAAGCTGTTGGTCACCAGCGTGTTGCTGCCGTCCACGTCGTCGTACGTCCTGCCGTGCGGCTTGCTGGCGAACCAGGACGCGCCGGCGCGCCAGCTGTTGGCCACGCCGACGTCGTCGCCGACATGGGCGAACAGGCTGCCGGACATCAGGCCGTTCTTGTTGCGTTCCGCGTCCTTGGCCGGAAAGCTGCGGGCGCGGCCGAACTCGGCACCCAGCTCGACGAACATGTCGGTCGGCGCCACCCACTTGACCTGGATGCCGTCATAGCCGAGCTGCGGGCCGAAGAAGGCCTGGTAGGGCAGCGCCGCGTCGGAGAAGTCCCAGGCGTGGGGATGCTGCTCGTTGGCGTAACCGATGCCGGAAAAGAAGCGCCCGGCCTTGATGCCGAGGCCGTTGCCGAGGCCAAGAGTCTGGATGTGTGCCTCCTCGACGCTGACCTCGTTGGCTGACGAAATCGACGCGAGGAAAGTGCCGCGAAAATGCGGGTCGATGTTGGCCGCAATCGCCAGCTCCGATTCGCCGAGGTTCCAGGCGCGCGCCTCCGGATTGAATTCGCCGCCCGACGGCAGCAGGCCCTGGATGCGGCGTTCGCGACCGGCGGCACGCGTCGGATCCTGGCGCGGGTCCTGCGAGGTGTTGTTGTACATGCCGGAAAGGATCAGGGAGATTTCCGGATTGAAGGCGCTGGCGGCCGCCGGCGGGCGACTGGCTGCACCGGGCGCCTGGGCGATCTGGGCCTGGCCGGCCGCGGTCTCCGCCGGTGCGAAATTGGCGGCCTGCTTTTCGGTGTCGACGAGGCGCTTTTCCAGCTCGGTTATGCGCTGTTCGTAGGACTTCTTCATCTGCGCGATTTCTTCGCGCAGGGCTTGCAGGTCGGCATCGGCGGCCGCTGCGGAATGACTCGCCAGCACGCCACAGGCGGCCAGCACGGAAATGGATGTGCGATTCATGCTTGCTCCAAAGCAAATGACAAGGAGCGCCGCCCGGCACGGGCCGGCAGCGCAACAGAAACGTCAGGGCTTCAGAGCGGAGGCGGAGCGCGGCTGCGGAAAGCCGCGAGGAAGGCAAGAGTCGGCGCCGGCGGCACGGCGACGGCAAGTGCTGCAGTCGCGTTGGCGGTTGGCGCCGGAGGCGCAAGAGGCGCCGGCGGGGCCAGGTCGGCGCCGGCAAAGGCGATGCAGGTCGTGCAGGTGTGCGACAAGGACTGCGCCGCGCCGTGGTCGGCGTCGTTGCCGTCGACGACCTGGATTGCTGCGGGAACCAGCGCGTGGCCCAGCATGTGGGCGAGCGCGGCCTGCTGGCTGCCGATCAGCAGCAGCGAGAGAAACAGGGCGAACAAGGGATGCAGGAAGCGGCGCATGAGGGGCGTATTACAACACAATGCGTCCGGGGCCCGAATCAGTCGGCCTGCAGCAGCAGGCCCTTGAGGTACTCGCCTTCGGGAAAGGCCAGGTCGACCGGGTGGTCGGCGGCGCCCTGCAGGCGCTGCACGATGCGTACCGTGCGTTTGGCATCGAGCGCGGCGCCGGCGACGATCTTCTGGAACAGCTCGGCGCTGACGCCGCCCGAGCAGGAATAGCTCATCAGCAATCCACCGGGCGCCAGCAGGCGCAGCGCCTGCACGTTGATGTCCTTGTAGGCACGCGCCGCGCGCTCGGCATGCGCCGCGGTGTTGGCGAACTTCGGCGGATCGAGCACGATCAGGTCGAAGCTCTCGCCGGCTCCGCGCATGTTGCGCAACTCGGCGAAGACGTCGGCCTCGCGCCAGAACGCACGCGCGGCATCGAGCTGCGGGTTGAGCGCGAGATTGCGCTGCGCGGTGGCCAGCGCCGGCCCGGAGCTGTCCAGCGACACCACCTCGCGCGCGCCGCCGGCCAGCGCCTGCAGCGAGAAGCCGGCCGTGTAACAGAAGCAGTTGAGCACGCGGCGGTCGCGCGCCAGTTCCCCGACACGGCGGCGGTTGTCGCGCTGGTCGAGATAGAAGCCGGTCTTGTGGCCGCCGACGATGTCGACCGTCATGCGCACGCCGTTTTCCGCTATCACCAGCTCCTCTGCCGCGGCCGTGCCATGAATCCAGCCGGTCACCGGCTCGAGGCCTTCGAGCTTGCGCACCTCGACGTCCGAGCGCTCGTAAATCCGCGCACAGCCGGTCGCCTTGAGCAGGGAGTCGGCGATGGCGCCACGCCACTTGTCGGCGCCCGCGGTGGTCAGCTGCACCACCACGGTATCGCCGTAGCGGTCGGCGATGACGCCGGGCAGGCCGTCCGATTCGGCGTGGATCAGGCGCAGTCCCTGCTGCCCGGCCAGTTCCGGCAGCGCGGCGCGGCGCGCCACGGCGGCGGCGATGCGCCGCTTGAAGAAGGCGTGGTCGATGGGCTCGGCCGCATCGAAGCTCCAGATCCGGGCGCGGATCTGCGACTCCGGACTCCAGGCGGCGCGGGCCAGGGGCCGGCCGTCGCTGGAAAAGACATCGACGGTATCGCCGGGTCGGGCGCGCCCGTCGAGCTGCGCGACGGCGCCGGAGAACAGCCAGGGGTGGCGGCGCAGGACGGATTTTTCCTTGCCGGGATGCAGGATCAGGGTAGCCATGGTCCGCAGTCTATTTCATCGGCCGGCGCAAACCTCACGCCCGCGGCCGGCCCCGGCAACAGAAGCAGGCGCCGGCATGTCAGCGCTGCCCCTGCCGCCAGGGTGCGCTGCCGAACTCCTCGACCAGGAAATCCACCATCGCCCGCACCTTGGGCGAGAGGTTGCGGCCGCTGGGGTAGGTGGCGAACAGCGGCACCGGTTCGACGTGGTGCCAGTCGGTGAGTATCGGCACCAGTTCGCCGCGGCGCAGGGCGTCGCCGACGATGACATCGGTCAGGCGCGTGATGCCGACCCCGGCCACCGCGAGTTGCAGCACCGTTTCGGCGGTGTTGGCGGCGATGTTGCCGCCGACGTTGACCACGCGGATGCCGTCGTCGGTGTCGAAGGGCCAGCGGCGCAGGGCCGGCAGGCTGGTGATCCAGAGGCAGTTGTGCTGCTGCAGGTCATCGGGGGTGCGCGGCGTGCCGCGGCGCGCCAGATAGTCAGGCGAGGCGCAGATCACGCGCTGCAGGTTGCAGATGCGGCGCGCCACCATGGACGATTCGTCGAGCGGACCGATGCGGATGGCCAGGTCGACTCCCTCCTCCATCGAAGCCAGGGGCTGGTCGCTGACCGTGATGTCCAGTTCGACCTCGGGATGGAGTGCCTGGAAGCGCGGGATGGCGGTAGCCAGCTGATGCATGCCGAAGGCCGAACCGCAATGCAGGCGCAGCAGGCCGCGCGGACTGGCGCCGGCCTGGGTGACTTCGGCCTCGGCTTCGTCCATGGCGGCGAGGATGGGACGGGCCCTGGCATAGAAGGCCTCGCCTTCGGCCGTGAGTTGCAGGCGACGGGTGGTCCGGTGCAGCAGGCGGGCGCCGAGCCGGTCTTCGAGGCGCGTCACCAGCTTGGACAGGGCCGAGGGCGTCAAACCCATATCCCGCGCCGCAGCAGAAAACCCTCCGGTTTCCACGGCACGAACGAAAGCAGTCATCTCCGCAGCGCGATCCATACGCCTATTATGGAATATTTTTCATCAATGTTATTCCATTTACAGTAATTGTATTTATGTTGACATGTAATTACATTGCTTCATGCAATATTGCATCGCAATATAAAAAGGAATTGGTCATGTCCCCCATCCATGTATCGAAGATCGAACAGAACGCCCGCAAACTGCGCGCCGAAGAAATGCAGCGCATCCAGGACCTGATGCTGGCCCGGCTCGGTTTGTATTTTCGCCTGCTGGCGGCCAGCGGCCTGCACGCCATTGCCACCTTGGCCGAGAGTGTGCGCCCGCTGTTTTCCTGGAATCCGCAGGCAAGCGCCCGCCCGGCCAAGGGTCCCGGCCTCTTGACCCGCATGAGTCTGGCCTTGCGCGCCCTCTTCAGCTGGAACCCGCAAGCCGGCCGTTCCTGATCGGCACGCCGCAGCACGCCGGACCCGCGTTGCGGCGGGGAATCAGCTCGCCGCTTTGGGCCCCTGCCGCGCGCCCAGCACCGCCCCGGCGGTAACGGCGGCCAATCCCGCCAACGCCAGCAGGGACAAGGGCTCATCCAGGACGGGCACCGCCGCCAGCGCAGACAAGCCGGGCACCACGGCCATCAGCAAGGCCACGGCTTGCGCCCCGAGCTGGCGCACCGCAAAGGCGTACAACATCATCGCCACGAATACCACCAGCACGCCCTGATACACGGCCTGCATGGCGATTTCGGCCGCCGGCGCCTGACCCAGGGTGCTGGGCAGGAACCACCACCACAACGGCAGATATACCGCGGCGCTGCCCAGGGTAGTGGCCACGGTGGCCGCCAGCGGCGACATCGGATGACGGCGCAGCAACAGGGTAAACGTCGCCCAGGCCGAGGAGCTGCAGAGGAACAGCGCATCGCCGACCAGTTGCAATCCGGTGATCTGCGCGCCGTGCGACAGGGTATCGGCAGCGGTCAGGGCGATGCCGGCAAACACCAGGCCGAGTGCCAGACGCTGCAGCGACGACGGCGCCTGCCTGAGCCAGAGCCAGGCGATGACCGCCGTAGCGAAGGGCAAGGCACCCGGCATCAGCACCGCGGCGTGGGCGGCGGGCGCCAGGCGGAAGGCGGTATAAATGGTAACCGCATAGCCGATGCCGCCGAACATGCTGAACAGCGCGATCACCTTCAGCGGCGGCAGGCGCACACGCGAGATGAAAAACAGGGCGACCAGGCCGCCGACGCCGAAGCGCAGGGCCGCCACATCCCAGCCCGTCAGCACGCCTTTGCCGCCGGCGCGCGACACCAGGATGAAACCGGTCCAGATGCAGATCGTTGCCGCGACAGCGATCCAGCCGGCGCGGTGGGAGGAAGGGGGTGCGGTCAAGCGAGGCGGCGGTATTGCCCGCCATGGAATATCAGCGGCGGCTTGTCCTGGCGACCGAAGTTCTCGACGTGGCCGACCAGAATCACGTGGTCGCCGCCGGGATAGCGAAACTCGTTGCGGCACTCGAACCACGCGCTGCAGCCGGGAAAAATCGGCGCTCCGCCAGCGCCGACCATGGTCTCGATGCCGGCGAACTTGTCGTTCTGCGACTGCGAAAACCGCTGCGACAATTCGACCTGGTCGGCGGCAAGGATATTCACCGCGTAATGGCTGCAGGCCTCGAACACGGCCAGGGACGGCGACTGCAGACCGAGGCTCCACAGCACCAGCGGCGGCTCGAGCGAAACCGAGGCGAAGGAATTGATGGTGACGCCGACCGCCTGGCCATCCGCGACGCGCGCGGTGACCACCGCGACGCCGGTGGCGAATTCGCCCAGCGCATCGCGCAGGCTGCGGGTATCGAGAAAAGGCGGGTATTGCAGGTTCATCGGGGCGGCTCGCGAACTGGCTCTAAAATCGGGGGAACATCCATTTATCGGGAGCACCTGATGGGCATCGTCAAACGTATCGGCACTCCGCTTTCTCCTTGCGCCACGCGCGTCATGTTGCTGGGCTGCGGCGAGCTTGGCAAGGAAGTCATTATCGCATTGCAGCGCCTGGGTTGCGAAGTGATCGGCGTCGATCGCTATCCGGATGCCCCGGGCATGCAGGTCGCGCATCGCAGCCACGTCGTGACCATGACCGACGGCGCCGCCCTGCGCGCGCTGATCGAAAAGGAAAAGCCCGACCTGGTGGTGCCCGAGATCGAAGCCATCGCCACCGCCGCTCTGGTCGAAATGGAGCGTGACGGCGTCGCCGGACATTTTCCCGAATTCATCCCGACGGCACGCGCCGCCCAGCTCACCATGAACCGCGAAGGCATCCGGCGCATGGCCGCCGAGGAACTCGGGATCGCCACCTCGCCCTACAAGTTCGCCGATAGCCTGGACGAACTGCAGGCGGCCATCGATCAAGGCATAGGTTTTCCATGCATCGTTAAACCGGTCATGTCGTCCTCCGGCAAGGGCCAGTCGCTGCTCAAGAGCCAGGCCGACGTCAAGGCCGCGTGGGATTACTCGCAGGCCGCGGGTCGCGTCGGCGCCGGGCGCGTCATCGTCGAAGGCTTCATCGATTTCGACTACGAGATCACGCTGCTGACGGTGCGCGCACTCGGCGCCAGCGGTGCCGATTCAACCAATCGCGCCTCGGGTGACGTCGAAACCTTCTTCTGCGAACCCATCGGCCACGTCCAGGTGAATGGCGATTACGTCGAATCCTGGCAGCCGATGGCCATGACGCCGGCCGCGCTGCAGAAGTCGCGCGACATCGCCCGCGCGGTGACCGGCAATCTCGGCGGACGCGGCATCTTCGGCGTCGAGCTGTTCGTCAAGAACGACATGGTCTGGTTCTCCGAAGTCAGCCCGCGGCCACACGACACGGGCCTGGTGACGCTGGCGACGCAACGCCTGTCGGAATTCGAACTGCATGCGCGCGCCATCCTCGGCCTGCCCGTCGACACCAGCCTGCGCCGCCCCGGCGCCTCGGCGGTGATCTACGGCGGTCTGGAAGAAAAGGGCATCGCCTTCGAAGGCGTCGCCGACGCGCTGCAAGTGCCCGAATCCGACCTGCGCCTGTTCGGCAAGCCGGAGAGTTTCAAGAAGCGCCGCATGGGTGTCGCGGTGGCCAATGCCGACACGACCGACGAGGCACGGCAGCGCGCGAAGCTGGCCGCGAGCCGGGTGAAGCCGGTGAGCGGCAAGTAAGCTGGTGAGCGTCCCCGCTGGGCCGCCCCAAGGGGACGCCGCCAATGACATGGAGCCGCGCCAGCGGCGAACCGTGGTCACCCCCTCCCGCGGGGAGGGGGATGGGGGGAGGGCAGTTTTCGCCGCGCGCCTGATCCGCTGGCACAAGCACCACGGGCGTCACGACCTGCCCTGGCAGAACACCGCCGACCCCTACCGCGTCTGGCTGTCGGAAATCATGCTGCAGCAGACCCAGGTGGCGACGGTGATGCCGTATTACCGGCGCTTCCTCGAGCGCTTTCCGCAGCTTGCCGACCTCGCCGCCGCCCCGGTGGCCGAGGTCATGGCGCTGTGGAGCGGCCTGGGCTACTACGCCCGCGCACGCAACCTGCATGCCTGCGCCAAGATCGTAATGAACCAGCATGGCGGCCGCTTCCCGCGCGATCCGGCCCTCATCGCGCAACTGCCCGGCATCGGCCGCTCGACGGCCAACTCCATCGCCACCATCTGCTTTCGCGCCCGGGCGCCGATCATGGACGGCAACGTCAAGCGCGTGCTGTGCCGCAGCCTCGGCATCGAAGGCTTTCCCGGCAGCGGCACGGTCGAAAAGCTCCTCTGGACGCGGGCCGCGGAACTGATGCCGGCGCGCGCCGCCGTCAGCTACAACCAGGCGCAGATGGATCTCGGCGCCACGGTCTGCACGCGCGGCAAACCGCGCTGCGAAGCCTGCCCGCTCGAGGACATCTGCGTCGCCCGCGCCAGCGGCCGCACGGCCGAATTGCCGGCAGCCAAGCCGCGCCGCACGATCCCGCAACGCGAAGCCACGCTGCTGGTGCTGCGGGACGGCGATCGCGTCCTGCTCGAAACCCGGCCGCCGGCCGGCATCTGGGGCGGCCTGCTGTCGCTGCCGGAACTGCCGGAAGGCGCCGATGCCAGGGAATGGACCGAAGGCCGCTTCGCCTGCCGCGTCATCGCCGTGTCGCCGGCGCCGACTCTCGACCATGCCTTCAGCCACTTCCGCCTGCGCATCGCGCCGCTGCTACTGAAGGTGAAGCCGGGCCTTGCGGCGATGGAACCGACCTGGCAGTGGCTGGATCTGGCCGCCACGGCCGAGGCCGCGCTGCCGGCGCCGATCCGGCGCATCCTCGACGAGGTTCAGGCGTCGGGCAAAAGGCCCTTGCTCTCCAAGAAACGATAAATGATTTCGAGGCGGTCGATGCTGTCGTCCAGTTCCAGCAGCTTCTGCTTCGCGGCGAGCGGGATCGGCAGCACTTCGGCAAAGCGCATGCCCAGCCAGCCTGCATCGAAGAAACGATGCGGTGCCGCCGGTGCATTCGGCGCGCCGGCCTCCATGTCCTCGACGATGGCACGCAACAGCGGCACCAGCCGCGCATAGGCGCCGGGCACCGGCAGCACCGGCACGGCGGTCATCAGCTCGATCTCGCCGCGCAGCAGGCCGGAATCCTCCGTCCAGCGGCGCAGCAAACGAAAGCGTTCGCCGCCCTGGGCGATGATCTCGAGCACGCCCAGCTGCTGCATGTCCCAGTCGGCGATATGCGCCAGCGTGCCGACCGGATGCGGGGCGGCAGGCTTGCGGCCGGCGCCGGCCACTTCCTCCCCGCTCGCGATCAGGCAGATGCCGAATGACGTCGACTCCTTCAGGCAGACCTTGGCCATGTCCATGTAGCGCTGCTCGAAAATCCGCAGCGGCAGCCGCCCGCCCGGAAACAGCACCGACTGCAGGGGGAACAGGGGAATGATCATGGGCCGGCTTTCACTGTGAGCGTCGGGGTAGTCGCGACGGGGGTGGGGACGGGCGTGGCCACGGGCATGGCCAACAAGCGCGCCGCCACCAGGCCGTTGATGGTGCCGAAGAGCAGCGCGGCCGTGGCGAACAAGGGCAGCAGGTAGAACACCCCGTCGTGCGGCACCAGCCAGATACGGGCCAGCGCGATCTGCCCGCCGATGTGGGCGAAGGCCGCCAGCACGCTGATCGATACCGGGCCGAAAAGGCGCGACGGCAGATGCTGCGCCAGCGCCAGCATGCCAAGGCTGCACAAGGCGCCCGCCAGCGCCAGGAAGAATCCCGGCGCGAGAAACTGGCCGATCACCAGGCTGCCGGCCACCACGCGCAGCAGGCTGACCCAGGCCGCGTCGCGCCAGCCGTAGCGCACCAGCACCACCAGCACGATGATGTTGGCCAGCCCCGGCTTGATGCCGGGCAGCGGGCTCGGCAGCGCCGCTTCGGCCACCGTCAGCGCAATCGCCGCCGCCGCATAGCGCGCGATGCGGTAATCGTCGGCCGTGACCGGCAGCTCAATAGTTGAGGGTGTCATACGCATTGTTGCCGCCGCCGCGGCCCGCCAGTTGCAGCGTGACATGGTTCGGCGCGCAGATCGCCACGGCATTGGCGCGCGTCAGCCAGCCCTGCTGCACGCAATACTGGCGCGGCCCGGGATCGGAAAGCACGCGGGCGCGGCCGGGTTGTACTTCGATCACCGTGGTGCCGATGGCGCCGATGACCTCGTATTTGCGCGCCGCGTTGAGCGCCAGTTCGGTGACCAGCTGGCCGTCGCGCTTGACGATGGCGCGATCCGCCACGCCGCCGCGCCACAGCAGCGGATAGGACGCCGCCACCAGCGCCGTGGCGCAAACCAGCAGCAGCCAGTCGCCGGGTTTCAGCAGCGTGCGCCAGGGCAGGTGACCGGCGGCCGTCGCCTGCGCCAGAATCTCACGCAGGCCGTCCGGAAAGCGATCCCTCATTCGATCAGGGTGCGATGCCGCACCAGCACCCGCGCCGACTCGCGAAAATGCGCCGCCAGCCGTTCGGCCAGATACACCGAGCGGTGCTGGCCGCCGGTGCAGCCGATGCCCACCGTCAGGTAGGAGCGGTTGTCGCGGACATAGGCCGGCAGCCAGTCGCCGATGAAGCGGCGCAGGTCGGCCTCCATGCGCAGCACTTCGGGTTGCGCTTCGAGAAAGCGGATCACCTCGGCATCGCGCCCGGTGAGCGGGCGCAACGCCGGGTCGTAATGCGGATTGGGCAGGCAGCGCACGTCGAACACCAGATCGGCATCGAGCGGAATGCCATGCTTGAAGCCGAAGGATTCGAACAGCAGGGTCAGGCCGCTGCGTTCATCCAGCGCGGCAAACTCCTTGATGCTGGCGCGCAGCGCATTCGGCCGCAGGTTGCTGGTGTCGATGTGGTGGCCGAGCGAGGCCAGCATTTCCAGCGCCTCGCGCTCGCGCGCGATGGCTTCCTCCAGCGTCACGTCGTCGCCGGCCAGCGGATGGCGCCGGCGCGTCTCCGAGAAGCGCTGGATCAGCACCTCGTCGCGCGCATCGAGGAAGACGAAACGCAGCGTGACGCCCGCCGACTCCAGCTTGCGCAGCTGCGGCGGCAGCGCCGCAATGCTCGACCCGCCGCGCATATCCACCGCCACGGCGACCAGCGCATGCTCCTCCAGCCGCAAGTGCGCGACAAGGTCGGAGAGCAGCGGCGCCGGCAGATTGTCCACGCAGTAATAGCCGGCATCCTCCAGCACATTGAGCGCGATGGATTTGCCGGAACCGGAAAGGCCGCTGATGAGCACGACTTGCATGGGCGAAAGGATAGCGGATTACGCGGGGCCGGTGCGCGGCGAGTGCCCTTGCACTCCGAAGGGAAATGCCGGGACTCGCCCCGGCGGGCGAGGCACTTTCTTGTTCGCGCAAGAAAGTAGGCAATGAAGCACGCCCCTCCTCCCTGGCCTGGAGCGTCAGGCTACCTCGCTGCGGAAGGTCCACCGGACGTGGAATGATGTCCTTGCGAAAATGCCGGATAAATCGTTTAATCCATTTCGGGTAACGAAGCGCCCTCCCGCCTTTGACTCCGACAGTGACGGAATTACTGCCGTTTCAGGTTCCACCAAATTCGACCAAGATGCTGATGAAAAACCGATTCATCAATTTCTACGACATGCTTTCCATCCTATTTGACGGAATGTTTTGCGTCATGACGGAAAGCATTCCGTCATTTAGGCGCCACATTTAACGTTGGGCGTCGAAATCCATGATTCAGTACTCGGCGAAGATTCTTGACGAGAACATTGCTCCTGGTGTGTCGACATTTACGGTCGCAGAAATACCAGACATGTCAGCACATGCTCCGGAGTCCAAGTTCTGGATTGCCAACTATTTTCTCAACTGCACATACAACGCTCGGTTTTCTCCTCCAATGCACTCGTACGCGTTCAATTTCCTACGCCGTTGCGTCTGCGCGTTCAAGGAGCATGAGCATGCACGAGCTAGGACACTTGAGTTTCTCGCAGGTGGTGGCCAGTCGCCTTCGCACTACATCATGGCGCTTTTCCACTGGGAGACGTTCTTGGGTCAGTGTTGGCACGCCTATGCACTACTGATTGCTGCATGGGGTGGGCAGGCCTTTCAGAAGAACGATGGTTCACTTGAACAACGCTTGAACTCGCTCTACAACCAAATGAAACACGTCGAGTCTCGAATTGACAATGGCCAGTTGATTCCTGGCGCAACAGTTCCAGTCTGGTTGGAGAACGATGGTCTGCGCAGCATCGACACTCGCCTCAGCTTTTCTGAAACAGCCGACGTACTGAAAGACCTTGCAAAATACGCTGACGCGTTGATGGACCCTAGAACAGCGAAGAATGCGATCAATGCAATCGACGCCTAATCCCTCGGTCGAACCGACAAAGTGCAGCAAGCTGCACTTTGCGGCTCACCTCGAACGTTGGGGCTCTCCATTTTGAGCGTGTTCTTCATCCGCCTGCTCTCGTGTTCTTGGTTCACTTCGGTCGGCTGCCGCGCCTCACGGTCGCCGCGCCACCAGCGCCGACTTTTCTCGCCGCTAGGCAGCGTACTTCTATGAGCCCCGAACTTGTTCGCGCCCACCTCGGAGGGCTTGCCCTTAGCCTTCCTTTGGTGTCTATATTTGGCTCAATAGCCCTGACTGACTCACTTGAGGTGGACATCGCTACTCTCGTTGTATTGTTGATCGAGATTGTTGCCACGCTTCCTTGGTCAGCTATTGCAGCCTTTATCTTTTTTCTGGCATCCGATCTCTCTAGGCAAGGCAATAATCTGTACTTTGCCAATTTCCTGATACCGGCCATATTGATTCCTGGTGCGTATTTCAATGGCTTTCAATTTGGCCGGTACGTGTCTGGACTGCTGAAGCCGAAAGTGGAAACGCAGAGCCGAGGTAGTAAGTCGCAATGACAACTGCCCCAATCTGGCAGTCCACACGGATGCTGCGCGATAAAGCCGCGTAGCGCCGGTGACTTCTACGTTACCGGTCAAGAACAATTGACCAGGGGGTGTTATGAGAACTGCCACAGCCGTTACATTTGCGGGATTCATGCTTTGCGTCGCAACGCAGTCCTTTGCCGCCGAGCCGACATCGCGCCCGCAAATCAAGAACTACGAGACTCCGGGGAACCTTGAGTCGAAGCACGAGTTGGGTTGTATCGGAGCAGAAAAACTGAGCAACAAGTTCACACCTGCTGACCTATACAAGGCAGTTTCGGTTTGTGGCAAACAGGGAAAGAACAAGGACGGCGCCTTACTATTTGCCGTGGCTGGCGCCTATGGCCGATTTGATACGCTGCGGGTGGGCGACAAGTCGGCGCACCAAGCCGTTACCGTGCTGAAGATGCAAGCATTTGACGGCATGACTCCGGATCAACAGAACGCGTTCAAGGAAAGTGTAAGCAAAACGCTTGGCAACCCTGATGGCCTAGCTGCTGCATGCAAGGAAATAAAGCGCATTGGCCCGCCCAATTACCATCCAAGGTACATGATTCAGCACGGTCTGGCAGCGATCACAAAAACTGGCACAGAGGATGGACTAGTGAAGGATTTCAATGCGCCGGTGGCATGGAAACAGTCACTTGATAGCTACCTCCGCTGCCCGAACGTATAGACATGTGCAGTGACAGATAACCCGGCCAAAAAGCCGCGCAGGCCGGTGACTTCTAGGTTGAAGCTGTAGAAAAACCCATTTTTCATCACGCATGAGACGTACAAATGGCGCAGGATTTTCTGCGCCATTTCTAATTTCATCCTTCGATGCGCCGGCCCGGCCGAAAACGTGCGCCCCTAGCGTACCTTGACCAGCGGGAAACCCTGCCCGGTAGGCGAGACGATGGGGTACTGCTTGTGCTTGAATATTTTTTCGGCAAGTTCAGGCACCTGGTTGTCGACGTAGTCGGCCAGTTCCAGGGTTTTTACGAAGCCGTCCTTGTCGGCGTCGGCGGCGCCGTTGAGGCCTTCGACGATCACATAGGTAAACAATCCGTGTCCCTTGTAGCCTTCCAGCGCTTCCTGGACCGATGTCGCCGCGGACAATACCGTGGAGCCGACGGCGCGCGACAGGACTTTCGTCGCCGTGTCGTCGCTCATGCCCCGCGTCAGCATCGCGACCTGGATCGCGTCGCCGAGTTGCCCGGCGCTGCAGGTGTCGAGTACGACGAGTTTCTTCGAGGCGGGAATGTTCGAGATCAGTTCCTTCAGCGCATCCTGCGTCAACGCATCCTGCTTGAGTCGCGCCGTCGTCGTCGAGCCGACATTGGACGTGATCAGCAGATACTGGCCGTCGTCGATGGTGCCGTGGCTGGCGACGTAGAAGACGAACAGGTCCTCGGGGCCGACCTCGTGGCGCGCCTGCCTGAGGGCGGCGACGATTGCGGTATTGGTGGTTTCCGCCGGCTTGAACAGGCGCTTGACGCGAATGGCGCTGAACAGCCCCTTGCCCCTGGATTCGAGGGTGTTCGCAAACAGTTCGCCGTCGGAGACCGGGTAATTGAGGGCGAGTCGCGGGTTGGCAAAGTCCTTGATGCCGATCACGATCGCATGCAGGGCCGGCTGGCGTGTCGCGATGTTGGCCTGCACGTCTATGGTCGTATCGGTGCTTTGCATGCTGTTGTCGGCATTGAAGGCAATCGCGCGAATCGTGTTGCTGCCCGGTTCCAGGCTGACCTCATAGCGCAGGACCTGGCCGTCCTGAGCCGCTTTGGCGGCGGCCGCGCTGCGGGTCTTTTCGAGGACGACAGCGGCGCCGTTGCGATACAGGCGCACGTCGCCGATGCCGCCCCCCTGGTCCTCCACCCGCAAGGACACCGTGATCTTCCGCTCGGCGGTGGCCTTGGGCGTATCGACGATGGCTACGGCCGGTGGCGGCCTGATGTCGGCAATCTTCCGGTAGTCGCTCAAGGTGCCGCCGGACAGTGCCACCTTGACCAGGTCCGGACGGAAGAATGCCTCGCGCAGTTGCGCGGTCGAATAGGGCTTGCCGCCGACGGTGACGTTGAGATACTCGTCGCCTTTTTCGGATGAGTTGTAATAGCCGCTGGGCGTGGTGACCAGCCACTCGCCATCATCGAACGCGATCATGTTGCCGATTTCGACGCCGCTCGCCACGTCGAACAGCCGCGTCGAGGCATTGAAGGCCAGGGCCACGATCCTGCCGTTGGGCGAAAAGGATGCGTGGGACGTATTTATGCCCATCAACATCGGCTCATCCGTCTGCTTCACTTCCCGGATGACCTTGCCGGTGGCCGTTTCGTGCAACTGGTAGCCGCCCATGGACAACAGGCTCAGGAAGTATTTCCCGTCCGGGGAAAACTGCAGGCCGACGATGGCGCGATTTTCAAGCGGCGAAGCGCCGCCGCCGGGGCTCTTGCGGAAGACCTCCCTGATTTGATTCCCCGTCGCCGCATCGAACAGCTTGATGGAATGGTTGGAAGCCAGGAGTCCTTCTGCGCTTGCCGCCAACAGGGACTGTCCGTCGGGCGAGAAGGCGATTGCGGTAACGTGAACCATTACGCCGAGCGATTGTTGCCAGGTCTCACGTCCGGATTTCAGATCGAGCAGACCGAGGTGAACTTTCGGAAAAGGAAAGATCGCATCGACTTTTGTCAGCGCCACGCTGTTGCCGTCCGGAGCAATGGCCGACGCGGAATAGCCCTTGAATTCGCTGACCACCTTGTTCGTTTGCATATCGGCCAGTTTCAAGGTGGCGCCTACGGGACCAGGAAAGCCGTTGGCGAAAAGATACTTGCCGTCCCCGGTATAGGACATTTTTTCTCCGAAATCGCCGGCAATTTCCCCGGTCTGGCGACCGCTTGCCGTATCCCAAAGCCTTGTTGCATACGGACCGAGCATCGTCGCCAACTGCGATATCGCAATCGACTTTCCGTCGGGCGAAAAAGCGGCATCCACCGTGCCCCAGGAAGAGGGAAGCTTGATCTTCAGCGCCTCTTTGGCATTTTCCAGATCCCAGATCCGCGCCATGGAAGGCGTACCGGCCGCGCTGATGGCCGACACCAGGCGCTTGCCGTCGGACGAAAAGCCGACTGCCGTGACAAACGAGACTTTTTTCTTGACTTCGACGGAGCGTTCACTGGACCCGGAAGATATTTGCGGAGTCACCATGATCATCTCCGCACACCCCGTCAGGAGCGATAAAACAGCAAGGGAAAACCGCAGTCGGTTTGCGCTCATGGCGTCTCTCCAACAAGACTATCCGCGCGAAATGCACGGCCCGTGGAAAAACAATAGCGCAGCCATTCGAAGGGGTTCTGCGCTAGATCAATAATGCTTGCCGGGAACTGACCCCTGCCTGCGACGAGACCCGGCGCAGCTTATGGAATCAAGCCGGAAAGTCGGCGCCGGCGGGACGCCGGTCTCAGCCGCGCTTCTCGGGAATCAGCATCTCCGCCACGTCGGCACGCCCCGGATTGAAGGCATTGACCACATGGTCGCTCGGCCAGCCCAGCGCCAGCCCGCACAGCAGCTTGTAGGCGGGCGGCACCGCGAAGGCCTCGCGCACCGGGCCGGCCCAGGTGCCGAGCGCGCCTTCGGCGCAGGTGCCGAGGCCGCGCGCCTGCGCCGAGAGCATCAGCGACTGCAGGAAGATGCCGGCGTCGAGGACGGAATAGGCGCCGAGTTCCTGCCGCACGAAGACGAAGAGCACCACGGGCGCGCCGAAGAACTCCCAGTTGCGGCGCATCTGGCGGTGGCGGGCGGCGGCGTCTTCGCGCGCGATGCCGAGCGTGGCATACAGGCCGAAGCCGGTCGCACGGCGGCGCGGCGTGAGTTCCTTCGGGTATTCAAAACGCGTATCGAAATCGCCGTCGGGCAGGGCCTTGCTGCGCGTCAGGAAGGCCGCGAGCTTGCCGAGCGCGCCGCCGGCCTGCAGCTTGGTTGCCGCATCGAAGCGCGCCAGCAGCTGCTCCCTGATCCGGTCTTTCAAGCCGCCGCTGGCGACGGCGATCTTGTAGGGCTGGGTGTTCGACCAGCTCGGCGCCCAGCGCGCATCGTCGAGGATGGCGGCGAGCAGTTCCGCCGGAACTTCCTTGTCCGAAAAGTCACGGATGCTGCGCCGCGAGCGCAACAGGCGGGCAAGTGTCTGTGCATCGTCGGCAACGGCCATGAAGCTGTGTCTCCTAAGGCGCCACGGCCGGCACTATCCAGCCGTCGCGCAGCTCGATGGTATGCGAGCGCAACAGTTCGCCGAGCAGCCATGAGGCGAAATCGTCGTCCGAAAATCCCAGCATGCGCTGATTGACGTTGTGGAAGATGGGCACGCTTTTCAGGTAGGCCGCCAGTTCGTCCTCGCGCAGGCGCTGCAGGTCGAGCAGGTTGAAGGTGAAGCAGGCGCGCACGGCATTGCGCGCGACGCGCATGGAATCGGCCTCGAAGGATTCGAGGCGGCGCATGGCACGCGCCATGGCGCCATCGAAATCGTCGAAGGCTGCACCGTGGCCCGGAATCACGATATCGACACCGAGGCGGCCGATCATCTCGAGGGTGTTGCGCGTTGCCGGCAGGGCGTCCTTGCGGCCCATCACTTCGCCGAAAATGATGCCGAAGCCGTCCTGCCACAGCGCATCGCCGGAGATCAGGATGCGCTTTTCGGCGCAGTGGTAGACCAGCGCCTCCATGTCGTGGCCGGGCGCGGCCAGCGCCCGCCAGGTCAGGCCGCCCATTTCGAATTCGCTGCCGGCTTCGATCACGGCGTCGTGGGCGAAGCGCTCGCCGCGCTGTTTGGCGGTGTCGAGCATCATGGCCTCGGTATCCCACTCGGTGACCATGCGCTCGATGCCGGCGGGGATCACGATCCTGCAGCCGAAGGCCGCTTGCAGCGCGGCGTTGCCGCCGATGTGGTCGGAGTGCGAATGGGTGTTGATCAGGCGTCCCAGCGCGACGGTGCCGCGCCGTGCCGCCAGTGCCGACTTTACCAGCGCCACGGTCTGCGGCGCATGGCCGACATAGCCGGCATCGACCAGCGTCGCCGACCCGCCTTCGAAGAACAGGATGTTGTTCGACGACAGCCAGCCGCGCTCGATGACCTGGATGGCGTCAGGCAGCTTCATCCGTCGCCGCCTTGCCGGCGCGGTCGGCATCGAGGCGGGCCCGCCGCTGCGCCACGGCGGCCAGGATCAGCCGCTTGCCGTCGTCGCCGATGTTGGCCCAGCGGGCGATTTCGTCAAGCGTGCGCAAGCAGCCGGCGCAGTGGCCCGCTTCCATTTTGCAGACGTTGATGCAGGGGGAATCGACCACGGGGGCGCCTGCCTTGCTCCGTCCGATGCTCAGGCGCCGGCGGCAGCCAGCCTGGCAGCGCGCCGGGCGAGGATGGCACGCGCCACGCGCGACGCCGATTCGCGCTTGAGCTGCTTCGAGATCCAGGCGCCGGTATCGACCAGCGCATCGAGGTCGATGCCGGTGTCGATGCCCAGGCCCCGCAACAACCAGACCACGTCCTCGGTCGCGACATTGCCCGACGCGCCGGCCGCATAGGGGCAGCCGCCGAGCCCGGCCACCGAGCTGTCGAATATGCCGATGCCCATCTGCAGCGAGGCGTAGATGTTGGCCGTGGCCATGCCGAAGGTGTCATGGTAGTGGCCGGCGATCTTCTTCAGCGGAATGCGGCGGGCGACGGCCTCGATCATGTCCTTGGTGCGCTCCGGCGTGCCGGCGCCGATGGTGTCGCCGAGGCTGACTTCGTAGCAGCCCATGTCGATCAGCGCCTGCGCCACGTCGGCGACGGCCAGCGGCATGATCTCGCCTTCGTAGGGGCAGCCCAGGACGCAGGAAACATAACCGCGCACCCTGACCTCGGCCGCCTTGGCCAACTCGACGATGGGGCGGAAACGCTCCAGCGATTCGGCGACGGAGCAGTTGATGTTCTTCTGCGAGAAGGATTCGGAAGCGGCGCCGAACACCGCGACTTCCTTTGCTCCGGCAGCCAGCGCCGCCTCGAAGCCCTTCATGTTGGGCGTCAGCACCGGGTAGCTGACATCGGGCAGTTTCTCGATGGCGGCGAAGACTTCCGCGTTGTCGGCCATCTGCGGCACCCACTTGGGCGAGACGAAGGCCGTGGCCTCGATGCTCTTGAGGCCGGCGGCGCCGAGGCGGCGGATCAGTTCGACCTTGATCGCCGTGGAAACCGGCTTTTTTTCGTTCTGCAGTCCGTCACGCGGACCGACTTCGACGATGCGTACTTTGCTGGGGAGGGTCATGTGTGCTTTAACGTGAAACTACTCATTCGGAGCGACTGGTGATATCGAGCGTAGCGAGCCGACCAGAAGCCTCCCCGCGAGGGGAGGATGGGAGGGGCGGGCCTTCAATTCGCCTTTCGCGTATTTCATTTTCCGCGGATGGAACTTGCTGCCACGAGCTTGAAGCCTATTTCTTGTCGGCCTCGAATTCTACTAGCTCGGCGCCGTCGCTGACCTGTTCGCCGACATTGAACAGGAAGGCCTTGACCGTGCCGGATGCGGGAGCCGCGATCGTGTGTTCCATTTTCATGGCTTCGAGGATCAGCAGCGGTGCGCCCTTTTCAACCCTGCCACCGACAGGGGCAATCAGCGCGATCACCTTGCCCGGCATCGGCGCCGTCAGGCCGCCCTCGGCGCCGCCGCCGCTGCCGGCGTGGAACAGCGGGTCGATGGCGGCAAAGACAAAGGAAACCCCGTCGATGAAGACATGGCGCTTCTCGTTGGCGGAAACCACGGTGACGTTGATGCGACGGCCGCCGAGATCGACGCGCAGTTCGCTGCCGCCGGTGAAGCGTCCGGCGGCCGTGACGGTCTGACCTTCGAATTCAAGTACGAAGCTGTCCCCGGCATAGCCGGCATTGACCGCTTTTTCGGTTTCTCCGGCGCGCAGCCGGATCTCGCGCCGCGCATTGCCGTTCAGGCGCCAGCCGTCGCGCGCATGCCAAGGGGAAAAAGGATCACCGCTCTCGACGGCTTCGGCCTCGGCGTATTGCTGGTCGCGAATCAGCTCGGCCAGCGCCGCCACCAGCCAGGCTTCGGCCGGCGGCTCGGTGCCTTCCGGAAAGAGAAAGGCGCGCTCGCGCTCGATCAGCCCGGTGTCGAGGTCGGCCTGGGCAAAGGCGGGGCAGGCCACCAGGCGCGAGAGGAAGCCGATGTTGTTCGAAACGCCGACCACGCGGTAGTCGGCCAATGCCTGCAGCATGCGCGCCAGGGCGCGTTCGCGGGCATTGGTGTCGGAGCCGTCCCAGACGATCAGCTTGGCGATCATCGGATCGTAATGCGGCGAGATCTCGTCGTCCTGCTCGACGCCGGTATCGACCCGCACGTTGAGCGTCTCCGCCGGCGGCGCGAGGTGGATCAGGCGGCCGACAGACGGCAGGAAGCCCTTGTCCGGATCTTCGGCGTAGATTCGCGCTTCCAGTGCGTGGCCGCGGATCACCAGCTGCTCCTGGCGCAGCGGCAGCGTCTCGCCGGCGCCGACTTTCAGCTGCCATTCGACCAGGTCGAGGCCGGTGATCATTTCGGTCACCGGATGCTCGACCTGCAGGCGCGTGTTCATTTCCATGAAATAGAACGTGCCGTCCTGATTGACGATGAACTCGACGGTACCGGCGCCGACGTAGCCGACCGCCTTGGCCGCATCGACGGCGGCCTTGCCCATGGCGGCGCGGCGCCCTGGCGTCATGCCGGGCGCCGGGGCCTCTTCCAGCACCTTCTGGTGGCGGCGCTGCACCGAGCAGTCGCGCTCGAACAGATAGACGCAGTTGCCGTGGCTGTCGCCGAAGACCTGGATCTCGATGTGGCGCGGGCGCTGCAGGTACTTCTCGATCAGCACGTGCTGGTCGCCGAAAGAGGATGCCGCCTCGCGCTTGCAGGAGGACAGCGCCTCGAGGAAGTCCCCGCTCGCGGCAACCGCGCGCATGCCCTTGCCGCCGCCGCCGGCCGCCGCCTTGATCAGCACCGGGTAGCCGATCTGGTCGGCTTCCTTCCAGAGCAGATCGGGATCCTGGTTGTCGCCGTGATAGCCCGGGGTCAGCGGCACACCGGCCTTCTCCATGAGCTTCTTGGCTTCGGATTTGGAGCCCATGGCGCGGATCGCCGTCACCGGCGGGCCGATGAAGACGATGCCGTTTTTGGCGCAGGCTTCGGCGAACTCCTCGTTCTCGGAGAGGAAGCCGTAGCCGGGATGGACGGCCTGGGCGCCGGTGGCCAGCGCCGCAGCGATGATCTTGTCCACCACCAGATAGGATTCCCGCGGCGGCGGCGCGCCGATGCAGACCGCCTCGTCGGCCAGGCGCACATGGCGCGCGCCGGCATCGGCCTCGGAATACACGGCGACGGTGCGGATGCCCATGCGGCGGGCGGTCTTGATCACCCGGCAGGCGATTTCTCCGCGGTTCGCGATCAGGATCTTGTTAAACATTTTTGGCTCCCGCGGAAAAATCGCCTGGGCACGCTGCGCGTGCAATGCAATTTGGCTTCGCCGCTGCGCCGCTACGCGGCTGGTCTCCGCGATTGGCTATCAGTATTTTGGTGAACATAGTGTCAGCCCCGGGCGACCCAGTTGGGTTTGCGTTTCTCGAGAAACGCGGTCATGCCTTCGCGTCCTTCGTCGCTGGCGCGCACGCGCGTGATGCGCTGCGCGGTGTCTTCGATGACTTCCGGCGCCAGCGGCTTCCAGGCCACGGCGCTGATCAGCTTCTTGCACTCCGCCAGCGCCGCCGGCCCATTGTTGAGCAGCGCATCGACGATCTCCCCCACGGCTTCGTCGAGCGCGGTACCGTCGGTAACAATCTCGTGCAACAGGCCGATGCGGTAAGCCTCGGCGGCCGAGAAACGTTCCGCCGTGAGCATGTAGCGCCGCGCGTAGCGCTCGCCGATGGCGGCGATGACGTGCGGGCTGATCACCGAGGGGATGATGCCGAGCCTGACTTCGGTCAGCGCGAACTGGGCGTCGAAGGTGGCAATCGCCACGTCGCAGCAGGCGATCAGGCCGACGCCGCCGCCGTAGGCCGGGCCCTGGATGCGGGCGATGGTCGGCTTCGGGCATTGCGCCAGGCGTCGCAGCATCTCGGCCAGGGCGCGCGAATCACGCAGGTTTTCCTCGCTCGAGTAGCCGGCGGCGCGCTTCATCCAGTTGAGGTCGGCGCCGGCGCAAAAGCTCTTGCCCGAGCTCGAAATCACCAGCACGCGCACGGCCGGATCGGCCGCCATGCGGTCGATGGCATCGGACAGTTCGGCGATCAGCGCGTCGTCGAAGGCATTGTGCCGCTCCGGCCGATTGAGGGTGACGATGCCGACACCGAGGTCGATTTCGGTAATGATGTTGTTGTACATGGAGTCCCCTTGATTGATCCGCGGAGTGCTTTTACATTCTGAACACGCCGAATTTTGTCGGCAGGATGGGAGCGTTCAATGACGCCGAGATGCCGAGGCCCAAAGTGCGTCGCGTCTGCGCCGGGTCGAGCACGCCGTCGTCCCAGATGCGCGCCGTGGCGTAGTAGGGATGGCCCTGGGTTTCGTACTGGGCGCGGATCGGCGCGCGGAAGGACTCCTCGTCCTCCTTGCTCCATTCCTTGCCGGCCAACTCCATGCCGGCGCGCTTGATGGTGGACAACACCGAGGCAGCCTGTTCGCCGCCCATGATGCTGATGCGCGCATTGGGCCACATCCAGAGCATGCGCGGGCTGTAGGCGCGGCCGCACATGCCGTAGTTGCCGGCGCCGAAGCTGCCGCCGATGATCATGGTGAATTTCGGCACCTGGGTCGTCGACACGGCCGTAACCATCTTCGCGCCGTCCTTGGCGATGCCGCTGTTCTCGTACTTGCGGCCGACCATGAAGCCGGTGATGTTCTGCAGGAACAAGAGCGGGATGCCGCGCTGGGAGCAGAGCTCGATGAAATGCGCACCCTTTTGCGCCGATTCGCCGAAGAGGATGCCATTGTTGGCGACGATGCCCAGCGGATAACCGGAGAGGCGCGCGAAGCCGGTGACCAGCGTGGTGCCGTAGCGCGACTTGAACTCGTCGAAGCGCGAACCATCGACCAGGCGCGCGATGACCTCGCGCACGTCGTAGGGCTTCCTCGTATCGGAGGGAATCACGCCCCAGAGTTCCGCCGGATCGTAGAGCGGTTCCTCGGGCGTACTGATGTCGAGCGACACCGGCTTCTGCCAGTTGAGGTTGCCGACGATGCGCCGCGCGATGGACAAGGCGTGGTGGTCGTTCTCGGCGAGGTGATCGCAGACACCCGAGATGCGGGTATGCACGTCGCCGCCGCCGAGGTCTTCGGCGCTGACCACTTCGCCGGTGGCGGCCTTGACCAGGGGCGGGCCGCCGAGAAAGATGGTGCCCTGGTTCTTGACGATGACGGACTCGTCCGACATGGCCGGCATGTAGGCGCCGCCCGCCGTGCAGGAACCCATGACGATGCCGATCTGGGGAATGCCCATCGCCGACATGTTGGCCTGGTTGTAGAAAATGCGGCCGAAGTGTTCGCGGTCGGGAAAGACTTCGTCCTGCGTCGGCAGGTTGCCGCCACCCGAATCGACCAGATAGATGCAGGGCAGGCGATTCTGCTGCGCGATTTCCTGGGCACGCAGATGCTTCTTCACGGTCAAGGGGAAGTAGGAACCGCCCTTCACGGTGGCGTCGTTGGCAACGATCATGCATTCGACGCCCTTGACGCGGCCGATGCCGGTGACGACACCCGCCGAGGCGACGTCGCCGCTGTACAGGCCCATCGCGGCCAGCGCCGAGAATTCGAGGAAGGGTGCACCGGGATCGATCAGGGCATTGATGCGTTCCCGCGGCAGCAGCTTGCCGCGCGCCTTGTGCTTGGCCGCCGTCTCCGGCGAGCCGCCGCCCGAAACGGCGATGGTCTTCTCGCGCAGGTCGGCGACCAGCGCGCTCATCGCCGCCGCGTTGGCCTTGAACTCCTCGCTGCGCGTGTTGAGTTTGGATTTGATGACGCTCATGCTGCCTCCGCCGGGCCGCCCGCGCTGACGCGGATAAAGAATGGACACCCCCTCCCTGCCTCCCCCGCCACGCGGGGGAGGTGACCAATCACCCCCGCCCACGGGGCGGGGGAAGGGGGGTGGGCTGTAATATTTTCCCAGGGGGTGCGCGTGCGCACCCCCTTCCGTGGGAAGGGGGATGGGGGGAAGGTCGTCATATTCAGAATCCTCCCGTGGCGAGCCACTTGTCGATTTGCGGCAGGCGGTCGGCGCCCCAGAAGGGTTCGCCATCCACCATGAAATAGGGTGCGCCGAACATGCCCTTGGCGATCGCCGCATCGGTTTCCTGCTTGAGGCGATCCTTGATTTCCGGCGTGGCGATCGCCGCCGTGAAGGCGTCGCCATCGATGCCCAGCGCCTTGGCAATCTCCAACACCACCGGCAACTCGCTGATGTCGCGGCCATCGACCCAGTAGGCGCGGAACACGGCGTGGGCGAACTCCCTGGCTTTCCCGCAGTCCTGGCCGTGCAGCCAGTAGTAGCCGCGCGCCGCGGCCAGCGTCGCCAGCGGAAACTTGGGCGGAAACTTGTAGGGCACGGCCATGAAGCGCGCCGAGCGCTCGATGTCGTGCTTGCTATAGTCGCCCTTGAGCGGCACGGTCAGCAGCAGCGGCAGGCCCGTCGCCTTGATCGCGGCGCCGAGCATTATCGGCCGCCACTTGACCTGGCGCCCATGCTTCGCCGCGAGTTCGTCGATGCGCTCGCTGGCGAGATAGGAATAGGGCGAGGAAAAGTCGAACCAGAACTCGATGGGCTCAGCCATGATCTTCTCCTGTCAGCATGCAAAGCTTATGAAGAAATCGTAGCGAGCGGGCCGCAGCGGGGTGCGGCCGGAGCACAGCTACCGGAATGTACGTCGTTGTACATGAGGATAGCGAGCACCGCCCAATCCCCGATCCGGCACGCGCAGTAGATTTATTCATAAGCTTCGGCCGATGACCAGGCGCTGGATGTCCGACGCACCTTCGTAGATCTGGCAGACACGCACGTCGCGGTAGATGCGTTCGACCGGGAAATCACTGACGTAGCCGTAGCCGCCGTGGATCTGGATCGCGTCGGAGCAGACCTTCTCGGCCATCTCCGAGGCGAACAGCTTGGCCATCGAGGCTTCCTTGAGGCAGGGCCGGCCGGCATCGCGCAGGGCGGCGGCGTGATGCACCATCTGCCGCGCGACCTCGATCTGCGTCGCCATGTCGGCGAGGCGGAAATTCACCGCCTGGTGTTCGAAGATCGGCTTGCCGAAGCTTTGGCGCTCATGCGAATAATTGAGCGCGGCCTCGAAGGCCGCGCGCGCCATGCCGACGGCCTGCGCCGAGATGCCGATGCGACCGCCTTCGAGATTCGACAGGGCGATGCGATAGCCCTGTCCTTCGGCGCCGAGCAGGTTCCCCGCCGGGATGCGGCAGTTCTCGAACAGGATCTGCGCCGTGTCGGAAGCGTGCTGGCCGAGCTTTTCCTCGACCCGCGCGACGATGTAGCCCGGCGTGTCGGCCGGCACGATGAAGGCCGAGATGCCCTTCTTGCCGGCGCCCGGGTCGGTAACGGCGAAGACCACGGCGACCTGCGCGTTCTTGCCGGTGGTGATGAACTGCTTGACGCCGTTGAGCACCCAGTGGTCGCCGTCAAGAACGGCTTTGGTGCGGATCGCCGCGGCGTCGGAGCCGACATGCGGCTCGGTCAGGCAGAAGCAGCCCAGCCATTCGCCGCTGGCCAGCTTCTTCAGGTATGTCTCTTTCTGTGCGTCGCTGCCGAAGGCGTTGATCGGGCCGCAGACCACCGAGTTCTGCACGCTGATGATGGTCGAGGTGGCGCCGTCGCCGGCGGCGATTTCCTCCAGCGCCAGCGCCAGAGAGACATAGTCGAGGCCGGCACCGCCCCACTCTTCGGGCACGACCATGCCGCAGACGCCGAGTTCGCCCAGCGCGCGCAACTCCTCGCGTGGAAAGTGGCAAGTCCTGTCCCACTCGGCGGCCTTGGGCGCGAGCTGCTCGCGCGCGAAATCGCGCAGCATGTCGCGGATCTGTTCCTGTTCGGGGCTCAGCACCATGATCAGCAGAGCTCGATGCCAACGGCGGTCGCTTCGCCACCACCGATGCAGAGGCTGGCGACGCCGCGCTTCTTGCCTTGCGTCTTCAGCGCGCCGATCAGGGTGACGATGACGCGCGCGCCGGAAGCGCCGATCGGGTGGCCCAGCGCGCAGGCGCCGCCATGTACGTTGACCTTGTCGTGCGGCAGTTCGAGGTCGTGCATCGCCGCCATGGTGACCACGGCGAAGGCTTCGTTGATTTCCCAGAGGTCGACGCTGTCGACGCTCCAGCCGTTCTTCGCCAGCAACTTCTTCATGGCGCCGACCGGGGCCGTGGTGAACAGGCCCGGCTCCTGGGCGAAGGTGCTGTGGCCGACAACGGTGGCGACCGGCTTGAGACCCAGTTTCGCGGCGGTGGAGGCGCGCATCATGACCAGCGCCGCGGCGCCGTCGGAAATCGACGAGGAGTTGGCGGCCGTGACGGTGCCGTCCTTGCGGAAGGCCGGCTTCAGCGTCGGAATCTTTTCCAGCTGGGCCTTGAAGGGCTGCTCGTCCTTGTCGATCACCACGTCGCCTTTGCGACCGGAAACGGTCACGGGCGCGATTTCCCAGGCGAAGCTGCCGTCGCTGTTGGCCTGCTTGGCGCGCGTGGTGGAGGCGATGGCGTAGGCGTCCTGCGCCTCGCGGCTGAACTTGTAGCTGCCGGCGCAATCCTCGGCGAAGCTGCCCATCAGGCGGCCCTTGTCGTAGGCATCCTCGAGACCGTCGAGGAACATGTGGTCCTTGACTTCGCCGTGACCGAGTCGGAAACCGCCGCGCGCCTTGGGCAGCAGGTAGGGTGCGTTGCTCATCGACTCCATGCCGCCGGCGACCATGACGTCCACGCTGCCGGCGGCGAGCATGTCGTGGGCGTACATCGCCGCGCGCATGCCGGAACCGCACATCTTGTTCACCGTGGTGCAGCCGGCCGCCAGCGGCAGGCCGGCGCCGAGGCTGGCCTGCCGCGCCGGGGCCTGGCCCTGGCCGGCGGGCAGCACGCAGCCCATGATGACCTCATCGACCTGCTCGGGCTTGAGTCCGGCGCGCTCGACGGCGGCCTTGATGGCGACGCTGCCGAGCTGGGCACAGGTCAGGGCGGCGAAGTCGCCCATGAAGCCGCCCATGGGCGTGCGGGCGGCGGAGACGATGACAATGGGGTCGGAGGGTTTTGCAGACACGGGGACTTCCTTTCAAGTCAGGGTGGAGAGCGCGGCTTCGTAGCGCTCGGCGATGTGTTCCGGGGCGGTGAGGGTGAGGCCGAGATCGCGGATCAGACCGTCCTTGAGGCCGTAGATCCAGCCGTGGATGGTCAGGTCCTGGCCGCGCTGCCAGGCGTCCTGGACGACGATGGTGCGCGAGACGTTGATTACCTGTTCCAGCACATTGAGTTCGCAGAGGCGATCGTGGCGCTTCTCTTCGGGCAGCTCGTCGACGCGCGCCAGATGCTTGACATGGACGTCCTGCACGTGGCGCAGCCAGAGGTCGGCCAGCCCGACGCGCTGATGCTCGAGCGCCGCCTGGACACCGCCGCAGCCGTAGTGGCCGACCACCATGATGTGCCTGACCTTGAGCACATCGATGGCGAACTGGATCACCGACAGGCAGTTGAGGTCGCTATGCACCACGATGTTGGCGACATTGCGATGGACGAAGACCTCGCCCGGTAGCAGGCCGACGATCTGGTTGGCGGGTACGCGCGAATCGGAACAGCCGATCCAGAGGTATTCCGGGGATTGCAGGTGCGACAGGCGCTCGAAGTAATCCGGGTCGACCTCGCGGATCTGCCGCGCCCAGGCGCGGTTGAAGTCGAACAGGTGGTAGAGGTTGTCCTTCTCGACCTTGTCCTCTGACCAGTTTTCGAGGTCGAGCGCCAGAAACTGCGTCCCTTCCACCGGCGTCTGGTAATAGGCCGGGGCGGCAGTGAAGCCGAGGTCGCGGTAGAGCTTGACGGCGATGCGCATGGCCGGCAGGGTGTCGAGCATGATGGTGCGGTAGCCGATCTGCCGCGCGGCGCGTATCGCTGCCAGCGCCAGGTCGCGACCGACACCGAGGCCGCGAAACGCCGGCTCGACGTAGAGCCTCTTGAGCTCGCAGACCCCTGCGGCCAGCGGCCGGATGCCGACGCAGCCGGCACCCTTGCCGTCTACCGTGGCGTAGAACAGTCGCCCCTCGGGCGCGGCGTAGCGTCCCGGCAGGCTGGCCATTTCCTCATCGAAATTCTGGAAGCACAGGTCGACACCGAGCCAGCCTGCGTAATTGCGGAAGAACTGGCGCACCTGCTCCAGTTCGGCGGCATGCTCGATACCGAGCACGCGAATCGCCGTACCGCCGGCACCGACTGTTTCGGAGAGTGCGCTCATACCGGTTTTCCTCTCACGTTGCCCAGGGCAGTTCGTAGGCGACACGCAGTTCGCGCGCCTTGTCCGCCGCCGTCCTGGGCAGGTGGCAGCTCTTGCGCGTCTGTGTGTCGAGATGGATGCCGGTGAGCAGTGTGATCGCCGACACCGTATCCGTATCGGCATTGCGCATCTCGTGAAAGAAGATGATCTTCTTGTCGGTGACGTCGACCACACCGGTGCGTATGGCCACGGTGTCGCCGGCATGCAGTTCGCGCTGGTAGCTGATGCGCTGGTCCACCGCCGCCATGCCGCGATGGTGCTCGCGCAGGAAAGCGGCGCTCATGCCGAGATGCGACATCAGGTTCCAGGTCGCCTCGTCGAACTTGCCCACGTACCACATCACGTTCATGTGGTTCATGTGGTCGCAATGCCACGGATAGACCGTGCCGCGGTAAGTGTCGAGCAATGCGGCATTCCCCCCCACCCCCTCGCCGAGCGAGGGGGTGGCGGTGGTTCGCCGCGGTGCGGCTCCGGTTTCCGGTTGCGCCGCCCTTGAGGCGGCTCGGCGGGCGTCGCTAGACATTGAAGATCAGGCAGGTGGTTGTCGCGTGTGCGTAGAGCTTGCCGTCGGCATCGACCAGCTTGCCTTCGGCCGTGCCGATCTGCTTGCCGGCATGGATCACGCGGCCTTCGGCGCGCACCGGGCCGACGCGGTCGGTCAGCGCGCGGATGTAATTCACTTTCAATTCGATGGTGGTGTAGCCCTGGCCCGCCTCGAGCGTGGACTGGATGGCGCAGGCGACGCAGGAATCCAGCAGCGTGGCGTGAAAGCCGCCATGCACGGAACCGATCGGGTTGTAATGGCGGTGCTGGGGAACGCCCTGAAACACCACGCGGCCCTTCTCGGCTTCGACCAGGCAGAAGCCCAGCGTATCGCTGATCGGCGGCCGCGGAAATTCACCGGCAATCATTTTCTGGAACAGCTCGAGGCCCGAACATTCGCGCAGGTTTTCCAGCGTCAGCCCGCCGGTGCCGGAAGAACGCGCCAGCACTTCGTCGTACAGCTTCTGCCACTCCTCGCGCCTGGCCTGACTCATCACATGGTCTCGTTGTAGAGTTCGCGCCCGATCAGCATGCGCCGGATCTCGGACGTGCCGGCGCCGATTTCGTAGAGCTTGGCGTCGCGCCAGAGGCGACCGACCGGGAACTCGTTGGTGTAGCCGACGCCGCCCAGGGCCTGGATCGCCTCGCCGGCCATCCAGGTGGCCTTTTCCGCCGAATACAGGATGGCGCCGGCGGCATCCTTGCGCAGCGTGCGGGCATGGTCGCCGCGATCGCAGGCCTTGCCCAGCGCATAGACATAGGCGCGCGTGGCCTGCCAGGTCGAGTACATGTCGGCCAGCTTGCCCTGCATCAGCTGGAATTCGCCGATGCTCTGGCCGAACTGCTTGCGTTCGTGGATGAAGGGCAGCACCACGTCCATGCAGGCGGCCATGATGCCCAGCGGTCCGCCGGAGAGCACGGCACGTTCGTAGTCGAGGCCGGACATCAGGACGCGCGCGCCGTTGCCTTCGCCGCCCATGACGTTTTCCACCGGCACTTCGCAATCGTCGAAGAACAGCGGGTAGGTGTTCGAGCCGCGCATGCCGAGCTTGTCGAGGTGCTGGCCCTTGCTGAAGCCGGCAAAGCCTTTTTCGACGATGAAGGCGGTCATGCCCTTGGCGCCGCCGTCCGGATTGGTCTTGGCATAGACCACCAGGGTGTCGGCGTCGCCGCCGTTGGTGATCCACATCTTGGAGCCGTTGAGCACGTAACGGTCGCCTTTCAGGTCGGCGCGCAGCTTCATCGACACCACGTCGGAACCGGCGCCCGGTTCCGACATCGCCAGTGCGCCGACGTGCTCGCCGGAAATCAGTTTGGGCAGGTATTTCTTGCGCTGTGCATCGTTGCCGTTGCGTCGGATCTGATTGACGCAGAGGTTGGAGTGGGCGCCGTAGGACAAGCCGACCGAGGCCGAGGCGCGCGAGATTTCTTCCATGACGACCATGTGGGCGAGGTAGCCCATGTTGGTACCGCCGTATTCCTCGCCGGCCGTCATGCCGAGCAGGCCCATGTCGCCGAACTTCTGCCACAGGTCGGCGGGGAACTCGTTCACGCGGTCGATCTCCGCGGCACGCGGCAGGATCTCCTTCTGCGCGAAGGTCCAGACCGCATCGCGCAGCATGTCGACGTCTTCGCCGAGGTCGAAATTCAGTCCGAGCATCATTTTTCCTTTTTGGGGTGCATGGTCATGAGGGTCTGCTGCATGGTGGCGCAATGGCTCGCGTGGCCGTTTTTGATCGCATATACCTCGCCGCGCGTGATGACGAGGTTCCTGCCGGATTTCAGTACCTGGCCTTCGGCGATCAGGAAGTCGCCGTCCGCGGGCGCCAGCAGGTTGAGCTTGAACTCGACGGAAAGAACCTCGGCGCCGGCCGGCATCAGGGTCAGCCCGGCATAGCCGCCGGCGCTATCGACGATCGTGGTGGTCATGCCGGCGTGGAAATAACCGTGCTGCTGCGTCAGATCGTCGCGAAAGGGCAGGCGGATTTCGCAATGCCCGGGGGCGAGGGCGACCAATTCGGCGCCGATCAGCCCCATCGCACCCTGGCGGGCGAAGCTGGCCCGCACCGTCGCCTCCCAGTCCGGGTTGCGCGGTTCAAAAGTCCTGCTGGCGGGACGTACGGTATGGGGCATCTTCTTCCTCCGGCCGATAGCGCGCCATGGTAGTTGACGTTAACGTCAACGTCAACTACATGGAGCTAGCGTGGCCTCTGTTTTCGTTGATGGGCGGGTTCCGGCGCAAGCGGGTCGGCCTTCAGCATCTCGCGGCATTGGCCCTCGAAGCGGGCAATTTCCTTGAGCATGGCCTGAATGTCGTTGCGTTGCTGCTCGAGGGCGGCACGACGCTGTGCCAGCACATCGAGAAAGGACAGCAGCTGGGACGACTCGTCCTCGGCCGTGTCGTACATGTCGATCAGGTCCTTGATCTCGGCCAGGCTAAGGCCCAGGCGCTTGCCGCGCAGGGCCAGTTTCAGGCGGGTCCGGTCGCGCTTGCTGTAGATGCGGTTGCCGCCTTCACGCGCCGGGGAGACCAGGCCGTGCGATTCCCAATAGCGGATGGCACGGGTGGTGACACCGAAATCACGCGCCAGCTCGGTGATGGTTTGGGTTTCGTTCATGGTGACGGAGCGATGCAGCTTAATGCTGCACCGCACATAAGGCCCTGAAAATTGGCTAAAATGGCAGATTAATCATTTACAAGTTAAGCAGATTTCTCCCACCGATGCAAAGAGCCCCCGCTTGAACGCCCCGATTGCCTACCTGCACGAGACCGCCCCCGCCCCCGGTGTCGCCGTCCCTGTCGCTCCCGGCATCGAATGGCTGTGCATGCCCCTGCCGTTTGCGCTGAACCACATCAACCTGTGGCTGCTGGCCGATGATGGCGGTTATGCCGCGGTCGACACCGGTTTTGCCCAGGATCCGATCAAGGACGCCTGGAAGTCGGCGCTGACGGGACGGCACCTGACGCGTTGCATCGTGACCCATTGCCACCCCGACCATCTCGGCCTCGCGGCCTGGCTGGAACAGGAGACCGGAGCCCCGCTGTGGATTGCACAGGGCGAATACATGGCGGCGCACATGATGGCCGAACAGATTGCCGGCTACGCGATTCCCTCCATGGTCGAATTCTTTCGCCGTCACGGCCTCGACCAGGACCGCATCGATGGCCTGGTGGCGCGCGGCAACGGCTACAAGCGCGGCGTACCGGCGATCCCCGCCACATTTCAGCGCCTGTTCGACGACCAGTTGCTGAAGATCGGCGACCACGAATGGCGCACCATCGTCGGCCATGGCCATGCCCCCGAGCACATGAGCCTGTATTGCGCGGAGCTCGGCGTGCTGATTTCCGGCGACATGCTGCTGCCGCGCATCTCGACCAATATTTCGGTGATGGCCAGCAACCCGTACGGCGATCCGCTCGGACTGTTCCTCGCTTCCATCGACGGCTTTCGCCTACTGCCGCAGGACACCCTGGTGCTGCCTTCGCACGGCCGGCCCTTCCGCGGTCTGCACGCCCGCGTCGATCAACTCCAGGCCCACCATGCCGAGCGTTGCGAGGTACTGCTCGACGCCTGCCGCGGCAAAGAGAAGAGCGCCGCCGATCTGATCGGGGTGTTGTTCGGCCGCGAACTGCCCGACCCGCACCAGAACATGTTCGCCATGGGCGAAGCCATCGCCCATCTGAATTACCTGGAACACGCTGGAAAAATGCAGCGCATCGAAGAGAACGGCCTGGTCCGTTTTATCAGCAGCTAACCCCAAGGAGTCACCATGTCCGCGCCTGACAAGAATGCTTTGCCCGATCCCAAGGAAATCGCCAGGACCTATGCGGAAGTCGCACAGCGTGCTTCCAGCCTGATCACGGCACACACCAAGCGCCAGATGAAAAAGGGCGTTTCCACGCCTACGGATGAACTGGGCATCGCCAGGGCCTTCATGGACATGATGGCGCATATGCTGGCCAGCCCGCACAAGATGGCGCAGGCGCAGATGAATCTGGTGTGGGACTATTTCTCCCTGTGGCAGCACTCGATGCTGCGCTCCATGGGCATTGCGGGAGCGCCGGTGGCGACGCCGAAGAAGGGTGACAACCGCTTCAAGGATGCCCACTGGGAGGAACATTTCCTGTTCGATTTCATCAAGCAGAGCTATCTGATCAGCGCCCGCCACATTCATGACGCCGTCAGCAATGTCGAAGGTCTCGAAGACGTATCGAAGAAGAAGGTGAATTTCTTCACCCGCCAGTTCATCGATGCGCTGTCGCCCTCCAACTTTGCCGCAACCAACCCGGAAGTGCTGCGCGAGACAGTCAAGACGCAAGGCCAGAACCTGGTCAAGGGCCTCAACAACCTGCTGCGCGACATAGAGGAAGGCGACGGCCAGTTGCGCGTCAAGATGACCGATCCTTCCGCCTTCGAGATGGGCAGGAACGTGGCGACCACCAAGGGCAAGGTGGTGTTCCAGAATGAAATGATCCAGCTGATCCAGTTCAGCCCGACCACCAAGGAACAGTACAAGCGGCCGCTCCTGATCATCCCGCCCTGGATCAACAAGTACTACATCCTCGACCTGCGCGAGAGCAATTCCTGGATCAAGTGGTGCACCGACCAGGGCCACACCGTGTTCGTCATCTCCTGGGTGAACCCCGACGCCAAGCTGGCGAAGAAGGGTTTCGACGACTACCTGGCCGAAGGTTCGCTGGCGGCCATCGATGCCGTGTGCCAGCAGACCGGCGAAAAGGAAATCAACCTGATCGGCTACTGCCTGGGCGGCACGCTGCTCGGTTCCACCATGGGTTACATGACGGCGAAAAAGGACAAGCGCATCGCCTCGGCGACCTTCTTCGTCGCCCTGCTGGATTTTTCGATTCCCGGCGAACTCGGCGTTTTCATCGACGAAGGCCAGGTCGCCAGCCTCGAAAAGAAGATGGAGGAACGCGGCTTCCTGGAAGGCTCGGAAATGGCCGGCACCTTCAACATGCTGCGCTCCAACGACCTGATCTGGTCTTTCGTGGTCAACAACTACCTGATGGGCAAGGATCCCTTCCCCTTCGACCTGCTCTACTGGAATTCCGATTCGACGCGCATGCCCTACAAGATGCACAGTTACTACCTGCGCAACATGTACATGAACAACCTGCTGCGCGAGCCCGGTGGCATCACGCTGCTCGACACGCCGATCGACCTGGCCAAGGTCAAGACGCCGTCCTACTTCATTTCCACCATCGAAGACCATATCGCGCCCTGGCGCGGCGTCTATCTGGGCTCCACCGCGCTCGGCGGTCCGGTCCGTTTCGTCCTCGGCGGCTCGGGCCACATCGCCGGCATCGTCAACCCGCCCTCGGCCAACAAGTACGGCTTCTGGACCAACGATGCCCGCCCGGAAACCCCGGACGAGTGGTTCGAAGGCGCCAAGCAGCATGAAGGCTCCTGGTGGACCGACTGGCAGAAGTGGGTCACCCGGCTCAACGATGACAAGGTGCCGGCACGCGACCCGGCCAAGGGCAAACTCAAGGTCCTGGAAGACGCCCCGGGCTCTTTCGTCAAGTTCCGCCTGGATTCGCAAAAGAAGGCAAAGTGACCGGAACTCCTTCGGGACGTAAAGCGGGCGCGGAGTCGCAAGGCTCGGCGCCCGCTTTTCCTTCTGCCGCAGCTTTGCGGGTGGTACTCGACACCAATGTGCTGATCTCGCTCTACGTCTTCGCCGACAGCCGTTTCGCTCCGCTGCGGGCAAGGATAGAAAGCGGTGCATGGCAGGCCGTCACCAATGATGCCTGCTTCGGCGAGTTCCGCCGCGTGCTGGGTTACCCGATGTTCGCCCTGACGCAAGAGCAGCAAGCGGGCGCGCTGACCGCCTATGCGGCCAGCGCAGCGCATCATGACGGCGCGCTGGTCGCAGCCGCCACCGCCCTGCCGCGCTGCAAGGATCGCGATGACCAGAAGTTTCTCGAGTTGGCCCGCGACAGCAGCGCCGGCTGGCTGGTGACGGCCGACAAGGACTTGCTGCGCCTGGCGCGCCGCGACAGGCTGCGCGGCCTGTTCCGCATCCTCACCCCGGAAGCGGCACTGACGACGGGGTAAGCCGTCGTTCAGATGCGGATATAACGATCCTGACGAGGTTCGTTCTGGATCGCTGCGACTCCCTCGGCGACCGGGAAGCGGACCATGCATACCAGCCAGAGGCGGCTATCGCGGCAAAGCAAATGCGGCAGCAGGTCGATCTGGTGCGTGGCGTCGGCGGTGCCGGCTCCGGCCGTGCGCTGTTCGCCGGCCCGCAACTGCAAGTGCTCCGCCGGACGCTGCAGCCAGGCGATCAGTCCTTGCAGCAAATTGTCGGGCTGCAACTCCTCGCCGGCCACGACCAGCTTCCCCCTGTCGCCCTCGGCGACCGCAAGATCCTTGCGGTTCTCCATATTCCATTCGCCGCGGGTCAGCTTGTCATTCTTGCGCAACTTGTCGAGGTGTTCGCCGAAACTGCCGACCAGTCCGGTCAGCGCGGCGGTGCGCAAACCCTGACGTGCGCCGGTCTCGTTCGCCGCCAAGGTACGCACGGTGTGGTCACAATACGCCGGTGCGGCGGCGCCCGCCGCGTGGTCCGGGGGACGACGCGCGCCGAGCAGCGCAAACGCTTCCTTCTGGTCGGCACCGGCAAGAAAGGCCAAGGGCTGTTTGATGTCCCGGCTGCGGCCGAGCGCGTGGGCAATGTCCTGTCGCGTGGGAAACAGCGCATGCACCAGCGGGTGGTGGGTGTACTGCGCGGCCGAAATATCGAAGGGACCGGGAATCGCCGCGATCTGGGCGTCGAAGTACTCGACCGCGGCATTGATCGCCGGCACCAGGCGGGACCCATAATCCTTGGCAGCGACGACATCGAAGCCGAGTACGGAAATGATCTGTCGGATCACCGCATGCGAGTCCGGCAGGACACATGTCACCGCCGGCGTCTGCTTCAAGAGACTGTTGAAAAACCCCATGATTCCTTCCCTGGATTACGCTTTCCCGCTGTTACGTGTTCCTGCTCTGCGACTTGATGAACTGAAACACCTCTTGTTCGAAGGCTGCGCGCGCAACGGAATTGTCGATCTCGCGGCTCAAGACTTTCACCAGTTGCGTCGCCACCGTCGATGAGCGCAGGGCACGGTCGACCAGGGCCCCGGCAAAGGGGCCGATGTCCGCCGCCAGGCGGCGCTTGACGAACGCCACAAAGGCCTGGTCATTGCTCGGCAAACTGAAGCCGACGCCCGCCTGTGCGCCGCCCGCCGCGCCAAACACGACGTGGCTCAGGCCTTCGGCTCCCGCGGCGTCGCTCATCGCCTCGAAGTGAAACGGAAGATCCGCCAGCCTGGACGCCTGGACCGAAAAATCGCGAGTCGCCATCAGGCTGCCGCCAGCCGGAGCGCGGCGCAAGGCACTCTGCGTGGAGCGAATCGCGGAACCGGAGAAACTCACCTGCCCGTCCGCTTCGCCGCGGAAGACGACGCCGTAATTGACCAGCGCGCGAACCCGGAAGGGTGCGGCCACGCCATCGAACCCGGTAATCGCCGCCGCAACACGGCTCACGGCCTCGGCGATCGCCGCCGCGGGTTCCAGTGTCAGGGTGAGATTCGGCTTGCCCGGCTCCTGCGTCACGACACCGAGTCCGCGGGCCGCAGTCACGACCTTGTCGAAACTTTGCAGAACACCGTCTTCGAACGAATCCGCACCCGCGATGTCGCAGGCAATGACCGTCGTTGATACGGGTGCGCTGACTGTGGTCGCCACGGTGTCACGATCCTCCAGGATTCATGGGCCAAATACCGCTCGAACAGCAACTCGGCGAATTTTTAATATTATAGACTTTAGATATGTTACCCGACGAACGGACACTTGGAGCGCAGCCCTTCCGCATGTTCATTCCGGCCATTCCGCTATCCGCACGGAAGCCTGGCGGCACAATCACGAGATTTCCTCGAATCGCTCATGCTATGCTTTACGTTTGAAAAATCGGGCGGAGAACAGCCATGAAGCTGCGGGGAAAATTCAATTCAATGCTGCTGGTGGTGTTCGGGCTGGCGCTCGGCGCCTCCGGCTACTTTTCGCACCGGCAGCTCAACGACAATGCCCGGGCGGAAGTGCTGTCGAACGCCAGCGTGCTGATGGAAACCATACTTTCCGCGCGTACCTGGGCCGTCAACGAGGTCGGGCCCAATCTGCGCGAAACCGGCGAAGACGAGGAAATGCTCATGATGGGCGTGCCGGCCTACGCCGCCGACAAGATCATGGAGGCCGTGTACAAGCGTTACCCCGACTACGGCTACCGCGAAGCCGCCCTGAACCCGACCAACCCCAGGCATCGTGCCGCCGACTGGGAAGCCAAGATCATCAACTCCTTCCGCAGCGACCCCAACAAGAAGGAAGAATGGGGGGTGCGCCAGACGGCGAAAGGTCCCGTCCTTTACCTTGCGCACCCGATCCAGATCAAGCAGTCGGGCTGTCTCGGCTGCCACACCACACCGGAAAAGTCGCCACCCCAGATCGTGGCGAAATACGGCCCGGAAAACGGCTATGGCTGGAAATTGAAGGAGATCATCGGTGCCCAGATCGTCACGGTTCCGCTTTCGGTGCCGGTCGAAAACGCGAATCGCATGTTCATTACCTTCATGACCACCATCACCGGCGTTTTCGTGCTCGTCTTCATCCTCATCAACATCATGCTGAACTCGCTGATCATCAGCCGGGTAGGCGTGATGGCGAATATCGCCGACGAAATCAGCAAGGGCAACTTCGAGATGGGCGAATTCGACGAACATGGCTCGGATGAAGTCGCCCAGCTCAGCGTTTCCTTCAACCGAATGCGGCGCAGCCTGGTCAAGGCCATGGAGCTGTTCAGCGGTCAATCCGGCACCTGAGGCCCAGCCCATGAAACCGGCATTTTCACCGAAGATCGGCCGCATCGCCGTCGCCACACTGTCGTTTGTGGCGCTCGCCGCACAGGCGCAGACCACGGGACCGGCACAAGGAGCCAAGTTGTTCCAGCAGAAGCAATGCAACCTGTGCCATTTCTACGAAGCACGCAGCACTGCGCCTTCCGTGAAAACCATGAAAGCCACGTTGAAAGGCGATCCGGCAAAATCCTCGGCCGCGATTTCGGCCGCTCCCAGTCATGCCAATGAACTGAAGACCATATCGGCGGCCGAAATCCGCGCCATGTCGGAATGGCTGGCCGGCACGACCTTCGAGGAACAGGCAGCGGCCGAAGCCGCCAAGCCGAAACCCGGCAGCCCGGAAGCCAAGCGGCTGGAAGCCGCCAAGGCCAAGGAGGAGGCGGCAGCCAAAGCCAAGGCGGCAGCGGACGCCAAAGCCCAGGCGAAGAAGGATGCCGAAGACAAGGCCAAGGCAGCTGCCGAAGCCAAGGTGCAGGCGAAAAAGGACGCTGAGGCCCAAGCCAAACAGGCGGCCGAAGCCAAGGCGCAGGCCGGCAAGGATGCCGCCGCCAAGGCCAGACAGGAAGCCGAAGCCAAGGCCCAGGCGGCACGCGACGCCGACGCCCAGGCCAAGCGGGAAGCCGCCGCCAAACAGGAAAAGGACGCCCTGGCCAAGCGCGAGGCGGATGCCCGGGCGCGCAAAGACACTGCGGCGCTGGATGCGATCAAGCGCGAGACCGAAGAAAAGTCCCGCCGCGATGCCGAAGCGCAGGCCGCGGCCAAACGTGATGCCGATGCCCAGGCGGCCAAACGCGAAGCCGAAGCGAAAGCCAAACGCGATGCCGATGCGCTCGCCGCACAGAAACGCGAAGCCGAGGACAAGGCCAGGCTCGAAGCCGACGCCAAGGCGAAGAAGGAAGCCGAAGCCCAGGCAGCGAAGAGGCCGGAACCCGCCGCCAAGGCCGAGCCTGCGGCGAAAGCCGAGCCTGCCGCCAAGGCCGAAGCCGCGGCACCGGGCGGCAGGAAGAAAATCGCCTACCGCGACGGTTCCGACCTGCCGCCCTGCCCGGCGCCGACCGGCGCCCCCTTGGGAACCGTCGACGAAAACGCCGCCAAGGCGATCATCGAGCGCGTCGGCTGCCCGCAATGCCATGCCTACGTGCAGAAGAAGACCGGCCCGCCGATGAAGAACATCCAGGAGAAGTACAAGGGCGACTGGGAATGCGTCGCCTCGCGCCTGACGAAAAACAAGACGCACAAGGAAGAAGGCGTCACCGACGACCTCAAGCCTGCCGAAGTCAAGATCGTCGCCGACTACGTCGCCACCCGCAACAAGTAGGCCCGCCCCGCAACGGGACGGGACGCACTCCTCGCCACCACTTTTCGCCGCGCAGGGTCCCGCTGGAACCCTGCCGCCGGCACGTCTCGCGTGACTTATCAAGAAAATCGCATAAGTCAATATTCATAAAATGGTTTTTCTTGTCCCCGCGATTGCTCGGGCGCGCAAATTTCTTGTTGTGCAAAAGAAACAGTTTTGTCCCCATCCGGGATCACGGATTACACGAAACTGCTTGTCGATTCCATAAAAGTCTGTTTGAATCAACATAAAGAAGAACTTTAATAATGTTGTTTGTGAAGATTGGCGCCTAACTCAGCCAAGCTTGGAAGCAAATTCCACCCGTAACTCGGGCAAACGCATCGCCGGAACGAGACAGAGACATGAATCAGACAATCCAGAAGTGTCGTGCAGTTGCGGTCGGCCTGACCCTCCTGTTCGCAAGCGGGCTCTCCGGCAGCGCCTTGGCCCAGTTGGGAAAGAGCCCGGACGAACCGCAAGCGCGTTCGCGCGCCGAAACCGGCAAGACCAAACCCTGCATCGAGTGCCACGAAGGCTTTTATTCCATCACCAAGACCAAGCATGGCGTCAAGGGCGATCCCCGCACCCCGGCGGCCACCGGCAAGTCGATCACCGGCGACCCGGAAGACGCCATGTGCGGCGCCTGCCACGGCGACCTGACCGAGCACAACAAGAAGCCGCGCACGCCCGGCCTGGTGCCGATCACCTTCGGCAAGAAATCCGCCGCCGAACCGCAGAACGAAGCCTGCCTGGCCTGCCACGAACAGGGTTCGCGCATCCACTGGAAAGGCAGCAAGCACGAACTGACCAAGCAGACCTGCGCCAGCTGCCACCGCGTGCATGCCTCCAAGGACCCGGTGATGGTGACCGAAACCCAGGCCAGCGTCTGCTTCGAATGCCACCAGGACCGCCGTGCCGAGCTGCACCGGATGTCGACCCATCCGACCAAGACCGGCTTCTTCGGCTGCTCATCCTGCCATGCCTCGCACGGCTCGACGACGCGCGCCTCGCTGCAGAAGAACTCGGTGAATGAAACCTGCTACCAGTGCCATGCCCAGTTGCGCGGCCCCTTCCTCTGGGAGCATCGGTCGGCGCAGGACGACTGCACCAACTGCCACAACCCGCACGGCACCAACAACGCACCCATGCTCAAGACGCGCATGCCCTACCTGTGCCAGCAGTGCCACCAGGACGGCGGCAACCACTCCAACATCGCTTTCGGTGGCCAGTCCCTGCCCGGCGGCGCGAGCTTCAACACTATCGCCGGTGGCCGCAACCAGGGCCAGCGGGTGGTAGGCAACTCCTGCGCCAACTGCCACATAAAGATCCATGGCAGCAACCATCCCTCCGGCGCCCGCTTCCAGCGCTAAGACGACACACATTGCCCACAGGTGATGCCATGAAACAAAAGAATTCCGCGCCGCTCCGTCGCCGTACCGTGGTCCTCGCGGTCGGTGCCGCGCTGGCCGCCACACCCGCCTTTGCCGATACCATGCTCACGGCCCGGCTGTTCCGCGATTCCGACATCCTGTTTCGCGACGCCGACATGTCGCGCTGGTCGGAAAACTATGTCGAACTCGGCGTCGGCTACAACTCGCATGACTCCTACCGCTTCGGACAGTTTTCGGGCCTCACCAACAAGGGCAGCTTCCCGCTGGCCGGCTTCAACTGGCTGTCCCGCGACGAAACCAACGACGCCAAGTACTGGCAGGTCTACGGCTCGACCCTGGGCCTCGATTCGCGCAAATTGTCGGCCGAGGGCGGCATCCAGGGCAGCTGGACCGCATCGATCAACTACGACCGCATCCAGCGCTCGCAATGGGATACCGCCTCGTTCATTCACGACGGGTTGGGCAGCAACAACCTGACCCTGCCGTCGGCCTTCGTGGCGGCAAATGGTAATGCTGCCGCGGCGATCAATCCGCGCCTGCGGCCATTCAATATCGAGCAGGAGCGCGAAATCTATCGCGCCGGTTTGACCGGATTCCTGGGCAAGGAGTGGGACTTCAAGGTCAACTACCGCGAAGACCACCGTGACGGCACCCGCCTGACCGGCCTTGTCTACTCCCTTCCCGCTCCCAACACCCGCGCCGTCCTCGTCCCCTACGAAATCGACGACCGCACCCGGCAGCTGGAAGCCATACTCTCCTACACCACCAAGGTGGCCCAGCTGCAGGTCGGCTATACCTATTCGAAATTCGACAACGACCTGAATTCCTTCAGCGTGCGCAACCCCTACACAAACAACGCCTTGCAAAACCAGGGACGAATGTCCCTGGCGCCGAGCAATGATTTTCACCAGGTCTATGCCAACGCCGGCTACAACTACAGCAAGGACACCCGGCTGACGGGCAAGTTCTCCTACAGCATCGCGCGCCAGGACGAGAACTTCCTGCCCTATTCGGCCAACCTTGCAACCGGCGCCGCAGGCAACGTCGCGCCGCGCACGTCGCTCGACGGCAAGGTCGTCAGGACCCTGCTCGATGTTGCCCTGACGACCAAGCCGATCGACAAGCTGAACCTGAAGGTCGCCTACCAGTACAACGACAACGACAACCGGACACCGGTCGCCAATTACCTTTACATCAGCCGTGACGGCATCGCACTGCCGAACCCCGCCACCACACCGAACTTGCGCCGCAATACGCCCTTGAGCACCACCGAGCAAAAGGCGTCGATCGACGCCGATTATGAAATCGCGGCAAAGACCATCGTGCGCGCCGGGTTGGAGCGCAAGCACGTCGACTATTCCGTGAAGGCCGACATTTACAAGGACCAGGCCGATCGCGAGTATACGAACACCGACAAGCTGTCCGTCGAACTGCGCCGCCCGGTGTCCGACGAGTTTCTCGGCAGCGTCGGCTATATCTATACGCAACGCCGCGGTTCGGACTACGACAAGAACAATTACTTCGAGAATTCCTACGCGAACCAAACATACAAGGATAGCAATCGCCTGACCGCGCACCCGAGCATGCGCTCCTTCATGTACGCCAACTACAACGAAGACCGCATCCGCACCGGCGGCAACTGGACCGCCTCGGAAACCGTCACCCTGCAGGGGGCGCTCGAGAACTACCGGCGCAAAGCGAAGGGACCGAACTGCAGCACGGTCGTCGACCCCAGCATCCCGGCGACCCTGTCCGCGACGCTGCCCGACACCTGCCTCGGCCAAACCCTGGCCCAGGGCGTCAGCGTCAGTCTCGATGTGCAGTGGCAGCCCGCGGAAAACCTGACGACCTTTGCCTTCGGCAACTACGGCGAAACCGGCACCGTGCAGCAGGGCCGGAACTGGAGCCGCGGCGCGGCGACAACCTTGGCCGGGAATACGGCCGGTCTCCTCAGCAATGGCTGGTCTGCCGACGTGATGAACCGCGATGCCACGATCGGCTTCGGCCTCAAGTGGCAACCCGAAGAGCGCTGGGATGTCGGCGGCACCTATGTGTACAACTACGGCACCGGTCTGGTGTCGATGTCGAACTCAGGCGGACCCGGCATCGTGCAGCCCGTGACGTCGATGCCGGAAAACTGGAACCGACTGAACACCCTGCAACTTTTTGCCAAGTGGGACTACAGCAAACAGATCTCGTGGCGCTTCAATTACCTCTACGAAAACCTGCAGTCGCGGGACTGGGCCTACGACAACCTGACCCCGACCTCGCTCGAAGCGGTTATTCTGGCCGGCCAGAACTCGCCGCACTACAGCAACCACGTCTTCGGCGTCTCGGCGGTCGTCAAGAGCTGGTAAATCTCAGCAGGCATCAAGCAAACAGGCCGCTCCCAGCGGCCTGTTTCATTTATGTCCGCGAGGAACGAGCGGACGGTATCCCCCGGTGGGATATGTCCGCGAGGAACGAGCGGACGGTATCCCCCGGTGGGATATGTCCGCGAGGAACGTGCGGACGGTATCCCGGCGCCTATCCCCGCGACAGAATCCACTGTACGAGGTTCTTCAGATCGGCGGCATCCTTGGCCGGCGGCGGCTCGTGCTCTTCGTCGCCACCGTCCTCGACCTTGACCGCCTTTCTGCCCGATAGATGCTTGATCAAGGTGTCCTCGGCATCGGCCTTGCCTTTGTATTTCTGGGCTATTTTTTTGTAGGAAGGAGCTTTCTTGGTCTTCTCGACCGAGTGGCACTTGAGACAGTTGCCTGCCTTGAGCAGCGCCTCGGCCGCATCGTCGTTCGCCGCCTGCACCACGGGAACGTGCACGGTGAGCATGAATGCCCCCGTCAGAACGGCTTTTCGCATAACATCGCCACAGGTCAGAATTGGCTTCATCAATATGATATTAATTTTTGATTTAAAGCAATATTACCGCATTGCCGCCTGCCTGTCTCTGGCGCTGGGACTGGTCATGGCGCCGGTTGACGATGCCGGAGCTGCTGCGCCAAGCGCAAAAAAGAAAGCCAAAGCCACTCCGCCGAAATCGAACACCGCGAAACAGAATAAAAAATCACCCGCACCGGCAGTACTCGATCCCGTCACCGAACTCGAGATCATCAGCGACGAAGCAACTGCACTGAATAACGCGCGGGGTGCCAATCCCGATGACACGCTGGCGCAGCAGAAACTTGCCGAACTGGCACTGCGCGCTGCGCGTGCGGCGGAACGCGCGCTGGCGCGTGGCGACGAAAATCTTTTCACCGCCTATCGCGCACAGTTCCAGAAACACTTCGCCAGCACCCGTCCGGGCCTCGAGGACATGGCCAAACGCGGCATCGGCGCCGCCGAATTCGCCCTCGGCGTGCTGGCGCTGCATGGCATGCTCGAAGAACGCAATGTCGAGCGCGCCTGCGCCCGCTTTGCCGCAGCGCTCGAGAAGGGTTTCAGCGGCGCCAGGTTCCGCCATGCCCAATGCATCGAGGAGAGCGACCCGGCGCGTGCCTTGAAGCTGATGCAGGAGGCCGCCGATGCCGGGCATGTCGGGGCCATCGAGCGGCTCGGCCGCATCTGCCTCGAGGCGGAACCGCCCGATGCGCCTTGCGCCTATGCCCGCCTTGAACGCGCCTCCCGCGAAGGCCGGCTCAGCGCCACGACCCTGCTCGGCTGGATGCATGCCCAGGGCATAGGCGGCAAAGTGGATCCGGCGCGCGCAGCACGCTATTACCGCGAGGCCGCCGAACAGGGCGAGCCGTCGGCGCGCAACAATCTCGGCGAACTTTACGAAAGCGGACGCGGCGTCGCCAAGGACCCGGCCAAAGCCTTCGACTACTATCTGTCGGCGGCCGCCACCGGATTCCCGCCGGCCCAGTTCAACGTCGGCCGGCTCTACGCGACCGGCAAGGGCACGGTGAAGAACCTGGTCGAGGCCCGACGCTGGCTGGGTGAGGCGGCCAAGGCCGGCGTCCCCCAGGCAAAGCAAATACTCGACTTCCTCGACCAGGAAGAAGCCGCGAAATAGACTTGGCGAGCCAGCCGGACACCACCGGCTTCAGTTCGCGCCTGTTATCCTCGGCCGATGCCGAACAGATTCCTCGCCTGCCTCGCCCTGCTGCTGCTCGCCGGCTGTGCGACTGTCCCGCCCGGAACCCTGCGCGATGTCGACCACCCACTGGCGGGACGCCTGTGGGATGTCGCGACGCAAAGCTTCATCGACGAAGCCGAACTGCTGCGCCGCGCCGCGTCCGCCGAGGCGCTGCTGCTCGGTGAAACCCATGACAACCCGGAGCACCACCGTCTGCAACTGGGGATTCTGCAGGCGCGCCTTGCGGCCGGCGCCCGGCCGGCACTGCTGATGGAGCAATTCGACAGCGACCAGCAAGCCGCGCTCGACGCGGCGCGTCGCGCCGGCAAGGATCCAGCACCACTGATGCGCGGCTGGGACTGGTCGCTCTACCAGCCGCTGGTGGCGCTGGCCGACAAGGCAGGGCTGGCCCTGGTAGCGGCCAACCTGCCGCGCGCGGCGACGCGGCCGGTAGTGCGCGAAGCTTATTCGACACTCCCGGCCGACGAAGTCCAACGCCTCGCCGTCGAGCAGGTCTGGAACGACGCGCGGCAGAAGTACATGGCCGGCCTGATCGAGGCCTCGCATTGCGGCAAGGTGACGCCGGAGTTGCGCGACGGTCTGGTCCGCGCCCAGCGCCTGCGCGATGCAATGCTTGCCGATGCGGCACTGGGCAAGCTCGACCTGGGCGTGGTTTTCATTCTCGGTCGCGGTCATGCCCGGCGCGATGTCGGCGTGCCGCTGTATCTCGCCGCCCGGCGTCCGGCTAGCCGCGTGCTCTCGCTCGGCTTCGTCGAAGTCGGCGCCGACAGGACGGCACCGACGCAGTACGAGACCGAGCGCGTCGGCGCAATGGCGCCCTATGACATCGTCTGGTTCACGCCGCGCGCCGAACGCCCGGATCCTTGTCTGGCCTTCGGCAAATAATTCCGGATGGACATACCCCATCGGGGGGTACCGTCCTCGCGTCCCGCTCGGACAAATCCCACCAGGGGATACCGTCCGCGCCTCCGGCGCGGACATAAAAAATCGGGCGCCTTGAAGGGCGCCCGATCAAAAACCGCGGGGGAGGAGGAAGCAGACCCGGCGGCTCCCCCTTCTGGCGAAGGGGGTGGAGAGAAACTCAGTTGTGGTAAGCCGACTCGCCGTGCGAGGTGATGTCCAGACCTTCGCGCTCCTCGTCTTCCGGCACGCGCAGACCGATGAAGATATCGACGATCTTGTAGCAGACGAAGGCCACGGTACCCGACCAGAGCAGGGTGACGCCGATGGCGGTGGCCTGGATCGTGACCTGTCCCATGATGTCGTAGTTGTCCGCCACCTTGTTCGCCACGTAATCATAGATGCCCGTGCCGCCCAGGCTCGGGGCCGCGAACACGCCGGTCAGCAGCGCGCCGAGGATGCCGCCGACGCCATGGACGCCGAAGACGTCGAGCGAATCGTCCGCACCGAGCAGCTTCTTCAGGCCATTGACGCCCCACAGGCAGATCACGCCCGCCGCAAGACCGATGACCAGGGCACCGACCACGCCGACGAAGCCGGCCGCCGGCGTGATGGCGACCAGGCCGGCAACAGCACCGGAAGCCGCACCCAGCATCGAGGGCTTGCCCTTGACCAGCCATTCCGCCACCATCCAGGAGGTCGCCGCCATCGCGGTGGCCAGCCAGGTGTTGACGAAGGCCAGTGCCGCCGTGCCGTTGGCTTCCAGCGCCGAGCCGGCGTTGAAGCCGAACCAGCCGAACCACAGCAGCGAGGCGCCGATCATGGTCATGGTCAGCGAGTGCGGGGCCATCGAATCCTTGCCGTAACCGACGCGCTTGCCCAGCAGGTAGGCGCCGATCAGGCCGGCGATGGCGGCATTGATATGCACCACCGTGCCGCCGGCAAAGTCGAGTGCGCCCTTCTGGAACAGGTACCCGGCGGTGGCGGTGGCCTTTTCCGCGGCTTCCGCCGTGGTGTAGGGATCCGGACCGGTCCAGTACCAGACCATGTGCGTCATCGGCAGGTAGCTGAAGCTGAACCACAGCACCATGAACAGCAGCACCGCGGAGAACTTGATGCGCTCGGCGAAGGCGCCGACGATCAGGCCGCAGGTGATGGCCGCGAAGGCGCCCTGGAAGGCGACGTAGATGAACTCGGAGATGACGACACCCTTGCTGAAGGTGGCGGCGACCGAATCCGGCGTGATGCCCTTGAGGAACAGCTTGTCGAGGCTGCCGAAAAAGGCATTCCCCTCCGTGAAGGCGACGCTGTAGCCATACACGGCCCACAGCACGCTGATCACCGAGAAGGTGACGAAGACCTGCATCAGCACCGACAGCATGTTCTTGCTGCGCACCAGGCCACCGTAGAACAGCGCCAGGCCGGGAATGCTCATCAGGATGACGAAGGCCGTGGCGACCAGCAGCCAGGCATTGTCACCCTTGTTGGGCACCGGAGCGGGTGTCGCAGCCGCAGCTGCAGCCGGAGTCGCAGCGGCTTCGGCTGCAGGAGCGGCGGCGGCAGGTGCTGCGGTCGCGGCAGCCGGAGCCGCCACAGCCGGTTTGTCGTCGGCGGCCCAGACGCTGGAGGCGCCGCCGGCGATGCCGACGGTCAGTGCCGTCAGCAGGATGGCGAGATATTTTCTCATTTCAGATCTCCCGAGAGCTTAGAGGGCTTCCTCACCGGTTTCACCGGTGCGGATGCGGATGACTTGTTCGACGTCGAAGACGAAAATCTTGCCGTCGCCGATCTTGCCGGTGCTGGCGGATTTTTCGATGGTTTCGATGACCTGGTCGACGAGGTCGTCGCGGATGGCGGCTTCGACCTTGACCTTGGGCAGAAAATCGACGACGTATTCGGCGCCGCGATAGAGCTCGGTATGACCTTTCTGCCGGCCGAACCCCTTGACCTCGGTAACGGTGATCCCCTGCACGCCGACGGCGGCGAGAGCCTCGCGTACCTCGTCAAGCTTGAACGGCTTGATGATGGCGGTGACGAGTTTCATGGCTGATTCCTTTGCAAATTGGAGGAGGTTGGGTACATTTTTGAAGCATCCCGTCGGTGCCGGCCGGGTCGCCGACGGGATTGTTCAGCTGCGCTCAGAATGTCTTGGTAACGGATACAACCACGGTGCTGTCACCGGCATCCCGCATATGGCTGCCGAAGTTGATGCCGCCGGCACCGTTATCCGAGTTCGAGTTGGTGAAGCAGTAGGGTTGATAGGTCGTCGCGCCCCGGCACTTGCCGTCGGCGTTGGTATCGACATAGGCGGCGCTGAAAACCCAGCCGGCGATGTCCTTGGTTACGCCGATCTTCCAGTCGGTGTAGTCGCCGTTATGGACGTTGTCCAGGCTCAGCAGGCCGACATGGCCGTTGATGCCCCAGCCATTGCCCAGGTCATAGCTCGCGCCCAGATCCAGGTAGCTCGTACCCTTGGTGTTCTTTCCCGTGGAAACACCCAGGGCATTCACGCCGCGCAGCGAAAAGTAATCGTCAAGCGAGTAGAAGTACTTGGCGGAGAGGAACTTCCAGGTCGCGCCGATGTAGATTTCCTTGTTGGTTACCGAGCCCGAATCGGCGCGCAGGCCAAGCACTTTGGCTTCGGAACCCGGGTAGTAGTAATAGATCCCGCCGACATCCAGACCGACATCGCCGAAGCTGGTCTTGTAGCCGCCGTAGAAATCCATTTCCAGGTTGCCATCCGGGAAGCCGGCGCCGGAACTGACGTTCGAGTTCCAGTTGCCGAGATAGAAGCCGCTCGAATGCGAGTAGTCGACGCCGCCCTGAATCGCAGGCTTGTCGTAGGTCTGGGTAATGCCGCGGAAGCGGTAATCCGAGGCGATCGTAAGATTGCCGGTGATGGTGTGCGGGCTGGCCGGCGCGGCGGCGGGTGCGGCGGCCTGGGCCATGACGACGGAGGGAAGCGAGAAAAGGCCGGCGACGGTGGCGGCGATCAGGGTCTTGCGCATGGTCATGCTCCTTGGAAGAATTGAAAAAAATTTACAGCTTCCCTTATGCAGAGACCGTGCCAGACAATTAATCAGTTGTTAATCAATATCTTATGAAGTCAATCCAGCACAGCGTCGATGGCACCGCACCAAAGCGAGTCGTTGGCGGAAGCTCGCCGCACTATCATGGTGCAGCCTTGGGACCCCGCCCGATCCGCCGCCTCGCTGTGCTAGACTTTTGGCTCCGGCCGCTGTGCGTAACGCCGATGAAACAACAAGATGTTTTGCCGTCAAACCAAGACATTCCAACACCATGCTCAACCCAAAATTGCTCGATGAAATGTCCGCCCGCGTCTCCTCCCTGCTGGCGGCGACGCCGGCCGGCGACATCGAGAAGAACCTGCGCGCCGCGCTGGCCGGCGTGTTTGCCAAACTGGATCTGGTGACGCGCGAGGAATTCGACGTGCAGCGCGAAGTGCTGGCCCGCACGCGGGCAAAACTCGAGGCGCTCGAAGCGCGCGCCGCCGAACTCGAAGCCCGCAGCCAGAAGTCGCCACCCGGCCCGGGCTAAAGGCGTCGATGTCGCTCGCCGTTCTCCGCTCGCGAGCGCTGGCGGGCCTCGCAGCCCCGGAAGTGACGGTCGAAGTCCATCTCGCCGCGGGCCTGCCCTCCTTCACCCTGGTCGGCCTGCCCGACACCGAAGTCAAGGAAGCCCGCGACCGCGTGCGCGCCGCGATCCAGAACTGCGGTTTCGAATTTCCGCAGCGGCGCATCACGGCCAACCTCGCCCCGGCCGACCTGCCCAAGGAATCCGGCCGCTTCGACCTGCCGATCGCGCTGGGCATCCTGATCGCTTCCGGACAGATCGAGGCGCCCGAACTGGACGCCCACGAGTTCGTCGGCGAACTGGCGCTCTCCGGCGACCTGCGCGCGGTGCGCGGCACGCTGGCCATGTGCGCCGCGATTCGCCACGAAGCCGGGCCGCAGGACGAAGCCGCGCGCGCCTTCGTCCTGCCTCTCGAAAGCGCGCCCGAAGCCGCGCTGATCGAGGGCATGAACATCCTGCCGGCGCAGAACCTGCTGCAGGTCTGCGCCCACCTCGCCGGGCGCGAATTGCTGACGCCTTTCGCCGTGCCGCCGGCGCCGACTGTTGCGCACTATCCCGATCTGGCCGAAGTCAAGGGCCAGGCGCAGGCCAAGCGTGCGCTCGAAGTGGCGGCAGCCGGCGGACATTCCCTCCTGATGAGCGGCCCGCCGGGCGCCGGCAAGTCGATGCTGGCGCAACGCCTGCCCGGCCTCTTGCCGCCGATGACCCATGCCGAGGCCCTGGAATCCGCCGCGGTGCATTCGCTGGCCGGCAGTTTCAAGCTGGCGCAATGGAACCAGCGGCCGTTTCGCGCCCCGCACCATTCGGCGTCCAGCGCCGCGCTGGTGGGCGGCGGCGGCACACCGCGACCGGGCGAAATTTCGCTGGCGCACAACGGCGCGCTGTTTCTCGACGAGCTGCCCGAGTTCCAGCGCGGCGTGCTGGAAGCCCTGCGCGAGCCGCTGGAAACCGGGCATATCCACATCGCCCGCGCCGCGCGCCGCGCCGAGTTCCCGGCGCGCTTCCAGCTCGTGGCGGCGATGAATCCCTGTCCCTGCGGCTGGCTCGGCGCCGCCGGCGGCAAGTGCCGCTGCACGCCGGACCAGGTCGCGCGTTATCGCGGCAAGCTGTCGGGACCGCTGCTCGACCGCATCGACCTGATGCTCGACGTGCCTGCCGTCGCCGAGGCCGATCTTGCCGCGCGCGGCGATGGCGACGCCTCGGCCACGGTGCGGGCCCGCGTCGGCGCGGCCCGGGCGCGACAGCAGGCGCGCCAGGGCAAGGCCAACGCGCTGCTGTCGCCCGCCGAAGTCGATGTGCATTGCCTGCCGGACGGCAATGGCGCCGCGCTGCTCAAGCGTGCAATGCAGCAACTCGGACTCACCGCGCGGGCTTATCATCGCATCCTCAAAGTGGCGCGCACGATTGCCGACCTTGCCGATCTGCCCGATGGCGTACCGCTGTCGGCCGCCCATATCGCCGAGGCCGTGCAGTACCGGCGCGGCCTCGCCAACTGAGGAGTCGTTCTTGCCCGCCAAGCCGCCCGCCGCCGATCTCACCACCGCGCAACTGCAGGGCATCCTCCGCATTGCCGACGATGCCGTGGTCTGCTTCGACAGCGAACAGCGCATCATCCTGTTCAACCACGGTGCCGAGGAGATTTTCGGCTGGTCGCGCGAGGAGGCCCTGGGGCAGGCAATAGATCTGCTGTTGCCGCCGCGTGTCCGCCCGGGACACGGCAAGCTGGTCCAGGAGTTTCGCCGCTCGCCCGAGATCGCCCGCAAAATGGGCGAGCGCCGCACCATCAGCGGCATGCGCCGCGACGGCAGCGAATTCCCCGCCGAGGCATCGATCTCGAAGCTGGAAACCGAGGGCAGCGTGATCTTCACCGTGATCCTGCGCGACATGACGGTACGGGCGGCTCACGAACGCGAACTGGAGGCGGCGAAGGAAAGAGCCGAGGCGGCGATGCAGGCCAAAAGCATGTTCCTCGCCAACATGAGCCACGAAATCCGCACTCCGCTGAATGCCGTGATCGGCATGACCAGCCTGCTGCTCAACACCCAGATCGACGACGAGCAGCGCGATTACGCCGAGACCGTGCGCGCCAGCAGCGAGGCCTTGCTGACCATCATCAACGACATCCTCGACTATTCGAAAATCGAGGTCGGCAAGCTCGAAATAGAGCGCTACCCCTTCGACCTGCGCCGCTGCCTGGAAGAAGCGATGGACCTGATCAGCGCCGAAGCCGGCGAGAAGAACATCAACCTCGCCTACTTCATCGACGACAGCGTGCCGGCGTCGCTGGTCGGCGATGTCACGCGCCTGCGCCAGATCCTGGTCAACCTGTTGTCGAACGCGATCAAGTTCACCCATCGCGGCGAAGTCGTCATCACCGTGTCCGGCACGGCGCTGGACGACAGCCGGCACGAGATCAGCTTCGCCGTGCGCGATACCGGCATCGGCATCGCCGACGACCAGCTGGCGACGCTGTTCCAGTCCTTCACCCAGGGCGATGCCTCGACCACGCGCAAGTATGGCGGCACCGGCCTCGGCCTGGCGATCAGCCGCCGCCTGACCGAGATGATGGGCGGCCGCATGTGGGTGGACAGCCAGGTCGGCAACGGCTCGACCTTCCACTTCACCGTGGTGGCGGAAGCGGCCGGATCGCAGCTGGCGAGCAGCTACCTGCAGGAATTCTCGTCCGCGCTGGCCGGCAAGCGTGCGCTGATCGTCGATGACAACAGCACCAACCGGCGCATCCTGGTCAAGCAGACGCTGACCTGGGGCATGCTGCCCTCGGCCGCGGCCTCCGGCATCGAAGCCCTGGATTTCATCCGCCACGGCCACGCCTTCGATGTCGGCATCCTCGACATGAGCATGCCGGAAATGGACGGCCTGGCCCTGGCGCTGGAGATCCGCAAGCATCGCGACGCGCAGGCCCTGCCGCTGGTGATGCTGACCTCGGTGGCCAACCAGCGCATCCGGGACGACAAGATGGGCCGCGCCGCCTTCGCCGCCTACCTCAACAAGCCGATCAAGCCGGCCGCGCTGCTCGACGTGATGCTGCACGCCATGCGCATTGCGCCGCTCAGCGTCGAGCCGCGGCAGCCGGCGCAGGTCCCGGCGAAGCTGGCGGCAAGCCTGCCGCTCAGCATCCTGGTGGCCGAAGACAATACGGTAAACCAGAAGGTGGTGCAGCAATTGCTGCACCACCTCGGCTACCGGGCCGACGTCGTCGCCAGCGGCGTCGAAGTGCTCGACGCGCTCGAGCGGCAGAATTACGACGTGATCCTGATGGACGTGCAGATGCCGGAAATGGACGGCCTCGAGGCCACGCGCCGGCTCAAGGCGCGCTTTGGCGATGCCGCGCCGCGGGTCATCGCCATGACCGCCAGCGCCATGCTGGGCGACCGCGAAAAATGCCTCGCCGCCGGCATGGATGCCTATGTCTCGAAGCCGGTGGAACTCGACCATGTGCGCGCCGTGCTGCTCGCGGTAAGCCAGGGCACGCGCATGCCGCCGCCCGCCGCCGGCGAAGACGCGGACGACGAAATTCCGGTGATCGACCGGCGCCGGATTGCCCAGCTGCGGGAACTGCAGGATGCGCAGCTGCCCAACCTGGTCGCCGACATCGCCGAATTGTTCCTCGCCGACTCGCCGCGCCATCTGGAGACGCTGGCCGAGGCGATTCGCAGCGGGGATCACGCACGACTCGAGAGCGCTGCCCACCGCTACCTTTCCGGCATCGAGAACCTCGGCGCGCGGCGCATGCGCACGCATTGCATGGAACTCGAACGGCTGGGCCGCGCCGGCACGGTCGCCGGAGCGGAGCAGGTGCTGGAACAGCTCAAGCGCGAATTCGCGCTGGCGCGCGAGCCGCTGGCGGCAATCGCCGCAAAACCGCAATAAAATCCCGCGCCGAACCGGCGCCCTGGAGCCATCCCGATGAAATACCGCATCATCCCGGTCACCCCGTTCGAACAGAATTGCACGCTGCTCTGGTGCCCCGAAACCATGCAGGGCGCCTTCGTCGACCCCGGCGGCGACATCGAGCGCCTGACCGATGCCGCGGCGCGGCTGGGCGTCCACGTGGAAAAGATCCTGCTCACCCACGGCCACATCGACCATGCCGGCGGCGCCGGCGAACTGGCGACGCGCCTCGGCGTGCCGATCGAAGGCCCGCAGCGCGAGGAAAGTTTCTGGATCGACCAGCTCGTCGCGCAAAGCCGCAGCTTCGGCTTTCCGCCCGCACAGCCCTTCACGCCGGACCGGTGGCTGGAGGACGGCGACACCGTCACCGTCGGCAAGGAAACCCTGCAGGTGCTCTACACCCCCGGCCACACGCCGGGGCACGTGGTCTTCTACCACGCCCCGTCGAAGCTGGCCCTGGTCGGCGACGTGCTCTTCGCCGGCAGCATCGGCCGCACCGATTTCCCGCGCGGCAGCTACGAGGCGCTGATCGACTCGATCAAGGGCAAGCTCTGGCCGCTGGGCGACGATGTCGAATTCATTTCCGGCCACGGGCCGATGTCCACCTTCGGCGCAGAACGCCGCAGCAACCCCTTCGTCGGCGACCGCGCCTGAAAGGTTTTGAATTAATCTACTGCGCGAACTGGATCGGGGATTGGGCGGTGCTCGCTATCCTCACGTATAACCACATACGTTCCGGTAGCTGCGCTCCGGCCGCACCCCGCTGCAGCTCGCTCGCGACGATTTCTTCAAAACCTCCAAGCGCTGACAACAACACCAAGGAACCCGCATGAGCCACACCTGGAAATTCTTCCGCACCGGCGGATTCGATCAGGTCCGCATCGACACGGCGGCCGACCTGCTCAACCTGAAGGACCTCGACCAGAAGCTGTGGGTCGCCCTGTCCTGCCCGACCACCGGCATCGAGTTCGATGCGCGCACCCTGGCCCTGATCGACAGCGACGGCGACGGCCATATCCGCGCCCCGGAACTGCTCGGCGCCATAGCCTGGGCCGCCGCGCGCCTGACCGATGCGACCGTGCTCGAGCAAGGGCTTGCCGGTGTGCCGCTGGCCACGATCAAGGACGAAGCCATCCTGGCCGCGGCCCGGGGCTTGCTGCCCGCGGGCGAAATCATGGCCACGGTGGAAGCCGCCAGCGCGGCCGAAGCCGAATACGCCGCCCGCGCCCTGGCGGCGTGGGAAGCTGCCGGCGGCACGGCGAAGCCGCTGGGCGATGCGACCGAAGCCGCCTGTGCCGCCGTTGCCGCGGTCAAGGAAAAGCTCGACGACTTCTTCGTCCGCTGCCGTCTCGCGGCATTCGATGACCGCGCCGGCGGCGCCATGAATGCCTCGGACGACAGCCTGAAATCCCTCGGCGCTGCCACGCTGTCGGCCGAGCATGCCGACATCGCCGCGCTGCCGCTGGCAAAAGTCGGCGCCGACGGCACGGCGCCGCTGGCGGCCGGCGTCAATCCGGCCTGGGGCCAGCGCATGGCGACGCTGCGCGACGCCGCCGTGACGCCCCTGCTGGGAGCACGCACGGCCCTGAGCGAAACCGACTGGGCCGAGCTGCAGGCCAGGCTCGCCCCGTTCACGACCTGGCAGGCCGCCAGGCCCGACGGCCTGCCGGTGGAAGCCGAGGCCGTGCGCGACCTGGAACGCCTCGCCCGCTATGTGCGCGACCTGATGACGCTGGCCAACAACTTCGTCGCCTTCCGCAACTTCTACACGCGCCAGGGCAAGGCGACCTTCCAGATCGGCACCCTCTACCTCGACGGCCGCGCCGCCGAACTCTGCGTCGCCGTCAATGATCCCGCCAGGCATGCGGCGCTGGCCGGCCTGTCGCGCATCTGCCTGGTGTATTGCGACTGCGTCCGGGTCGGCGGCAGCGGCGGCGAGAAGCTGTCCATCGCCGCCGCCTTTACCGCCGGCGACTCGGACCAGCTGATGGCGCTGCGCAATGGCGTGTTCTACGACCGCCAGGGGCGGGACTGGGACGCCACCATCACCAAGCTGCTGGATCACCCGATCAGCCTGCGCCAGGCCTTCTGGTCGCCCTACAAGAAGCTCGGCCGCATGGTCTCCGAGCAGCTGCAGAAGATGGCCGCCAGCCGGGCGGCGGCGGCCGAGGCCAAGGCGGCCGAAGCCGCTCTCGCCAGTGCGACCAAGACCGCCCCGCCGCCGGCGGTCAAGCCATTCGACGTCGGCAAGTTCGCCGGCATATTCGCGGCCATCGGCCTGGCCATCGGCGCCATCGGCACGGCGCTGGCGGCGATGCTCACCGGATTGCTCGGCCTCAAGGCCTGGCAGATCCCGCTGGCCATCGCCGCCCTCCTGCTGCTGATCTCCCTGCCGGCCGTGATCGTCGCCTGGTTCAAGCTCAGGAGCCGCACCCTGGGTCCCATCCTCGACGCCAACGGCTGGGCGGTGAATGCCCGCGCCCGCATCAACATCCCCTTCGGCACCTCGCTGACGCAACTCGCCCGCCTGCCCGAAGGCGCCGAGCGCGCATTGACCGACCCGTATGCGGAAAAGGAACCGCCGTGGAAGACCTATGCCTTCATCGCCGTCGTGCTGTTCGTCGCCGCGGTGTGGTTCACTCGCTGACCGCTTAGCAAAGCATCGCCGGTACCGGGTTCGAAAGTCGGCGCCGACGTGACGGCGAGAAACTCTGCGGCCCGCGCTCTGGCCAGCCGGGCAAGACCACTGCCGGCTGCCGAATTTCCGGCGAGCCGCGCCGCGGCGCTATGGCACAATTGCCGGCACCCGCCGGTGCGCCGACGCGAACAGAACCAAGAACAACATGACTGTCCGCAACCTCGAATTCCTGTTTCATCCCAAGTCCATCGCCGTGGTGGCCGAACCCGACGAGCCCGGCAACTATGCTGCGGTGGTGCTGCGCAATCTGGCGGCGGGCGGGTTTGCCGGAGCGGTGGCCTCGGTGGCAGCAAAGAAGCGCTCCCTGTTCGGCCTCGGACCCCATCTCCACATCGACGAGATCGGGATCGCGCCGGATCTGGCGATCGTCTGTGCGGCGCTGCGCGACGTGCCGCAGATCATCGCCAAGCTCGGCGCCGGCGGCACCCGCGCGGTCATCGTCGGCCCATTGCTGCGCGACACGCTGAGCGACGCCCAGGTACTCGATGCGCGCAAGGCGATCCTCGATGCCGCGCGCCCCTGGCTGATGCGCGTGCTGGGGCCGGGCAGCGGCGGCGTCATCGTGCCCGCCAGCAGGCTCAACGCCAGCGTGGCGCCGGTGACCGCGATGACCGGCAAGATTGCCCTGATCACCCAGTCGGCCGCCATCGCCGCGGCCGTGCTTGACCGCGCCGCGAGCAAGAACATCGGCTTCTCCTCGGTGCTGCACCTGGGCACCGGGATCGATATCGACCTGGCCGATGCGCTCGACTGGCTGGCGGCCGACCCCGACACCGACGCCATCCTGGTCCAGTTCGACGCCGTCGCCGGCGGGCGCAAGTTCATGTCGGCGGCGCGCGCCGCGGCACGCAACAAGCCGGTGGTGGCCATACGTAACGGCGGCGGCCGCAGCGTCAGCGAAGGCACACGCGCCGCCAGCCGGCCATTCACCGCCGATGATGTCTATGAAGCGGCGCTGCGCCGCTGCGGCTGGGTGCGCGTCGATACCCTGGAGGACATGTTCGACGCCGCCGAGGCGATGGCGCGGGTGCGTCCGATGAGCGGCGAACGCCTCGGCATCGTCGCCAACGGCGGCGGCCTGGGGCGGATTGCCGCCAACGCCCTGCTGCATTCCGGTGGCCGGCTGGCGACGCTGGCGCCGGATACCGTGCAGCGGCTGGCAACGTTGCTGCATCCCGGCAAACCCCCCGGCAATCCGCTGGCCCTGCCGGCCGACATCACGCCGGCCAACTGGGCCGCCGCACTGTCCCTGGTGATCGCCGACCCGGGGACGGACGCGGTGCTGACAGTCTGCTCGCCCTCGCCTTTTGCGCCGGGCGAGGAGGTTGCCGCCGCCATCAGCGAAGTGGCGCAGCAATCGCAGCGCAACGTGTTTACCTGCTGGGTCGGCGGCAATGCCATGCAGGAGGCGCAACGCATCGCGGCAGCGCACGGCGTGCTCAGCCACGATTCGCCGGAGAAGGCCATCGCCATATTCAGCGGCATCGTCAATTACGAGCGCAACCGGAATCTGCTGGTGCAGATGCCGCCGTCGGTGGCCGAGGATTTCCAGCCGGATGACGCACGCGCGCACGGCATTATCGCCGAGGCGATAGCGCTCGGCGCCGATGTCCTGCCGTCGCGCCTAGCGCGCGCGCTGCTCGAGGCCTACGGCATCGCGGCGGTCGAGTACCCGCTGGCAGGCAGCGTCGATGCGGCGATCCTGAGCGCCGATGAAATCGGCTATCCGGTGGATCTCGGCCTGGTGCTCAGCGGCACCGGGGACTACCGCGCGATGACCGCGGGACTGCGCTCGCCGGCCGACATCCGCATGGCGGCGCGCAATCTGCGTGCCAATGCGCGTGCCGAGCGTCCCGGCCAGCGCATCAGCGGCTACCGCGTGCGGCCCAGTGCCGCACGCGGCGACAGCGTCGCGCTGCGCCTGGGCGTGGCCGACGACCCGATTTTCGGTCCGGTGATTTTTCTCGGCCCGGCCTCCGGCAGCGGTCGCGCCGACGATCTGGTGATCGGGCTGCCGCCGCTGAATCGCACCCTGGCCGAAGACCTGGTGGAGCGCAGCGGCTTCGCCGGCGACACCGGCGGCGAGCACCGCGCCGCACTGGAGACGGCGCTGGCGACCGCCCTGGTGCGCCTGTCGCAACTGCTGACGGATCTCGACCAGGTGGCCGCCATGGAACTCGATCCGCTGCACGTCGAGGCCGGCGGCGCCGCGGCTTTCGACGCGCGCATCCGCATCGAGCGGCGCGGGCGCCGGCTCGGCTTCCGCCGCTTCGCGATCCGCCCCTATCCGCGCGAACTGGAACAGGTGCTGGAATGGCAGGGCCGTCGGCTGCTGATCCGGCCGATCCGCCCCGAGGACGAAACCACGCTGGCCGAGCTGATCACGTCGCTCAAGCCGGAAGATTCGCGGATGCGCTTCTTCGGCACCATGCGCAAGCTGCCGCGCTCGCAGCTCGCCCGCTTTACCCAGATCGACTACGACCGCGAGATGTCCCTGGTGGCCATCGAGCGCGGCGCCGACGGCGTCGAACGCTCGCTGGGCGAGGTGCGCGCCGTCGCCGATCCCGACAATGCCGTGGCCGACTTCGCCATCCTGGTGCGCTCCGACATGAAGGGCAAGGGGCTGGGCACGCTGCTGCTCGCCCGCATGGTCGATTACTGCCGCAGCCGCGGCACCGGCGAGATGTTCGGCGAAACCCTGAGCGGAAACCTGCGCATGAAGAACCTGGCCCGCGACCTCGGCTTCACGCTGAAAGCCGGAGCCGACCTGAGCACCGTCGAACTGCGTCTGCGGCTGCACCCGCCCGGTCAGAAGGCGCCGGCGGCGGCCTGAAACTTCGAATTAGGCTTTGCCTGCGACCGACGGCCTGCCGGTGTGCATGTGGATCTGCCCGACGAAGGCCATGGCGATGAAGGTGGCGCCGACGGCCAGCCAGCCGACCCTGTCATAGCCGACGATGCGCCCCGAGGCATCGGCGGCGATCATCGCACCGCCCAGCCAGGACGCGGTGCCCGAAGCCAGTTGCTGCACGGCGCCGTTCATCGCGAGGAAGGTGCCGCGCAGGCGCGGCTGCACGGCGGAGGTGACGATCGCCATGGCCGGCACCATGCGGCCCGGGACGAAGATGAAGAACAGCGTCGACCAGAAGACGGCGATCCACAGTGCCACCGGCCACAAGTGGGTCTGCACCATCAGCGGCAGCATCGAACACAGCGCCATCGCGCGGTAGACGCGGATCTTGCCGTAGGCATCGGCCAGGCGGCCGACCAGCCGCGAGGTGAAGAAGGTGGCGCAACCGCCGAACAGGTAGATCAGCGGTATGTCTTCCTGGCGGACGCCGACGTTCGAGGTCAGGTAGATGGTGATGTAGGGAATCACGGCAAAGCCGGAGACCATGATCAGGGCCATGAACAGCAGTGCCCGCAGATGGTTGCGGTCGCGCAGCACGGCCGCCATGGCTGCCAGCGGATGGGCGCGCTCGGTCTCGGAGACGATGGCCGTCGGCAGGTGCCCGCGCAGGGCCGGCAGCATCTTCCAGCCGAGCAGCAGCAGGCCGCAGGACAGGGCGGCGATGAGGAAGAAGGGCGAGCGCCAGCCGAAATGGTTGGCGAGATACAGGGACAGCGGCACGCCGGCCACGGTCGACACGGAGAAGGCCGACATGACGGTGCCGCTGGCGCGGCCGCGCCGCTCGAAGGGGATCAGGTCGCCGACCATGGTCTGCACCATCGAGCCGAGCACGCCGCCGAAGGCGCCTGCCGTGCCGCGCGCCGCGAGCAGGGTCCAGTAGCCGGGCGCCAGGCCGCAGGCCAGCGTCGCCACGGCGAACAGGGCGAACATGGTCAGCAGCAGGCGCTTGCGCTCGAAGCGATCGACGAACATCGAGGCCAGCAGGCCGGTGAAGGCCGCGGAAAACGTGTAGGACGAAACCAGCAGGCCGAACTCGTGAGTGCCGACGCCCAGTTCCCGCATCAAGACCGGTCCCAGCGGCATCATGATCATGAAGTCGAGGATGTGGGCAAACTGGATGCCGGCCAGCGTGATCAAGAGGGCGCGCTCACGCGCGGGGTCGAGGGGTTCGGGGCAGGCTGGGGGATTCATGGCGGGGCCGGAGTGGATGGTTCAGGGCAGCGACGGGACGGGATGCTTCGCCCTTATCGCCGCAGCAGGGTGACCACGGCATTGTCGGCGAATAGTCGGCGCCGGCGGCACGGCGATTCCCGCCAGCGTGAAATAATGCCTTGCCGACGCATTTTACTTGCCATATAAACCAGTCGTCGATTCTGAAACAAGGCAATCCTGTCGAAAGGCAGGTACGCAAAATCACCGGCCTACCGGACGCTGACATTGGCGCCTCAGGGCAGCGGGATCACCAGGAGATCGTTATGACAACACTTATCAGCAGCATCCCCACTGCCGTGAAATCGCCATCCGTGGTGTACCACCAGGCGCCGGTTGCCGAGGCCAGCCCCGACGGGGACGGCGCCACCCGCTTCAATCTGCCCGCCACCAGCAAGGAACAAAGGCCCGCCTTTCTCGGTCCGACCGACTGCGCGGAATGGCTGGTACGGGTGCCGCTGGCGAATGTCTCGCTGGCGCAGCCGATGCTGTTGCGCCAGCTTGGCCTGCTGCATCGCTATGGCTTGCCGCCGGGCGAACGCTTTGCCATCCTCGAAGCGCTGCGCCGGCCGGTCAGCACCGTGCAGGCCGACGCGGTAAATACCTTTGCCGGCCGACCGCTGCCCTTCGCGCCGGACGAGCAGGCCGCCCTGGAACGCACGCTCGAGGTCTGGTACCTGCTGGCGCAGGGCTACCTGCGCTGCTTTGCCGGCCTGTGCGATGCCAGGAGCGACCAGGCCGCAGCAATGTCCGCGTTGCTGGCCCAGCGCACGCTCGCGGTATTCGCCGACTGGCAAGTCGATCTGTGTCGCGGCGGGCAGTTGCCCGATGCCGCCTACTGGCAGAAGCTGCACCAGATTCTTGCCGCGGCGGAAACCTTCGGCATCGCCGGGCGCGCCGTGAGCGATCCCTTGCGCCATGGCAGTACGCCGACCAGCCCGCTGGCGGCCTACGCCGAATGCCATCTGCTCAGCACCGCCAGTCCCTACGAACTGCCGGCACGCCACCTGACCTGGGTCGCGCGCTGGGCCCGGCGCTGGGGTGCCAAGCTGGCCCTGCTCACGGCGCCGCCGGACGACATTCGCAAGCGTGCCGTACCGCTTTGCGTAGACCTCGATTCCGGTCACCCGGCAAGCTATGCGCCGCAGCCCGGCGGCAACAGCCGCTGGCTGGAAACCACCGAACTCCGGAAGAGCCTGCTGGCCCGCATCGCCTTGCTGGGGCAGAGGCACGCGCCGGCCGAGCTGCAACTCGGCGACGATGTCACCCAGCCGGCGGCCGGACAGTTGCTGCGGCGCGTGCTGCAGCGCTGGTGCGCGGGCGGCGCGCAACGACGCGAAGAGCGCCAGGTGGCAAGCGGCGCCTGCTGCGTGGTGATCGGCTTCGACGCGGTGCACTTCCACCTCAGCGGCCGCCAGGCATTCCGCGCGCCCTCCCGCGACGATGCCACCCTGCGCCGCGAGCGGGAAGAGTTCGAGACCTTCGGCGAACGCCGCCACAGCGTCGAAACCGATGCCGCAGCGGGCGATTCGCCTGTCGAAAACTGGCTGGTCATGGATGACTGGCGCGTGCTGAACGAGTCGGCCGCCGGACTGTGCATCGCCAGGCCGATGCGGCGGGGGGTTCGTGTCGGCGCCGGCATGCTGATTGCCGTCAAGGTGGGCAGCAGCCAGCGCTTCGTGCTGGCCAGCGTGCGCTGGGCCCTGCACGGCGAGAACGACATGCTGCTCGCCGGCATCCAGTGGTTCCCCGGCGAGGCCCGCCCCGTGGCCGTTCGCGTCCTCGACCCGGGCGAGAAACCCGGTGCCTGGCGCCAGGGCCTCCTGCTGCCGGAAATCCCCGCCCTGCACGAGCCGGCCAGTCTGATGGTTGCGGCCGGCACCTTCAGGCTCGATCGCCGCGTCGAAGTCATGGCGGACTACGACAGCCACGTATTGAAGCTGTTCCGCGTCCTCGATCGCGGCATCGACTTCGAGCGCTGCAACCTGTACGTCCGCGACTGAGCTCGGCCAGGCAGCCTCAGGGCATTTTTGACAGACGCCTCAGGTCGCTGGCCAGCTCGGCGGCGGACAAGGAATCCTTCAGGAGCAGGCGCAATCGCCCCTGCGCGTCGTAGGCGTAAGCGAACACGGCATGGTCGATGCTGTAGCTGGTCGCCGTGGGACCGGGAATCTTCTCGTAATAGATGCGGAACTTCAGCGCCAGGTCCGCCGTGGCGGCAGGCGTGGCGTAGAGGCCGAGGAAGGCGGGATGGAAACTCGTGACATAGTCCTTCAGCGCCGGCGGAACATCGCGCTCGGGGTCGAGGGTGACGAACAGGACCTGCACCCGCTGCGCCTCGTCACCGAGCAGCTGCATGGTTTCGGCCAGACGCGCCAGCGTGACGGGGCAGAAGTTCGGGCACTGCAGATAGCCGAAGAACAGCACCACCGTCTTGCCGCGAAAATCCGCCAGGGTGCGCGTACGGCCGTCATGGTCGGTCAGGCGAAAATCCTGCGCATAGCTTTTTGCATGGCTGATGTCCGTGCCCTTGAAGGGCGTTGCCGCGCTCGCGCTAAGGCCGGCCGCCAGCATGAGCGCGGCCACGAGTGTCGCCAAATAGCGGCCAAGCAGGACGCGCATCATGCGAGTTGCCCGCGCAGCGCGGCCAGGTAGCGCATGCCGGGAATCGCCCGACTGCCATACCAGGAGACCATTTCACCGTCGATGCGGGTGACCGGCCGTTGCGCCAGCAGGCCGACCTCGACCGCGTGCTGATCGCTGAACGCATAGGGCTCCGAGGGCAGCAACACGCGCGCGACATCGGCCAGCCAGGGCGCATCCCAGGCGAATTGCGGAAACCGCAGCGCAGCTTCCCCTGGAAGCGTATTCCAGCCGGCGGCGGCGAGCATGGAGGAAATATAGGTGTCGCGCCGCACGGTCATCCAGGGCTCGCGCCAGATGGGGTAGAGCACGGCCTCGTCCGGCAGGCTGGCAGTCACCGCGGCGAGTTCCCGGCGTGCCGCGGCGAACTCGGCGGTGAGCCGCGCCGTTTCGCGGTCACAACCGAAGATCGCGCCGAGCAGGGCATACAGGCCCGGGTTGTCATCCACGCTTCGCGGATGCACGACGATGACATGCGGCACGAAGCCCATCATCTCTTCGACAGCTTCGCGCCGGTTTTCGTCGATGTCGGCGATCAGGTGCGTCGGCGCCAGTTGCCGCACGACGTCGAGCTTGACGTCCTTGGTGCCGCCGACCTTGGCCACACCGCGCAGGAGCTCGCGCGGGTGCACGCAGAAACCGGTGCGGCCGACCAGGCACTCGCCCAGACCGAGGTCGCAGACCAGTTCGGTCAGGCTCGGCACCAGGCTGACGATGCGCGGCACGCCGGCAAAGCGCCGGTGCTCGCGGCCGAGGGCGTCGATCATGGCATTACAAGCCCAGTCCGCGCGGCTTCCTGCCGGCACGGGCGAACAGGGCGTCGAACAGCGGATCGGGCAGCAGGCGCAGCAGCTTGGCGGCGACGGCCATCTGCCAGGGAATCACGGTGTAGCGGGTGCCGCGCTCGATGGCGCGGGCGAAACGCCGCGCCGCTGCGTCGGCCGGCATCAGAAAGGGCATGGGGTAGCGGTTGACCGCCGTCATCGGCGTCGCGATATAGCCGGGGGCGATGGTGACCACCTTGACCCCGCTGTCGTGCAATTCGACGCGCAGCGCTTCGAGGTAGGCGATGGTCGCCGCCTTCGACGCCGAGTAGGCGCCGGCTCCCGGCAGGCCGCGAATCCCGGCCACCGAGGCGATGCCGACCAGGCGGCCGCTGCCGCGCGCCTTCATGGCCGCGACGAAGGGCTGGAAGGTCTGCGCCATGCCAATGACATTGGTCTCGAAAATGCGGCGGAAGGCCGGCAGGTCGTCGGCTTCAGCGGTCAGCGTGCCGGCCGAAATGCCGGCATTGGCGATGACGATGTCCGGACAGCCGTGGCACGCCATGAAATCCGCGGCAGCCGCCTGGACTGCCGCGGCATCGGCGACATCCAGCGCGTAGCAGCTATGGCTGCCGGGAAGCTCCGCGGCCAGCGCGGAAAGTCGGTGCCCGCGCCGCGCCGCCAGGCCGAGCGTGACGCCGGATGCCGCGTAATGGCGGGCCAGCGCCGCGCCGATGCCGCTGGACGCGCCGGTCAAGAAGACCCGCACTAGCGAATGCCTGTTTCAGTCCGCACGCGTTCCACCAGTCGATCGACGGTGGCCAGCAGATCCTGGTAGTTGCCTTGTGTCAGCGCCAGATACCTGCCCTGCACCATGACTGCCGGGACGCCGCTCAGGCCCGAATCCCGGCTGAGTTCCCGTGCCTGCTGAATACGGCTCTGGACAGCGGACGAAGACCAGGCTTCGCTGAATTTTTTCGGGTCGACGCCTTTTGTTGCCACCCATTCGAGCAAAGCTTTTTCGTCGTCGAGGCGCCGCCGTTCGACATGTATCGCGTTGAACACGTCGCTGTGCAATTTTTCGACCAGATTTATGTCGCCGGCGCCAGCCGGGGACGGTATCCCCTGGTGGGACATGGCTTCCAGCGTGTAGTACAGCTGCGCAGCAGGCACCCACTTGTTGTTGGCGGTTACCACCGGTACGCGGCGGAAGCTGACATTGGCGGGGAGCTTTTTTACCCACGCGGCAAGTACCGGCTCGAAATCGAAGCAATGCGGACAGCCGTACCAGAAGAACTCGGTGACCTCGATCCTGTCTTTCGGCGCCGCCAGCGGCGGATTGATCACGCGAAAATCCTCGCCCGCCTTCAGTTCGGCGGCGCCCGCCGCAAGCGCCAGGCAGCAGCCGAGCATCGCCAGGACTGCCGCCAGAAAACCACGCCGTGATTTCATCGCCGCCTCCTATTCTGTCTGCTTGATGACCGTACCCTGGATGCCGGATTGCGACAGGAGCGCTCGCGCCCGATTCATTTCATCCGGATCGCGGAAGGGACCGACGCGCACGCGATGCATGGTGCCCTTCTCGGGGATGCTGACTTCCTGCACGCTGGCTTCGAGGCCGGTAAGCGCGAGCTTGGCCTTGAGGTTATCGGCATCCGCCGGCTTCTGGAAGGCTCCCACCTGGAGAAAGAAGATGGTCACGGGCGCCTTGGCCTCGACGGCGGCAGGCGCGACAACCCCTGTCGCGGGCGGTGGAGCTGCCCTTGGCGTCGCGGTGCCTGGGGCCGGCTGCTTGCCTTCGAGGATGTCATAGAACTCGAAGCGCCCGGAGGGCTTGTCGCCGGGCTTGCCCGGCAGCGGTGCGGGAGTCGTCGATGTGGCCGTGCCGCCGGGTGTTGCCGCCCTGTCCGCTTTGGGTGCACCTTCGTATTTGTTCTGGAAGGGCAGCGGCGACTTGTTGAGATACCAGACCACGCCGAAGGCTATCGATATGCCGATCACGAGGCCGATGAAAATGCCGAGCAAGGTGCCGCCGCCGCTTTTCTTCTGTGAAGGCCGCGACTTGGGTGCCGCCGGCGAAGTCCTGTCGAATTTACCCATAGCCTTCCTAGTCGATTTCATTTGAGACGCAAAGACAAGCCGAAGACGGTGCTGTAGCACGGCAAGGCGCCGTCAACAAAGTATCGACTTGAAAGCGGCCTGGAATCACATGCTCACCGGTTGCGAAACGCCCAGCAGGGAGAGGCCGTTCTGCAGCACCTGCCGCGTCGCCAGGGCCAGGGCCAGGCGGGCGTCGCGCGTCGCCGCGTCGTCCACCAGCACGCGCTCGGCGTTGTACCAGCTGTGGAAATCGCCGGCCAGGTCCTTGAGGTAGAAGGCCAGGGCATGTGGCGCATAGTCGCGCGCCGCCTGCAGAATCAGCTCGGGAAACTCGGCCAGCCGCGCGCACAGCGCGAATTCGCGCTCATGCTGCAGCGGCGTCAGATCCACGGCGGCCAGCGCCGCCTGGTCGCCGTCCCATTGCGCCAGAACCGAGCAGATGCGGGCATGGGCGTACTGCACGTAATACACCGGGTTGTCGTTGCTCTGCGACTTGGCCAGGTCGAGGTCGAAATCCAGCGCCTGGTCGCACTTGCGCAGCATGTAGAAGAAGCGGCAGGCATCGTTGCCGACTTCCTCGCGCAACTGGCGCAGCGTCACATAGTCGCCGGAGCGGGTGGACATCGAAACCTTCTGCCCGTCGCGGAACAGGCTGACGAACTGCACCAGCGTCACGTCCAGCCGCCCGGCATCGGCGCCGGAAGCACTCAGCGCGCCCTTGACGCGCGGGATGTAGCCGTGATGATCGGCGCCCCAGACGTCGATCACCTTGTCGAAGCCGCGCTCGAACTTGTTCAGATGGTAGGCGATGTCGGAGGCGAAGTAGGTGTAGAGGCCGTTGTCGCGCTGGACCACGCGGTCCTTCTCGTCGCCGAAGGCGGTCGACTGGAACCACTTGGCGCCGTCCTGCGTATAGATATGACCGGATTTTTCCAGCGCCGCGACGGCGCGCGCCACCATGCCCGTGTCGTAGAGGCTGCGCTCGGAGAACCAGACGTCGAAATGCACGCCGAATTCCTCGAGATCGGCGCGGCAATCGGTCAGCTGCTCGTTCAGCACATGGCTGTGGATGTAGGCCCAGTCTTCGCCGAGCAGATCCTTGCCGGCCAGGATCAGGGCGTCGAGCCGCACCTCGGCGTCTTCCGTCTCGGGCAAACAAGCCAGCACAGCTTCGGCCGGATGTACATAACGGTCGCCGTGGGCCTGCTTGATCTGTTCCGCCATTTCGTGCACGTAGCCGCCCTGGTAGGCGTTGGGTGGAAAGGGCACCGGTTCGTCGAACAGTTCCAGGTAGCGCAGCCAGGCCGACACCGCGAGGATGTCCATCTGCCGCCCGGCGTCATTGACGTAGTACTCGCGCGAAACATCGAAGCCGGCGAATGCCAGCAGCGAAGCGAGGCTGGCGCCGAAGGCCGCGCCGCGGCCGTGGCCGACATGCAGCGGCCCGGTCGGGTTGGCCGAGACGAATTCGACCTGCAGGCGGCGCGCGGCGCGGCCGTTGCGCACCGGGCCGCGGCCGAAGCCCGGACCGGCAGCCAGCACGGCGGCGACCACGGCGGTGCGCGCCGCAGGCGTCAGGGTGAAGTTGATGAAGCCGGCGCCGGCGATTTCCGCCTTCGTCACGTGGGGCGACGGCGGCAGTTCGCGCACCAGGCGCTCGGCGATCTGGCGCGGATTGGTCTTCAGTTCGCGCGCCAGTTGCATCGCCAGGTTGCTGGCAAAATCGCCGTGACTGGCCTGTTTCGGGCGTTCGAGAATGATCTCGGCCAGGCGTTGCTCCGGAGCGACGCTGGCAAGCGCCGTGCGCAACAGACGAATCAGATGCTGGCGGACGTCCAGGGAGATGCGGCTGGGGGCGTTGGATGCTGTCATATCGGGATCAACGTGAAATACATCACCAGGTACGCTGTGTCGGGTTCGAGCGCAGCGAGCCAATTAGCAGCCTCCCCCGCGAGGGGGGCGAGGCGGGAATTTGCGACGCATGCGTCGCGCCGCCGCAGCCGGCTGGCTGTGCAAAGCCAGCCGTGGGCCGCGCAGCGGATGGGAGGGGGCGGGCCCACTTGCCAGCTTGAGGCGCCAAGATGTCACGGTATTTCATCATGATGTGGGGTGGGTCGTCGATTCACGAGCGTCATGCAGAGTCTTTCCGGGGCTTTCCGGGTGTTTCCAATGAACCGTGAATTATACTGCCCGTTTATTGTCCGCCCCGGCCCTCCGTGCGCATCTTCCGCCTCATCCGCATTGCCCGCGTTGCCTACCTCTACGGGCTGGACAGTCTGGTCCTCGATCACGAACTGGAGCGCAGCTTCCGGGCGCGCGTCCTGCTCGCGGCGCAGGCCCTGATGTTCTGGCGTGATCTGTCCGCGCCGCGCGCCGTGCGCCTGCGCCAGGCTTTGGAAGATCTCGGCCCGATTTTCGTCAAGTTCGGCCAGCTGCTGTCGACCCGGCGCGACATCCTGCCGCTGGACATCGCCGACGAACTGGCGAAACTGCAGGATCGCGTGCCGCCGTTTCCCTCGGAACAGGCCATCGCCGAACTGGAAAAGGCCTATGGCAAGCCGGTGGATCAGGTCTTCGCCTCCTTCGATCGCGAACCGGTGGCCTCGGCCTCGGTGGCGCAGGTGCATTTCGCGGTGCTGCCGGACGGCCGCGAAGTCGCGGTGAAAATCCTGCGCCCCGGCATCCAGCCGGTGATCGAGCATGACATCGCCCTGCTGCAGGTCGCCGCCAGCCTGCTGGAAGCCCTCTGGGCCGACGGCCGGCGCCTCAAGCCGCGCGAAGTGGTGGGCGAGTTCGACAAATACCTGCACTACGAGCTCGACCTGATGCGCGAGGCGGCCAACTGCTCGCAACTGCGGCGCAATTTCGAGGGTTCCGACCTGCTGATCCTGCCCGAGGTGCATTGGGACTGGTGCAGCACCAGCGTGATGGTCATGCAGCGCATGCACGGCACGACGATTTCGCAGATAGCCGAATTGCGCGAGAAGGGTGTCGACATCCCGCGCCTGGCCCGTGCCGGCGTCGAGATCTTTTTCACCCAGGTGTTCCGCGACGGTTTTTTCCACGCCGACATGCATCCCGGCAACATCTTCGTCGCCACCGAAGGGCCGCGCAAAGGCCAGTACATCGCGCTCGACTTCGGCATCGTCGGCACCCTGTCGGACGTCGACAAGAATTACCTGGCGCAGAACTTCCTCGCCTTCTTCCGCCGCGACTACAAGCGCGTCGCCGAAGCGCACATCGAATCCGGCTGGGCGCCCAAAGGCACTCGTGTCGATGAGTTCGAGGCCGCGATACGCTCGGTCTGCGAACCCTTCTTCGACCGGCCGCTGAAGGAAATCTCGCTGGGCCGCGTCTTGCTGCGCCTGTTCCAGACCTCGCGCCAGTTCAACGTCGAAGTCCAGCCGCAACTGGTGCTGCTGCAGAAGACCCTGCTCAACGTCGAGGGCCTCGGCCGCGAACTCGATCCGGATCTCGATTTGTGGCAAACCGCCTTCCCCTACCTGGAACGCTGGATGAGCGAACAACTCGGCTGGCTGGCCCTTGAAAAGAACATCAAGCGCGAGGCCTCGAACTGGGCCACGCTGCTGCCTGCCCTGCCGCGCCTGGTGCACCAGGCGCTGGCCGCGACCGCGACGCCGGCGCCCAACCTGGAACTGGAAAGCCTGGCGGCCGAAGTTCGGGGTTTGCGCCAGCTGCTCTGGGTTGTGCTGGCGGTTGCCGCCATTGCGCTGGGTTTCGCCGTTCTGCAATAATCCGCAAACCGGGAATAGGGGGTTCCGATGCTGCTCTGGTTTGTCGTTCTCTATTTGATGGTGTCGGTCGGCATCGGCCTGTTTGCCGCCACCCGCGTCCATAACGCCAAGGATTTCGCCGTCGCCGGACGCAGCCTGCCGCTGCCGGTGGTCACGGCCACGGTATTCGCCACCTGGTTCGGTGCCGAAGCGGTGTTCGGCGTCTCGGCCACCTTCGTCAAGGACGGCCTCGGCGGCGTGGTGGCCGATCCCTTCGGCTCCTCGATGTGCCTGATCATCGCCGGCGTCATCTTCTCGCGCTACCTCTACAAGCTCAACATCATCACCCTCGGCGACTTCTACCGCATGCGCTACAACCGCACGGTGGAAGTCATCACCACGATCTGCATCGTGCTCTCCTATCTCGGCTGGGTGGCGGCGCAGATCAAGGCGCTGGGACTGATCTTCTTCGTCGTCACCGACGGCGCCGTCAGCCAGGAAGCCGGGATGATCCTCGGCGCCGGCATCGTGCTGACCTACACCGTGTTCGGCGGCATGTTCTCGGTGGCCATCCTCGATTTCGTGCAGATGGCGGTGTCGATGGGCGGCCTGCTGTTCATCGCCTGGACCGTCAGCGGCAAAGTCGGCGGCGGCGCCACGGCGGTGATCGACCACGCCCGCGCCGCCGGCAAGCTGGACTTCTTCCCGGCGCCCGACCCCTGGCTCTGGCTGACCTTCCTCGGCACCTGGATGACCATGATGCTGGGTTCGATCCCGCAGCAGGACGTGTTCCAGCGCATCACCTCGGCGAAAAGCGCGAACATCGCGCTGGCAGGCTCGATCCTCGGCGCCTCGATCTACTTCTGCTTCACCTTCGTGCCGATGTTCATCGCCTATTCGGCAACCCTGATCGACCCGGCGCTGTTCAATGACCTGCTGGCCAAGGACACGCAGCTGGTGCTGCCCACCCTGGTCCTGCAGCACACGCCGCTGTTCGCCCAGGTGCTGTTCTTCGGCGCCGTGCTGTCGGCCATCATGAGCTGTTCCTCGGCGACGCTGCTGGCGCCCTCGGTGACCTTCGCCGAAAACGTGATCCGCGGCTTCTACCCGGGCATGGGCGACCACCAGTTCCTGCGCGTGATGCGCGGCTGCCTGATCGTGTTCACCTGCATCGTGCTGGGCTTCGCGCTGAAGTCCGAATCCTCGATTTTCAAGATGGTGGAAAACGCCTACAAGGTCACCCTGGCCGGGGCTTTCGTGCCGCTCGCCGCCGGCATCTTCTGGCGCCGCGCGACGACCCAGGGCGCGCTGGCGGCGACTTTCGGCGGCCTGATCTCCTGGGTGCTGATCGAGGTGCTGATCGGCGAGGCCAGCCTCGTGCCGCCGCAACTGATCGGCCTTTGCATCTCCATCCTCGGCATGGTCGCCGGCTCGCTGCTGCCGCAATGGGTCGGCCATCGCCTGCCGGGCCAGGACCCGCACGCGATCCTGCACCACCACGCCGCCGCGCAGACGCATCATGCCGAGCCCGAACACCGGCATTGACACCCGGTGAGCAACAAGCAGTCCCTCTATGAGTTGCTCGGCCTCAGCGACAAAGCCTCAGCGACGGACATCCAGCAGGCCTACGCGGCGATGCGGCTGGCGCTGGAATCCGAACCGGAGAGCGAGGAAAGGCACAATCGCCTGGCAATCCTGCAGGATGCACGCGATGTTCTCCATGATCGGCGCCAGCGCGCCGGGTATGACCGCCGCCAGCGCGATCGGCGGCAGGAGGCGGCCGCCGCGCCCGCGCCGGCACGCTCGCCGTGGGCGGCCCTTGCCCTGCTGCTGATCCTCGGCGGCGCCTATCCGGCCTGGCGCCATCTCACGGCCGAGAAGCCACGCGCAGAAATGCCCGCGACACCGGTTGCCGCAATGCCGCCGGTAAAGGCGGCGGAGCCCCCGGCGATCAGCGCCGACATCGCCGTCCTGCTGCCCCCCGCAGCGGCCCGCGAGGCCACGCCCCCCTCGACGCCAGCCGCACCGGCAGCCCAGGCAATGGCAGCGCAGAGCCTGCCGCGGCCGGTCTCGGACGCACCGCATGCGGCGACGCTGATGAAGATAGCCGACTCGACCTTTGCCATCGCCGGCGGGGCCGGCCGGGGTTCCGCCGTGGCGATCGAGCCCGACAAGCTGCTGACCAACTGCCACGTCATCGCGCCCAACGTGCTCAAGGGACCGATGTATGCGATCAGCGCGGTCACGGGAGCGCGGACCCTGATCACCGAGGCCGCCTTTCTCATCACCGAGGATGCCTGCGTCGTGCATGCTCCCGGCCTCGGCGGCAAACCCGCGGCAATGGGCGATGCCGGACGGTTGCCGAAGGGAACACCCATTTTCAACATCGGCTTTATCGACGGCCGCCTGATCTTTTCGCCCGGCGCCTTGCTCGGCGTCATCAACCGCGGCGGGCAGACCTACCTCGTCTCCTCGAACTACTGCGACCAGGGCGTCTCCGGCGGTCCGCTGGTCGACGCCGAGGGTCGCCTGGTCGGACTCACCTCGGGCGGGCCGAAGGACCGCAGCTTCTGCCTGTCGCTCACCGCCGAAACCGCGCGCAAGGTAGTGGCCCAGAGGCTGATCGCCATCGATGCCTTTCCGCCCAATTACCTCAGCAACCTGGCGCGCCGCTGGTAGGCCGCCATCCCGATCGCCGCGCCGCGCTTGTCGCGCCGGGGTCAAGCCGGCACAATCGATACCGTGGCAAACGGCGCGCGCACCCATCTGACCCTCTATCTGACCGGCAGCTACCTGCTGCTGATCATCTACGCGAGCCTGTATCCATTGACCGACTGGCACGACAGCGGCAATAATCCCCTCGACTTTCTTGGCGCGATGTGGCCGCGCTACTACACGGGTTTCGACCTCGCGACCAACGTCGCCGCCTACCTGCCCTTCGGCTTTCTCTGCGCCACCGCCTGGCGCCGCCGCCTGGCGCCGATGCCGGCCTGGCTGCTGGCGACCCTGCTCGGCGGCGCATTGAGCCTGGTCCTGGAGCTGCTGCAGAATTACCTGCCCAATCGCGTGCCGTCCAACCTGGACCTCGCCTGCAATACCGCCGGCGCCCTGCTCGGCGGCTGGCTCGGCGCGCTCCGCGGGGCACGCATGCTGGACCAGGGGCACCTCGCCGGCCTGCGCCGCCAGCTCATGATGAACGGCTACGGCGTCGACATCGGCGTGCTGCTGGTGGCGGCATGGCTGATGACCCAGCTCTCCCCCGAATCGCTGTTGTTCGGCAGCGGCAACCTGCGCCAACTGCTCGACCTGCCACCGGTCCAGCCCTTCCTGGCGGAACGCTTCGTCGATCTGGAAACCCTGATCGCCGCCGCCGGACTGTTGGCGGCGGGACTGGTCATCTCGATGCTGCTGCGCCGCCACGCCCGCCGCCTGACCCTCGGCCTGCTGCTCTGCGCCGTGCTGATCAAGACGGCCGCACATGCCCTGCTCATGGGGCCGGCCGCGGCCCTGGGCTGGATCACGCCCGGCAACAGCCTCGGCATCGGCGTCGGGCTGCTGCTGTGGTTCAGCGCGTCTTTCCTCAATTTCACGCTGCAGCGCGCCGTCGCCGCGCTGGCCCTGCTGCTGGCCACCGTGATGGTCAATGTCGCGCCGGAGAACCCCTATCTGCATAACATGCTGCAATTCTGGAACCCCGGCCAGTTCCTGAATTTCAACGGCCTGACGCGACTGGTTTCCTCGCTCTGGCCGTTCCTTGCCCTGCCCTGGCTGATGATCTACCGCCCGAGAAAACATGACTCCGATTACTGACCTCACCAGCCTGCGCGATGCGCTGCGGGCCTTCTGCGCCGCACGCGACTGGCATCGCTACCACACGCCGAAAAACCTGGTCATGGCCTTGAGCGTCGAAGCCGCCGAACTGGTCGAGCATTTCCAGTGGGCCACGCCCGAGGAAAGCCTCGGGCTCGCCCCGGAGAAACGCGCCGAGGTCGCCGACGAAATTGCCGACGTGCTGATCTACCTGACCGAACTGGCCGACGTCCTCGGCATCGACCCGATCGCCGCCGCGCGCGCGAAGATCGTCAAGAACGCGGTGAAATACCCCGCGCCTCTATAATTCGCGCTTTAAGCAAAGTCCGCCCCATGAGCCATTTCAAGCATCACGTATTCTTCTGCACCAACCAGCGCAGCGCGGGCGAAGCCTGCTGCAACAACCATGGCGCGAGCGACATGCGCGCCTATGCCAAGGACAAGGTCAAGGCGCTGGGCAAGAAGGTGCCGGGCAAGGTGCGCATCAATAGCGCCGGCTGCCTCGACCGCTGCGAAGAGGGGCCGGTCATGGTGATCTATCCCGAAGCCGTCTGGTACACCTACGTCGACCAGGAAGACATCGACGAAATCATCGACCAGCATCTGGTGCACGGCAAGGTCGTCGAACGGCTCAAGATTTAAACAATGTCCCGCCATGAGCGCATCCTGGTCGACGGGCCGGACGGCAAGATCGAGGTCTTCGTCGAAGGCCACGATAACCCGCAGGGCATTGCACTGATCGCCCATCCGCATCCGCTGTTCGGCGGCACCGCCGACAACAAGGTGGTCACCACCCTGGCGCGCGCCTTCCGCGAGCGCGGCTGCATCACCCTGCGACCGCATTTTCGCGGTGTCGGCGGGTCGGAAGGCGAACACGACCACGGCGATGCCGAGACCGAGGACCTGCTGGCACTGCACAACTGGGCGCGCGCCCGCTATGCCGGCGTGCTGACCGCCTCCGGCGCGCCGCTGCCGCTGTACCTGGCCGGCTTTTCCTTCGGCGCCTACGTCACCACGCGCCTGGCCAAGCGGCTGGCGGCGGCCGGCGATCCGGCAAAGTGGCTGGTGCTGGTCGGCACCGCCGCCGGCTTCGTCGAAGGCATGCGCCGCTACGAGACCGAGGCCGTGCCGGCCGATACCCTGGTGATCCACGGCTCGGAAGACGACACGGTGCGCCTGACCAACGTGCTGGCCTGGGCCCAGACCATGGACCTGCCGGTGGTGGTGGTGCCCGGCGCCGACCACTTCTTCCACCGCCGCCTGCACCTGCTGCGCGACATCATCCAGCGCGCCTGGGCCGGCGCGCATCCGTGAGCGTCGCCGCCGGGCCGCCCCAAGGCGGCGCAGCCAAAACCATGGAGCCGCGTCAGCGGCGAACCGAATTCACCCCCTCCGCGGAGAGGGTCGGGGGGAGGGTGGTCACGTGAGTCCGCTGCTCGTAGCGGCGCTGCGCAAGTCCTACGACGGCCGCGAAGTCGTCGCCGGACTCGGCTTCGAACTGCGGCGCGGCGAATGCTACGGCCTGCTCGGCCCCAACGGCGCCGGCAAGACCACCACCCTGCGCTGCTGCCTCGGCCTGACCACGCCCGATTCGGGCGACATCACCCTCGTCGGCGAACCGGTGCCGGCGCGCGCCCGCGAAGCGCGCATGAAAATCGGCGTGGTGCCGCAGTTCGACAACCTCGACCCCGACTTCACCGCCGCCGAAAACCTCATCGTCTATGGCCGCTACTTCGGCATGAAGGATGCGGAAATCCGGCCGAAGATCGGCGAACTGCTGGATTTCGCCGGCCTCGCCGGCAAGGAGGACGCCAACATCCGTTCGCTTTCCGGCGGCATGAAACGGCGCCTGACCCTGGCCCGCGCCCTGGTCAACGACCCCGAACTGCTCTTGCTCGACGAACCCACCACCGGCCTCGACCCGCAGGCGCGCCACCTCATCTGGGAGCGCCTCAAACGCCTGCAGGTCCAGGGCAAGACCATCCTGCTGACGACGCACTTCATGGACGAGGCGGAGCGACTGTGCCAGCGCCTGGCCATCATCGACGGCGGCCGGATGGTCGCCGAAGGCGCCCCGCGCGCACTGATCGGCGAACACATCGAGGCGCAGGTGGTCGAGGTCTACGGCGAAGATGCGCCGAGTTGGGCGGCGCGCGAAGCGCAGGCCTTTTCGCGCCGCGTCGAAGTCAGCGGCGAGACCGCCTTCTGCTATGTCGCGGACGCCGCGCCGCTGCTCGCCCACCTCGCCGCCTGGCCAGGCTTGCGCACCCTGCACCGGCCGGCCAACCTCGAAGACGTGTTCCTCAAGCTCACCGGCAGGGAACTGCGCGACTAGCGGTCCGAAGCGATGAAGCTGGCCACCCACCCTAGCCCCTCGATCCGCGCCTTCGCCGTCTGGCGCCGCAATTTCCTGGTCTGGAAGAAGCTGGCGATTCCTTCGCTGCTGGGCAATCTGGCCGATCCGATGATCTACCTGTTCGGCCTCGGCTACGGGCTGGGCGGGCTGCTGCCGCAGGTGGGCGGCGTCTCCTACATCGCCTTCCTCGCCGCCGGCACGGTCTGCGCCTCGACCATGAACGCGGCCTCCTTCGAGGCGCTGTACTCGGCCTTCTCGCGCATGCACGTGCAGCGCACCTGGGAGGCGATCATGAACGCGCCGGTGACGCTGGAGGACGTGATGGCCGGCGAACTGCTCTGGGCGGCGGCCAAGGCCACGCTGGCCGGCACCGCGATCCTCATCGTCATCGCGGCGCTGGGCCTGATCGCCTCGCCGCTGGCCTTGTGGGCGCTGCCGGTGATCTTCCTCACCGGGCTGGCCTTCGCCGCGCTGGGACTGATCGTCACGGCACTGGCGCCATCCTACGATTTCTTCATGTACTACTTCACGCTGTTCATCTCGCCCATGGTGCTGCTCTCCGGCGTGTTTTTCCCGACCGACCAGTTGCCGCCGCTGGTGCAGGCCGTGGCGGCCTGGCTGCCGCTGACCCATGCCGTGGCGCTGGTGCGGCCGCTGCTGTTCGGCGAGATTCCGGCCGGCATCGCCGGCCATGTCACGGCCCTGCTGGCAGTCGCCGCCATCGCCTTCTGGATCGCCCTGACGCTGATCCGGCGCCGCCTGCTGAAATAGGCTCTAAAATCGTCCCATGGATCTGATCATCAACGGCGAACCTCAGCAACTGCCGGGCCCCCTTTCCGTCGCCGCCCTGCTTGAGTCGCGCGGCCTGGCCGGCAAGCGCGTCGCGGTGGAAAGGAACGGCGAGATCGTGGCGAAAAGCCGCCATGCCGAAACCCTGCTCGCCGCGGGCGACCGCATCGAAATCGTCGTCGCCGTCGGCGGCGGCTGAACGCACCTTCAGGATTCACTTACCATGAACTCGGATTCCCTCGTCATCGCCGGCAAGTCCTATCAATCGCGCCTGCTGGTCGGCACCGGCAAGTACAAGGACTTCGCCCAGACCCGCGCCGCCATCGACGCCTCGGGCGCCGAGATCATCACGGTCGCCATCCGCCGCACCAACATCGGCCAGGAACCGGGCCAGCCGTCGATCCTCGAAGTGCTGCCGCCCGCGCAGTTCACCATCCTGCCCAATACCGCCGGCTGCTACACGGCCGAGGAGGCGGTGCGCACCCTGCGCCTCGGCCGCGAGCTGCTCGACGGCCACGCCCTGGTCAAGCTCGAAGTGCTGGGCGATCCGCACACGCTGTTCCCCAACATGCCGGAAACCCTCAAGGCCGCCGCGACCCTGGTCAAGGACGGCTTCCAGGTCATGGTGTATTGCGCCGACGATCCGATCCAGGCGCGCATGCTGGAAGACATCGGCTGCGTCGCCATCATGCCGCTGGCCTCGCTCATCGGCTCCGGCATGGGCATCCTCAACCCGTGGAACCTGAAGCTGATCATCGACCAGGCGAAAGTCCCGGTGCTGGTCGACGCCGGCGTCGGCACCGCCTCGGATGCGGCCATCGCCATGGAGCTCGGCTGCGACGGCGTGCTGATGAACACGGCGATTGCCGGCGCGCAGGATCCGGTGTTGATGGCCGGCGCCATGAAGAAGGCGGTCGAGGCGGGACGCGAGGCCTTCCGCGCCGGCCGCATGCCGAAGAAGTATTACGCGGCAACGCCCAGTTCGCCCGGCGGCGGGCTCATTGGCCAAAGCGGCGGCCAAGGCAGCAAGTGAAGCGCTTTCTTGCCGGCCTTCTGCTGGCGGCTCCGCTGGCTTCCGCGCCGGCCGCAGATGCACCGCCACCGGCCACGCCCGCCCTGGAGGTCGCGCCCGAACGCCGGGGCTATGCCGCCGAACAGCCCGAATTACTGCTGCGCCAGCGCCTGTTCGGCCGCGCTCACGGGCTGTCACTGCTGGCCGCGGCCTGCCTTGAGATGCCGGCCTATTCGAAGGCAGTCCAGGATACCTACACGGCCTGGTACGCGAAGCAGGCCAGAACCATCGAAGCCATCGTGCACGACCTTGCCGGCCATTATTTCGGGCCGCGTGCCGGCGAGGCCCAGTGGTTCGATATTGCGCACGCCCTGAATCTTCCCGACAACATCCAGCCTGCATTGGGCGAAGTGACCCTGCATGCCGCCTGCGCCTCCCTGCCCGAGGCGATTCCACGCTCGCGCTACGAACTCGACAAGCTGCTGGCCGGCTCGATCGATATCGAGAGCCCACAGCAAAGCGAGCTTCCCGCCGTGCCGCCCGCGCCGACTCTTCAGAAACAGGCCGAATGAGCGCCGCGGAAGAGCGCCGCGCCGGCCACATCCGCAGCTTCGTCCTGCGCCAGGGCCGCGTCTCCGACGCCCAGCGGCGTTTCCACGAGGAAGGCATGCCGCGCTGGGGCATTGCCTACCAGGCGGCTGCGCTCGACCTCGCTGCCGTGTTCGGCCGCCAGGCGCCGCGGATACTCGAAATCGGCTGCGGCATGGGCGAAACCACCGCGACCATCGCCGCCGAACATCCGCAAAACGACTACCTCGGCATCGAAGTGCACACGCCCGGCGTCGGCAGCCTGCTGAAGGAAATCGCCACGCGCGAACTTTCCAACCTGCGAGTGATCCAGCATGACGCCGTCGAGGTGGTGCGCGACATGATTCCGCCGGCAGCGCTGGCCGGCATCCACATTTTCTTTCCCGATCCCTGGCCGAAGAAGCGCCAGCAAAAGCGCCGCCTGATCCAGCCGGAATTCGTCGGCCTGCTGGCAACGCGCCTGGCGCCGGGCGGCTACCTGCATTGCGCGACCGACTGGGAAGACTATGCCATGCAAATGCTGGAGGTGCTTTCCGGCGAAACGCTGCTGCTGAACATGGCCAACGGTTTTACCCCGCGTCCCCCGTATCGGCCGCAGACCAAGTTCGAAAGCCGCGGCCTGCGCCTGGGCCACGGCGTCTGGGACCTCGTGTTCCGCCGCAAGAACTGACGCGACGCGATGCAATACCAATGTCTTTGACGGCGCATCCCTTCTGGCTGGTCGGCTTCCGGCCCTTTTTCGCCCTCGCCTGCCTGTCCGGACTCAGCCTGCCGCTGCTGTGGGTGCTGATGTACCTTGGCGCGCTGCCTGCGCCGGCGACCTCCTTCGGCGCCGTGCAGTGGCACGCCCACGAGATGTTCTTCGGCTTCGGCTGGGCCGTGCTCGCCGGCTTCCTGCTGACCTCGACCAAGAACTGGGTGCAGATTCGCGGTTATCACGGCGCGTCGCTGGTCTTTCTGGTCGCGGCCTGGATGTTCGAGCGTGCCGGCATGGGTTTCGGCGCACGCTGGCCGGCCTTCCTCTTCGAACTCTCCAACAAGCTGTTCCTGGCGGCTATCGTCGCCATGCTGCTGTGGACCCTGGTGCGCCATCGCAAGGACGACAGCTACCGCGACAACTATTTCTTCCTGCTGATCCTCCCCGCCTTCCTGATCGCCAAGCAGCTGATGCTGAGCGGCGACCACTTCCAGGCCGGCATCGCCATGGCCACCGGGCTCTTCCGGGTGGCGTTCCTGGTCATGCTGGAGCGCACGCTGACCCAGTTCATGAAGAACATTTTCCAGGTGGACATCCTGCGCCACGCGGCGCTGGACAAGGCCATCAAGCTGCTCGCGCTGCTGCTGGTCGGCGCCGGCTTCATGCCGCCGCCATTGTCCGGCTGGATGTCGCTAGTGCTGGCGCTGCTGCTGGCCGGCAGGTTTTTCTTCTGGCAGCCGCAGTTGGCCCTGCGGCGACTCGATCTTGGCATCATGTACCTGGGTTATGCCGCCATCGTGCTGCAACTTCTGCTTGAGTTTCTCGGCCAGGTCGCGCCGCCGGCCTGGGTCGGCGCCTTTTCCATGCACGTGTTCGGCCTCGGCGTCATGGGCCTGATCATTCCCGCGATGCTGATCCGCATCGCCAAGGGCCACACCGGCAGGAAGGTGGTGTTCGAGACTGTCGACAAGGCGGTGTTGTGGATCATGATGGCCGCCTTCCTGTTGCGCGTCATCGCGCCGCAACTCCATCCGCAAGCCTATGCCCTCTGGCTGGTTCTCGCCGCGTGTTGCTGGCTCGCCGGCTTCGGCATCCTGGCCTGGCGCCTGATTCCGTTTCTGCTGCGGCCCAGGGTGGACGGCAAGGAACACTGAGGCGCTTGGTCACGACTGCCACCCGCAGACCATGAACGAGGGCGCGGGCAGGAAGGCCCGCCCCTCCCATCCTCCCCTCACGGGGAGGCTACTAATTGGCTCGCTACGCTCGATATCCGACCCGATACCAAACGGGTGATTTCTCGTTACCTTCCGCCGTCGATCACGATGTCGAAGTGCAGCGTTCCCGGCGCATCGGCCTGCGCCACGCCGACCAGACGCGACCGCGCTGCCGCATCGACCGACATGAACAGGCCATCGCGCTGATTCTGGCGGCCGGCCGCGCCGGGCAGGTACATCTGCGTCACCAGCAGTTCGCGCCCGCCGCGGCTGAGGCGGAAATGCACGTGCGGCGTGCGCCCCGGATAGGCGACCGGCATCACCGTGCGAAAGCGGTAGTCGCCCTCGCTGCCGGTGGTGCCACGGCCGTAGCCGCGGAAATCCGGATCGAGCGGCGGCGCGCTGTCGTCGTGCGGGTGGTGGTAGCGGCCGTGGGCATTGGTCTGCCAGATCTCGACCAGCACCCCGGCCTGGGCGCGGCCGGCCGTGTCCTGGACGCGGCCGACGATGGTCAGCGGCGTGCCGAGCGCGCGCCCGCGTCCATCCACCGTGGCGAGGTCATTGCCGGCGGCGGGATCGGGCTGCAGGGGGTAGAAGGGACCCAGCATCTGGCCCGGTGTCGCCGGCGTCGCGGCAGCGCTGCAAAGCGACCACGGCAGGACCGCGAGCAGCGGCAGCGAGAGGACAAAGCGGCGGCGGCTGGCCGCAGGCGCCGCGCTCATAGGTTCATATCTCGTGAAGAAATCGTAGCGAGCGGGCCGCAGCGGGGTGCGGCCGGAGCGCAGCTACCGGAGCCTATGTCGTTATATGTGAGGATAGCCGGGTTTGCCAAATGAGCCGCCCAAGCCCCGATCCGGCACGCGCAGTAGATTTATTCGCGAGATATCAGTTCGAGGTCGCTGGTGTAGGGCCTGTGGGGATAATGAAACGCCACCGGCCCGTCCGGTTCGGCGTGGATGAACTGGTGCACCGAGGGGTCGGCCGAACCCAGAAGTTCTTCCGGCGTGCCGGAGGCGACGACCACGCCGTCGTGGATGAAGTAGGCATAGTCCACCACCTTCAGGGTTTCCGAGACATCGTAGGTGACGATGATCGATGTGCCGCCGAGCGCGTCGTTGAGGCGGCGGATCAGCTCGGCGATGAGATTCAGCGAAATCGGGTCGAGTCCGGCGAAGGGCTCGTCGTACATGACCAGCATCGGATCGAGGGCGATGGCCCGCGCCAGGGCGACGCGGCGTGCCATGCCGCCGGAGAGTTCGTTGGGCATCAGGGTGCGCGAACCGCGCAGGCCTACCGCATGCAGTTTCATCAGCACCAGATCGTGGATCAGGTCCTCGGGCAGGTCGGTCAGTTCGCGCATGGGGAAGGCGATGTTCTCGTACACGGAGATGTCGCTGAACAGCCCGCCGGCCTGGAACATCATGCCCATCTCGCGGCGCATGTCGTAGAGGCCCTTGTTGTCGAGTTCATGGACGACGCGGCCATTGACGCGGACCGCACCGCGATCGGGGCGGCGCTGGCCGCCGATGAGCTTGAGGATGGTGCTCTTGCCGGCGCCGCTGACGCCGAGGATGCCGACCACCTTGCCGCGCGGCACGGCAAGCTGTATGCCCTTGAGGACCTGGTTGCTGCCGTAGGCAAAGTGCAGGTCTTCGATTTCTATCAGGTTCTTCGAGTTGTCATTCACGCTGTTGCTTCCTTGCCTGTCGATTGCGGTCCATCGCCGGGCCGTATGGTGACATATTTCGCGCCGCCCGACGCAGGGGACAAGCCGGGATCTCCCGTGCGACTGCCGGCTCGTCAATTCGGGCAAACGCCGAGTTCGGGGAAAGATTCGATCGCGTCAGCAGAAAACCCGGGAAGCCGTTCACGGCGGATTTCCGCGCCCTGGGCGTCCCGATGGACCAATTCGTCGGTATCGAAGACGTATTCCGGATGGGTTGAATTGTTCCAGCAGTTGAGGAAATAGGTATAGAAGGCGGGGAAAAAGCCGCGATTGGGTTTGGTCGGCTGCAGCGCAAAAACGTACTCGGGAAACTTGTCCGTATCACGACTGTTGTGGCAACAGCGGACCCAGACGTATTCGCCGGTAAAAATCAGTTTCCAGAACGGCGGAGCGTCGTAGAACCTGATGGTGACGTTCTTGCCCGCCCCCTGCAACTGTCGCAGGCTGTCGACGCTGGTGCGAATTTCGCGCCGCAGATTCATCAAGGTTGCGGCTGGATCGGCATGCGCCGCAGCGTAGGCCGCAGCCCCCGGTCCTCCGGGATTGAGCAGCATGACGCGGATTTCATAGTATTGCTGAAGGATGTCGCGCAACGGGCTGTCCGGCGCGGAAAAGGTACCGTAGCCGGTCACGGCCATGATGTTGACGTCGCGCTGCCAGGGCAAGCGGCGGAACTGCTTTTCCTTGCCCCAGCGCGACAGCCAGTCGTCGTTTTCCCTGGCGTAGATCAGGGACGCAATGTTGCTCATGCGCGCCTGGCCACGGAAGTCCCAGGCTAGTTTGACGAGGTTGAACAGCAGGACCAGCACGGCGGCGAAACCCAGCTCGGTATAGAGCAGCGCCCGAGCATCGCCTTCCACTTTCGGCCACCAATTGAACAGGACGTAGCTGGCCGCCGTCGGCACCGAGAACGCGACGGCGAGGGCCATCAGGGTGATCGCGGCGTGGCTGGCGATATGGCCCAGGCCTTTCCAGAAATGTGCAAATGACGTCTTGGGCAGCATGGTTGCTCCACTGGCAAGGAAACACGGACTCACGCAAGTCCGGTGCCAACAGAGAAAACCCAATGCTATCAGCCGCTTGGAGCAAGAGCCTGACCACAGCCTGTCGCCATTCAACGACAGGATTTGCGTAACCAGGGGCAAGCGGCTGTTATTGGAAGATATTTGATGTCGCGGATAGGTGACATCGAGCGCTTCCAGGTGGCTATGGCAGAAAGCAGCCCAGCAAGCGATTGAGGAAGCGCCGGCCCGGCGCGGTCGGGCGCATCCGCCCATCCACGGTCTCCAGCAGCCCCTCGCGCCGTGCCGCCAGCGCCGACTTTTCGATGGCGGCGAGCGGCAGCCCGGTGCGCTCGGTGAACAGCGCCGGCGGGAAGCCGTCATTGAGGCGCAAGGCATTCATCATGAACTCGCCGGGCAGGTCGGCGCGGACGATGCGCTGGCGGGTGCTGATGAAGTCGCCGCGCGCAGCGCCTTGCAGGTAGGCGCGCGGATTGCGGTGGCGCGCCTCGCGCCAGATCGTTTCGTGGTTCGACAGCTTGCCGTGCGCGCCGGCGCCGATGCCGAGGTAGTCGCCGAAAGTCCAGTAGTTGAGGTTGTGCCGGCAGCCCTGGTCCGCGCCGTCGCCGGGCCGCCCCAAGGCGGCTCGTGCCAACAGCATGGAGCCGTCGGCAGACGGCGAACCGCTGTCACCCCCTTCCACGGGAAGGGGGGCGGGGGGATGGCGCTCACGTTTCGCAAACGCCGAGGTTTCGTAGTGGCCGAAACCGGCGGCGGCGAGCCGGTCTTCGACCATTTCCTGCATGTCGGCCGCCAGGTCGTCGTCGGGCAGCGGCGGCGGCGCGTGGTGAAAGGCCGTGTTCGGTTCCAGCGTCAGGTGGTAGGCGGAGATGTGGCCGGCGCCGCTGCCGATCGCCGTGGCGATGTCCTGCTCGGCCTGCGCCAGGGTCTGCCGCGGCAGCGCATACATCAGGTCGAGGTTGACGCGCTCGAAGTTGCGCAGCCCCATCTCGATGGCGCGCTGCGCCTCGGCGCTGTCGTGAATGCGGCCCAGGGCCGAGAGCATGGCGTCGTCGAAGCTCTGCACGCCGATCGACAGCCGGGTCACGCCGGCGGCGCGGAAGGCGGCGAACTTCGCGGCCTCGGCGGTGCCGGGATTGGCTTCGAGCGTGATCTCGGCGCCGGGGTGCAGCGGCAGGCGCATGCGGATGGCCGCCAGCAGCGCATCGGCGGTGTTGGCAGACATCAGGCTGGGCGTGCCGCCGCCGATGAACACGCTGACCACCGGCCGGTTCCAGATCTGCGGCAGGGCGGCTTCGAGGTCGGCGATCAGCGCGGCGAGGTAGGCGGCCTCGAGGTTTTCATCTATCGCGCCGCCGCTCTCGTGCGAATTGAAATCGCAGTAGGGGCACTTCTTGACGCACCAGGGCCAATGCACATACAGCGCCAGCGGCGGCGGCGCGGCCAATCCGCAGGAAGCTTCAAGAGTCGGCGCCGGCGGAACGGCGACGACGGGGATGATGGGGATCACGCCCCGGCCCGAAGGCGTGCCAGGAGTTGCGTCAGGGCCTGGCCGCGGTGCGAGCGGCGGTTCTTTTCCTCATGCGGCAATTCCGCCACGGTGAGGCCGCTGCCGGGCACCAGGAAATAGGGGTCGTAGCCGAAACCCCCTGCGCCGCGCGGCGTGGCTATGATCTCGCCATGCCATTCGCCTTCGGCGACGATGGGTTGCGGATCGTCGGCGGAACGCATCAGCACCAGCACCGCGACATAGTGGGCGCGGCGGTCGGCGACGCCGGCAAGGTCGGCCAGCAGTTTCGCGTTGTTCTTCGCGTCCGATTTCGGTTCGCCGCCATAGCGTGCCGAGAACACCCCCGGCGCGCCGCCCAGGGCGCTGACGCAGAGGCCCGAATCGTCGGCCAGCGCCGGCAGGCCGGTCAGTCGCGCGGCATGGCGCGCCTTGGCGATGGCGTTCTCGATGAAGGTGATATGCGGTTCCTCGGCTTCCGGCACGTTGAAGGCCGACTGCGGCAGCACCTCGAAATCGAAGGGTGCCAGCAGCTGGCCGAATTCGCGCAGCTTGCCGGGGTTGCCGGAAGCGAGGACCAGCTTTTTCACGAAGCGAGGGATGCCTTTTGCGCGGCGACGATATCGCCGATGCCGGCGGCCGCAAGTTCCAGCAGCACATCGAGTTCGGCGCGCGAAAAGGGCTCGCCTTCGGCCGTACCCTGCACTTCGATGATGCCGCCGCCCGCCGTCATCACCACGTTCATGTCGGTGTCGCAGCCGGAATCCTCGGCGTAATCGAGATCGAGCAGCGGCTCGCCGCCGACGATGCCGACCGAGACGGCGGCAACCAGCTGGCGCATCGGGTGCTGCGCCAGCTTGCCGCTGGCGACGAGCGTGGACAGCGCATCGTGCAAGGCCACGCAGGCGCCGGTGATCGAGGCGCAGCGCGTGCCGCCGTCGGCCTGCAGCACGTCGCAGTCGAGCGTGATCTGGCGCTCGCCGAGCGCCGCCAGGTCCGTCACCGCGCGCAGACTGCGCCCGATCAGGCGCTGGATTTCCTGGGTGCGGCCGGACTGCTTGCCCTTCGCCGCTTCGCGCGCCGTGCGCGTATTGGTGGCGCGCGGCAGCATGCCGTATTCGGCGGTGACCCAGCCGGAGCCCTTGCCGCGCAGAAAGCCGGGCACCGACTCTTCGACGCTGGCGGTGCACAGCACCCTGGTGGCACCGAACTCGACCAGAACGCTGCCTTCCGCATGGCAGGTGTAGTTGCGCGTCAGCACGAGGCGGCGCAACTGGGCCGCGGCGCGGTCGGTGCGGGGCGTGGATTGTGGCGGCAGGGTCATGAGGAGGCTCCATTGGGATCGTAGGGAATGCGACGACGAATCTCGGCGACGGCAAGGTTCATTTCCTCGTCGCTGATGGGGACGAGCGCCCGCTCCGGCGGCACGGCACGCGACATGTCGCGGGTAACCGTATCGGGATCGGGAACTCCCCAGCGCATGGCGATAAGGGTCAGATTGTCTGCGTCGGAGCCCGCGGCTTGCTCGGCGGCATCGAGCAGTTCGGGCACGCAGGATTTCAGCGACGACCTTGTCAGTCCGCTCACCAGTGTGTCACCGAGGGGCCACCAGGCGCCGTCGGTGCACAAGGCGATGAGATCGCCATCCTGCAGCGGGACGGCCGGCGAAACCTCGATGTGCGGCGGCGCGTCGCCGCCAAGGCAACTGAAGATCCGGTTGCGCCACGGATGCGTAGTGGCTTCCGCGCTACTCAGGCTGCCGTCGTCGACCATGCGCTGGACCAGGCTGTGGTCGCTCGTGCGAACGACGGCCGCACCGTCCGACCCGCTGCCACGGATCAGGTACAACCGCGAATCGCCGGCATGCGCCCAGCACGCCTGGCCGTTTTGCACCACGCAGGCGATGCACGTCGTGCGCGGCGCCGAATAGGGCGGGATGCGGTACTCGGTAGCGTAGCGGACGACAGCCTGATGCACCTGACGGAGCGTCGCCGTCAGGAAGCGCGCCGGATCGGCGAGCAGCGTTTTTGCTTCATCGCGGAAGCGCCCGATCATGGTGTCGACGGCGATCTGCGCCGCCACTTCGCCGTGCAGGTGGCCGCCCATGCCGTCGGCCACCACCATCAGCACGGCATCGGGGGTGGCCAGCCAGGCGGCGCGATCCTGGTTGACCTTACGCCCGCCGATGCGGCTTTCCTGGGCGATGGTGAAGTTCATTTCCAGCCCGGCAGGCCAAGGCGGGAAAGCCAGGACCCCGGCGGTTTGTCCCCGTCCGTATCGGTGTTGAGCGAGGCCTGCAGGGCCCTAGCGTGCTGCGGCCGCCGCGTCGGTTCCATGCGCAGGCATTCGTCTATGGTCGCCAGAAGGCGCGGCGAATACTGCGAGCCCCAGCGTTGCCGGGCAGGCAGCAGTTGGTCATCGACCATGCGCTCGTCGGCCGCCTGCGGCGCGCCGCCGGCCAGGACCGCATACATGCAGGCGCCGACGGCGTAGATGTCGGTCCATGGCCCCAGCGTGAACTTGCCGTGGTACTGCTCGGGCGCGGCGTAGCCCGGCGTGTACATCGCGCGCGGCTCGGGCGGGCCGATATCCAGCGCATAGCGCGCCGCGCCGAAATCCAGCAGCACCGGGCTGCCGTCGGTGCGCAGCCAGATATTGGCCGGCTTGATGTCCAGATGCAGCAGGCCGCAGCCATGGACCTCGCCGAGGCCGTCGAGCACGCCGCTGAACATTTTGCGCAGGAAGGCCTCCGCCAACCGGCCGCGATGGCCGCGAATGTGGTCGCGCAGGGTCTGGCCGGTTTCGAAGCGCATGACCAGGTAGACCGTCTCGTTGGCGCGGAAAAAATTCAGCACGCGCACCACGTTCGGATGATCCAGCCCGGTAAGTACGCGCCCCTCTTCGAAAAACAGTTTCAGGCCGTGATTGAAATCGGCCTGGAATTCCGGCGGAATCGTCGGCGCAATCTGCCCCTCGCCGCGCAAGGCCAGCGCATTGGGCAGGTATTCCTTGAGCGCCACCGGCGTGCCGGCGGCATCGTGCGCCAGATAGACAATCGAAAAGCCGCCGACCGAAAGCTGGCGCTCGATGCGATAGCCTTCAAGCTCGTAGCCGGGGGGCAGTGGCTGGTTGTTCTGCGCAAACACGGTGGGGGATGTCGGAACGGGTTATATACTGCCCCAATTTTCCTTGTTCGCCCCCTTGCTGTAAACCTTTCGTTTGGGCGGCGGGAACGGAGAGGCCACAAAATCATGATCCACAGCATGACCGGCTATGCCGCAGCCAGCCGCGACCTGGGCCGCGCGGTGTTGAACCTCGAACTCAAGAGCGTCAATTCGCGCTACCTCGATATCGGCTTTCGCCTCAGCGAAGACCTGCGCTTCCTCGAAATGCCGCTGCGCGAAAAAATCACCGAACGCATTACACGCGGCAAGATCGAAATGCGCGGCTATCTGCTGGCGCAACCGGCCCAGGGCGCCGCGGCGCGCCAGCGCACGCCCGATGCGGCGCTGCTGGCCGAACTGGGCAAGCTCGACGCCACCGTGCGCAGCGTCCTGCCGCAGGCCGCCCCGCTGTCGGTAGCCGACGTGCTGCGCTGGCCCGGCGTGCTGGGCGACGACACGCTGGTCGCCGATGAGTTGCAGGCGGCCGCACAGGAACTGTTCGCCGGCCTGCTCGACGAGTTCGTCGCCTCGCGCTCCCGCGAAGGCGCCAAGCTGGCAGACGTTCTGCGCGACCGCGCCGGCCGCATGCGCGAGCGCATCGCGGCGGCCGAACCGCTGCTGCCGGCGGCGCTGGCCGCCTACCGCGAACGCCTCGCCGCCAAGCTGCGCGAGGCCGTAGCCAACCTCGACGAAGACCGCATCCGCCAGGAAGTCGGCGTCTTTGCCGCCAAGATCGACGTCGCCGAGGAAATTGCGCGCCTGATCACGCACATGGACGAACTCGACCGGGTCCTGAAAAAGGGCGGCGCGGTCGGCAAGCGGCTGGATTTCCTGATGCAGGAACTCAACCGCGAAGCCAATACCCTGTCGTCCAAGTCGGTCTCGGCCGACGTCACCGCCATCGCGCTGGACCTCAAGCTGCTGATCGAGCAGATGCGCGAGCAAGTCCAGAATCTTGAGTAGTCGACGTTAACGGGAGATGCGGATGTCCAGAAAACTCGTCGCCGCCGGACTGCTCTGCGCCGCAATGAACGCCCAGGCGGGTTTCTTCAGTGGCAACGACCTGGTCAAGGACATGCACGAGTGGCAGAAATACGAACGCAAGGACCCTCTGGTCAGCAGCCTGGTCGCGGGAAATTTCATGGGGTATGTCGCCGGGGTGGCCGACGTCTATGACGAAATTTCCATTTGCCCGCCCGAAAGCTCGACCGTGAGACAACTGTCCACGATCGTCGCCCAGTTCCTGAATGCGAACCCGACGCGTTGGGCCGAGCCGGCCGATGTTTTGGTCGCGGATGCGCTGAAGCAGTCGTTCCCCTGCAAGAAGAAGTAAGGCCAGTCGCATCCGGCCGGACCGGAGTCCCCTGCCGTTCCCGGGAAAGTCGGCGCCGGAGCTACGGTAATGATTGGCGGGACTCAGGCCTCGCCCTTCATCACCATGGCGCCGTATTCTTCCGGCGAGATGGTGCCACCCAGGCTTTGGGCGATGCCCTTGTCGCGATCGGGCAGTGCCTCCTGCAGCGCGTCGATGCGCTTCCACTGCGGCGGCGGCACTTCACAGCCGGCCTGCGGCGCATATTTTGACGTCGCCACGCGCTGGTAGCGGTGGATGTAACGCGGGCAGTTGATGAAGATTTCCGTGATGGCGATACGCACCACCAGTTCGGCCCCGACAAAATCCGCGAGCAGCGGATCATTGCGATCGATGCTGGCGGTGCCGTGCACACGTACCCGATGGGGCGTCTCGAAATCGATGAACAGCAAGCCGACCTTGTTGTTGGCCTCGATGTTGCCCATGGACAGGAACATGCCGTTGCCGTCGTAGCTGGGGAAGGCGATGGTCTTGCTGTCGACCACCCTGACGAAGCCCGGCGTGCCGCCCTTGTACGAGCAGGTGGGATAGCCGCGATGGTCGATGGTGGTGAGGAAGAACATGTCGCGCGTGTCGATGAAGCCCTTGTGCTCGTCCGGAATTTCTTCCTGCACGATGAATGCCTTCACCATGTCGGCCATGTTGCCGGTGTCGAATTCGGCCTGCAGGCTTCGATGCTGGGCTCCATAAAGTTCGCTCATGTGATCTCCTGATATTTTGTTTTGTTGTGCCACGCGGCAAAAACCTGGTTAACGCGCTTTCGCGAATAAGCGCCGCACAGACTATACGCCTCACGCCTGCAATCCGAGATCGGCATCACGATCCTCCCGGATCGGTGACGAAGCCGATCCGGGTCAGACCGGCTTTCGCCGCCGCACTCATGACGATGGCCACGCTCTCGTAGCGCGCATTGCGATCGGCGCGGATATGCAGTTCGGGTTGCGGCTGCTGTTTCGCCGCCGCCGCGAAGCGCGGCCCGAGGTCGGCAAGCGTGAGCTTCTCGCCGTTCCAGAACAGTTCGCCGCCTTCACGGATGCCGAACTCGATGTGCTCGGGTTTGGTGATGTTGGCGCTCGACGCGGCCTTGGGCAGGTCGATCTTGACCGAGTGCGTCAGGAGCGGCGCCGTGACGATGAAAATCACCAGCAGCACCAGCATCACGTCCACCAGCGGCACCACGTTCATGTCGGACAGCGGCGCCTGATGGTCGCGTCGGTTGAAACTGCCGATGCTCATGATGCCTCCGCAGGGCCGCACCGAGGAGGCAGCAAGTCATCGCACGGAAGTCGGCGCACCGCGTGCGGCGACTGAACCGATATCACCCCCTCCCGCGGGGGCGAGCACGGGGTTGCGTGGAGCACTGCTCCATGCCGCGCGACCCGGCCGGCTGTGCAAAGCCGGCCGTGGACGGGGGTCGGGGGAAGGGCCGTCATGATGCCTCTCCCTGGCGTGGATTGCCGGACTTGACCGAACCGACCGTAGTCAGCACGTAAAGATCGTGGGCGAAGGCATCCAGCCGCGCCAGCCACATGCGGTTGCGGCGGTTGAAGGCGTTGTAGGCCAGCACCGCAGGAATTGCCACGGCCAGGCCCAGCGCCGTCATGATCAGCGCCTCGCCGACCGGGCCGGCGACCTTGTCCAGCGTGCCCTGGCCGGAGAGGCCGATCTGCACCAGCGCATGGTAGATGCCCCACACCGTGCCGAACAGGCCGACATAGGGTGCGGCCGAACCGGCCGAGGCCAGCACCGTGAGGCCATGCTCGACTCGCGCCGCCTCCTGGTCGATGCCGTTTCTCAGCACCCGCGTCAGAAACTCGCCGAGACCGCCCGCCGCCGCGAGCTTGTGCGGACTGTGCACCTCGCTGTCGCTGGCGGCCTGCAGGGCCTGCTGCGCCAGTTCGGCAAAGGCGTTGTCGACGGGTTGCGCGGCCAGCGCGCGGCTCACGTCCTGCAGGGAGGGCGCATCCCAGAAACCCGAAAGGAATTTTTCTGCGCGCTTCTGCGCCAGGGCGTTGGCCAGGGTCCGCGTCACGATCAGATACCAGCTCGCCACCGAAAGCAGCAGCAGGGTGCCAAGCACCAGCTTGCCGACGCCGTCGGTGTGGGCGAGGAAATGGGCGAATCCCAGGTCATTCAATGCGGCTTGTTCCATGGTCAGTTTCCTTGGAGTACGAATTTGAAGGCTTGCAGCGCGATGGCGCGCACCGGCCGGCCGTTGCGTTGTACCGGATTGCAGCGCCAGGTTTTTACGGCGGCAAGCGCCGCCTCGTCGAGGCGCCCAAAGCCGCTGCCGGTGGCGACGCTGGCCGCGGCGACACGGCCCTGCTCGTCGAGTTCGACGCGCAGCAGCGTAACCCCGGTCTCGCCCCTGCGGCGTGACAGCAGCGGATAGCTGGGCGCGGTGCGCTCGGGACAGGACACCGAAAGTTCGGCGTCGAGTGTGACCGGAGCGGCGGGCGCACTCGGCCTGGATTCGACCGGCGCGCTGATCACGGGAGTCGGCGCCGGCGCAGCGGCGACTTCGGCAACCGGGGCAGCCGGCGCTTCGGCCACCAGCTGCCGGGGCTGTGGCTGCTCTGCGGGACGCGGCGGCGGCGGCTCGCGTTTCGGTGCTGCCGCGACCCTGTTCGGCGGCGGCGGCGCGACGAAGTCGACGAACAGGGTCGCCGCCTCCTGCGGTGTCCCGATCAGGCGATGGCTCCACAGGCCCCACAGGGCGGCGGCGTGCAGGGCAAGGACCAGCAGCACTCCGGCGAATCTGTCCCAGGGCAGGCGGCGCTTCATCCTATGGCCGCAGGAAGCTCTGCAGGGCGGCTGCCGGCGGCGCCCCGGTATGGAAAGCGGCTTCGCCCGTCGCCGGGATCAGCGCGACGTAGGGCGTCAGCCCGCGCCAGGCGGGATTCACCTGGTAGCGCAGCGCCATGGCATCGCCGTCGAAGGCATACAAGCCAGCCGCCTGGCGATAGTGGCGGTCCGCGCGCAGGGCCTCTTCCTGCCCCGCGCCGTCCATCACCACGACCAGCAGACGAACCCTCGAACGGGATTTGCGTATGGCATCGGCCAGGCTGGCTATCACCGCCGGGCAGTGCGTGCAGTCGGTCGTCGAAAACACCACCGCCAGCGGTCGCCAAGACGAACGGGCCAGCTCGCCCCAGGTGTGCGTGGCGAAAGGAAGAACGGCGGACGGCGCTGCCACCGCTGTCGCGGCAGAGGCGATCCAGCCGCCGATCAGGACGACGAGACGTGCCCGGCGTTCAAGGAATGATCGGCAGGACATGGACCTCCTTTGCAGTGCGCCACAGGACCCGCAAGCCGGCGGGACTTGCCAGCAGTCGCGGGTAATCGTTTTCTTCCTTGCTGCTCGCCAGCTCGCGCAGGGCAAAATGCGCGCCGTCATCGGCCGAGACCCATGCCCTGAGCCGGGTCTGGACGCCATCATAGCTGCGCCAGGCGATCGCCACCTGGCGGCCCGACGCGACGACATCGGCATGCTCCGCGCGCGGGTCCGGCAGTTCCTGCGCCTCGCCCTGCGGCGCACCCCCGGCCGACAGGCGGCCGTAACGCACGGCGGCGCGGCCGGCCTTCTCGCCGAACCAGACGGCATGATAGCCGCCTTGCGCCGCCGGGGCGAGACCCGGCCCGTGGTGGGGGCAGGCATCCAGCTTCCAGTCGTCGAAGCTGGCGCGCACCGGAGCTTTCTGCTCACCCAGGACGGCGAAGGCATGGTCGCGCAGGTTGGGTTCGAATACGTGGCGCCACATCGCCGCCAGCCCGCCTTCCGGCGTCGGTGCCAGCGCGATGCGGCAGCATTCGCAACTGTGATCGGCAAGCTTGATGTCGGGACCGAAACTCAAACCGCCGTCGCGCGATTCATTGCGGTAGACGGCGGCCCCGGCATAGCCGCCGGTCCTGTTGCCGCGTTCGTTTTCCCTGGTCGCCGCGACCTGGTCGCGCTTGTCGATCCAGACGGCATGCAGCACGCCGCCGCGATCGAACGCCAGCGACTCGAAGCGATGGGTGATCACCTGCCGGTCGCGATGGACCGTAAACGGCGCGGAAAAGCTTGCGCCGCCGTCGTCGGAGCGCAGCATGCGGATCTCGCCGGTATAGGGCTTGGCCAGCGGCTGCGTGTAGGAAATGACAACCCGGCTCTCCGGCCCGAAGGCGATCTTGGGCCGGTTCTCGCCGTCGGCCGCCACCTTGTCGCTGCCGATGTCGAGCAAGCGGGCCGCGTCCCACGTGAGGCCGAAATCCCGGCTCGACTGGACAAACAGCCTGCCGTCGGCATTCAGCCCGACCAGCCACAACAGTCCGGCCGGCGAAACCGCGGCTCCGACGGACAGCCCGACCCTGGCACGGAGCGGGGCCTTGGCCCCATCCGTTGGCCCGCCATCGCCATGGCCGCCATGACCCCCGGCAGCGAAAGACAGCGCCGCCCAGGCGAAGCTTATTGCCGCAACGAGGCGCCTCACCATGACGATTCGAGGCTTGCAAACACCGTGCGCGGCAGGCCGGGCGACAATGTCGGCGCAACCCCCGTTCCCCCCGCGCTGTCGGCATGGCGCTTGTCGGCCAGGTTCATGATGCGGGCAGCAACGGACAGGCCCTTCGACAATCGATGGCTGGCGCGCAGGTGCCATAGATCGTGCCCTCCGTATTTCCCGGTGTTGCCGGCATCGAGCCAGTAGGAGCCCATTTTCACCCATTCAAGCTGGGCCGTCGTGCCTGTCGCCGGCGTCCAGGTCAGGCGCGTATTGCCCAGCCGCCTGGGTGCCGACTCGATCTCGTTGCCGTTCAGATTGGCGCCGGTGAATGGGTTGGTGATCCAGGTTTCATAGGTATGCCTGGCATACGAATAGGCAATATCCAGTCGCCATTCCTTGCCGAACGCCTTGCCCAGCCCCAGCTCCACGCCCTCATGCCGGGTACTGCCGTTATTGGTGGCAATCGTGGTCTGGTTGGTCGGATCGCGCTGGCTGAGAATGTCATTGTCCTTCTTCAGGGAGTAGGCCGTCACGTCATAACTCAAACCGCCGGCTTCCCCCCGCAGCCCCAGTTCGTACTGTTCCGCGGTGATGGGCTTCAGCTCCAGCGCGTCGGTCGCCCTGGTTCGCGCCCTGGCCGGCGTCGCGTCCTGACCGGCGCGGAAAAGATTGCCTTCCCCCGGTGCGCGGAAGCCCTGGTTGTAGGAGGCATATATGTGGGCGGCGGGGGTCAGCTCAAGGTTCGCTCCCAGCTTGGGGCTGGCCTGGGAAAACGACCGGGATGCATTTCCGGTCTGCCAATAGTGCTTGGTGCCGGTCGTCGCAATGACCAGGTCACCGGCTGCCAGGTGGTTGCTCGCCTTGTAGCTCATGGTGTCATGGCGCACCGCAGCCGTCAGGCGCAAGCTTTGCAGCGGGGAAAATTCAAGATGCAGGTAGGGCGAGGCGCTTTGGTAGGTCACCGCGTAATCATAGATGCGCGGACCCACCTTGTAGCAATTGAACTTCTGCGCCCTCGTTGCCGTGCCGGCCACCGTGCAGCCGGTGAAATTGATGGCATCCTCGGTACGCTCGCCGGGGCTGTAGTCATAATCCAGGCCGGCGATTACCCGCGCGCGCATCGCCTGCGGAAAATCCTTGCGCCATTTCAGCAGCAAGCCCAGCGAGTACACATCGGTCTTCTCGATCCGCGGATCGCCGGACGTCGCGCTGCTGAAGTTGTAGGAGCCGTTGAGGTCCATGCTGTTGTGGCGAAAATAGGGCGTAATCGAGACCAGCATGTCGTTGCCGAGGTCCTGGTCGAGGTTGGCCGACAGCCGCAAGGCGGCGACCTTGCGGTAGGCCACCGATCGCGCATTGACGGTTGGCGTGTGTTCGTATTCGAACGGGGTCAGCGCCGAATTCGCGCCGGTCTGCTGATCGATCCTGGTATAGCCGAGAATGGTCTTCATTGCGGTATCGTTGCCTGGCGCATGGTCCCAGCGCAGATTGACGCTCTGCCGGTCGTAAGCGGTTTTATCGCGCCAGCCGTCGCTGTGCGAGACATTCAGATCCGCGCGCAACGCCCCCATGGCTTTCTGCCCGGTGTTGGCGCTGCCCAGCAGGCGATACCAGCCGTAACTGCCGAACTCTCCGGACAAATCCAGGCCACTTTCCCTGGTGGGCGGATTGGTCAGGACATTTACCGTGCCGCCGATCGCGTCCGATCCATACAGGGCCGAGCCGATACCCTTCACCACCTCGACGCCCCCTGCCTGAGGCAGATTGATTTCGTACAAGGCGTTGTGGTTGAAGAAGCCGGTGGCACGCGTCGGTATGCCGTCTTCCAGGTACAGGTAGACGGGATCGGTGCCGATCTTCTGGCGAATCCCGGTGCTGTGGCCTTCGCCATTGGTGACATTGACAGCCACGCCGGGGATTTGCCCGAGCAACTGCTGCGGATGCGCCGGCGCCGCAAACTTTACGGTGTCGCGGCCGATGACGCCGACCGACGCCGACGCTTCGAGCAGCGGTGCCGCCTCGCGCGTACCGGTGACCGTAATTTCGGACAGCACGGGCTGCTGGGCCTGCGCCAAGGGGACGGCCAGCGAAAAAACGACGGCCAGCGCGACGGGGCGCCGACCTGCGCCCGAAAAGGGCGATGCAGGGCAAGACATGTGAATCTCCTGAACATGAGCGAGGCCCGGGCGGATGCCCGGAGCCGGACTGCAACGGCGAGATCAGGAGAGGACCGGCGGCGCGCGCGATGGCGGCGAAGTGCAGGCGACGCGCGGAGATGGGGTGGTGCCGGAAGAACAGGGCAATACCGCGCCGGCGTCGATGGTTGGCGAAAAATCGAGCGGCGTTGGCGGCAAGACGACGTGACCGGCGGGGTTGAGGCAGAAGGGGCAATGCCGGAACATCGTCCCTTCCTGCTCGCCCGACTCGCCGGTCGGCACGGAATCCTGCCGCACCTGCATGCCGGCGGAGGTGCAGATTGCGGACCACGGCGTCGACGGCGCTTGCCATGACGCGAATGCCTGTGAAATGCCCGGCGCGAGCGCCGCCAGCAGGATCGCGAACATCGCGATCCATGCGGCGGGACGGCGGCTGCGGCGGACGAATTTCATCGCGGGTGCTGCAGAGCCATCAATGCTTGTGCGAGGCTTCCGGCTTGCCCGCCGCGGTCAGCGGCTTGACCAGCGCCTTGACCTCGATCGTGCTGCGCTTCTTGTCCTTGCCTTCGACCACCAGCGTCACAGGCACGGTGTCGCCTTCCTTCATTTGCTGCTTCAAGTCCATCAGCATGACGTGGTAGCCGCCGGGCTTGAGCTCGACAGTCTTGCCGGCGGGCAGGTCGAGGGCCTTGACGGCACGCATTTTCATGACGTCCTTTTCCATGGTCATTTCATGCACCTCGACCACGCCGGCGACCGGCGAACTGGCTTCGATCAGGCGCGCGTCCTGGGCCGAGGTGATCTGCATGAAGGCGCCGGTGGCCTTCTGCGCCGATACGGTGGCGCGCACCCAGGGATCCTTGACGGTGACCTGGGCCATGACGGGAAAAGCGGCGAAAATCAGTGCGGCGAGAGTAATGGGTTTCATGCGATCTCCTTGGAGTGGTGAAGTGGGTAAGGGGCTAAATGGCGAATGCCGGATCGGCGACCAGCATCAGACCGTGGCGGCGGCCCTGGCGCTGCAGCAGGCCGAGGCGAGTCAGGCGGCTCATGGCGCGCGACACGGTGGCTTCGGTGAGGTTGGTGATCGCCGCCATGTCGCGCAGTTCGGGAATCGTGATTTCCCTGTGGCCTTCGTCGCAATAACGTGCCAGCAGCAGGCACAAGCGGCGCACGCGTTCGAAGGCCTCGCCGGCGCGCAGGGCCAGCGCATCGGCGGCGCGGCGCTCGGCGGCGGCCAGGGTCTGCAGCAGGCTCTCGCCGGAAAGCGCCTTGTCGGCGGCCAGCCAGGGCTCCAGTTCGCAGTCGCCGATGGCGCTGGCGGCGAAGCTGTATTTGCCGAACAACAGCGTTTCGGCGCCGATGACGTCGCCGCGCAAGGCCAGTCCGGCGTAATGACAGCCCCCGGCGCTGACGCGATCGAGACGCACCGCGCCGCTCCTGACGCGCCAGGCGATGCCTTCGCTGCCGGCGGCGTAGATGCGCTCGCCAATGGGTATTTTGCGTAATTGCAAGGCCGGCAGCGTGTTCACCGCTGCCGGCCTTGCCATGCTTTTCTGCATGATCCTGCTCCTCTGTTCGTCGTCGATGCGCCCGGCTTCATGCGGGCGCGGTTCGCCGCGGCGGCGGCGAAATGCGGAGGGTCAGGCTACGGGTGGTCCGCGCGGCGGCTGCAACAGCCACGGAGCGGCGGAGGACCGCGGGACGGAACCGGCAACAAGAGTGTTGCGGAAAGTCGGCGCCGGCGGCACGCCGAGTGCGGCCTCGGCCGGCAACAGCGGTGCGCTGGCGGCGCACAGGGTGCAGCAGTCCCGATGGCCGCCATCGGGCAGCGACGTCCGGCCCGACTGCGCCGCCGCCGCGGGCTTGCTGAGGCCCTTGCTGGTGCAGATCTCCAACTGAAACCCGCTGTCGGACAGGCGCGGCATGAGCCCGCTGCCGCCAAGTGCCTGCAGCGCCATGGCGAACAGGCCGACGGCGAGCAGCCAGGCGGCGGAGTGGCGGAACGGGCGGAAGTGAGCGGATCGATGCATGGGCCGCGTATACTAGTACAGTCCCTGTTTGCGCGGGATTGATCAAACTCAAGTCTGGAACGCTATGCCTTCAGGTACCTTGTTCATCGTCGCGGCGCCTTCCGGCGCCGGCAAGACCACGCTGGTCGGCCGCCTGCTGGCCGACGATGCCAATGTGCGGCACTCGGTTTCCTTTACCACGCGCGCGCCGCGTCCCGGCGAACAGAACGGTCGCGAATACCACTTCATCGACGTGCAGAGCTTTCTCGCCATGCGCGAACGCGGCGAGTTCGCCGAATGGGCCGAAGTCCATGACAATTTCTACGGCACCTCGCGCCTCTGGCTCGAGCAGCGCATGAAGGAAGGCTGCGACATGATGCTGGAAATCGACTGGCAGGGCGCACAGCAGATGCGGCGGCAATTTCCCGAATCTGTCAGCATATTCATCCTGCCGCCATCGGTCGCCGAACTGGAAAACCGGCTGCGCCGGCGCGGCGCCGACAGTGAAGATGTCATAGCGCGCCGGGTGGCTGGCGCCCTGGGTGAAATGCGTCACGTAGGGGAGTTCGATTTTGTTATAATCAACAATGACTTGGATGTGGCGCTCGGCGAGCTCAAGGCCGCCGTGCGTGCTTCGCGTCTGCGCTTCTCGCGTCAGCGCGCCCGTCACCCCGACGTTTTCCGTTTTCTTGATCAGGACTGAACCCCATGGCCCGTGTCACCATCGATGATTGCATCAAGCTCATTCCCAACCGCTTTCAGCTGACCCTGGCGGCGACCTACCGCGCCCGCCAGCTCACGCTCGGCAGCACGCCGCTGGTGGAACCGGGCCGCGACAAGCCGACAGTCATTGCCCTGCGCGAAATCGCCGCCGGCAAGGTCGGCGTCGAAATCCTCAACCGCAGCAGCACGTAAGCGCCATGCGCACGGGGTGAGACGTGACGGCAGTCATTCCCCCCCCGGCGACACCTCCTGCCATCGACCCCGGCGTGGTGCCGGGCGCGCTGGACGAGCCGCCGCTGATTTCGGCGGACATGCATCCGCCGGTCGATCTCGCCGAAGATCTTGAGCGCTTCAACGGCAGGATCGCCACCTATCTCAAGCCCGAAGAAATCACCCGCGTCGGCGCCGCCTATGTCTTTGCCGATGCCGCGCATCGTGGCCAGATGCGCATCAGCGGCGAACCCTACATCTCGCATCCGCTGGCCGTCGCCGAGACCCTGGCCGGCTGGCATCTCGACGCCCATGCCCTGATCGCCGCGCTGCTGCACGACGTGATGGAAGACACGGCGATCACCAAGGGCCAGATCGCCGAACGTTTCGGTCAGGTTGCCGCCGACCTGGTCGATGGCGTCTCCAAGCTGGACCGCATCGAGCACCAGAGCTTCGAGGAAGCGCAGGCGGAGAATTTCCGCAAGATGCTGCTGGCGATGGCGCGCGACGTGCGCGTGATCCTGATCAAGCTCGCCGACCGCCTGCACAACATGCAGACGCTGGACGCCATGCGGCCCGAAAAGCGCCGCCGCATTGCGCGCGAGACGCTCGACATCTATGCGCCGATCGCCAACCGCCTGGGCTTGAACGCGCTCTACCGCGAGCTGCAGGAACTGGCCTTCCGCCACGCCCATCCGCTGCGCTACCGCGTACTGGCCAAGGCCGTCAGGGGCGCGCGCGGCAACCGGCGCGAAGTGGTCGGCAAGATCCTCGACGCCATCCGCAAGGAGCTGCCGGCGGCCGGCATCGATGCCGACGTCAAGGGCCGCGAAAAGCATCTCTATGGCATATATCGCAAGATGCGCGACAAGCACCTGTCATTTTCCCAGGTGCTGGACATCTACGGCTTCCGCATCGTGGTCAAGGACCGGCCCACCTGCTACCTGGCATTGGGTGCGCTGCACGCCCTGTACCAGCCGGTGCCGGGCAAGTTCAAGGACTACATCGCGATCCCCAAGGCCAACGGCTACCAGTCGCTGCACACCACGCTGATCGGCCCCTTCGGCACGCCGGTGGAAATCCAGATCCGCGACGCCGACATGCACCATGTCGCCGAATCCGGCGTCGCCTCGCACTGGCTGTACAAGGACGAAAGTTCGATCGACCAGTTGCAGAAGAAAACCCACAAGTGGCTGCAATCGCTGGTCGAACTGCAATCCACCAGCGGCGATTCCTCGGAGTTCCTCGAACACGTCAAGGTCGACCTGTTCCCCAGCGAGGTCTACGTGTTCAGCCCCAAGGGCAAGATCTTCGCCCTGCCGCGCGGCTCGACACCGGTGGACCTGGCCTACGCCGTGCATACCGATGTCGGCGACCGCTGCGTCGCCTGCCGCATCAATTTCGAAACCATGCCGCTGCGCACTGAACTGCGCAACGGCGACCGCGTCGAGATCGTCACCGCCCCCAACGCCGCGCCCAACCCGGCCTGGCTGGGCTATGTCAAGAGTGCGCGGGCGCGCTCGAAGATCCGCCACTTCCTCAATACCAAGCAGGCCGAGGAATCCGCCGCGCTGGGCGAGCGCCTGCTGACGCATGCCCTGCGCGACCTCGGCCTGGCCCTGGCCAAGCTGCCGGCCCAGGCCTGGGACCGTTTCAAGCGCGCCTCGGGTGCCCGCTCGCAGAAGGCCGTGCTGGCCGAAATCGGCCTCGGCAAGCGCCTGCCCGCCATCGTCGCGCGGCGCCTGGCCGAAGGCGTCGATGCCGGCACACCGGGCGTTGCCGCCGAGGGCCGTGGCCAGCAGGCGATCCTGATCCACGGCCCGGAAGGCGTCGCCGTCAAGCTCGGCAGCTGCTGCCGGCCGATCCCGGGCGACCCCATCGTCGGCCTGATCCGCAAGGGTCAGGGTCTGGTGGTGCACACCCACGACTGCACGGCCATCGCCAAGCTGCGCAGCGAACGCGGCAACTGGGTCGACGTCGAGTGGGAAACGGGCATCACCGGCATGTTCGAAGCCAGCATCCGCGTCGTGGCAAAAAATGTGCGCGGCGTGCTGGCCCGGCTCGCCGCCGGGATCGCCGAAGCGGGTTCCAATATCATTAATATCAGCATGGACGATGACAACGGCGAAGCCACCACCCTGTTCTTCACCCTGCAGGTGACCGACCGCATCCATCTCGCCCGCATCCTGCGCGCACTCAGGCGCGTGCCGGAGGTGGTGCGCATCGCCCGCTACGTCGACAAGAAACACTAAACCGGAAATTCAACCAAACCGAAAGGACAACCCATGGCCCTCTATGAATCCGAACACACCAAGTTCATGCGCGAATGGATGGAAAAGCATCCCGAAGAAAAACTTGAGCAGCAAAAGGGGCGCGCCCTCTGGTGGGACAAGCCGCCGCAGCCGCTCGACATCATGAAGGAAACGGCGGCGGCGACGGTACCGAGCAAGCCCTACTACTACGACGCTAATTGAGCGGAACGCGCTCCCCGCCTGCCGGCATTACGGCGGCACACTTTCCACCTTGCCGGGCGCACCGCTATAAAGAAAAGGGCAGCCTCAGGCTGCCCTTTCCGTGCAGGATTCTTCTTGTGTCCAGCGATCAGAAGAACTTGTAGATGTAACGCGCACCCACAAAGCTGGCCGATTGCTCAGATTTGTGATTGACAGTGGTGCCATCCATGTATTTGAAGGGAACCAGGCTTGTTCCGGCGGCGTTCCAGACGTTCCAGCTCCAGTCATCCGACTTGTAGCGCTGATACGCCAAGTCCAGCCTGACATCCGCATTCTTCTCCAGTGCATAAAGGCCGAAGAAAGACAAGGTGGTTAGCTTGGTTGTGATGTCCGGCAGGCCTTGACGACCGATGTTTGTTGTTGTCAGGTAGTTGGGAACATTCGACGTTGCCGGATACTCGCTCTTGTTCTCCGTCCATTGCAGGTTAGCTCCGACCTGCAAGTTGGCCATTGGTTTTCCACGCAGGCCGAGGCCGATCGAATTCCCCGTGTCCTTCATCTTCATATCCCAAATCAGATCGGGACCGGCTGTACAACCTGCGGCCAAGGTAATTGGTGCTGTCGTGCTGCACCAGTTCACAAACGTTGTCGCACCGAGGGTGGTTCTTGTGTCATAGGTGTAACCGGTCTGATGCCGTTTGCTTGTGTCGTGCGACAACCAGGCATTCATCTGCCAGTCGTCATTCAGCACAAAGGTGCCATCCAGCGAGATGAGATCGGCTTTGCCGCTCTTCTCTCCCGACTTTCCGGCATTGTAGTCGTCATCGTTGGTCTCATAGTTGAACTGGAAGGACATGTTCGAAACGGGCTCCCAGTCGAGCGTCAGGCGCCACTTGTCGCGAGTCCGGTCGGTAAATGGCGTCGGATTCACATAGTTGAGCGGCTGGGCGGCAAAAGCCGCTCCCTCAGCGACATGCCAGTTGGAACCATCGCGCTTGGCGTGCTGGTAGATCAGGCCACCCGAAAGGTGCTCCTGCTCCAGAAGCGTACCCCGCAGTTTGAGACTGTAGGCGTTCTCTTCCGTTACCTTGCGCATCTTGACCACGCCTTCATACTCGCCCGCAACGGGGTCGATTTCGAAACTGCGCTCGCGCCTGTCGTAGTTGTAACCGGCCGTCAGGCTGTAACCCATCGGCAATCGATAGGTCGCCTCGAGTTTTCCAGCGAGATTCTTGAAGTCGCGGGGGTTATTCTCGACCACGGTATTGGTCGGAGCGTTAGCGGCTCCTCTAACTGTACCTAAAGCGGTGTACGTTGCCGCAAGTGCTGCAGGAATATAGAGCGAGCAGTTCGTGCCGGCAATCGGCTCTACTGCGGATGTTCCGCTGAAGCGCTGCCCGCTTGTCGCACCGGTACAAGAGAACGACCAATAATCGGCAAAAGTCTTGACCGGGGTTTTGTCGTCGCGATCCTGATAGCGCACATTGGCAATCATTGACAGCTTGTCGATTGGCTTCGAGGTCAGTCCGAGCTCGATCAGGGTGGTATCGACCCGCCCATCCAGGCTGGACGGAGGAGAGCCGACGACCCCATTGGTGAACATGGCACCGGAATTGATGAGCGCGTTGGTCATCGGGTTTAGAGAGGCATCCTGGGTAGCGCGTGTGTAGGAAGCCTTGAATGTCGCACGCGTAGTCTTCGTCAGGTTGTAGTTGCCGTTGACATACAACTGATAGGCCTCATTATCCAGAGGCAGCGACAAGAAGGTATGGCCGTTGGTCCGGCTGTAGCCAGCTCCCGTTAAAGCCACGGGCAGAATATTCACTGCAGATCCGCCCACTGTGTCAAGGAAGTTGTTGTGATTCTTGTACCAGCTGGCACTGAGCCCACCGGAAAGCTGAAGTTCGTCTCCGGTGAAATTGAAGAAGGCATCAAGTTGGCGGGTAACCGAGTCGATTGGTTCAACTGCAAACTCCGGATTTGAACCACGCCCCGAAAGCCGTTCGCCGTTCTTTTCTTCGTTCTTGAAAACGAAGTTGAACGAAACTTCATTGCTCAAGAACTTGTAAAAACTCAGCGAGGTCAAATCGCGATGCATGCTCAACTCTACTTCCCGATTTGCAGGGTAGAGTTTGGCCTGTGCATCGGCAGTAGCAGCAGCTGAAGTGGCCGTCGAGCTGGCCGCGGTAGCGGTAGTAACGCCTACCCCGCCATAAGTCATCGTTGTGGATCCGATCCCTGTCGCGCCGGTAATGAACTTCAGCGGATTCTGACTGGGAATCCGGCTGTAGTCGATGGCCACGCCCCAGTTGCCTTGCTGACCATAGCTCGCACCGAGTTCGCGGCTCTCCAGACCGAGATCGCGGGCTTTTAATCGCATCCACGTACCGGTTGCCTCGTCACGCTTGCTGATGTCGGCATCGAGCAACAGTTTGGTTTCGCTGCCGGTAACGCCGTCAAAACGACCAAACTGCTGGCGATCGCCATTGGTCGCACCCACGCCGACCGACACCGAGCTTTCAGGCCGAATCATCTGCTCGACCTCGCTAAGTCCATCTTCTGCATAGCTGGTGGCATACGCCATCATCAGGGAAGCGGCAATGACGGAAAGTTTGAATTTTGTTTTCATTGTCAGGTTCTCCCTCTTTGATCAGCGACGGAAGCGTTCAGCAGTCGCATTGCTCTGCGTACTATTGCCACCGTGGATGTTGGTGTGGCAGTTCAGGCAGCCACGCGCCACGGTACCCATGATGCGCGAGCCGTTGTTGGCGGACAGGGTTGCCGTTCCGACAGGCAAAGCGGGGGGTTGGGATGGATGACTGTCTGGCCCATGGCACTGAGTGCACAACATCGGCGGCCGCGACTTGAGCAGGCTGGCAACATTAGTGCCATGCGGCTGATGGCAAATAGCGCAGTCCTCAGAAACCGGCTCATGGTTGTGAATGAACGGACCGCGCTTTTCCATGTGACAGGTGTAGCAGGTCTCATTGGTACTGCTCTTTAACAGTTGCTTGGGATTGTTGCCATGCACGTTGTGGCAGGAAGAGCAACCCATCTTGCCTTCGGGCACCGGGTGGTGCGACACGCGGTTCATCTGCGCACGCTGCTCCTTGTGGCAGGTATAGCAGACTTCGGATTGCGTCTTCCTGTCGCGAACCTTGTCGCCGTCCTTATGGACCTGATGACAGTCTGAACAAGCCACATCGTTTGTCGCATGCGTGCTGCTAGCCCAGAACATATGGGTGCCGCCCTTGTGGCATGCAGTACATGCCTCGTTCCTTACCTCGGCGGAACTCCGGCCAGGCCCCTTGGCGAAAGACCGGTCCGGCTTCGGCGGCTTGTCGCTACCCTTGTGATTGGTGTGCTTTTCGCTCTCGCCGTGGCAACTGGTGCATTCCGGGGTGCGCTTGTCGGCGCGGGTGCCATGCTTGGTCTTGCCGATGGCCAGAAGCTCCGGGCTGTCCGCCTCGTCGTGGCAGGTCGTGCACTTGGCATCGCCCCTGAGAACGATGTCCTTGGCGGCCTCTTTCTTGGCCATCGCCGGCTTCGATGCGTCGGCAGCAGCCTGCACCGGGGCCGCAACGGCGAGTGTGCCCATGACAAGCATCACAGGCAGAATTTTCTTCAAAAATCGCATCTGAGTCCCCTTTGACCAATTCATTCGGAGCTTGGGTCGGCCGGCACTTTCGCCTCGTCGCCTCGCTGTTTATCGCGAGGAAGCCCCTAATAAGGCGCCGAGTATCCGTCAGTGTCATTTTTCAGTGAACCCCCTGCCTGAGCACGCTGCAGCAAGGTATTTACAAACGCTTACACAATGCATCAGAATATGCGGTAGTACTTGGCGGGATCTGTCCAGAGACAGCAGACTCATTCTCATTGATGTCATGCCATAAACCTAGAATAAATTTTAACGTTATGACTTAATAAGCTGTTAATAAATATTTATTTAATTATATTTCTTGACTGAATAGAGTCGTCGCCGTCAAACAAGCCGGTCGGCACGAGAGTTTGAGAAAATTACTCAGGCTTTATGGGCGGCATAGATTGTAAATTTTTGAAAGTTGTTCTCCTGCAACATGACTCTTTTTCACTCCTGTTTGACCCGGTACCGCGCCGAACGCCGCGCAGGCACCTTGGCCGCATCCGCAACGGGCGCCGGTGGAGGTCATTGATGGAGCAGAAGCCCCGTCTATTGCTTGCCGCGCATGACGCCGTGCGCTGCGATGTCTTGTCGCGCTACCTGGCGGCACAAGGCTTCGATGCTGCCGCTTGCCATGACGGAGAGATGGCGCTGCAATTGGCGCTTGAGGGTAACTGCGATATCGTCCTGCTCGATGATGCGCTGCCCGGCATGAGCGGGATCGAAGTGCTGCGGCGCATACGCCGCCACGGCGAACTGCCGGTCGTCATGCTCTCGGCGGCGGCCGATGAGGTCGAGCGCATCGTCGGCCTCGAGCTCGGCGCCGACGACTACCTGGCGACGTCGTGCAACCTGCGCGAACTGGTGGCGCGACTGAACGCCATCCTGCGCCGGACGAGGCATGCCGTCGCCGCAGAAAGAATGCGCCGCGGCGACCTCGAGAGCCTGAGTCTTTCGCCGGCGGAGCGCAGCGCCCGCTGGCGCGGCAAGCCGCTGCCGCTGACCGGCACGGAATTCGACCTGCTCGAAATCCTGTTCGAGCATTCGGGCCGCACGATAGCCAAGGCAGAACTTGCCACGAAAGTGCTTGGCCGCGACCTGCAGCCCTTCGAGCGCAGCCTGGACATGCACGTCAGCAATCTGCGGAAAAAGCTGGGCAAGCTGAGCGACGGCCGCTCGCCGATCCAGACGGTACACGGTTCGGGCTATCAGTTGCTGCGGAAATAGGCCTCACGTCGGCGTCTCGCCAGCACCGACATCCGGAAGCACCGCGCTGCGATCACAGCGAAAGAATCCACAGAGCCAGATTGCTGAGCTCCTTCGGATCCCTGGTGTCGATGATTTTGTGATTCTGTTCGGTGCCGTCTTCCAGCTGAACCATGTGGCCGCTGGTGACGTGCTCGACGATCACTGCCACGCCATCGGGCTTGGTCTTCAAGCGGGCGGCGACCCTCTTGTAGGCGGGGCCCTGCTTGGTCTTGTCGATGGCGTGGCACTTGAAGCAGTCGTTCCTCTTGGCCAGCGCCTGCGCAGCATCGGCGTCAACCACTTGCGCGTACGCCGGCGCCGCCGCTGCGATGACCAGCAACAACGCCGAGGCAAGAATGCGGCTTGCTCCTGTTTCCATCAACTCGACCTTCCCCGCGAACTGAGATCCATGGGTTTTGGCTGCGTGCTGTCCCCGCCAAACCGCTGCATATAAAACCCATCGCCGTCTTGAATACATATCTTTCTGATTATTCTAAATATTAATCAATATGACCGCGTCGTGGTGCATCTTTTTGATGTACTTCGGCCCATGCAATCAATCTCCGCCAGGCAGGCGATTGCCCCCCGTAACTCATCGCAACCATCTGTACTTAATATCAATAATTCTTTCAGATAGCACTCTGGCACAGGCATTGCTCGGTAAAGGGCACGCAAGAGAAAAACAAGAGGTGGGCAAAATGAATGCGAGAGCCAAAGTTCTGGTCGTCGATGACGAAGAGGTCGTAAGACGTGCCTACGTCAGGACCCTGTCGAGCGAGAGTTGCAGCGTAGAAGAGGCATGGAACGGCAGGGAAGCACTGCTGGCGATGGAAAAGCAGTCCTTCGACGTCGTCCTGCTCGATCAGCGCATGCCGGAAATGGACGGCATGGCGGTGCTCAGGACCATCAAGGAAAAATGGCCCGAGAGCGAAGTGATCATGATCACCGGTTATCCGGCGATTGAATCCGCAAAGCAGGCCGTGGCGCTGGGCGCCTATGACTATCTGGCGAAGCCGGTGGGACCCGACGAGGTCATCAACGCGGCAAACGCCGCCGTAATGCACAAGAAGTGGGCATTGCACGGCGACCGGAAGGACGGGATCAACTTGGGGCGATTTGCCGCTTGAGCAAACCGAACCTGTGACATTAAGGAGAAACATCATGAGCGCATTACTACACAAAGTGCTGGTCGTAGATGACGACCCGGTGGTTGGAAAGAGTTTCAACCGTGTTCTTTCGCAAAAGGGCTATGTGGTGATCACCGCCGCGAATGCCCAGGAAGCGCTGAGCAAGGTGCAGGAAGGCGAGTATGACGTCGTCTTCACGGACATCAGGATGCCCGGCATGAACGGCATCGAACTCACCGAGCGCCTCAGGATCGAGCGCCCCTGGACCCCCGTGGTGATCGTCACCGGATACGGCTCCAAGGCCAATCAGGATCAGGCCGCGGCCGCAGGCGTATCGTCCTTCCTGCAAAAGCCCCTGTCGCCGGAAATGATCGAGGAGAGCCTGACCAAGGCCTTGCTCGAGTCGGTTCCCGCGGTCCTTCCGGGCCTGGTGGAAGCGGCAGCGCCGGAAACCGGGGCAAGGGAAAGCCAGCTCAAGAAGGTCGGCCTCTTCATGGCGGCGCCCTTCATCGGCCTGGCCTACGCCGTGGCGCTGCCCTTCGCCGGACTCGGTGCGCTGGCCTGGATGGGGATCAAGGCGTTTGCCAAGTCTTCGGCGCCCGCCAGGCTGCTGGCCTTCGCCAAGAATGCCGCGCTGTTCTTCGCCGCGCCCTTCCTCGGACTGGCCTACGCGCTGCTGCTGCCGGTCGTCGGTACGGGAGCCCTGGCGTGGATGGGAATCAAGGCACTGCGGCGCAACGCCGCTGCGATGAGAGTTGTCTCGTTCATCGCCGCGCCCTTCATCGGCCTGGCCTTCATACTCGCCCTGCCGTTCGCCGGCACGGCAGCGATGGCCTGGATCGGGGTGCGCGCACTGATAGCGAAAGTCCGGACCGGCTGAAGCAAATGGCCGCACTGCGGCAATCGTCAGGGCCCGGCAGGCGCCATCGGGAGTCCCTCCTGATGGCGCCGCTCCATGTGCTTGACCGACCGGCGGGGTATACTTCTGTCATTGCAGGTGCGCCGGCACAGGGAATGGAGCCACTGCTCCGGGATTTCCGGCGACAAGCTTCGTTCAAGGGGAAATGATGAAAAAGCCTCCGACCACTGGCCAGGCAATCCGCCGCTTGTGTCGGCTGAACCTGGTCGCCATCGGCGCCGCCTTGCTGCCGTTTTTCATGACCGGTGCCGTCAACGCCGAGGAAGAAGGGCTCTCGAAAGAGACCCAGGCGTGCCTGAAATGCCACGACAAGGAGGGCGAGGAGAAAACGCTCGACAACAAGGAGAAGCTTCCGCTGCACGTCTCCACCAAGGCATTCGAGACCTCCGAACACCGCAAGACCGACTGCGAAGACTGCCACTCGGATATCGACGCGAAGACCCACGGCAAGGTCAGGAAGTCTATCGAAAGCCGGCGGGCGTACTCCCTGAGCATGAAAGATTCCTGCCGGGAATGCCACAAGAAACCCTTCAAGAGCTATCAGGACGGCCTCCATGCCGCTCTGGTCAAGGCGGGCGACGAAAAGGCCCCGCTGTGCTCGGACTGCCACAATTCGCATACCCTGCGCTCGGTAAAGATCGTCGTGCCGATGGAGGAAACGCCCTGCGCCAAATGCCACGAGGACATCTACAAGGCCTATGCCGGGGATGTACATGGGCTTGAACGTGCCGCCAAGGGGAAAGCCGCACCGATCTGCGCCACTTGTCACAAGACCCACGATATCAAGGCGGCCTCGTTCGGCGACGGCATCAAGGACAGCTGCATTTCCTGCCACAAGGATGCGGTCGGCGAACACAAGGACTGGCTGCCGAATGCCGCGCTGCACTTCGAGGCCATTTCGTGCCCGGTCTGCCATTCGCCCGGGGCGAAACGCCGGGTCAACCTGCGGCTCTATGACAACACGGCGAAGCGGCAGCTTTCGGAAAAAACCGGCATACCGCGATTCGAGAAACGGGCCGCTGCCGCCGACATGTACAAGGCGGGGCTCGATGAGAAGGCGCTGTGGAACCTGCTGACGGAATTCAACCAGGACAGCGGAAACAAGAACACCGTCCTGCGCGGCCGCCTCGAGGTGCGCTCCGGCGTCGAGGCGCATCGGATCAGCGAAAAATCCAGGGCCGTCAGCGACTGCGATACCTGCCACCGGCCCGGTGCCGAGCCGTTCCAGAGCGTGACACTGACCATCGCCAGCCCCGATGGCAGGCCGATCCGGCACGGGGTTCAGAAGGACGTGCTGAATTCGCTGGCAGCGACGGAGTCGGTCAGGGGCTTCTACGCCATAGGCAGCACCCGGATCAAACTGCTCGACTATGCCCTCCTCCTGGTCCTGCTCGCCGGCATCGGCGGACCTGTGGCACACATGGCCGTCAAGTGGCTGTTCAGAAGGACGCGGGAACAGCGACTGGGCGGGCAACGCGGAGCCGGAGATGCTCAAGCCGCAGAACAAGCCATTCCTGGTGATCGTCGCGACGACGACGCCTCAAGATAGCAGGAGACCGCCATGCAAAAGCTCTATATCAATCCCCTGCCGGTCAGGATCTGGCACTGGACCAATGCCCTCGGCTTCATCCTGCTGATCGCCACCGGGGTGCAGATCCGTTACCTCGACCTGGTCCAGGTGATCTCGTTCAAGCATGCGGTGGTCGCCCACAACTGGATCGGTTTCGTCCTGATCGCCAACTTCTTCATCTGGCTGGGTTTCTATCTGTTCTCGGACAAGATCAAGGTCTATCACCCTGAACTGAGCCCGAGCAAGTATTTTCGCGCCAGCTTCCGCCAGTTGCAGTACTACGGCTACGGCATTTTCCGCGGCGATCCCAATCCGCACCATGTGAGCGTCTACCGCAAGTTCAATGCGCTGCAGAGCATGACCTACCAGATCATCATGTTGCTGGTCGTGCCGCTGCAGTTCTTCACCGGGGTGCTGCTGTGGGACGTGGCCGGCTTTTCCTCGCTGGTCGAGATGTTCGGCGGGGTGCGCGTGGTGGATACGGTGCACGTGCTGATTTTCATATTTTTTGCCGGCTTCATCTTCATCCATCCCTACCTCGCCAGCCTGAGTCACGCGCCATGGGCGCATTACAAGGCAATGATCACCGGCTACGAGGAAATCGAGGACGAATCGCCGCAGGGCGGCGCGCCCTAGCAGCAAGTCCCGGAGAACGCCAGGCGCGCCAACCGTCCCGGCGTCAGACGGGTTCCGCTTCGTCGGAATCGAGTTCCGTATCGCGGACGCGGATGTTGTACTTCTTCATCAGCGCCTGAAAATTGGACCGTTGCATGCCGGTTTCCTGGGCGCTGCGGGTGACATTCGAATCATTCCGCCGCAGCGTTTCCTGGACGAACAGCTTCTCGACTTCTTCAACGGATTTTTCCCTGGCGATCTTCTTGATGCGCTTGAGATCCTCTCCGGTCCTCGGCACGTCCATATCCCGGGCCAAGACATGGTCAATGATGGCGACCAGGTTGGCCTGGCGGATGATGTTGTCGGAGGCGAGGATCGCGGCCCGGTGTATGGCGTTTTCGAGCTCGCGCACGTTGCCGGGCCAATCATGGTTCATCAGCGCGCTCATGGCGCCTGCCGAGATTCCGGACACGGGCTTGCCCAGCTCGTTGCAGAAAACCTTGAGGAAGTGGAAGGCCAGCGCCGGAATGTCTTCACGGCGATCCCTCAGGGCCGGCGAATGTATCGGGAAGACATTGATCCGGTAATAGAGGTCTTCGCGGAAGGAACCGTCGGCGACCAGTGTCTTGAGGTCCTTGTTGGTCGCGGCGATGAGGCGGACGTTGGTCTGCTGGGTGCTGGTGCTGCCGACCGCCCGGAATTCGCGCTCCTGGATCACGCGCAGCAACTTCGCCTGGGTCGCCAGGGGAATGTTGCCGAACTCGTCGAGGAACAGGGTGCCGTTGTTGGCGATCTCGAACATGCCCCTCTTGTTCGCCACGGCGCCGGTAAATGAGCCCTTGACGTGACCGAACAGTTCGCTTTCCAGAAGATTTTCGCTCAGTGTGTTGCAATCGACCGTGACGAAGGCATTGTCCTTGCGCAGGCTGTTGTAGTGGATGGCCCGGGCGATCATTTCCTTGCCCGTGCCGCTCTCGCCCGTGATCAGGACCGTGCTGTTGGTAGGCGCGCACTTCGCGATGAGGCGAAACACGGCCTGCATCGCCGGGCTCGAGCCGATGATGTTCTCGAAACGGTACTTGGAGTCCACCTCGCTCTTCAGGCTACGGTTCTCCGCCAGCAGGCGCCGCCGCTCGAGGGCCCGCTCCACCACGTGCTTCAGTTCATCGGGATCGAAAGGCTTGGGCAGATAATCGAAGGCTCCGAGCTTCATCGCCTGCACGGCCGTCTTGATTTCCGACAATCCGGTCACCATGATCACGTCGATAGCCGGATGCCGCTCCTTGAGTTGCTGCAGGACCTCGAGCCCATCCATGCCGGGCATCATGATGTCGAGCACGACGATGTCGTAGTCGCCCTCGTCGGCCTTTCTCAAGGCTTCGGGTCCGCTCTGCGCGGCATCCACCAGGTACTCGTCGCTGGCAAGGATGCGCTGGCAACTGCGGATGACGATCTCCTCGTCGTCGACAATCAATATCCTGATGCTCATCGGGGACTCATGCCTTCACTGGATTCATCATCGCCGAACGGGGATCTTGTCGGCAGCAGGATATGAAATGTGCTGCCCTGGCCGACGACGCTGTCGACAGTGATCCTGCCGCCATGCGCCTTGACGATGCCATAGCTGACGGACAAGCCGAGTCCGGTGCCCTTGCCGACTTCCTTCGACGTGTAAAAGGGATCGAAAATCCTCTGCAAATTGTCTTCCGCAATCCCGCAACCGGTATCGCGGACAATGACTTCCACCATGGGCAGGTTCTCGACACCGGGCTTGGCAGGGGCTTTGGCATGGTCATGGAGGCAACTTTGTACCGTGATGCTACCCTGACCCTCGATCGATTGCTGGGCATTGACCAGAATGTTCATGATGACCTGCTTGATCAGGTCGGCGTCACCCCAGACCTGAGGCAGGTCCGGATCGAAATCCGTCGCTATGGCGATCTGCCGCAATGCGGCCGGACGATCGACAAACCGCACGGTTTCCTCGATCACATGATTGAGGTCGAACCAGCCCTTGACCGGAACCTTTTCCCTGGCGAAATCCAGAAGTCGCTTGATGATGCTGGCGCAGCGCCTGGTTTCGCGGATGACCAGGTCCAGATCCTCGGCATCTTCGCTGCCATCGGCCATTTTCCGGCGCAACAGCGTGGTAAAGGTCAGGATGCCGGTCAGGGGATTGTTCAGCTCGTGGGCAATGCCTGCCGCCATGACGCCGACCGAGGCCAGCTTTTCTCCCTGCGCAACCTCGGCCTCGGCGACACGCAGTTCCTGGGTTCTTTCCTCGACCTTGAGTTCCAGGGTTTGGATCAGCTCCTGCAGTTCCTGTCGCGACCGGTTCAGCGCCGCGGTCATATGATTGAACGAGCCGGCGACATGGCCGAATTCATCGTCGCCGCGCACCGGGATTTCCTGCGTTAGATCTCCGGCAGCAACCTTTTTGGCGCCGGATTCAAGGTCCTTCAGGGGAACGTAGATCAGCCGCTGCAGCAGAAGGCCGATGCCGATGGAGAATACCAGGATCGCGGCGACCGACATGGCAATTACGTGAAGACCGTGAGTCCGCGCCGACTCGTCGATGTCGTCGAGCGAATAGGCCACGTCGACGATGCCGAGTACGGTCTGGCTTGCCGGGTGCTCATGGCAGGACGCGGAAGAGCATGAAGGCTCGTTGCGTATCGCATGCATGGTGTTGAGAACCCGGTGCCCGTCAGGCCGCTCGGAAATCTTCCAGCGTTTTTCGTCGGGAACCTCCTTGAGGGGTTCGCGGGTCTCATGGCAATGCACGCAGGGTTCATCGCTTCGCTCGACCGAATAACCCACGTCGGTCGGGCGTTTTGAGTGAATGATCGTGCCGTCCGCACTGATCACCCGCAGGCGCTCGATGCCCTTCTCCCTGGCGATGTCGTCGATGATCTTCTCGGCAATATCGCGCTTGTTGACCAGCATCGTATAGCGCGTGCTGGCGACCACCACGTCGGCAAGCTGGATGGCATGCTGGGCCGCCATGCTCTGCATGTCTTCCTGGCGGTGCTTCAGGATCAGCGTCGCAAACGCCGCCATCGCCAGCGAAAGGACGACGAAGAGGAGCAAGCTGACCTTGAGCTTCAGCTTAACGGGAGGCATTGATCAGACCGATCGACCGGTACGGGATTGGCGGGCGCAACATTCATGCCGAATGGTTCGATGTACAGTCTCGGCATGAACAATGCCGGGCACTACTGCGGCGGCCGATCTGCACCGCATACCTGAGCCGGCTCCACACCGCCGCCGACAGTGCGGCGGGGGCCGGCCGAAACTTCGGCTACTGCGCGAGAATCCACTGCGCGATGTTCGCGAGCGCTTTCGGATCCTTGGTATCGATAACCTTGTGCTCTTCTTCAGTGCCGTCTGTCAGTTTGACCTTCGATGCAACCGTGATGTTCTTGATCACCTTTGCCTCGCCATCCGGCTTGCCCTTGTATTTGGCGGCAATCTTCTTGTAGGAGGTCGCCTTCTTGTCCTTGTCGACGGCGTGGCACTTGGTGCAATCGTTCTTTTTCGCCAGGGCCTTTGCCGCCGCCTCGTCGAAGGCCAGGGCCGGATTGGAAAAGGACAGGGCAGCGCAAGTCAAGCCGAAGCCAAGAACCGAGCCAACCGCAAATCGGGATTTCACCTTGAATCTCCTTTCCATTTCTGATGAGGACTTCACAAGCACCGTCGGCCATCCGCTTCAAGGCAGCAAAGCCTTGAAGCGGAGCCCGGACATCAGTGGCCGCCGCCGCCGAGGAAACCGATGGCGATCATGGTCAGCAGGCTCAGGCCGATCGCGATCAGCACCAGACCGAGGATCTTCGAGGCCAGCGTGAAGGGCGCCGAGGGTGCGTCGACCAGGTACTTCTCCAGTTGACCGGTCTCCACCAGGCGGTCGTACTGCGCCCTGTGCTCGTGCCTGAACTCCTGCAGCGACTGGCTGCCGGTGAACATCACCACATCCGGCGGCGGCAATTTGTCGGGCCGGAAGTGATTGTTGAAGAAGTGCACCGTGAAGAGGAACACCGCGGCGAGCACGGCTTCTTCACCATGCACCACCATCGCCACGTTGAACACCCAGCCCGGCAGGTAGGCGGCAACCACATGCGGGAAGGCCAGCATCATGCCGCTGCCGCCGATGATCGCCATACCCCAGAACACCGCCCAGTAGTCGAACTTCTCCCAGTAGGACCAGCGCTCGATGCGCGGACGCGGGCCCTCGCCGATGAACCACTTGAACATGCCGATGATGTCGTCCAGATCCTTCCAGTTCGGCACGAAGGAATCCGGGCCGAATATCTTGAAGTCCTTCCACTTACGCAGGATGTTGATCGAGACGGCGATCAGGTGGATGAAGAAGATGCCCAGCATGGTGTATGCCGCCAGGCGGTGCACCTGTCCGGCCACTCTCGGCGTGCCGAATGTCGCCATCACCGCCTTGGCCCAGCCGGTTTCGGGGAAGAATGCCGCCATGCCGGTCAGCACCAGCGTCATCACGCTGAGCGCGAAGGCCAGGTGCGCCAGGCGCCACATCGGACCGAAGCGTCGCACATGCTTGGTGGCGAACTCCGGCGGCAACTTGTCGGTCATGACGTGCGGCACGTGCTTGCCTGCCTTGCGATCCGCGTACTCGCGATACCACCACAGGCCCGAATGCAACCAGAAGAAGGCGAATACGCCGATCAGCAGGGCGACCATGGCCTTCGTGGTGAGCCAGATTTCCGGGTACTTGGCAAAGTCGTGGCTGTTGCCGTGCGGGCTGAAACTGAGGAAACCTGGAGTCGCCAGCGGCTGCTTGCCCTCCTTGCCGCTGTGACACTTCTGGCAGGTCTTCAGCCGGTTCTTCTCGTGCATCTTCGACTTCGGATCCTTCGAAGGCTGGATGCCATGGCTGCCGTGGCAGTCGAAACACTTGGCGGTATAGGCGTAGCCCAGGGTATTGACCTGACCGTGGTAGGAGGCCTTGTAGGACTTGAAGCCGTCCTGATGGCAATCGCCGCAACTTGCGGTGATCGAGAGCTTGGCCTTGTCGGTCGAACTGCCGACGATGTCATGAGTGGTGTGGCAATCGGAACAGACCGCAGTCTTCAGATTCCTCTTCTCGATCGCCTCCTTGCCGTGAATGGATTCGCTCCACTCCTCGAGGTGGTCGGTATGGCACTTGTCGCCGCAGACATTGGGCACGGTGAGGTGCCATTCCTTGCGCTCCGGCGTGCCGCGCGGCGGCACATCGAAGGTATGCACATCGTGGCAATCGCTGCAGATTGCCATCTTTTTGGTCGGATCATCCTTGTCGGGCTTGGCGTGGAAGGAATTCTTGTAGGCGGCGACGTTGTCGGCGACGATGCCCAGCCGCGGCTTTTCGGCAGTTTTGCCGTCCTTCTTCGTGGCTTCCCAGAGGTCGAGGTGGCACTGCGCGCACTCGGCCTTCGCCACTCCGGCGACCTTCTGGTGCGGCGACACGCTGTCGATGATTTCCTTGTGGCAGGCGACGCATTCCATCTTGGCGTGCACGCTCTTGGCATATTTGTCGGGAACGACGGCCTTCACCGGGCGTTTCTCGCCATTGCTGGCAAGCATTTCCAGCTTGTCCTTCTTGCCGTCGTGGCAAGTCTGGCAGGTTGCGTTGTCGAGTTTCTGCGCAACGGCCACGGCGCCTTTGCCGGGAGCCGCAACGACCAGTCCGCTGCCCAGAGTTCCGGCCGCATAGACTGCGGCTGCCACAAGCCATGCTGCAAGCTGCTTAGTACGCATGATTCCCGTTCCCCGCTGATCCGTTATTTTGACGCCGATTCATTATTGGACCGGCTGTCCCGGCAATCCCGCCAGGGGATACCGTCCCCGCTACTCACGGGGACAAATCCCACCGGGGGATACCGTCCCCGCATCCCGCGGGGACATAAAACTGCCGGGGCCTGCTTGCACAGACCCCGGCGGATGGTGACGCGGATTACTGCGAGAGGATCCACTGCGCCAAGTTGCTCAGCGCCTTCGGATCCTTGGTGTCGATGATCTTGTGGTCTTCTTCCGTACCGTCCTCGAGCTTGACCTTCTTGCCTTCGGTCATTTGCTTGATGGCTTCCTTTTCGTCGAGCTTCTTCTCCTTGTACTTGGCGGAGATCTTCTTGTACGACGGACCTTTCTTCGTCTTGTCGACGGCGTGGCACTTGAAGCAGTCGTTCTTCTTGGCCAGCGCCTGGGCGGCGGCCGCATCGACGGCCGCATGCACCGGCGTCAGCCCGGCAAGCGCAACGAACAGGGATCCTGTGAGCAACAGGGAGGTTTTGACTTTCATGGTCGAACTCCTATAGGTGTCATTAAAAATTGAACCCGCAGCTTGCTACGAAAAAGAATTTCTGGCTTGACTCAAGTCAACCTGTTTAGGGCAATTTTAGTCCAATGCGGTCTAGCGTTGAGATTGTGGCACGTTAGCTGCGTTTTGGGCGCAGACACCGACGCCCGGCCTCGCCGGGCAAATACCTGAAGTGTTCAGCCACGCCATTCATGCGCTTTTCCGTGCAAGCTCAAGTCGGGCGCAGCAAATCCGCTTCCCTGCTCACGAAGCGCTCGGTGAACCCAGCGAGCTCACGGTAGAACGCTGTCGCGGCGCCCGACTTGATGGCCCCGGCGAACACGCCGACCCAAACGCCCAGGTGTTTAGCAGCGAAACGGCGATGCAGCGCATTGGCAGCCGCCAGATCGTCCATGTTGCCGCCGAGTTGCGCCTGGTTCTGCGCGAAGATCAGCAGGTAGAGAAACTCCAGTTCCACCGCGATATGGTCCGGCAACTCATGAAGATCTTCGCTGACCTCAAAGCCGCCCTGCTCGTAAAAGTCGAGCACCGCCAGCGTCGCCTCGTGTCGCATCGACTGGTCGTCAGTCAGCCAGAAGGAGGCATAGGGCATGGCCCTGGGTTGCGCAGGCCCGATGAACAGCGCGGTGTAGTCGACCAGCAGCATCTCCATGTCCTGCGCCACAAACGCCGCGCCCAGCTTGCGGGCAGACTCGGCAAGATCCGGATCGATGGCAGCCGCCGCGGCCGCCATCGACTCGAACACGTGCTCTTCGCTGAAGTCCGTGGTGGGTTCGTAATAGCAGGCGGAAAGGAAGCGGCACAAATCCTCGCGCGCGCCGGCTTTGCCGTTGACATAGTCGGTCATTGCATCTCCTGAACCTGAAGCGACGGCTTCCGGCGTTGCCAGAATGGGCCCGCCCGGCGCCGGCCAAAAAAGGGGCCGGGCGAAACCGGCCCCTGATTCTATGTCAGGCACGAGGACTGTACTTTCCGATATAGAACACATTCGGCTTGGTCCCCTTTTCTTCCTGCAGACGGAAGGACTTTTGCTTCTTCAGGAGCTGCGAAATCTTGCTGTTCGGATCCTGCTGGTCGCCAAAGATGCGGGCCTGGGCCGGGCAGACCTCGACGCAGGCCGGTTGCAGGCCGTTCGTCACGCGGTGGTAGCAGAAGGTGCACTTCTCGATGACGTCATCCGAGCGAACAGCCTTCAGTTCGCCACCCTGCCAGTCGTTCATCGCCGGAAGCCGGGCGCCGGCCTTTGCCGACACCTCCGCGCCTGACGACGTGCAGCCGGAAATCGCCGAGGTCTTGTCGGCCCAGAAGGGTTGCGGCTCGTCTTCCGCGGCGTTGAGGCTGATCACGCTGTAGGTCTCGCCGGCGAGGCTGGAATCGCCGAGTTTCTCGTGGCTGTAGGGACACCCCTTCCTTGTCTGGCAGTCGCCGCAACCGACGCAGAGTTCCGGATTGTGCAGGGTGATGCCTTCCGCCGTCTTGAACAGCGCCTTGTAGGGCTTGCCCTTGCCCGCCTTTTCCGGATTGCCCGGGCAGATCTTGATGCAGGGAGGTTCGTCGCAGTGATTGCACAACACCGGTATCACCATGTGCCGGGTATTGGGGAAGCTGCCCTCGCTGTGCATCAGGAAGTCGGCCCAGTTGTGGCTTTGGCCGTTGGCGCGGTTGCGCGTGTTGTTTTCGGTTTTGCAGGCAAAGGCGCAAGCCCCACAGCCCACACACCTCGACAGATCGATAACCATTCCTAGTTTCATCATATTCTCCTTATCGGCAGCGCTCAGGCTTTGGTGATCCGCACGCCGGTGAAGCCACCGTTGCGCGCCGTGGCACCACTCAGGCGGTCGTAGTCATCGACCAGGATCTCGTTGTTGTTGCCGCCCAACGGGACAGCCTTGGCGTAGTCCTTCGAGGCGACGCGGCCGTAGGCCCAGTGACCCTGGCCGTAGCACTTGGCCACGGTGCCGGGACGCACCCCCTCCCACAGCCTGAGATCGACCGTGATGGAACCCGCCTGCGAAGTAATGGTCACCTTGTCGCCGGTCTTCAGGCCAAGCCTGGCACCGTCGGCAGGATTCATCTTGACCACGTCGCCCCAGGACACATCACCCGGATCGACCTTCTTGAACTCCTGGTACCAGGGCAGGTTCTGCGAGCGGCCTTCGCGATTCAGGCGCGACTTGTAGTCGATGAAGGTGAAGGGAAACTCATCCATGCCTCCATGACGCTTGGGCACCTCGTAGTGCGGCACGAAGGCGAGCTCGCCACGCGCCGTGTAGCCGCTGACGGTGAGGATGTCGTCGGTGGTGGTCGTGTGCTTGGTGGCATGCGCGGTCAGCATCTTTTTCAACGTCGCGCTGTAGAACTCGAACTTCTTGGTCTCGGTCTTGAATTTGCCGCCCCAGTTTTTCTTTAGCGTGTAGCGCGGGCCGTGGAACATGCCTTTGGCCTTGAACTCGGCCCAGCCGTTGATCGGCGCATCGCCCTTGAGCGGCTCCTTGGCCATCCAGATCGGCGAGCTGGTGAACTTGGTGGCGAACTCGCTGAATTCCAGCTCGTTGGTCGCGGCCTTGCCGGTCTCGGGATCCTTGATGGTGTCGTAGTAGTCGGCCAGATTGGGGAAGCCCCTGGCCTTGAGCTTCTGCGCCAACAGCCACATGACTTCGGTTTCTTCCTGCTTGCCTTCGAAGACGCGCTTGATCGGGTTCTGCTGGATCGAGGCGTAGGCGTAGCCGTTGGACATGTTGGTAACGATGGACCAGCCCTCGGAGGAGTTGTGCGTCGACGGCAGCACGACGTCGGCGAACTGGGTCATTTCCGACGGGTTGGTGACCATGTGCACGAAGAATGGCATCTTTGCCATGACCTGGTTCCAGCGGTCGGCGCCGGTGGCCGAGTGGTTGAAGTTGCTCCACGAAGAGATCACCATCTTGATCGCATCCGGATTCTTCAGCAGGAAGTTGGGCACGTCGTTGATCGGCGCGACTTGCAGGCCGGGCATGTCCTTGTGGCCACGACTGTTGGTCGCATGGTTCTTGTAGCCCTTCTTGGCCACTTCATCGATGAACTTGTCGGTGCTGGGGAACTTGGCCAACGGTGGATTGCTGGGACTTTCCCAGACACCGCCTTCGACATCGATCGAGCCGACCAGGCCGTTCAGCGCATGCACCGCCATCGCGGCGTAGGTGCCGCGCGGCCACATCGCGGCGCCGGGGCCCATCCAGACCGCGGTCTTGGGTGCGGCCTTGCCCATGGCACGGGCAACGCGCACGATCTGGTCGGCGGGTATGCCGGATTCCTTCTCGCCGAAGGCCGGGGTACGGTCCTTCAGTTCAAGGTTCCACCACTTGACCAGGCCCGATGTTTCCTTCTCGACGAAAGCGTCTTCGGCCACCGTGCTGCCGGCGACAAAGAGGTTTTTTCCGTCCTTGAAGTCACCGACGAATTCTCGGTTCCACAAACTTTCGGTCAGCAGCACATGGGCGATGGCGCCGGCCAGCGCGCCGTCGGTGCCGGGCAGGACCGGCAGCCACTCGTGCGACTTGGCCGCCGCATTCGACAGGCGCGGGTCGACCGTGATCACGGTGCCACGCGCCACGATCTCATGGAAGCGATGGATGGTATTCGGTACCTGGCGATTGGACGCCAGCGGATCGCAGCCCCAGACGACCAGGCAGTTGGTCTTTTCCAGGTCGTAGTCGCGGTAGCCGAAGAATCCCTGTGTCAGGCCCGGACCCATTTTTTCGGCTTCGGCACAGAGGGCGCTGTGCGAGAAGTAGTTGCCGGTGCCGAAGACCTTGGGCAGGGTGCCGTAGAGCAGGTCGGTGGAGGTCGGCGAGTAGCGGCCGCGCATGTAGAGCAGCTTTTCCGGCTCACCGGCGGTGCGCAGTTCGAGCATCTTGTCGGCGACGATGGTGATCGCCTCGTCCCAACTGATCGGCACGAATTTCGGATCGATGCCACGCCCCTTGGCCGCATTGGTGCGCTTCATCGGCACCTTGACGCGATCCGGATCGTAGGTCTGTTGCGGGATCAGGTGGCCGCGCGGGCAGACATAGCCATGGTTGCTCTTGGAAATCGCGTTGCCACGGACGCGGGTCATGCGACCTCCTTGCACGAACAGCTGGATCGCGCACCACTGCGTACAACCCTGGCAGGTGCTGGCCACCCACTCGCCCTTGGCCGGGGTGCTGGGCCTGGCCTTGCGCGGGATCAGCGCATTCTTGAACGGCATCGGCTTGTGCTTGGCCTTATCGGCCGCCAACGCGCTTCCGGCCAGCATCCAGGCTGCGGACGCGGCTGACGCCTTGATGAATTCACGTCTCGTCAATTTCATGATTGCCTCCTGTCAGGGAACACCATCCAAAACCAAAAACCGATAAATCGTCCGTTGATTGCCTGCTGCTCACCTCGTGTCGCCCCAAGGGGAACCCGCTTGTAAAAGTTACCGTTTGGTAACTTCAAGGCAGTATCCATACCAACGTTGGCCAGCAACCCAAGCCTCCGGAACGCGCTGCCAAAAGTCGGCGCTGGCGATACGGCGCCACGTCCGGCAAGGCCGCCAGCGCATTCACTGGCAAGGCGGCAATCGACGAAGAAGAGAGATGCGTAGTTCACGGCAGCAGTTTGAAAGCGAGGTGTACCCATGAACTGCGAGAACCATGCCATGAGAAAAAGGCTCTCCAATTCAATAAATTGAATTGTCTCGCCGAAAAACCATGGAATTTTTAAGGGAATTTCCACTACTATGGTTACCGTACCGTAACCACCGGGGGACTCATGACTCAGGACAGGCCGATTCAGTTACCGAACCGTAACCGGCGCCGCTGGTTGATCACTAGCGGTTGTGTCGCCGCCGCCGGACTCATCGGCCTGCCACGCAAGTCGCAGGCAGCGGGCAGCAAAATCCGCGTCGGCATGACCCCCGCCTTCCTCCATGATCAGCACAGCCTGCTCGCCGAGTGGCGCGATTTCATGGCGGCCTCGCTGCAGCGGCCGGTGGAATTCATCCAGCGCGACAGCTACCGGGAAACCATGGACCTGCTGCGCCTGGAGAAACTGGATTTCGCCTGGATCTGCGATTACCCCTACCTGCACCTCAAGCAGGAGGTGCGCCTGCTGGCGGTGCCGCTCTACCAGGGACGTCCGCTGTACCGCTCCTACCTGATCGTGCGCAAGGACAATACCCAGGTCGGGTCGATGGCCGATCTGGCCGGCAGCGTGTTCGCCTATGCCGACCCGTATTCGAATACGGGTTATCTGGCGCCGCGTTACGAAATCCGCCAGCTGGGGCGCGACCCCGCCACGTTCTTTCGCAAAACCTTTTTCACCTGGTCGCACCGCAAGGTGGTCGAGGCTGTTGCCAACGGGCTGGCGCGCGGCGGCGCGGTGGACAGCTACATCTGGGACACGCTGGCCTATGTCGAGCCGGCACTGGCGGCACGCACCCGAGTGATTTGGCGTTCGCCGGAATACGGCTTTCCGCCCTTCGTCAGCCACCGCTCCGTGTCTACCGCCGACTTTCAACTCATGCAGGCTCACCTGCTTGGCATGGCCGCATCCGACGCCGGACGACGCCTGCTCCGGCACCTGCATCTGGATGGCTTCACCACCGGCAGCCCGGCCCTCTATGACGGTGTCGCAAAGATGATGCGCGCCTTCGGCGAGACCTGAGAGTTCCGATGCGCTGGCTGTTCAACCTGTCCTTCCGCCACAAGATTCCCTTGTGGACCTCCTTCCTGATCAGCTTCTCGATCTTCGTCGTCGGCGCCGCACTGATGACGCGCGCCTACGAGGACATGAAAAGCGCAGTGGTGATCAGTGCCGACAATCTGGGCCATACGCTGGCCAACACGGTGGCACCGACGCTGCTGCATGACGACGTCTGGCGCGCTTTCGAGATCGTGCGCTCGCCGCTGCGCGCGGAGATCGCCAAGACGCCGGTGCAAGTCGATGCGGTAGTGGTTCTCACGCGGGAGCACAAAATCTTCGTCTCCAGTGATCCCGACACGCTGCCGATGCTGACCGAAGCGACGGCCCTCGGGCCGGACTGGCAGCAATTGAGCGAATACCTGCGCGCCCCGGCCGGCATCAAATGGCCGCTGGTGCTGGAGCCTGCGGGGTCCAACTATCTCTACGTGGCGCTGCCTGTCATCGACAAGGACGCACAACTCGGACACCTGGTGCTGCGCTATGCCAAATCGGTGTTTCATCCCTGGTTCATCGATACCCTCTGGCAGGGTCTCGCGCTGGGCCTGCTGGTGCTGGCGGTACTGATCCCCATCAACTGGTACTGGGGCAGCCGCATGGCGACGCCGCTGGTCGACCTGGCGCGGCGCATGGGCAAGATGCTGGAACAACCGCCGGAACCGCTGCCGCCCGACCTCTACCCCTATCACGACGAACTCGGACAACTGTTCGAGGCCTACGATCGCATGGTACTGGCGCTGCGCGACAAGGCCACGCTGGAAAATGAAATGGTCAAGTCCGAACGCCTGGCGGCCATCGGCCAGCTCACCGCCGGCATCGCCCACGAAATCAACAACCCGCTGGCCGGACTGATCACCGTGGTCGATACGCTCAAGTTGCGCCGCGATCTCGATCCGCGCGTGTTGCGCAACCTGGAACTGCTCGATCGCGGCCTGATGCAGATTCGCGACACCGTCGCCGCGCTGCTGGTGCAGACCAAGGTGCAGGCACGCCCCCTGAACCAGCACGACCTGGAAGACATCCATACCCTGATTCAACCCCAGGTCGGCAAGCGCCGCATCCGCCTCGACTGGTCGGCAACCATGCCGCGGGAATTGCCGGCGCCTGCCAGCCTGGTGCGCCAGATCCTGATCAACCTGTTGCTCAACGCCGTCCAGGCGGCAGCTGATGGCGGCCAAGTCAGCCTTTGGCTGGGCCGCAAGGAAGATGCCGAATCCTGCCTGACCATCATCGTGCGCAATGACGGCGTACTGCTCGGCGACGACCAGCTGGCCCATCTGTTCGAACCCTTCGCGTCGACCCGCGCCGCCGGACACGGCCTCGGCCTGTGGGTGACCTACCAGATCGTGACCCAGCTTGAGGGCCGCATTACCGCGCGCAACATCGACGGCGAGGTCGAGTTCGTGGTCAACCTGCCTCTTGGAGAAAGCCCATGCAGCACCGCATCGCCCTGATCGAGGACGACCCCATCATCGGCGAGGCGCTGTCCGAGCGGCTCGACTTCGAAGGCTTCGCCTGCGACTGGTACCGTGACGGCAAGTCCGCGCGGCGCGGACTCGGCCAGCGTCGCTACAGCGTGGTGGTGAGCGACATCAACCTGCCCGATATCAGCGGCGAACAGTTGTTCAGCGATTTGCTGGAAGGCGGGCAGTCGCTCGCCCCCTTCATTTTCATCACCGGCTACGGCGCCATCGATCAGGCGGTGCGCCTGCTCAAGCTCGGCGCGCACGACTATGTGACCAAACCCTTTAACGTCGGCGAACTGGTCGGCAAGATCCGCAGCCTGTGCGAACGCCAGCAACCGGTCGCGGATGCCGCGGCCGTATTGGGAATTTCCACCAGCATGCGTCAGATCGAAGGCTTGCTGCCGCGACTGGCTGCCAGCCGAAGCGCGGTACTGATCTCGGGCGAGTCGGGGGCGGGCAAGGAGGAAGTGGCGCGTGCGCTTCATCGTGCCGGCGACCCGGAAGCCAGGACTCCCTTTGTCGCGGTGAATTGCGGAGCGATTCCGGAAAACCTCATCGAGTCGGAACTCTTCGGCCATGACAAGGGCGCCTTCACCGGCGCCGACCGTGAGCGGCGCGGGGTGTTCGAGCAGGCCGACGGCGGTTCCCTGTTCCTCGACGAGATCGGCGAAATGCCGCCCTCGATGCAGGTCAAGCTGCTGCGCGCAATTCAGGATCGGGCCGTGGTTCGCGTCGGCGGCGCCACGCCGCGCAAGGTGGATATCCGGCTGGTCTGCGCCACGCATCATGACCTCAAGGCCATGGTGGAGCAAGGCGGCTTCCGCGAGGACCTGTACTACCGCATCCACGTCATTCACCTGCACGTGCCGCCCCTGCGCGAGCGGCAGGAAGACATCCTCTGGCTGGCAGGACGCTTTCTGGACGAGCGCGCGAACAAGGGCAAGCCCCGCCGCACACTGAGCGCAGACGCCGAGCGCGCCCTGACCCGCTATCCCTGGCCGGGCAATGTGCGGGAGTTGCAGCACTGCCTGGAACGCGCTTGCGTTCTCTCGTTGACCCCACTGCTGAATGCCGAAAGCCTGTTCGCTGCGGGCGGTCCGCCGGCAGCGACGGAAGATGCTTTGCGGCAGCCCCTCAGCGACCATCTGCAGGACTGCGAGCGGGCCTACATCCGCCGCGCGCTGAACGAGTGCGATGGCCGTATCGCCGATACCGCCGCCCTGCTCGGCATCAGCCGCAAGAACCTCTGGGAAAAAATGCGCAAGCTGGAAATGGCTGAGGGCTGAAGCCCTCAGCCAGGAACAGTCAGCCCTTTGATGCCGGCTTTACGGCGCGATGGAAGCCGATCATGCCGTGGAATACGGTATCCACGGTGACCTCGATGAAGCCCAGTTCGCGCAGGACGATCGACAATTCCTCGGCGGTGTAGAACAGGTCCAGCGCGTCGATGAAATACTGCTTGAACTTGGTCGCCGCGGGACTGCTGCCGACGATCAGGCTGGTGAAATTCAGGCAGGTCTTGAGATAGGCGTAGTAGAGGTTCTTCACGATCGGGTTGCGCGGACGCAGCATGTCCGAGTGATGAAAATGGCCGCCGGGCTTGAGCACACGCAGGATCTCGGTGAACACCTCGCGCACGCGCAGGTGGCGCGAGGCGAACTGCAGCGTGACGATGTCGAAGTGGTTGTCGGGGAAGGGCAGCGTGTGTACGTCGCCGATGGTGCTCTTGATCTGGAAGCCCAGTGCCGCGGCGTTCTGCGCACCCACCGTCTGCATTTCGGCGCTGCGATCCATGGCATGCACGTCCAGCGTCGGCTCGCGCTTGAGCAGCGCAATGCCGATGGCGTTGGTGCCGGCGCAAACGTCGAGCACCTTCTGCTGTGGCTTGATATCCACCGTCTGCATGAAGCGCCTGAGAAAGGTGCTCCACAGGCCGAGCGCCGCAATTTCGTTGGCGCGGTCGTAGTAGCGCGCAATGTCGGCGAACGCATCGTTCAGTTCGTGGGTCCAGACGTCGTTGAAGCGTTGTTCGCGGACGGCTTCGCGCGAGGCCAGCGGGGGAGGTGCCATGGTTGATTCTCCTGCGGAGGAATTAGATTTTGCTGATAGACGGCGGATTTAGCCTTTCCGGCGACGGACTGTCAAGTCGGGTTGGTGGCGAGATATGACAAGTCGGCGCTGGCGGAACGGCGACAATGCAAGGAATTGCGCTCGCAGCCGTTCCACTTCATCGCGTCACTTCAACGCGTTGTCGACCACTTCCGCCACATCCCGTGCCAGATCGGCGCAGGCCTGGATGCGCTCCAGCGCGGCGCGGGCATGGCCCTGGCGATCGCCATCGAACTGGCGCCAACGGTCGAAGCTGCGCGCGATGCGCGACGCAACCTGCGGGTTCATCGCCTGCAATTCGAGGATCACGTCCGCTGCCAGGCTATAGCCGGAACCGTCGGCGGCATGGAAGTGGCGCGGATTGGCGGCACAGAAAGCCCGCACCAGCGAATACACCTTGTTCGGGTTCCTGATGTCGAAGGCGGCATGGCGCATCAGCTCGCGCACGCGCTGTACCGTGCCCGGCAGGCGCGAGGTGGATTGCACCTGCAGCCACTTGTCGACCACCAGCGCTTCGTCCTGCCAGCGCTCGAAGAAACCCGCCAGCGCGACTTCGCGCTCGGGCAGGTCGAGGTTGGCCAGGGTGCCCAGCGCGGCCATCACGTCGGTCATGTTGCCGGCGCCGTCGAGTTGTGCGATCAGGCGCGGCATGACGCCGGCCTTGAGGTAGGCCGGCTCGCTTTCGGCGAGGTAGCCCAGGCACAGATTGCGCAAGGCGCGGCGGCCGACCTGGGCGCCCTCCGGCGCGTAGGGCGCCGTGGGTGCCAATGCCTGCCACACGGCCTCGAACCTGTCGCGCAAAACCGTTGCCAGATGGCGGCGCAGCGCAAGGCGCGCGGCGTGGATGGCTTCGGGGTCGATGATCCGGCCGCGGCCGGCCATTTCCTCGGCCAGCACCTGCTCGGCCGGCAGCACCAGGGCTTCGGCGGCAAGTGCGGCATCCTGCGCAAGGCCGTCATCGAGCACGCGGGCAACGGCGGCGACGTAAGCCTCGGGTATCCAGCCGATGCCGGCGCCGGCCACGTCGATGCCGGCGAGAAGGACGCGGGTGGCGAGGCGCTGCCCGGCTTCCCAGCGATTGAAGGCATCGCTGTCGTGGGCCATGAGGTGGGCCAGTTCGGCGTCGGTCTGTTCGAAGTCGAGATGCACCGGTGCGGAAAAGTCGCGCAGCAGCGAGGCCACCGGGGCGGCGGGAATGTTCTCGAAGACGAAGCTCTGCGTGGCCGCGGTCAGCGACACGACGCGCGTCTGCTCGGGCAGCGCGTCGCTGCCGTCCGGCAGCACCAGGCCGATGGCGACCGGAATGTGCAGCGGACCTTCGTCGATGGCGAGGCCGGCCTCCAGCAACCGCTTTTCATAGGCGGTGGCGGCCAGGCTTTGCCTCAGGGTCAGCGTGTAGCGTCGTATCGTCGCGTCGTAGGCTCCCGTCGCCTTCAGCAGCGGCGTCCCGGAGCGGGCATACCAGCGGCGGAACTGGGCCAGGTCCACGCCCGATGCATCCTGCATCGCGGCGACGAAATCCTCGCAGGTCACGGCCTGGCCGTCGTGCCGCTGGAAGTAAAGATCCATGCCCTTGCGGAAGTTGTCGCGGCCGATCAGGGTGTGGATCATGCGCACCACCTCGGCGCCCTTTTCATACACCGTGGCGGTGTAGAAATTGTTGATCTCGGCGTAGGAGGCCGGCCGGATCGGATGCGCCATCGGCCCGGCGTCCTCGGGGAACTGGGCGACACGCAGCTGGCGCACCTCCTGGATGCGCGTCACGGCGCGCGAATGCACGTCGGCGCCGAATTCCTGGTCGCGGAAGACGGTAAGGCCTTCCTTCAAGGACAACTGGAACCAGTCGCGGCAGGTGACGCGGTTGCCGGTCCAGTTGTGGAAATATTCGTGGGCGACGACGCGGTCGATGTTCTGGTAGTCCGTGTCGGTGGCGGTGTCGGGGCGCGCCAGCACGTACTTGGTGTTGAAGATGTTGAGGCCCTTGTTTTCCATCGCGCCCATGTTGAAGTCGCCCACGGCGACGATCATGTAATGGTCGAGATCCATCTCCAGGCCGAAGCGCTGCTCGTCCCAGGCCATGCTTTTCTTCAGTGCCGCCATGGCGTGGTCGCACTGATCGAGCTTGCCGGGCTCGACATACACCGCGAGGCGCACCTTGCGCCCCGATGCCGTCGTGAAGCTGTCTTCCAGCACGTCGAGCTTCGCCGCGACCAGCGCAAACAGGTAGGCGGGTTTGACGAAGGGATCCTCCCAATGCGCCCAGTGGCGGCCCTCCCCTTCCCCCCGGACTACCAGGTTGCCGTTGGAAAGCAGTTGCGGGAAACGCTCACTGTCGGCTTCGATGGTGCAGCTGAAGCGCGCCATGACATCCGGCCGGTCGGGAAAGAAAGTGATGCGGCGGAAGCCCTGCGCCTCGCACTGCGTGAAATAGCCGTCCTTGGAACGGTAGAGGCCCGAGAGTTGGGTGTTGCCGTCGGGCTCGATACGGACCAGGATTTCCAGCTTGAATTGCTCGGGCAGCGGGGCGCCGTCGGTGCCGATGATGGTCAGGCTGTCGGCGGTCAGCGTGTAGCGCGACGGGGCCAGCGCGACGCTGTCGATGCCGACCGCCTGCAAGGCGAGTTCCTCGCCGTCGAGCACCAGCGGCCCCGCGACCCCCTTCGGGTTGCGCCGGCACGCCAGCGTGCTGCGTACTTCGGCATGGCCGTCGAGGATGGCGACGTGCAGATCGACCGTGTCGATCAGCCAGGCCGGCGGCGTGTAATCCTTGAGATAAATGGCGTGGGGAGTTTCGGTGCGCATGTTGTTATGTGAGCTCTCGGGTTGGGAGGCGCCGACCGTGCCGGCGCAGAGGCGGCAGTATTTGCGCGATGGCGCCTGCGGTCAAGCGTCTCCGCGCCGAAAGTCGGCGCCGGCGCTACGGCGCTGGCAGCGCCGGATGATCAGCAACAGTGCCCCTTGCCGTGTTCCTGTATCGGCGGGCAGGGCACGGTGCCCCAGGAACAGAACACGCAACAGTCGCCAGGTTTGGGCTTTAGCAGCGCGTGGCAGCCTTCGCATTCGTAAAACCACTGACAGGCGTCGGTGGGCATGGTCTCGGTTTTGACGTGGCCGCACTCGGGACACGTCAGGGTCGATTCGAGTGTCACGCCTGCTTCAGCCAGCCGGCGATCTCGTCCTTGCTCGGCATGCGGCCGAAGACTGCGACTTCCTCGTCGATCACCAGCGCCGGGGTGGTAGTGATCGGATAGGCCATGATTTCCTTCATGTCGCGCACATGTTCGAAGCTCGCGTCGACGCCCAGTTCGGCGACCACTTCGCGCGTGAGTTGTTCGAGGCGCTGGCACCTGGCGCAGCCGGTGCCGAGTATCTTGATCAGCATGGGGATCTCCTGTTTTCGATGAAATTGAGCGCGGTTACGAGGCTGGCGACGAAGCCGCCGACGATGACGACCAGCAGGATCGCCGGCATGCCGTCCACCCAGGCACCGTAGGCCAGGCCGGCCAGCGTCGAGAACAGCGCCACCAGCCCGACATAGGTCCACGCCTTGAGCTTGCCGATGATGGCCGAGGTAATCAGGATGCTTTGCAGCGAGAGTTCCGGGTCGGCCATCAGGTAGGCGATCAGCGGGCCGGGGTGCATGCCCAGCGAAAGGAACATTTTTGCGATCGGCACTTCGACCAGGGTCGGGAAATACATGAAGACACCGAACACCACGCCGGCGAGGTTGGCCGCGACGGTGTTGCTGCCGGCAACTGCCCTGATCCATTCCGGCTGGATGAAAACGCGGATGACGCCGATCAGGAAGACGCCGACCACCAGCAAGGGAAAGATCATCCTGACGAAGCGCCAGGTTTCCCACAGCCATTGCTGCATGTCCCAGGCCTCGAAGCGGCGCAGCTGCGGCAAGAGTGCCGCGCACAACAGCGGCACCGCCAGCGTGCGGCCGCTCACCGTGAGGTCGACACCCGCTGCCGTCGCGCGCACGCCGAATGCGGCGAAGGCCAGTGTCAGCACGGTCAGCGCCAGGGCGGGCAGGGTCAGGCGGTTCACGCCATTGTCGATCAGGCCGAGGCCACGCCATGCAACGGCGCCGATCAGCCCGAGCAGGACGATCAGCGCCACGCCTTGCAGGCTGATGCCTTCGGCGCCGGTGGCCTCGTTGGCGGGCACCCAGCGATCGAGCAGCGCCTGCGCCTGCGCCGCCTCGGGCCACGCCACGCTGTGTTGCCAGAGCGTCCCGGTGAGCAGGTCCACCTTCAATGTGCCGGCGATCAGCAGCGCCACCAGGGTGCCGAGGAACAGCAGGGTGCGCCACGGCACGCGGCCGTCGCCGGCGAAAGCGCGTGCATCGCCCTGCCGCGTCGCTTCGCTCCTGCGGAAGATCATCGCCATGATCATGCCGATGCCGATGCCGAAGGACAGCGCAAGCACGATGCGCGCAATGGCGATCTCGGCGCCGAGCGCGACGCCGGTGTAGGACAGGGCGAGGATGTTGGCGGCCGGGGCGAAGAAGAGGAAGGTGATCGCCGGGCCCAGCCCCGCACCCTTGCTGTAGATGCCGGCGAAGAGAGGTTGCACGGTGCAGGAGCAGACGGCGAGCAGGCTGCCGGCGCCGGCGCCGGCCGGATAGGCTACCCAGCGCGGCGCGTCGGGGCCGAGGTAGCGCGTGATCGAGGCCTGCGGCACCAGCGCCGACAGCGCGCCGGCGATGAAGAAGGCCGGCACCAGGCACAGCAGGACGTGCGCCGCGAGGTAGGCGGCGAGGCTGGCGGCGCCGCCCTGCAGCGCGGGGATCAGGAAGTCCATTACGCGCCCCGTTCGTACCATCCCTTGCTGGCATTGACCACCTTGACCACCAGCAGCATTACCGGCACTTCGATCAGCACGCCGACCACGGTGGCCAGCGCCGCGCCGGATTCGAAGCCGAACAGGCTGATGGCGGCGGCGACCGCGAGTTCGAAGAAGTTGCTGGCGCCGATCAGGGCCGAGGGGCAGGCGACGTTGTGCTTTTCGCCGACGACGCGGTTGAGCCAGTAGGCCAGCGCGGAGTTGAAGAAGACCTGGATCAGGATCGGCACGGCGAGAAGCGCGATGATCAGCGGCTTGTCCACGATGGCCCGGCCCTGGAAGGCGAACAGCAGCACGAGTGTGGCCAGCAGCGCCGAGATCGACCACGGACCCAGCGTCGCCATCACGGCGTCGAAATGCGCCTGGCCTTTTTTCAGCAGCGCCTTGCGCCACAGCTGCGCCAGCGCCAGCGGGATCACGATGTAGAGCACCACCGAGGTGACCAGCGTGTCCCAGGGCACGGCGATGGCCGAGATGCCGAGCAGCAGTCCGACGATGGGGGCGAAGGCGAAGACCATGATGGTATCGTTCACCGCCACCTGCGACAGCGTGAACAGCGGGTCGCCGCCGGTCAGCCGGCTCCAGACGAAGACCATCGCCGTGCAGGGCGCCGCGGCGAGCAGGATCAGGCCGGCGATGTAGCTGTCGAGCTGGTCGGCCGGCAGGTAAGGCGCGAACAGGTGGCGGATGAATATCCAGCCCAGCAGCGCCATCGAGAAGGGCTTCACCAGCCAGTTCACGAACAGCGTCACGCCTATGCCTTTTACATGCTGGCGGACTTCGTGCAGGGCGCCGAAGTCGACCTTCACGAGCATCGGGATGATCATCACCCAGATCAGCAGGCCGACCGGAATGTTGACCCGCGCCACTTCCATGCGCCCCAGTGCCTGGAAAGGCGCCGGCAGGAACTGGCCGAGGGCGATGCCGGCGACGATGCAGAGGAAAACCCAGACCGTGAGGTAGCGTTCGAACACGCTCATCGGTACGTTGGCGGCGAGCTTGGCGGTGGTTTCGCATTGGGCGGACATATTCAGCTCTCCTCGTGGATGCGCCGTGCCGCCAGCGCCGACTCCTGCGGCGTCATGGTTTCCTGCGGCAGGGCGAGGAAGGCCTCGATGCGCTTCTTCAATGACTGATAGGCCTCCTCGAAGGCCTCGCGCCGTGCTTCCATCGGCTCGACATGCGCCGGATCGGGGATGCCCCAGTGCGCCGTGGCCGGATGGCCGGGCCAGACCGGGCAGGTTTCTTCGGCCGCGTTGCCGCAGACCGTGAAGATGAAATCGAAAGTTATGCGAAGCGGTATCCCCTGGTGGGACGGCGCCGACGGCACGGCAAATTCCTCCCAGGATTTGCTGCGTGCGCCTGCACAGGGCACGCCGTGCTTGGCCAGGGTTTCCAGCGCGACCGGATTGACCACACCGCCCGGCTTGCTGCCGGCCGAATGCGCCTCGATGCGTCCCCGGCCGAGATGATTGAACAGCATCTCGCCGAGAATGCTGCGCGCCGAGTTGCCGGTGCACAGCACCAGTACCTTGAGGGTTCGATTCATGTATTGCGGCTCCGGGTTAGTCTTGCGGCGATCAGGGTGACAAGGACAGCAAGCGCCATCAGGCCGAAGGCGATTCCGGTCTGGCTGACGCGCTCGGGGGCAAGCAGCAGTAACACGCCGAGGCCCAGCATCATCGCGCCCGACATCAGCTTGAGCAGGCGGCCTTCGCGCTCGGTCAGCTTTCTTGCACCCAGGGTCCCGGCAAACACCGCGACGATGGCAGCCAGCGGCAGGACGTAGATCAGATTGTAGGCAGCCAGATAGGCGTAGCGGCCGGCCGGCGAGAGGTCGGCCAGGGTCAGCAGCCGCGTATAGACCATGGGAAAGCCGGCAGTGCATAACAGCTCATAGAAGTTGGCGGCGACAGCCAGCACGGCCGTGGCGACGATCATGGCCGGCAGGTTTTCGGCGGCGAGGATGCCGCGCGTACGGCGGAAGATGTCGGGCTTCTTCGATTCCGGAATCGACAGCGTGAGGCCCTTTTCGAAGGCGAAGAAATCCTTGACGTTAACCGCGCCGACGAACACGGCCAGCGCACCGGCCGCCAGCGTCACCCAGGCCAGATGGCCGAAGAGCTGGAATACATTCAGCCAGGCCGCCATGAAGGCAAAATACATCAGGCCCGAGATGGCGACGAAGACGCCGCCGATCGCCAGCATGCGCGCGCGGCTTTTCTGGTGCGCCATCATGGAAAGCAGGAACAGCAGGACGAAGAAGGCGCAGGGATTGAAGGCGTCGAGCCCGGCCAGCACCAGGGTCAGCACCGGCAACGAAAAACCGGCGGGATCGATTGCGCCGATCAGCGGCAGACTGATGGTGGCGGCGGCCGGCGGTGCGGCGGGCGCCGGCAGGCCGCTGCCGACGCGCCCGCGGCAGTCGTCCAGCCGCCGGCGAATGGTCGCACCGGTAGTGTCGTCGCCATCCCAGCCGACATGCATTTCGCCGCAGAACAGCAGCGCCGGAACGCTGGTGGCCTCCTCACCGAGCATACGCGCCATGGCCTCGTACTTCTGCACGTTCTCGGGGTGGCGCGAAAGCTCCAGCGCATGCAGCCTGACCCAGGGTCGCGCCTGCGGGATGGCTTCGATGTGGGGATGCGCCGCCGCGCAGTGGGGACAGCTCAGCGACCAGAAGAAGTAGAGCTGCACGTCGGGCTGGCCGTCGACGCCGCAGCGCAGCCAGGGGTCGTCCGCTGCCGCCCGCGCCATGGTTGAACACAGGATGGCAAGGAGAAGGAATGGCCACAGGTGCCGGTATCTCGCGGGCATGGCGGCGGCTCTCACGGACCATGGCCGTTGGCACACCCCTGATCGAGCGCCTCGAGTTCGATCTGTATTGTCGGATGCGTAATGTGGAAACGGTCATGCAGTTCCTGCCGGATTCGCTCCAGGAAGGCATCGCCCGGATGCCCGGCCGGCATGACCAGATGCGCTGTCAGCGCGATGTCGGTGGTGCTCATGGCCCAGACATGCAGATCGTGGGCATCGGTGACGCCGGGCAGGGCGCGCAACAAGGCGTCGACTTCGGCAAGGACCACGCTCTCCGGCACGCCGTCGAACAGCAGGTGCAGCGCCCCCCGGAACAGACCCCAGGTGGCGAAGATGATGACCAGCGCGACCGCCATGCTGGTCGCCGGGTCGAGCCAGGTCCAGCCGGTCCGCAGATAGAGTGCGCCGGAAGCCACCACGCCCAGCGAGACCAGCGCATCGCCAGCCATGTGCAGGAAGGCGCCGCGAATGTTCATGTCCGACTTGCTGCCGGCCAGAAACAGCGCAGCCGTCGCGCCATTGACCAGAACGCCGATCGCGGCGACGACCATGACGGTAATGCCGTCGACCGGGGCCGGCACCTGCAGCCGGTGGCCGGCCTCCCATAGCAGCGAACCCATCGCCACCAGGAGCAGGACAGCGTTGGCGAAGGCGGCGAGTATCGAGGCGCGCTGCCAGCCGTAGGTATGACGCTGGTCCGGCAGCCGGCCCGATGCCAGCGATGCGATCCAGGCCAGCATCAGCCCGGCGACGTCCGAGAGATTGTGGCCGGCATCGGCCAGCAGGGCTAACGAGCCCACCTTCCAGCCGTAGGCCGCCTCGACGATGACGAAGCCGAGATTCAGCGCGATGCCGATGGCAAAGGCCCGGCTGAATTCCGCCGGGCCGTGGTGGTGCGAATGTTTACTCATCGACGACGGTATTCGCCATGTTTTGCGCCATGCTGCCGATTACTTGACGTAGCCGCGCGCCTTCATGCGGTCGCAGCCGTTGTTGCGCGGTGCCGGCAGAGTGGCACCCTTCTCCTTGGCGCGGACTTCCATGGCCTTGTGATGTTCTTCCTGGAGCGCCTTGCATTCATCATGGGTTCTGGTGGCGCGCATCTTGTCGCGATGCGCGGTGCGCTCTTCCGGACTCATCAACTGGTAGCCCCAGGTGTTGTCCTTGTTCGCACTGAATTGCATGCCCTTGCCGCCGCCGGGACCCATGCCTGCGCCGTGTCCTTGACCGGCGCAGGGGCCCATGCCCGCTCCCGGACCCATGCCGGGACCCTGGCCCTGCTGGCCACAAGGTCCCATTCCCTGACCGCCAGCGGGCTGGGAAAAAGCGGGGGATGCCAGCGATGCGCCCAGAACAGCCAGCAGCGCAATGTGTCGTAGTTTCATGACTATCTATCTCCTTCGATCAAAACAAGCAGGGCCTGAAAACTTATCCAGATGTAATATTATCGTAAGCTTATTTTTGAAGGCTTTCAAATGGCGGATTGTGAGGATTTGTGACAAGGCTCGGAACCAGCCTTCCGCCTTGGTTTCCGTCGGCAAGCCCCGATTGCATGCAGACTCATGCAGCACAGCGCCCCGGCCGTCCGCTCATGGCCTGCAGGCGTTTGAGATCGGCCTTGAATTCCGCTACGGCGCCCTCCGGCAGGGCATTCAGCAAGGCCAGCGCCCATGCCGGCAATGAGGAAGACAAGCGGTAAAACATCCACGTTCCCTCCCGGCGCGGGATCACCACGCCCGCATCCTTCAGTACGCACAGATGGCGGGAAATCTTGGGCTGGATGTCATCCAGCGCCGCGGTGAGTTCGCATACGCACAACTCCCCCTGATCGACCAGCAGGGCAAGAATGCGGCGACGCGTGGCATCGGCCACGGCATCGAAGATGGGTTGAGTATCCATGGCTTTCAACATACGCCATATCGTATATATGCGTCAAGCAATGTTTGGCTGGATTTCCGGATCGATAGCGGGTGACCAATGCGCCGCCGCTATCGACAGAATTCGGCCGCCGGACCTCGGTCGGGCATGCCGCGACAAACCTCCGGAACATAGTCAATTCCTATGGAAGGCATCGGAAAATAATCATGGACAGCCCTATATGAAGCGCACACAATTTAAACATCAACTATCTGCGGGTTCTCCGTCACATCGTAGATGCGGCACGCAAGCGCCGGAAGACACCTCAGGTCGCGGATTTACATAAGTAGTCAGAGTCGGGCAAACCCGAACATGTCGCAAAGCTGTTACCAACCGTCGCCCGACCCAGGTCTGGCGATTCGATCTCAAGGCAAGCAGGAAAAGAGGAGAAAGAAGATGCACATCGAACCAGGAATTGTTGATGGCGCCAAAATGGTGCTTGGTTACGTTACGGCGACAGGTGCGGTCGGCTATTCGGCCAAACTCGCGCTGGATACCGTCAAGCGGGACGGTGTCGCACCGCTTGCCGTGCGCGCCCTGATTGCAACCGCTCTCGTCTTCATCTTTTTTGAAGTATTGCCGCATTTCCCGGTCGGCGTCTCGGAAGTGCACTTCATTCTGGGCTCCACACTGTTTCTGCTCCTGGGGACCGGTCCTGCGGCAATCGGTCTGGCGCTTGCCTTGCTGGCGCAGGGACTGCTGTTCGCTCCGGCCGACTTGCCGCAATACGGCATGAACGTGACCAGCCTGCTGGTGCCGCTGCTGGCCATCGATGCGCTGGCGCGTCGTGTCGTTCCCGCGAATACCGCCTACAAGGATGTCACCTACGCCCAGGCCCTGAAGTTGTCGACGGCTTATCAGGCCGGCGTGGTCGCCTGGGTTGGATTCTGGGCTGTCTACGGCAGCGGAATGGGCGCCGAGAATCTGGCACGGGTCGCCAGCTTCGGCGCCGCCTACATGGGTGTCATCATCGTCGAGCCGCTGGTGGATCTGGCGGTCCTTGCCGTCGCCAAGACTCTGCATCAGCTTGCGAACAGCAAGGTTTTCCAGTCGCGGCTGTATCACACTGCCGCCTGACGGCAGGAATGGGGTCTCCGGAAATAAAGCCGGGGGTCTGCACGGGGGCGGTTCTGCCGCCCCCGGTTTCTCGACACGAAATGGAAGCGGGGGCCTTGATTCGGCCCCCGGCTCCATTCCGCCTGATTGAACACGAATGGACAATGCGATGAACAAGACCGACATGAAAGACGCCATCCTCGAGGCCAAGGATGCAAAAGGCCTGAAGTGGAGCGATATCGCCAAGGCCGCAGGCCTCTCGCCCGAGTACACCTGCTCGGCATGCCTGGGCATGAACCACCTGGACAAGAAGCCGGCGGATGCCGTGGCCAAGGCCCTGGGCCTGGGCAAGGATGTTTCGGCCGCGCTGCAGCGCTTTCCGAAAAAAACCTGGACCCAGACCATCCCTACCGATCCGCTCATCTACCGCTGGTACGAGATCGTCGGCGTGTATGGCGAAACCATCAAGGAAATCATCAACGAAAAGTTCGGCGACGGCATCATGAGCGCGATCGACTTCAGCATGGACATCCAGAAGCAGGCCGACCCGAAGGGCGACCGCGTGGTGGTCACGCTGAACGGCAAGTTCCTGCCCTACAAGGCCTGGTGAGAACCGCGGCGCTGCGGAAAAACCTACGTCGGACGGGGTAAGCTTCAGGCTTCGCCGGCCTCCCCCGTGATGCCGGGACAGCAGTCGTTTCAAAGCCGAAAGGTCAAGCATGGTTGCCCGCGATCCGCACCGGTTTGTGAATGAGCTCGACAGGGCGGCCATCGACCGCCTGATCGCCCGGCTCGAAGGCCGCGCCAAGGATGCGGTGTTCACCCGGCTGTTCGACAAGTACGCGGCAAGGATCGATCCCGGTCCGTCGGGGCAGGTTCTGGAGGTCGGTTGCGGCACGGGCGCGACGACGCGAGCCCTGGCGCGCCGGACGGATTTCTCGGGCCGCGCGGTCGGCGTCGATCAAAGCCCGCACTTCGTCGACGCGGCGCGCCGATTCGCGCGGGACGAAGGCGTCACGACCAAGGTTGAGTTCCACGTCGGCGATGCCCACGACCTGGATTACCCGGACGCCAGCTTCGATGTGGTTTTCGCCCATACCCTGATCAGCCATGTCACCGATCCGGAAGCGGTGCTGGGCGAGATGGTGCGCATTCTGCGCCCCGGAGGCACCCTGGCGATTTTCGACGGCGACTATGCGTCGATGACCTATGGCCACCCCGATCACGAACTCGGCCGTCGGATGGATGCGGCCCTGGTGACCGCCAGTTTCAACAACCCGAGGATCATGCGCGACCTGCCACGGCTGATGCCGGGTTTCGGACTCGCGTTGCGGGAGGCATGGGGCGACGCCGTGGTTGAAATCGGCAGTGGCAGCTATTTCAAGTCCTTCGTCGAAACCTACGCACCCTACATCATCAAGGCCGGCTTGGCTCCGGCGGACACGGTCGATGCCTGGCTCGCCGCGCAGCGGCAGTCGATGGAAGACGAAACGTTTTTTGCGGCCTGCACTTACTACACTTATCTTGCGCAGCGCAGTTGATAACCCGATTCGTATTAAGCTGCGCTTTGCCAATTCGCGGGAGGGCTGATGATGAACGATGCGCGCGATGCCGACCACGGACTCCTTGAACAGTGCGGCTTCTTCCATGGCGCCATGGAAGACTGGCTGCGGGAACCCGACATCACCGTGGCTTGCGGGCGCTGGTCCGAAGGCGCGATCAGCGAACTGATTCCCCTGGGTCACGGTCGCCTGCTCCCTCCCATCTACGAAGGCTGCTTCGCCGGCGTGCGCGAACTTCGCCTGGACAACGCGCCGCACCACCTGCATATCGATTTCGGCCGCGTACACCGCATCCGCTACGTCGTCGCGCCCAGCGTCTGCTTCGAGTTCAAGCCCTCGTTCGAGGCGCGCCTGCTGGTGCTCGGGCCGGGCGGGACGCCGGGCGACCACTGGGTCGTGTCGCTGATGCTGTCCTGCCCCTACGACAGGGGGGCGCTCAACTTCCTGCAGGTGCAGCGCTACCTCGACCTGGCGCGGAGACATGCGCAGCAACGCCCGGACCTCGTAGAGTTCGAGGTGGAGCCCGCGGCGCGCGCAACGACCGAAGGTTTGCAACTTTTGCAATTGCTGCGCACGAGCACCGGCCTGAGCGAAGGACAATGGCCCGAACTCATCGCCGCGCTTTGCCCGGTTCCCGTTCCGGCACAGACCGCCCCGGCACTGGAACCGCCCTGCATTCCGCTGCTGCAGAAAGCCCTGCAACTGCGCGACGCGTCGTTGGTGATTTATCGCGAACGCACCCTGATCGAGTTCAAGACGGAGAAGCTGGACGGCCTGCATCGCTATGTGGAGCAGGGCTATGTCTCGTGGCAGATCGGCGCTTTCGATGATCATCACTGCCACCTGTCGCTGGACACGGTGGTCCGGGTCCTGTTTTCGGCCGAGCCGGTGTCCTGCCAGGGCGGCGGAATCAATTACACGATCTGGTTCCTCAGCCCGGGGGCCAGCGGCAATCCTTACCGCCGCGACGGCTACTTTTCCATCACGCTGAATCGCCCCTACACCGGCAACCAGCCGCGCCTGGAGGTGATCGGGCCGGTGCTCGATCTCTATCGGGAATTCCGGGCTGCCGCCTGGGTGCAGGCGGAACCGCTGTTTCTCGAGATTCTTGCATCCGGCGTACCGCCACGCCACCCGGCTACGGATGCGCACAAGATCGAGACCTTTGCCTGATGCGCGAGGGATTGCGCCTGAAAGTCGCCCGGCGACCCATCGATAGCGCGAGAAGGCTGGTAGTTCCATGAGGTCGCGTATTTACATCGTCGATGTCTTCGCCGAGCGCCCCTATACGGGGAATCAGCTCGCGGTGGTAATTGGCGAAAACCTCTCCGACGAAGCCATGCAGCAGATAACGGCGGAGATCAATTATTCCGAGACCACCTTCGTGCGCCCTTCCCCCGAACCGGACGGCGGTTATCGGATTCGGATTTTCACCCCGGCGCGGGAGATAGCCTTTGCCGGACACCCGATCCTGGGAACGGCCTGGGTGGTACGCCATCATCTTGCACCGCAGCATGCGCGGGCTGTGCAACTGAACCTGGCTGTAGGACCGGTGCCTGTCAGCTTCGAATCCACTGCGGCGGATGGAGAAGTGGCGTGGTTTCTTGCTCCGCACGTGACTCCGGGGCCGACCTGCGCCCGGGAACGCATCGCGACGGCGCTGGGCCTGTCGCCGGATGACATCGAGACCCGGGCGCCCGTTCAGCAGTTCGCTGCCGGCACGTCGGCCGTGATCGTACCCCTGCGCAGCCTTGATGCCCTGAAGCGCAGCCGGCTCGACCTCACGGCCTACGCCGGTCTGTTGCAGGAGGGTTTCCCGCCGCTGACTTACCTTTTCTGCACCGAAACCCGTGAACCGGGCAACGACCTCAGCGCCAGGTTCTTCTTCGAGGCCCATGGCATGCGCGAGGATCCGGCCACCGGCAACGGCGCGGCCTTCCTCGGCGCCTACCTGCTTCAGCACAAGCTGTTGGGTGACGCGGAGTTGTCCTTGCGCATCGAGCAAGGCCATGAGGTACGACGGCCTTCGCTGGTCCGGCTGCGCGCACGGATGGCCGGCTCAAGCCGCGAAATTCATGTCGGCGGCAAGGTAATCGCTACCCTCAGCGGCGATCTGCTTTGATTTGAACGCTCAGGGCAGCAGATGCTGCGGACCCGACAGACTAAAGTTCATCGGTGACGAATGTAGTCTTTTCCCGCGCACAAACCTCCGGCCGCGGACAGGGCCGGGAGTCCGGCTTGAGCGTCACCGGGCAGCGGCCAAAATTCCACTCCGATGCCATGATGCCAAAAGCGCGGCAGGCCGGACTCTTGTAGGTACCCTTGGAACAGATCAGGGCAATCGTGTGGTCGGGCAGTTCCGGCAGCATCGGCACCGCGTAGAGGCCCGCGTGGGTGCAGGCGATGGTGGTCGGCAGCACGGTCACCAGCCGGCCCAGGCCGACGGATTGCACGATCATGCTCAGCGAATTGGTCTCGACCACGATGTGCGGCGTGATGCCATGTTCCAGGCAATACAGGTCGAAGTGGCGTCGCAGCGCAAAACTCGGACTGAGCAGGACCAGCGGCTCCTTCTCCAGGATGCCGGCGGTGACCGGCATCTGCTTGCCACACAAGGAATGGCTGCCGCCGACGGCAAGGCTCAGCGGCTCCTTGAACATGGTATGCATCTCGATCTTGCCCGACCAGATCTCGGTCGCCGGGGTGTGGGTGAACGCGATGCCGACGTCGATGCTGTTGTCGGCCACGCCGGCTTCGATCTGATCCTGGGACATTTCCATGGCGCTTACCATGATGCCGGGGTGACGCGCACTGAAGTCATCCAGCAGCGAGGTGGTCAGGTACTCGGTGATGGGGGTCATGCCGACACGAAGATAGCCGCGGCTCAAATCCTCTACCTCGCTGACGGCCCGTTTCCCGGCATCGAGTTCTTCCAGGGCCCGGCGCGCATGCGTCAAATAGACCTGGCCGGCATCGGTCAGCTGCACCGTGCGGCCGGAACGGTCGAGCAACAGCACGCCCAGCGCTTCCTCCAACTGCTTGATCTGTTGCGAAAGGGTCGGCTGAGAGACATACAGGGCTTCCGCCGCCCGGGTAAAGCTTTGATGTTCGGCGACCGCAAGCAGATACCGGATCGAACGCGGAAACATGAGCTTCGATTGCATAGTCAATTCCTATGGAGCAAATCGGAAAATAATCATAGACAGGTCTACTTGAAGCGCACACAATTTAACCATCAACAACTTGCGGGGTTCTCGGGGAAAGCGTACGAGACCGGTAATTGTACGGGATTGCCTCAAGTGGTTGATCGCTGTCCGGACTTCGCAAAAGTACAGTCGGCGATGCTCGAGAAACCTGCGGCATATGCATCCGTATTAAGTTCTTTCGCTTTAGTGCAAGTGGACCTGCAACAAGACAATAATTTAAGGAGAAGTCCAGCTATGTCATCGACTACCAGAGAAGAGGTATTACGTCATCTGACCGCGGTCGTAGAGTTGCAGCCGCCGGTGCAGAAGACCGGCAAGGCACCCTATCCCACCGATATCACTCACGAACTGTTTCGGGCCTATACGCGATCGCCCCATGACGTTGGCGGCGAGGTCGACGTTCCGTGCGAATGGACAGAGGAGGAACACGAGGCATGGGGGCACAGAGCCTACGTCACCACCGAATGTCTGGCCTGGCGCGGTGTTTGGTGTGCCGAGGAAAGGCGTCGCATGCAGAACGTCGACCTGGGCACGAGCCAATACCTCGGCTTGCCTTATTACGGGCGCTGGCTGCTGTCCGCGGCGCGGATTCTGGTCGACGGGCATCATGTCTCCCTGACCGAACTGATCAACAAAATCGACGAGGTGAAAAAGCGCCATGAGCCAGCATGACAGAACCCATCACGCCAAGATCGCGACCGGCAAGGGCGATCCCCAGTGTTTCAAGGGCACCGCAGGCCCGGCCAAGTTCAAGGTCGGCGACCAGGTAAGGATCAAGAACCTGCCCGATATTTTCTATACCCGTTGCCAGGTGTACACGCGCGGCGCCGTCGGTGTAGTCGCCGTCGTCACCCATGAGAGCCCGGCGCCGGAGGACGAAGCCTGGGGCCACGTCGACCAGTCGGAATGGTTCTACATCGTGCGCTTCAAGCAGAAGGATCTGTGGCCGGAGTATCCCGCCAACTTTCCCAATGACACGCTGCAGACCGAGTTTTCGGAACGCTGGCTGGAGTCCGTGTAAGCGGACCGTCAAATCGTACAGAACAGAAAGGTAAGAACAAATGTCAAATGATCACGATCATGACCACGACCACGGGCATGGACACAAACCGCCGGCCCCGATGGTCGATGAGATCAGCGATTTCGAGGCACTCGAAATCGCCGTTCGCGAGCTCGCTATCGAGAAAGGTCTTTTCACCGCGGAAGACCATCGCCGCTTCACCGAGTTCGCCGAGCATATCGGACCGACTCCGGCTGCCCGCATGGTGGCCAAGGCCTGGCTGGACCCCGAGTACAAGAAACAGTGTCTGACCGATGCCATCAAGGCAAGCTTCGCGGTAGGCGTTGACTGGCTGAACCCGACCGGTTTCGGCACACCGAGCGACTACACCGACCTGCGCGTTCTGGAGGACACCCCGACCATGCATCATGTGGTGGTGTGTACCCTGTGTTCCTGCTACCCGCGGCCCATCCTCGGCTTCCAGCCGGAGTGGTACCGCACCCCGAACTATCGGCGCCGCCTGGTTCGCTGGCCGCGCCAGGTGCTGGCCGAATTCGGCCTGACCCTGCCGCCGGAAGTCGAAGTCCGCGTCGAGGACTCGAACCAGAAGTGCCGCTTCATCGTCATGCCGATGCGGCCCGCGGGAACCGAAGGCTGGACCGAAGACCAGCTCACCGAAATCGTCACGCGGGATTGCCTGATCGGCGTCGCCTTGCCCAAGCCGGGCATGACCACCAACATTCCATTGCCCGTGCATAAGCCGGCCAAGCCGGCACATCACTAGGAGTCGGCCATGACTGAAGCAGCCAAGCCGGGAGCGGCAAAAACGGAATGGACGCCGGTGCCCTTGCTGGAAGACATCAAGGAACACGGCCGGGTCTGGGAAGATCTGGCGAACCAGTATGGCGTGACCAACCCCGATCCACCCTGGAAAACCAGTCTGGACGGGATGTGCGAGGCGCTGGGCACGACTTCCTGCTCTCCGGCAATGGCGGTCGAGAAGCGCTGGCTGGACGGCAGCATCGACCGCAAGGAGATCGGTGGCGCTGTTCCCCTGCCTTTGCTCGAGCGGCGCTGGGAAGAGGATGAACTGTCCGAGACTCTCTACCAGGACGTCCCTTTTCCAGAGCGGCAGCTTCTGGCGCTGACCCATTCCCTGATCAAGCGCGGCCTGGTCAACGAAGAGGATCTCGCGCAGCGAATGAAACAGATCCATGAGCGGCTTACTGCCGAGTAATTGCTGAACGTCGTTCAATTGACACCAGGCGACGCGACAAACCGGAAGATTGACAGGCATCACCGGTTTGTCGTCCTCGCACCAGAGAAATGCAGTCTTCATCGGCAGGTAAATCGGGCGCTCAAGCGGTCATGCGATCGGAGTCGTGTCGCAGCCGCTGCACCGGATCCTTGTCGAAACTTGTTTACGGAGAAATGACCGGTGTCGATTCGTGGTGTAAACATCAACATCCAGGGCCTTGGCTACCGCTACAGTTCGCGCGGCAAGCCCACTTTCAGCAACCTGATGCTGGAGTCGAAGCGCGGCGAAGCGCTGGCCATCATCGGCCGCTCCGGTTGCGGCAAGTCAACGCTGCTGCACATCATCGCCGGACTGAATCGCCCCACCGAAGGCACGATGCATTTCGACGACAAGAAGATCGAAGGTCCGTCGTCGCGCTGGGTCATGATGTTCCAGGCACCACATCTTTTCCCGTGGATGAAGGTATCGCAGAATGTCGGTGTCGGCCTGGGCTTCGCCGGCTGGAAGGAGAAGGAGAAGCGCGAGCGTGTCGATGAGGCGCTGCGCCTGGTCGAGTTGCAGGACTATGCCGACACCAACGTGCAGGATCTCTCGGGCGGCCAGCAGCAGCGCGTCGCACTGGCCCGTTCCCTGGTGATGGAGCCTGAACTGCTGCTGCTGGACGAGCCTTTTTCCGCACTCGATGCCTTCACCCGCGCCTCCTTGCAGCGCGACGTCCGTTCCATCGCCAAGCGCCTCGGCTTCAACCTGATCATCGTCACCCACGACATCGACGAGGCCGTGTTGATGGCCGACCGCGCGCTGATAATGGCCGGGGCTCCCGGCAAGATCGTCCACGAATTCGAAGTTCCGCTCGAGGATCCCCGGCAACGCCAGGACCCTGCTGTCCAGGCCATGCGCGCACGGTTGATGGATGCCTTCCACAACGCGGCGCAGGTAGCGGGCGCTCCGGCAGAGGAAGCCATGGAACAAGCGGATGCCGAATCAAGCAGTGTTTCGCAGCACGCCTGACCACGAATAGGCCAGGACACCACCACCCCACAGGAGGAGACCGAGCATGTGCATACTTTGCGACCTTAAAATCGTCGGGAATCACCACCCGTCCGAAACGCCGCATCTCGACTACAAGAAGCACGGCGACGGCATCGAGGATCACGGACTGGCAATCGAATACGACCCTCTGTTCAGCAGCGTGCTCGGTACCGGCGTCAATCGGCGCGAGCTGCTCAAGTGGGGTGGCCTTGGTGCACTGAGCAGCCTGATGCCGACCGCCGCCACCTTCGCCCAGGAGAAGAAGTGGGATCCGACGGTCCGCATCGGCTACCTGCCGATCACCGATGCCTCGGCACTGCTGGTCGCCCACGAGATGGGCTTCTTCAAGAAGGAAGGTCTGACCTCCGAACCGCCGACCCTGATCCGCGGCTGGTCGCCGCTGGTCGAGGCCTTCTCGTCGCACAAGCTCAACCTCGCTCACCTGCTGATTCCGGTGCCGATCTGGATGCGCTACAACAACAAGTTCCCGATCAAGATCACGGCCTGGAACCATACCAATGGTTCGGGCATTGTCGTCGGCAAGGACTCGGGCATCAATTCGCCCAAGGACTTCGGCGGCAAACAGTTTGCCGTGCCCTTCTGGTACTCGATCCACAACATCATCTCCCAGAAGATCATGAAGGACGCCGGGATTACTCCCGTGATCCGTCCGCAGGACGCCAAACTGGCGCCCAATGAGTGCAACTTCATCGTCTTGAACCCGCCCGACATGCCGCCGGCCCTCGCCGCCAAGTCGATCGACGGCTATTGCGTGGCGGAACCCTTCAATGCCCTCGGCGAAGTCCGTGCCGGCGCCAAGATGCTGCGCATGACAGGTGACGTCTGGAAGGGCCACCCCTGCTGCGTGGTGGTGATGCACGAAGCCGATACCATGGACCCGGCGCGTGCCGCCTGGGCGCAGGGGGTGCACAATGCCATCGTCGCCGCGCAAATCCACCTGGTAGAAAACCGCGAGGCGATGGCCGAAATGCTGTCGAAGGACGGCAAGGGCTATCTGCCCTTCCCGAAGGAAGTGGTCAAGCGCGCCATGATGCTCTACGACATTCCCTATCCGGGCAACGCGGCGGCGATCAAGCACAAGGACTGGGGCATGGAGCGCATCAACTTCCAGGGTTGGCCCTACCGCTCCGCCACGGAGCTGGTCGTCAACGACATGAAGAAGACCGTCATCACCGGCGACTCGGCCTTCCTCGAAAAGCTGGATGCGAAGTTCGTCGCCAACGATCTGGTCAATTACACCTTCATCAAGAAGGCGCTCGATGCCAATCCAAAATGGAAGAACGACCATAGCGTGCCGAAAGCCGGTGATCCCTTCGTCCGCACGGAAGTCGTCGATCTATGAGCAACGACGCCGCATCCGGCGGAGCCGCTGCGGCCGCCGGTTTGACTGGCACCCGCACCTCCCGCGCCGCCGAGGCGGCGGGGCGGGGGGTCGTGAATTTTTCGCTGGGCCTGCTTATCCTTGCGGCATTCTGGTGGCTGGGCGGTTACCTGATCGCCATGAACCCGAAAACCCAAAGTTTTGCCGGCTTCGGCCTGGTGCAGACGCTACAGAGTTTTCCCGAATTGTGGAATCTGGGCAAGTTGCAAAAAGCGATTGCCGCCAGCGGCTATCGACTGGGGGGCGGCATGGCCATCGCCATCGCCATCGGCGTGCCGATCGGCATCATCATGGGTCGCAGCAAGCGCTTCCGCGACCTGAGCAATTCCGCTTTCCAGTTCCTGCGCATGATCAGCCCCCTGTCCTGGATGCCGATCGCCGTGTTCGTCTTCAAGGCCTGGGATGATTCGATCATCTTCCTGATCGCCGTCGCCTCGGTCTGGCCGGTGATGTTTTCCACTGCTGCCGGCCTGTCCAAGGTCGATCCGGCCTGGTTCAAGGTGGCGCGCAACCTGGGGGCGACACCGATCCAGATGCTGACCCGGATCATCCTGCCGGCGATCAGCTTCGACATTTTCACCGGCATCCGCCTCGCCCTCGGCGTCGCGTGGGTGGTCCTGGTTCCCGCAGAATTGCTGGGCGTGACATCCGGTCTCGGCTACGCCATCAAGGACGCCCGGGAGACCCTGGCTTACGACCAGCTAACCGCAATGGTGCTGACCATCGGCGTGATTGGCTACGCCCTGGACACCATTTGCGCTCTGCTGATCAAACGCTTCAGCTGGCATCGCGGGGATGCTTGAGCGATGAGTGAGAACACCGCAATTGCCGGGGGAAACGCCGCGACGGCCGCCGTGGCACAGTCGCGATCCTCCGTCGCTTTCAACGGCACCGTATATTGGGCGTGGAATTTCTTTGGCGGCCTCGCCATCCTGTTTGCCCTGTGGTGGCTGGCCATTTATGTGACCACGCTGAACCCGGCGATGTCGCACTTCGCCAGCTTCGGTCCCGGCCCGGCCTTCAAGGAAATCGGGCATCTTTGGAGCAATGGGCTGATTCCCAAGGCTCTGCAAACCAGTGGTTCCCGCCTGGGTGCCGGCCTGGCAATCGCCATCGCCATCGGCGTTCCGATCGGCATCCTGATCGGCCGCAGCAGGCGCTTTCGCGAACTGAGCAACTCGCCATTCCAGTTGATGCGCATGATCAGCCCCCTCTCCTGGGAACCGATCGCGGTCATCGTATTCGTCGGCTGGGATCAGGCCATCATATTCCTGATCGCCATCGCGGCGGTCTGGCCGGTGATGTTTTCCACCGCGGCAGGATTGTCCAAGGTCGACCCGGCCTGGTTCAAGGTGGCCCGCAATCTGGGTGCAAAACCCTGGCATGTCGTGACGCAGATCATCGTTCCGGCTATCGCCTTCGACGTCCTTACCGGCATCCGGCTCGCGTTGGGCGTGGGCTGGATCGTGCTGGTACCTGCCGAGTTTCTCGGTGTGACTTCCGGTTTCGGCTACACGATCGAAGATGCGCGCGAATCACTGGAGTACGAGAAGCTCATGTCGATGCTGCTGGTCATCGGAGCCTTCGGCTATCTTCTCGACAGCGCCTGCCTGGCGCTGATCAGGCGCTACAGCTGGCACAAATAGGCGCGGTCGGCCGGAAACAATTCCGCAGAGCAAAAGCTTTGCGGCCAACAGGGAGGCAACAATTCAATGACAAGAAAGATTCACATAGTCTGCGTTTCGGGCACTCGCGAGAAGCTGCAGATGGCGTCGATGATGGCTTCGGTTGCCGCGACTCTGGGTGACGAGGTGTCGGTATTCTTCTCCATGAATGCCCTGCTGTATTTCGTCAATGGCCGCAGCGCGGAACCGCCGGTGGAAGGCGAGTTCGGCACGCTGATGACGGAGAACAAGGGCGTACCACCCTTCCGGCAGTTGTTCCAGATGGCCGCCGAACTGGGAAGTGCGACGCTGCTGCCCTGCTCGATGGCGCTGGACCTGTTGAAAATCACCAAGGACGACCTCGATCCTGCGTTCGGCCCGCCGACAGGACTGACGCGCTTCCTCAGCGACGCCGACGGCGCACAGTTGCTGACGTTTTAAGCGGCAGACCGACCCAGAAAAACCAGAAGGAGTGAACCAAGATGAGTGAAACCAAGGTAATCGATGCGCGCGACACGTTCTGCCCCGGCCCGCTGATGGAACTGATTTCCCACATCAAGCACGTCGGTGTCGGCGATGTGATCGAGCTGCTGTCGACCGATCAGGGCTCGGCAGCCGACATCCCCGAGTGGGTCAAGAAGGTCGGGCACGAGATCGTCGGCAGCGAACAGGTCGGCAATGTCTGGCACATCAAGGTCCGCAAGGCCAAATAGAGGAGAATGCAATGAGAATCCTAGTCGTGGGTGGCGGCACTGCCGGTACCATCGTCGCCAACAACCTCTCGCGCCGGCTGACGGGCGAAATTCGCGCCGGCAAGGTGCGGATCACGATGCTGTCGGCGTCCGACCGGCACATGTACCAGCCCGGCCTGCTTTACGTCGCATTCGGCCAGATGACGCCTGATCAGCTCTACCGCGATCAGGCCAGCCTGCTCGAACCGACCATCGAATTCCATGTCGACCCGGTCAAGCAGTTCCAACTCGACAAGAACAAGGTCGTCACGGAGGGCGGCAAGACGCATGAGTACGACATACTGGTGATCGCCACCGGCTCGCGCATGGTGCCCGAAGAAACTCCCGGCATGACCGAGGGCGCCGAGTTCTTCTATACCGAAGCCTCCGCCGTCAAGATGTACAAGAAGCTCAGGGAATTCAAGGGCGGCAGGGTCATGGTCGCAGTCGGCGTGCCGCACAAATGCCCGATCGCCCCGGTCGAGGTCATGTTCTCGCTGGACGATTTCTTCAAGGCGCGAGGCATACGCGACAAGGTCCAGCTCAAGTACCACTACCCGATCGGTCGCCTGCATACCATCGAGAATGTCGCCAAGTGGGCCAAGCCCGAGTTCGAACGCATCGGCGTCGACACCGAGACCCTGTTCAACATCAAGGAAATCGACGCCAAGAACAAGATCATGAAGAGCGAGGAAGGCACCGAGGTCGAATACGACCTGCTCATCGTCATTCCGGCGCACCGCGGCATGGAAGTGATCGAACGCGACAATCTCGGATCAGGCGGCTGGATCCCGACCGACCGCTACAGCCTCAAGATGAACGGCCACGACAACGTCTACGTGGTGGGCGACACCACCAACCTGCCGGTGAGCAAGACCGGTTCGGCGGCGCACTTCCAGGCCGAGGCAATCTCGGAGAACATCGCTTCTATAATCAAGGTCGGCGAACCGGTGCGCGACTATGACGGCAAGGTGTACTGCTTCATCGAAGCCGGCCATGACAAGGCGACTTACGCGATGTTCAATTACCTGAACCCTCCCGACCTGAAGCCGCCGTCCAAACCCATGCACTGGTTCAAGATTTCCTACAACCACATGTACTGGACCAGCGTCCGCGGCTTACTCTGAAGAGATCAAACCATGACTACCCAGACACCCACAGCTTCCGCCTCGCCCTTCAACGAAAACGACCTGCAGCGGCTCGTCGAGTTCGCGCAGCTCGTTACGTCGGCCCAGGACGCGATGTCGGACGACATGGTCAACCGGCTGGCGTCGACCATGTCGGAAGGTATTTCGCTGCTCGACCGCCTTACCCGCAATGACGGCTTGACGCACCTGTTGCGGGAAATCGACAGGCCGGAGAACCAGCGCTTCATCATCTGCATGTCCAATGCCTTCACCCAGGCAAGCCGCGAACTGGCAACCGCTCCGCCCCTCGGCGGCGGGCTCGGCGGCCTGCTGAAACTGATCAGCGATCCCGGCGTCCAGGAAGGGCTGCGACTGCTTGCATTCGTCGGTTCGCGCATGAGCACCAGCCTGCGCGAGGTGCACCGGCGCGGTTTGTAGTTTGTCGGAGGGAGAACACAGGGCATCCCGGATTCGGGATGCCCTGTTTTTTTTGCGGGTGCGATCATGGCTGAAGTCGGCACAGAAAGTCGGCGCCGGCGCTACGGCGGCGGCGTGGCGGTCAGGGTGGCGGTAGCTGCCAGTGCCGGGCCTTAAAGCCCCAAATCGCTCAAGCCGGGATGATCGTCCGGCCGCCGTCCCAGCGGCCAGTGGAACTTGCGCTCGGATTCCTTGATCGGCAGATCGTTGATGCTGGCAAAGCGCCGCATCATGAAGCCCTGCTCGTTGAACTCCCAGTTCTCGTTGCCATAGGCGCGGTACCAGTTCCCTGAATCGTCGTGGCATTCGTAGGCGAAGCGCACGGCAATGCGATTGCCGGTGCAGGCCCAGAGTTCCTTGATCAGGCGATAGTCGAGTTCCTTCGCCCATTTGCGCGCGAGGAACTGGCGCACCTGTTCGCGTCCGACGGGAAATTCGGAACGGTTGCGCCAGCGGGTATCCTCGGTGTAGACCAGCACGACACGGTCCGGGTCGCGGGTATTCCAGGCGTCCTCGGCCATGCGCACCTTCTGTGCGGCGGTTTCCGGGGTGAACGGCGGGACGGGGGGTTTGGTTTCCATGATCGACTCCTCGGCAGGTATTCGGGTAGATGGCTCGAACTGCACGCTACAGTCTATACAAGGTAGACAGACCTGTCTACAATACCGGCATGCGCGCCGCCCAACTCTCTGACTCCCCCGGCACACCGCCGCCCGGCGCGCGCGAACGCATCCTGCTGACCGCGCACGACCTGTTCTATCGCGACGGCATCCGCGCCACGGGCATCGACCGCGTGATCGCGGAATCCGGCGTGGCGAAGCTGACCTTTTATCGCCACTTCCCGAGCAAGAACGAACTCGTCCGCGAGTTCCTCGAGTATCGCCACCGGCGCTGGATGGCCTGGTTCGCAGACGCTCTGCAGCGCCACGGCAGTGGCGCCAAGGCGCTGGTGCCGGCCCTGGGGGAATGGTTTCGCAGCGCGAGCTATCGCGGCTGCGCCTTCATCAACAGCGTCGGCGAACTGGGCGAGACGCTGCCCGACGTCGTGGACATCACGCGACGCCACAAGCAGGACATGGCGGACGCAATCGAAAAGCTGCTGCCGGCATCCCGGCAGCGCAAGCAGCAGGCGATGGACCTGGCGCTGGCCGTCGACGGCGCGATCATCCGCGCCCAGTTCGACCGGAGCCCCAATGCAGCGCTGGCCTCGCTGGAGCGAATCCGCAAGTCGCTGCTGGGTTCGGGCGCCCGGAAATCGCCCGTCCCCGCCCGAACCTCGTAGCGCGCCGGCAGCGGCTGCATTCCGGATGCCGCCGTAAATCGGCGCGGCCGAGGCTTTGGGCGCCAGCGGCAGCCATGCCCCAAACTGGCGAAAAGCCGCCGGATACCCGCCCCTTGATGGTGCGTCACCCAGTCTCCGCTGTGGGCTCGCCAGTCCGGCGCACTCCGAAAAAATAAAATACTCGCAATGAATCAGCCCGTTGTCGTGACTGGCACGGACCCTGCAGTAAGCCGGACAGACCATCTACCGGGAGAGCACCATGGCACTGCACGATCCTTTCGACGCGAACAGCTCCATCACCACCTGCAACTGCGGCCAGCACGCCTCGCAGACCCAGCACGACATCGCCGTCGGCGCCGGTGACGTCGATGCGCTGAACAGCCGCGTGGTGCAGACCGCCGTGATGCGCGCGCTGTTCCCTCAGGACGCCGAACGGCGCAAGTTCCTCTCCGCCGTTGGCGCCTCGACGGCCTGGGCCGCGATCTCCTCGCTGATTCCCTTCGGCACGCTGGAAGCGATGGCGCAGGAAAAGGGCGCACTGGAGAAGAAGGACCTCAAGGTCGGCTTCATCCCGATCACTTGCGCCAGCCCCCTGATCATGGCCGACCCGCTGGGCTTCTACAAGAAGGAAGGCCTCAACGTCAGCATGATGAAGACCGCCGGCTGGGCGCTGATCCGCGACAAGGTGCTGAACAAGGAATACGACGCCAGCCACATGCTGGCGCCGATGCCGATCGCCATCTCGATGGGCGTCGGCTCGAACCCCTCGCCGACCAACGTGATGACCATCCAGAACATCAACGGCCAGGCCATCGTGCTGGCCAACAAGCACAAGACCAACCGCGACGCGAAGAACTGGAAGGGCTTCAAGTTCGCCATTCCCTTCGAGTTCTCGATCCACAACCTGCTGCTGCGCTATTACCTCGCCGAGCACGGCATCAATCCGGATACCGACGTGCAGTTGCGCGTGGTGCCGCCGCCCGAAATGGTGGCCAACCTGCGCGCCGGCAACATCGACGGCTTCCTCGGCCCCGATCCGGTGAACCAGCGCGCGGTGTTCGACGAGATCGGCTTCATCCACATTCTCTCGCGCGAGATCTGGGACGGCCACCCCTGCTGCTCCTTCGCCATCCCGACCGAATTCGTCAAGCAGAACCCGAATACCTTCGCTGCGCTCTACCGCGCCATCCTCAATGCCTCGGCGATGGCGCGCGACCCGAAGAACCGCCCGGTCATGGCCGAGGTACTGGCCCCCGCCAATTACCTGAACCAGCCCAAGGCCGTGCTGGAACAGGTGCTGACCGGCAAGTTCGCCGACGGCCTGGGCAATGTGAAGAACGTGCCCGAGCGCGTCGACTACGACCCCTTCCCCTGGTACTCGATGGCCTACTGGATCCTGTCGCAGATGAAGCGCTGGGGCTACGTCAAGGGCGAGGTCAAGTACAAGGACATCGCCGAAAAGGTGTACCTGCTGACCGACGCGAAGAAGTACATGGCCGAGGTCGGGATGACGCCGCCCAAGGAGACCATGAAGAAGTTCAAGGTCATGGGCAAGGAGTTCGACCCGCTGAAGGCCGACGCCTATGTCGACAGCTTCGCCATCAGAAAGGCATAGCCATGCGCCGAGCCGACTCAAGCATGGCGCAGTCAGCCAACCGGAGCCGCGCAGCGGCGAACACCCGTCACCCCCGCCAGGGCGGGGGCCGGGGGGTGGGGACCTAGGAGACGACCATGTCAGGCAAGCTCAAACTCAAGGCGGCCTTCATCTCGCTGATGATGCTGGCGATCTTCCTCGGCGCATGGCATCTGGCCACGCAACCGAAGGAATCCGCCGTGCAGGCCGGCGCCGACAGCGAGTACGCGGCGATGATGGGCAAGGGCAAGGAACAGTCCGGCTTTCCCGCCCCGGCCAAGGTCGGCCACGCCTTCGTCGAGTACCTTTCGGACCCCTTCTACGACAAGGGGCCCAACGACAAGGGCATAGGCATACAGATCGCCCACTCGCTGGGCCGGGTCGCGCTGGGCTTCATGCTGGCGGTGGCGATCGCGCTGCCGGTCGGATTCATGATCGGCATGTCGCCGCTGCTGTTCCAGGCCTTCAATCCCTTCATCCAGGTCCTGAAGCCGATCTCGCCGCTGGCCTGGATGCCGCTCGCGCTCTACAGCCTGAAGGACTCCGACATCTCGGGCATCTTCGTCATCTTCATCTGCTCGATCTGGCCGATGCTGATCAACACCGCCTTCGGCGTGGCATCGGTACGTCGCGACTGGATCAACGTCGCGCGCACGCTGGAAGTGAATCCGCTGCGCAAGGCCTTCCTGGTGATCCTGCCGGCAGCGGCGCCGACCATCCTCACCGGCATGCGCATCTCGATGGGCATCGCCTGGCTGGTGATCGTCGCCGCCGAAATGCTGGTCGGCGGCACCGGCATCGGCTACTTCGTCTGGAACGAGTGGAACAACCTGGCCCTGCCCAACGTGATTTTCGCCGTGGTGATGATCGGACTGGTCGGCATGGTGCTCGACCTGTTCTTCGGCTGGCTGCAGAAGCTGGTCACTTATCGGGAATGAACACACCATGAGCACGCACTTCCTCACTGTAGAAAGCCTCAAGAAGGTTTTCCCCTCGACCGACGGTACGGTCAACCCGCCCGTGTTCGAGGACATCCACTTCCACATCGACAAGGGCGAGTTCGTCTGCATCATCGGCCATTCCGGCTGCGGCAAGACCACCATCCTCAACGTCCTGGCCGGCCTTGAAGAAGCATCGGCGGGCGAGGCCTTCATGGACGGCCGCGAAGTGCGCGGCCCCAGCCTGGACCGCGGCGTGGTGTTCCAGAGCCACGCCCTGATGCCCTGGATGAGCGTGCTGGGCAACGTCGCCTTCGCCGTCAAGTCGAAGTGGCCCGACTGGACCAAGGACAAGATCAACGAACATTGCACCAAGTACCTTGAAATGGTCGGCCTCGGCCAAGCCATCCACAAGAAACCGGCGGAACTCTCCGGCGGCATGAAGCAGCGTGTCGGCATCGCGCGGGCCTTCGCCATCCAGCCCAAGATGTTGCTGCTCGACGAGCCTTTCGGCGCGCTCGACGCCCTGACGCGCGGCACCATCCAGGACGAGTTGCTGAAGATCGTGCAGGCCACGCACCAGACCGTGTTCATGATCACGCATGACGTCGACGAGGCGATCCTGCTCGCCGACAAGATCATGCTGATGAGCAACGGCCCGCACGCCAAGATCGCCGAGATCGTCGAGGTGACCATGCCGCGCGACCGCACCCGCGCCGGCATCCACCACGATCCGCAGTACTACAAGATCCGCAACCACCTGGTGGACTTCCTCGTCAACCGCTCGAAGACCTACGCCGGCGCCGAGGCCGAGATGTTCCACGACGCGAAGAACCCGCCGCTGGTTCAGCCCGGCCTGGAAGGCGAACGCGCGCCGGTATTGACGCTGGCGACGGAAAAGCCGGCAGCCCAGCAATTCAAGCAAGTCATCAATCAGTAGTACCGAAAGGAGAAGACATGAATCGCAACGACGTCACCGAAATGATCATCGCCGCCAAGATCAAGAAGGGCCTCAAGTGGGAAGATGTGGCGAAGAAAATCGGGCTCTCGAAGGAATGGGTCACCGCCGGCTGCCTCGGCCAGATGACCTTCGACAAAAAGCAGGCGACGATACTGGGCAAGGTCTTCGGTCTGCCGCCGGACGCCGTGGCCCTGCTGCAAGTGGTGCCCTACAAGGGCTCGCTGCCGACCTCGGTGCCGACCGATCCGCTGATCTACCGCTTCTACGAACTGATCAGCGTGTACGGCACGACCTTCAAGGAACTGATCCATGAAGAATTCGGCGACGGCATCATGTCCGCCATCGACTTCAAGATGGACATGAAGCGCGAACCGAATCCCAACGGCGACCGCGTCAACATCGTCATGTCCGGCAAGTTCCTGCCGTACAAGACCTACTGATCATCATGCCGCGCCCGGCCCGACGGGCCGGGCGCGGCATGCAAGAAAGGCAAGGCCGCCAAATGGCAAAGATTTTCATGAAGTCCTCCTGGGGCAGCGACGACCCGACTCGCGCCGCGATGGTCTTCGGCCACAGCGCAGCGCTGGCAAAGGCTGGCCATGAGGTACGCATCTTCCTGCTCGGCGAAGGCTCGGTGCTGGCGCGAAAATCCATCCGCGACCAGTTGTTCCCTGTGGGCTGGCCGGCTTTGGCCGAGCAGTGGCAGCAGTGCGTCGATCTCGGCGTGGCGATCGAGGTCTGCGATGCCTGCCGCATCGCACGCGGCATCAGCGACGACGACCTGGCGGGATTCAGTTCCACGATCGGCAGCCCCGCCACGCTGGTCGCCGGCATCGAGTGGGCCGACAAGATCATCGCCGAATAGACCTTTGCCGCCGTGTCGCCGGCGCCGACTTTCGCCGCCGGTAATCGATCAGGCGCCGCTTGTCGCTTGCGCCGCCTCGACCGCGGTCAGCGTTTCGTCGAAGAGTTCGATCCAGTGCCTGACCGGCAGCGGCGACGTTTCCGCCAGATGGGTCAGGCAGCCGATGTTGGCTGTGGCGATGAGTTTTGGCCGGGTCGCCAGAATGGTATCCAGCTTGGCCGCGCGCAGGCCGGCGGCCAGTTCCGGCTGCAGGATCGAATAGCTGCCCGCCGAGCCGCAGCACAGGAAAGGATAGGCGACGGGCGTCAGCTTGTAGCCGGCGTGCTTGAGCAGGCCTTCGACGACACCCTTGAGTTTCTGCGCGTGTTGCAAACTGCAAGGCGACTGGTAGGCGATGCGCCGGTCCGGCGAGGGAGCCTGCACCGGCAGGGGTGGCAGGCGGCCTGCTTTCAACTCGGCCGCGACCACCTCGGCGATATCCTTGCTCAGGTCCGAAAAGCGCCGCGCCTTGTCGCGGTACAGCGGGTCGTCGCGCAGCAGTGCGCCGTAGTCGCGCACGTGCGCGCCGCAGCCGCTGGCGGTCATGACAATGGCTTCGGCACCGGCCTCGATCTGCGGCCAGCAGGCATCGATGTTGCGGCGCATGAAAGCGAGGGCCTCTTCGGGTTCCGCCATGTGGTGGCTGAGGGCGCCGCAGCAACCGGCCGCGGCCGGCTCCAGCCGGATGCCACAGCGATCCAGCACCCGCGCCGCGGCGGCATTGATGTCCGGTGCCAGCGCCGGCTGCACGCAGCCCTGCCAGACCAGCATGGTCCGCGCATGGGTCCGCTCGGGCCAGACGCCCGCATCACGCTTCTGCGGGACCTTCGCCCGCAACGCCGCGGGCAAAACGGCTCGCAGCGCCTGGCCGAGGCGCAGCAGCGCGGTAAAGCGACGCCGGTAGGGCACCACGGCACGCAGCGCGCGGCGCAGCAGACGCTCCCGCAACGGGCGCCGCGCAGCAGGTTCGATCAGTTCGCGGGTGACGTCGAGCAGGCGGCCGAAGCGCACGCCCTCGGGACACATGGCCTCGCAGGAGCGGCAGGTCAGGCAGCGGTCGAGGTGCAGCTGGAGGTCGGCGCTGGGCGGCTGTCCCGCGAGCATTTCCTTCATCAGGTTGATGCGTCCGCGCGGGCTGTCCCAGTCATCCTGCAGCAGGCGGAACGTCGGGCAGTTGACCATGCATTGACCGCAGGACACGCAGGCATCGATGATCGTTGCCGCTTCCTGCGCCAGTTCATTGTTGCGCAGGTTTTCTCCGAGTACGAGTGGCATTTCAGAATTCCAGTTTGCGGATCAGACGCCCAGCACCGCGACCGCGACGGTGAGCACGCCCAGCAACAGGTTGGTCAGCACCAGTTGACGTATGGCGTTCATCGCCGCCCCGGCCTGAGGCCAATCGCTGGCGGCCACGGCGGTGACCATAGTGCGGTGGAAACGAAACACGATCAGCGCCAGAATCAAGGTCATCAGCGCGGCAATGCCGGCCATCGCCAGCCAGCTTGCCGGAATCGCCGCACCGGCCTGCGCGAAACGGATGATGCCGCTGCCCCACAAAAACACCAGTGCCCAGCCGACGACGACAAAGAAGCGGCCGAGTACGGCGGCCAAGAGCGGCAGGCGCTGCGGCGGCGGCAGCTGTGCGGCGGCCACGGGGCGCAGGCAGACATGGGCGAAGAACATGCCGCCGATCCATACTATGACGGCCAGGAGATGGAGCAGGATCAGCAGGCGGTTCATTATGGATCTCCGGCGGCAAGCAGCAATGTGCGGGTCGCCAGTGTATTAGCCGGCGGCCATCTGGCGCAACCGTCGCTGCGAAGGCAGAATCACTCCCTGTACAAGACTACTATTCAGCATGGTCAATCGCCGACAATTCCTGCGCGGTAATTTCAGGACTGCTCCCGCGCCGCAACGCCCGCCGTGGGCGCTGGCCGAAGAGCTGTTCATCAACGCCTGCAGCCGCTGCGGCGACTGCGTTCCGGTTTGTCCGACGCGGATCATCGTCATCGTCCGCGGCTTTCCGGAAGTGGATTTCAAGCGCGGCGAGTGCACCTTCTGTGGCGCCTGCGCCGCTGCCTGCAAGGACCAGGCCCTGTTGAACAGCGACATCCAGATCTGGCCCTGGGCGATCAAGGCGCAAGTGGCGAGCACCTGCCTGGCGCAGCGCGGCGTGGAGTGCCGGGTTTGCGGCGATCACTGCACCGTGGCCGCAATCCGCTTCAGCCCGCGCCTTGGCGGGCCGCCGCTGGCGGAAATCGATCCTGCCGTTTGCACGGGCTGCGGCGCCTGCGTGGCGCCCTGCCCGGCAAATGCGATCAGTATTACTTGATGTTGCCGACGAAGCGGTTCTCGACCAGCGCCGGCGCATCGACCTGGGGCACATGGCAGGCCGTGCAGTTGTGGCGCGACACATCGAAAGCCTTGGTTGCGGTAACGAAGTGGCTGTCGCCCAGCTTGGGCGCATTCTTCTTGACGTAGTTATCCAGGCTGTGGCAATCCAGACACTGGTTTTCGGCAAGCGTCACTTCGTCGAAATTCTCCACGGCATGCGGGATCACCGGCGGCTGGGTGCTGAAGGTGCGCGCCACAAGGGGCTGCGTACCCGGCCGCTTGCCGGCATAGGCCTTGGCCTCCGGCGCAGGGTCGGCGGCAGTGACATCGGCACCGCGCATCGAAGCCAGAGGCTCGTAGCTGGCGCAACCGACGATGACGGTCAGCAGCGATGCCAGAAGGATGGTGACGGTTTTCTTCATGATGGACTCCCCAGACGAAATTGAAGGTGGATCACTTATTTGGCTACTTGGGCGCCGCTTGCGGGACGCCGGTTACGGGTGCGACAGTGGTGTTGAAGCGGGTGCCGAAAGCAAACACGTTCTTCGAACAGACATCGATGCAGCGACCGCAGTTGGTGCAGTTGGCTTCCAGGATCACCGGCGGCGTGCCGGCTATGGCCTTCAGCGCCGGCCGGATGACTTGCGGTTCCGGACAGACGGCGAAACAGTCCATGCAGTCGTTGCAGGCGTCGCGTGCAGGAAGCGCCACTCGCGTCAACGAGAGCTTGCCGACCAGGCTGTAGAAGGCGCCCACCGGGCAGAGGTGGCCGCACCAGCCGTGGCGCATGACGAACAGGTCGAACAGGAATACGGCGAGCAAGACTGCCCAGCCCAGGCCGAGGCCGAAGATCAGGCCGCGATGCATCATCGATACCGGATTGAGCATCTCCCAGACAATGCTGCCCGTCACGGCAGCCGCCACCAGCGTCATGGCCAGCATCCAGTAGCGCGTCGGCCGGCTGATGTGGGCGCTGCCCTTCAAGCCTAGCCGCACGCGCAGCCAGTAGGCGAAATCGGTCAGCAGATTGACCGGGCAGACCCAGGAACAATAGCTGCGGCCGCCGACCAGCAGGTAGAGCAGCAGCACAATGACCATCCCTGTCAGCACCAGTTTCTCGGGTATCTGGCGCGCCAGCAGGGACTGCAGAATAATGTAGGGGTCGGTCAGCGGCAGGAAGTTCAGTGTATAGCTGAAGTTGAGATTGCCCTTGACGATCCACAGACCGAACCAGGGGCCGACGAGAAACAGCATCAGGATGCCGAACTGGCTGCTGCGACGCAGGATCAGCCACTTGTGCGCGGCGAGCCAGCCCTTCGCGACAATGGCGTCGGCACCGGGGCGCACCGGGGTCGCGCTCATAGCTTGTTCCCCTGCAAAGCCTTGGGCAAGCCGGAAGCGCCACCTGGCGGAGCCCCGGGCGCCGGAGCCGGAGGAGCGCCGGACGACAGGCCCTTGCCGCTTTCATATTTCATGCCCTCGGGCATGTTGTAGCGATGTTCCAAATCCGGCGCCACCAGACTGCCGCCGGCTTTTTCCTTTTCCACCCAGCCCAGCCGGTAATGCGAGCTCAATTGGCCCTTGGCCATGTAGAGCGGGAACACCTTGATCGAGGCCACCTCGGTCGGACAGGCCTTCTCGCACTTGCCGCAACCGGTACAGTGATCGGAATGTACCGTGGGGATGAACAAGGTGTGCTTGCCGGTACGCGGATTGGATAGCGGAACGAGCGTGATCGCCTTGTCGATTACCGGACAGACGCGATGGCAAACGTCGCAGCGCAAGCCGAGAAAATTCAGGCAGGTCTCGTGGTCTACCAGCACCGCCAGGCCCATTTTCGACTTGTTGATGTCTTTCAGCGAATGGTCCAGCGCACCCGTCGGACAAGCCTTCACGCACGGAATGTCCTCGCACATTTCGCAAGGCAGCTGGCGCGCAACGAAGTAGGGTGTGCCCGTCGACAAAGGCTCTTCGGGCTTGGCCAGATGCAGGATGTTGAAGGGACAATCGCGCACGCACAGACCGCAGCGGATGCAGGCTGCGGAAAAGTCGGCTTCCGGCAGTGCCCCCGGCGGCCGTATCGCGGCCGGCGGCAGCGCCCTGGCATGCGTTGCATAGAGCCCGACCCCCAGCCCCAGCAAACCGACACCACAGGCCATGCGTGCCGTATCGGCGAGGAACTGCCGACGGGCCGCCGTGCTGGGCTTGTTCTCGTTGTCCATGATCCCTGGCCGGGGAGCGCATTTCCCTCACGACTCCCCATGCTCTCCAGTTTGCCCGGTCAGGCCTTGACCACTTTGGCCGCGCACTTCTTGAAATCCGTTTCTTTCGAAATCGGACACGTGGCATCCAAAGTGAGTTTGTTGACCAGGCGATGCTCGTCGAAGAAGGGGATGAAAATCAAACCCTCCGGCGGCTTGTTGCGGCCCTTGGTGTCGACCCGCAGTTCGATCTCGCCGCGGCGCGTGGACACCTTGACCACATCGTTGCGCTTCAAACCGCGCTTCTCGGCGTCCTTCGGATGCATCCATACCACCGCATCGGGGAATGCCTTGTAAAGCTCGGGCGCGCGCCGTGTCATCGAACCCGTGTGCCAGTGTTCCAGCACACGACCTGTACACAACCACAAGTCGAAATCCTTGTCCGGCATTTCGGCGGCCGGCTGGTAAGGCAGCGCGAAAATCTTGGCTTTGCCGTCGGGATAGCCGTAGAACTTGACGCCCTCGCCCTTCTTCACATACGAGTCATAGCCTTCGCGGAAGCGCCACAGGGTTTCCTTGCCGTCGACCACCGGCCAGCGCATGCCGCGTACCTTGTGATAGGTGTCGAAAGGTGCCAGATCGTGGGCGTGGCCGCGACCGAATGCGGCGTACTCCTCGAACAGTCCCTTCTGCACGTAGAAACCAAACGCCTCGGACTCGTCGTTGGTGTAGCCGGCCCAGGCATGGGCATTGACCTTGGCCGCCTCGTCCTTCGGGAACTTGTTGACCTGGCCGTTGGCATACAGGACGTCATACAAGGTCTTGCCCTTTAGTTCCGGCGCCTTGGCCAAGAGGTCGGCCGGCCAGACTTCCTCGACCTTGAAGCGCTTGGAGAATTCCATGTACTGCCAAAGGTCGGACCGGCCTTCGCCCGGTGCCTTGACCTGCTGGCGCCACATCTGGCCACGCCGTTCGGCGTTGCCGAACATGCCTTCCTTTTCCATCCACATCGCGCAGGGCAGGATCAGGTCGGCCGACATTGCCGAAACGGTCGGATAGACGTCGGAAACCACGACGAAGGCCTTCGGGTTGCGCCAGCCGGGATAAATCTCGCCGTTGACGTTGGGCCCGGCCTGCATGTTGTTGGTGGTCGAAGTCCAGTAGAAGCCGATCTTGCCGTCCTTCAGCATGCGGCTTTGCAGCACGGCGTGATAGCCGATCCGGTCCGGAATCGTTCCGGCCGGCAGCTTCCACTCCTTCTCGGCGATTTCGCGGTGCTTGGGATTCGTCACCACCATGTCGGCCGGCAGGCGATGGGAGAAAGTCCCGACCTCGCGCGCCGTGCCGCAGGCGGAAGGCTGGCCGGTCAGCGAGAAGGGACTGTTGCCCGGCTCGGAAATCTTGCCCGTCAGGAGGTGCACGTTGTAGATCATGTTATTGACCCAGGTGCCGCGCGTATGCTGGTTGAAGCCCATGGTCCAGTAGGAGGTGACCTTCACCTTCGGATCGGCATAGGCCTTGGCCAGTGCCTCGAGCTTTTCCTTGGGTACGCCGGAAATCTCGTGGGCCTTGTCCAGCGTGTATTCGGAGACGAACTTGGCGAAGTCGTCGAAACTGATCGGCGTGTGCTTGTTCGGATCGCCCTTGGGCTTGCCGTCAGCACCGGGATAGCCGTTGTTGTTGGCCACCTGTTCCAGCGGGTGATTCGGACGCAGGCCGTAGCCGATGTCGGTGACGCCCTGGAAGAAACCGACGTTTTTCTTGACGAAGTCCTGATTGACCGCCTTGTTCTGGATGATGTAATTGCAGATGTAGTTGAGGATCGCCAGGTCCGACTGCGGCTTGAAGATCAGTTCGTTGTCGGCCAGTTCGCAGGAACGATGCGAGAAAGTCGACAGCACATGGATCTTGACGTGATTGGCGGTGAGGCGGCGATTGGTGATGCGCGACCAGAGGATGGGATGCATCTCGGCCATGTTCGAACCCCATAGCGCGAACACGTCAGCATGTTCGGCGTCGTCGTAGCAGCCCATCGGCTCGTCGATGCCGAAGGTGCGCATGAAGCCGGCCACGGCCGAGGCCATGCAGTGACGTGCATTCGGGTCGATGCTGTTGCTGCGGAAACCGGCCTTCATCAACTTGGCGGCGGCATAGCCTTCCCATACCGTCCACTGCCCGGAACCGAACATGGCGACACCGAACGGACCTTGCGTGGGTTCCTTCATGGTGGCCTTGACCTTCTCGGCCATGATGTCGAAGGCGGCATCCCAGGAGATCGGCGCGAACTCCCCGTTCTTGTCGAACTTGCCGTCCTTCATGCGCAGCAGGGGTTTCGTCAGGCGGTCCTTGCCGTACATGATCTTCGACAGGAAGTAGCCCTTGACGCAGTTGAGGCCCTTGTTGACGGGCGCGTCGGGGTCACCCTGGGTTGCCACCACGCGCCCGTCCTTGACGCCGACCAGCACGCCGCAACCGGTGCCGCAGTAGCGGCAGACGCCCTTGTCCCAGCGCACGCCATCCTGGCTTTGCGGCTGTGCCGCCAGCGCCACGCCGGGAATGCTCATGCCCGCCGTGGTAGCGGCAGCGGCGATGGCATTGGTCTTGATGAATTCACGTCGCGTCAATTTCATTTCAGATCTCCTTGTAGGGCTCGGATTCGGTTTGGTGATAGACCATGGCCGCTGACATGACACCTTCCAGCTGGCCGATTTTTTCGTAAGTGGCAACATTGCTGCCGTCGTCTTCGGTTTCGATGGTGACAATCAACTTGCCCTCGGGCGAGATGGCGTGCACCTCGACGCCTGCCAACATGGCCAGTCCAGCCTGAACGATGGCGACGTCGCCGGGGCGGGCGTGGATGATGGCGCTGGATATGTTCATTGCGTGACTCCGGATACTCGGCACTGATTGGCGCTGCCGTATTTGGTCGCCGCGCAGCAATAGCCATAAAATAGATAAGGCTTTGTGCACATGCAGCATCCTAGGCCTGCAATACGCATTCGCCTTGACGTTGATCAACCGGAAAGGGCTTCCAAAACAAAATCGCCATAGATTTTTCACCTATGGCGATTCAATAAACCGATTCAGCAGGCAAGCGCCTGCAAGAACGCTTTTCAGGGATCGATCTGGTCGATTACGATCTTTACACCCTTCGCGCCCGGCTTGACCGCCGCACTCTTGCCGGTCAGGTCACCCTTGCCGGGGTTGGCGCTGCCGGTCTTCGAGATGCGCACTTCGATACGTACCTGCTGCGCCGACGAGAGCTTGTTCGACGGCATCACCGCCTGGCTGTCGTCGAGGACGAAATCCATCGGCAGATCGGCCGCCCGCGCACGTAGCGCTGCAAGCGGCATGCGTGGGCCATCGACGGCACGAGCGAAGATGAAGACGATGTCGTCCGGCTTGGCCTTGTCCTTGATTGCTGCAGCGAGTTCGACCCGTCCGCTGACCGATTCCGCCCCCGCTTTCACCGCTGCCGGCTTCGCATCCGTTGCCTTGTCCGCTGACGCCTTGCCAACACCCTTGTGCACGTCATCCTGCGGCATGACAGTGCCGGGAGGTACATCGCCACGGGCGATTGTCGGCCGGCCGCCGCCACCGCTGCGCTCGCGCGCCTGGGCAATGCTCGCCTCGACCATGCGTGCATCTTCGCCTCCCGGCTCGAGGTTCGGCAGCAGGCGCTGCCAAAGCGCTATGGCTTCAGGGTAGCGTCCGCCGGCAAAGGCTTCGCCACCGCCAAGGAACAGGGCCAGCATGTTTTCGGGTTCAAGACGCAACGCCTTCTGAATCAACTCGCGCGAACGCGGGGTAAAGCCATTGTCTTTCTGCACCAGCATTTCGGCGAGTTCGGCGAGCAGTTCCGCACTCTTCTCCAAATCCGGTCCGATGCGGCCAAACGCGCGTTCGGCCTCATCCCAGCGGCCCAGCGATTTGTAGGAACGTGCCAGCATGGCCCAACCTTCAGGATTGGCAGGATTCTGTTCCAGCTTTTTAGCCAGTTTTTCGGCAAGTTGCTCCATGTCGGCGCTGGCGCGCTGAGCCTGCACCGCAACGGGGAGCACCGCCGCCGGACTGCCGAGCAGCGCATACACTGCCACGGCAACCAGGGGCACCAGGATGGCCAGCACAATGCCGCTGCTGCGGCTGAAGCTTTCGGTCGCATGCACCTCGGTGGCCGCCGTGTCATCCAGCAGCTGCCGCTGCAGTTCTTCCCGCGCCTCGGCCAGATCGGCAGCTGACAGTGTGCCGTTGCGGTAATCGCGCTCGAGTTCGGCAAGGCGATCGCGGTGAATGGCGGCATTCAGCACGGGCAGGAAGTCGGCGCTGACGGTACGGCGCCCGGAGCGCCACCAGGGACGCAGCAACAGCAGCAGAGCGACGACGACCAGCGTCGCCGCTGCAAGATAGAAATAGGTCATGGCTTGGGTTGTTCCAGCAAGGCCGCGGCGCGGCGGTGTTCTTCTTCGGAAAGTGCCGGTGCGGCGTTATCCCTGGCGCGGCGGCGCAGGAAGGCAATCAATGCCGCGATGCCGCCGGCCATCAGGAGGAAGGGGCCGCCCCAGAGCAGCCAGGTCGTCGGCTTCACCGGCGGCCGGTAGCGCACGAAATCACCGTAGCGGGAAACCATGAAGTCGAGAATTTCCTTGTCGGTCTTGCCCTGGCCGATCATCGTGCGGATCTCGCGCCGCAGATCCTGCGCCAGTTCGGCATGGGAACCGGACAGCGACTCGTTCTGGCAAACCAGGCAGCGCAACTCCTCGCTGATTGCCACCATGCGCTTTTCCACTTCGAGGTCGGCCGCCATGGGCGCCGCTTCCTTCGCCATTGCCATGCCGCTGAAAAGCAGCGCGCAGCAGACCAGCATGTGGCTCAACTTCACGAGGACGCCGGCCTTCACGCCGCAACCCCGGCCGGTATCTGCGCGCCTGCCCTGGCACGCAGACGGTAACGGCGGTCGAGCATGGCCATGAAACCACCCAGTCCCATCAACAGGGCGCCACCCCAGATCCAGTCGACGAAGGGTTTGTAGTAGACCCGGACGCTCCATGCGCCCGTTTTGTCCAGCGGTTCGCCGAGGGAAACATAGACATCACGCGTGAAGCCAGCGTCGATGGCGGCTTCGGTCATCGGCATCTGCGACGAGAAATACTGGCGCTTCTCCGGATACATGGTTTTCAATGCGCGGCCGTCCTTCGACAGTTCTACGGTGCCGACCGACGCCCGGTAATTCGGGCCGGGAGCACTTTTCACGCCGACGAAGCGGAAGCTGTAACCGCCCACCTGCACGGTATCGCCCGGCTCCATGCGCACGTCCTTCTCTTCCTGGTAGCCGCCGACCATGGCGACGCCGATGACGAATATCGCGATGCCGAAATGTGCCAGCTGCATGCCCCAGAACGACGCAGGAGGTTTGCCGGCTTTCATCCGCTCGATGACCTGGAACACGCCACTGGCGGTGATCCATACCGCCAGCAAACAGCTCATGGCAGTCAGCGGCGTCCATGCCCCCATCATCAGGGGCAGCGCGATGCCGGCGATGACGGCGAGCACCATGCTGATGCGCAGGCGGCGTGCAATTGCCTTGAGGTCGGCATGCTTCCAGTGCGCCAGGGGGCCGACCGCCATCAGCAACAGCAAGGGCACCATCACCGGCACGAACACCGTATTGAAATAGGGCGGTCCGACCGACAGCTTGCCCATGCCGAGCGCATCGATCAGGAGCGGATACAGTGTCCCGAGCAGGACGCTGCCGGCGGCCACCACCAGCAGGACGTTGTTCATCAGCAGCATGGTTTCGCGCGACACCAGGCCGAAGTTGCCGCCGGCGCTGACTTTGGGCGCGCGCCAGGCAAACAGGGTCAGCGAGCTGCCCACCACCAGCGCCAGCAGCGCCAGAATGAAGATGCCGCGACTGGGATCCGAGGCGAAGGCATGCACCGAGGTCAGCACGCCGGAGCGAACCAGGAAGGTACCCAGCAAGGACAGTGAAAACGCGGCAATCGCCAGCAACACGGTCCAGTTCTTGAAGGCGCCGCGCTTTTCGGTGACGGCCAGCGAATGGATCAGTGCCGTGCCGACCAGCCAGGGCATGAACGAGGCGTTTTCCACCGGATCCCAGAACCACCAGCCGCCCCAGCCCAGTTCGTAATAGGCCCACCAGCTGCCCAGCGCAATGCCGAGGGTGAGGAAGACCCAGGCGGCGGTGGTCCACGGCCGCGACCAGCGCGCCCAGGCGGCATCGAGGCGACCCGAAATCAGCGCCGCAACGGCAAAGGCGAAGGCGACCGAAAAACCGACGTAACCCATGTAGAGCATCGGCGGATGGAAGACCAGGCCGGGGTCCTGCAACAGGGGGTTGAGGTCGCGCCCTTCCGCAGCGGCCGGCAACATGCGCTCGAAGGGGTTCGAGGTAAACAGGACGAAGGCCAGCAGGCCGATGGCAACCAGTCCCAGCACCGCCAGCACGCGCGCCACCATGATCTCGGGCAGCTGGCGCGAAGCCAGCGACACCGCTGCACCCCAGCCCGCCAGCATCAGCACCCACAGCAGCAGCGAACCTTCGTGGCCGCCCCAGACGGCGGAAAAACGGTACAGGGTCGGCAACTGGCTGTTGGAATGGTTGGCGACATAACTCACCGAGAAATCACTGATGAGGAAACTCTGGGCGAGGCAAGCGAAAGAAACCGCAATCAGCAGAAACTGGGTTTGCGCTGCCGGTCGCGCCAGCGCTATCCACTGCTGCTGACCGCGCTGGGCACCGACCAGCGGCAGCACGCCCTGCACGATCGACACAATGAAGGCAAGAATCAGGGCGAAGTGTCCGAGTTCGGGAGTCATGGCTTTTGTACCTGGTTCATGGTGTGCCGGACATCCGGCAAATTGGATTCAATCCCGCTGCCGGTCATCACATTGCGGCGTTATATCGGCGACGTTCATGCGCGCGGCCGTCGAACTGCGTGGAATCATTTGTACGCCGGTGCGCCTTGGCTTTTCTGCGCTTTCTGCGCCTGGTCTACGGCGTGCTGGGCTTCCGGCGGCATGTAGTTCTCATCATGCTTGGCCAGCACTTCGGTGGCGGAAAATACGCCGTCAGTGCCCAGCCTGCCCTGCACTACCGCACCTTTGCCGTCGCGAAACAGATCGGGCAGGATGCCGGTGTAGGCCACAGGGATTTCCTTGGCGGTGTCGGTGATGATGAAGCGCACCGTCATGTCCTGGCGTTTGACCGAACCCTCCTTGACCAGTCCGCCGATGCGAAAGGCCTTGCCCTGCGGCGCCTTGCCCGCAAGCACCTCGGTGGGAGTGACATACAGCGCGATGTTACTGTCGAGTGCGTTGAGCGTCAGCACGGCGGCAAGAGCGATCGAGGCGAGCCCGCCCACGATCAGGGCGATACGTTTCTGTCTGGGTTTCATTGGCTTCTTTGCTGGGATTCGAGTTCGTCGGCGAGTCGTTCGCGGATCAGGCTCCGGCGAACCTCGATAAGACGCCGCCTTGCCAGAAAAGGTTCCACAGCCATGAGCAGCGCACAGGCACCGAAGCTGCCCCAGACATAAAGCGCGTAACCGCCCATGGCGAAAAATTCGCCTACGCTATTCCACTGCATGCTTGACCCATTCCGTGTGTCGTTCGCGCTCCAGAATGATGGCGCGCACCCGCATCAGCGCCACGGCGATGGAATACATCCAGAAGGCCAGAGCCATCAGCAGCATGCCCCACAGCATGGTCTGCGCCATGGAGGGCGCCTTGTTGAGATTGATCGTGGAGCCCTGATGCAAGGTATTCCACCACTTCACCGAAAAATAGATGATGGGGATATTGACCACGCCGACCAGGGCGAGGATCGCACCGGCCTTGTCGGCGCGGCGCGGGTCGTCGATCGCCGCCTGCAAGGCCATGAAACCCAGATAAAGGAAAAACAGGATCAGCTCGGACGTCAATCGAGCATCCCACACCCACCACGCACCCCACATCGGCTTGCCCCAGAGCGCTCCCGTCCACAAGGACAGCGCCGCCATCAGGGCCCCGGTAGGGGCCAGAGACTGCGCCATCATGGCCGACACCCGCGTATTGAGCGCCAGTCCGAGACCGGCCCAGAAGGCCATGACCATATAGATGAACATCGACATCCAGGACGCCGGCACGTGCACGAAGATGATGCGGTAGCCTTCTCCCTGCTGCGCATCGGTCGGCGCGACGAAGAAGGATATCCACAGTCCGGCAATACCGAAGACGGCCGCTGCGGCCCAGAACCACGGAATCATCCGCCCGGCCAGCGGATAGAAACTCTGCGGGCTGCCATACTTGAACCAGTGAATAAGCGACTGTCTCACTCCAACGCAATCCTCAGTGCCGCCGTGGTCGCCCACGGCGCAAAAAAAGCGGCCAGTACCAGCATTGCCGCCAACAAGGACAAATGTCCCCCGACGTCGAGCCCGGCAATATGGGCTTCGACCGCCCCGGCGCCGAAAATCAGCGCCGGTATATACAGCGGCAACACCAGCAGGGCCAGCAAAACACCTCCACCACGCACGCCCAGCGTCAGCGCCGCACCGATCGCACCGATCAGTGACAGCAGGGGCGTACCCAGCAGCAGGGCCAGCGTAAGGATGCCCAGAGCCGACGCATCGAGGTCGAACTGCAGACCAAGTACCGGCGCCAGCAATACCAGAGGCAAACCGCACAACAACCAATGGGCGAGTATTTTACCGGCAACCAGCAATCCCAAGGGTGATGGCGACAAGGCCATTTGTTCCAGCGTACCATCCACGTGATCGGCGGCAAACAAGCGCGGCAGGCCGAGCAGGGTTGCCAGCAGCGCCGCAACCCACAATATTCCCGGGGCGATCTTTTTCAGCAGCACCGGCTCCGGCCCTATCCCCAATGGAAACAGGCTGGTGACGATGACGAAAAAAAACACGGCCGTCAGTACTTCACTCTTGCGCCGCATTGCCAGCAGCAGATCCCGACGCACCGTCGCAAGAAAGGCGTTCATAGCACCAGGACCTTGCCACCCGGAACGGGCAAGGGCTGATGGCTGGTCAGCACGGCCATTCCGCCGGCAGACAAATGCTCCGCAATCAGTTCCCCGAGCAATTTCACGGCGGCCACGTCGAGGGCGTTGAACGCCTCGTCCAGCACCCACAACACCGCCGGGCGCGTCAGCAAGCGAGCCAACAGCACGCGCCGCTTCTGCCCGGCGGAAAGCACTCGCACCGGCAGTTCTTCGCGGCCGCGCAGTCCAAGGCGGATCAGGGCGGCCAAGGCACCCCGCTCGTCAAGCGCAATGCCATCCAGCGCGGCGGCAAGGCGCAAATTCTCCAGCGGCGTCAGATCCTCCTTGACCGCCGCATGGTGTCCAAGGTAGATCAGGTCGCGGCGGAATTCGACCGAGGGCGTCGGCTCGTTGCGCCAGAAAACCTTTCCGGCATCGGCCGGCGAGAGTCCTACCAGCAAGCGCATCAGGCTGGTCTTGCCGGACCCGTTCTCACCCTGCACATGCAGCCACTCGCCTGCGGCGAGCGAGAAGCCGACGTCGGTAAACAAGCGGCGTTCACCGCGCGAACAGGCGAGTCCTGAAACATTGAGCATGCGGCAATTGTGCCCGAAACAGGAGGACTACATCTTGAATCCGGTCAAACTAACCGGTGCCGTGCCATAAACAAGGCAGCGCAATCGCCAAGAGAACCGGCAGCCGAGGGTAAATCCCTGTCGACTCCGGTTCTTGCTGAAATTTGCCCGCCGGCTGAAAACGCGGCCTCCTTGTCCGTCAAGACGAAGCTCATCGGCGTCAAGCATCGGATGGTACGACCTTTACAATCGGCACATGCCACCTTCCACCCCCCTTCCCTATCTCGCCGCTGCAGCACTGCTTGCGCTAACGTCAGCCGGCGTGTTCCTCGTCACGGGACAATCAGCGCCGCAACTGGCTGCGCACCTGGCCCTGGCCCTGGGAGTGCTGCCACTTGTCCTGGCCGCGATGGGCTATTTCATCCCGGTACTGACACGCAGCAGGGCCTCAGACATAGTCGCCTGGGGACCCCCGCTCATGGCCTGGTGTGGCGGAGCTCTGGCGGTTTTCTCTTTCGCCAACGAGTTTTCGGCGATGGGGCTGGAACTGGCGGCAGCGCTGGCCGGGTTTGGCGCACTTGGTCTTGGTGGCTGGGCCCTGAGCAGGGCGCACCACATGCTCGGTCCGCGTCATCGGGGGCTTGACTGGTACCTGGCTGCCCTAGGCTTTTTGCTGCTGGCGCTGCTGGCGGTCTTCCTGATGTCCGCGTTCCCCGGCCAACGCAACGCCCTGCGCCTGTTTCACCTGCACGCCAATCTGCTTGGCTTTCTCGGACTGACCGCCCTGGGCACCTTGCAAGTGCTGTTGCCCACCTGCATGGGACAGCCCGATCCGGAAGCCGTGTTGCGTCTGCGGCGGGACCTCAAATGGGCGGTGGCCGGGACACTGCTGATCGCGGTTGGAGCGGCGTGGCGTCTTCCCGGACCTGGCCTTATGGTAGGGCCGGCGCTGACCCTGCTGGGTGTCGTACTTTACGGCGCCGTCATTCTGCGCATGCTGCATGCATGGCAGTCCCGATTTGGCAAGGCTCTGTTTCAACTGCATGGTGCGGCGCCCTCTCTGATGTCAGCAACACTGGGCTTGCTGGGTCTGCTGGTATTGGGTGTCGCACACGGCTTCGGCAGATTGCCGGCGCGCCCCGCAGTCGCCGGCTTTGTCATCGCCTTCCTTCTGCCTCTGGTGAGCGGCGCTGCCGCCCATCTTGTGCCCAACTGGCTGAGGCCGGGCGCACAGACCCCATGGCATCACGTTTTGCGGGGCCGTCTCTGTCGCTGGGGCGGGGTACGCGGTCTGATGTTGCTTCTGCTCGGTCTATTGATCGCGGCGGTATTGTGATCGGCAGGAAATGCATGCATCCGGGATCAGGAATGTCGCTGCTAATGAATTTCGACACGGCGATGTGGTCAATAGTGTTTCAGCTGCAGGAATCAAAAAAAAACGATAGCATGTTGGCTGGAGTACCCAGCAGCAGTGAAGCAGTGAGTAAGTAGAAAGGAGAATGTCATGGCACGCAAGAAGAAACTCGATTTCAGCGACATCGCAACGGATCGCAAGAAGGAAAACCTCAATCAGAAGGACTTCTGGGCGAGGTATGGAGTCACTCAATCTGGTGGCTCCCGATATGAATCCGGCCGCAATATTCCCAAGCCGCTGGCTATTCTGCTATGGCTGCACCGTTCCGGCAAGGTCAGCGACAAGGATCTCCACGACGCTGTGAAGTAGCGGCGACCAGCGGGGCCCGCCGCATTCCGGCGGCAAACTTGTCCTGATCACTGGACGGTATCGGCAGCTTAGAAATGCAGCGCATTAGCCCCGGGTTCGGCTTGCGGGAGTCGCGGCAGCTCGCTTGATCCTGTGCGACCCGCCTCTGCGTTAAAAAATTTGCAGCGGAAAAAAGGCTCCGTGAGGAGCCTTTTTTCCGCTTACCTGGCAGCGGCAAGTTTATCGCTGACGCGCCACCCAAGCGTGGTTAGCTCCTGCTGCGCACGCGGCGTCACTTTGCCCGAGACCAGCAGCCAGCGCTCGGTTCCCTTCAGATCCGTGCGGCG